>Ga0307515_10000370_pt1 | contig 110637 bp, 95 predicted proteins | sample 17_EM_MG_FD_194513 | JGI IMG/M metagenome (GOLD analysis project Ga0307515, IMG submission 194513) | Populus trichocarpa ectomycorrhiza microbial communities from riparian zone in the Pacific Northwest, United States - 17_EM | ecosystem: Host-associated > Plants > Roots > Unclassified | place...
CCCGTCGCTTGGGCGACGGGTCGCGTCTGATTCTCCGTCAGAGGGTACGAGGTTCCGCCAGAGCCGTCAGAGCCGTCCGGAACACCCGGGTGTTTCAGACGGAAACTAGAGTTGTTGCTGATGTTCTTATTGCACAATTTCTCAATCAGGTCTCCATTACCTTTTTCCTTACATTCTTACTTACCATCCTTCATTGCTGACTGAGTAGAGTAGTACGCGTCAATCTCTGACCCTTGTCAAACAATTCCTGAGAGAAATGTAGTCACTGGAGCAATGGCCCTCTGAAACAGCTGAGATCTTGTAACATGCTGTGGCTGAGGCAGCTGTGGCGCAGCCATGGTGTTTACACCCTGCTGCCATTGTCGAGCTGCTTTCTGGGTACACTCTCGCATTGACAAAAACCTGCTCTCTGGTACATTTCCAGAATGCTAACATCCGTGTCCTCCTGTTGGTCCTCAGGTTACTCCTCCACATTGATTGAGATTGACTGTACCCTGAATATGATGTGTGGGTACACTTGAACAGAACATACGGATGTGTCCTAGCTCATCACAATTGATTCACGGTCCTAATCCCCGCCGTGAATGCTGATGATGATTCAGTCCAGGTCAGCAGTGAGTGGATACCATGGATGAATCTGAAGTTGTCAAGGTTATCGGTGTATGCAGGGTTGGGTGATCAGCTTGGATGGCAGATACCCTGGCAGCCTGGTAACGTCTGTAGTGGGGCTCATTTGCCTTGCTCATCTGGAGAGTCCAAGCGTTGAAGGCTGTCATCATATTGTCAATTTCCATGTCGATCATATGTTCCACTCAAGCAATCCGAAGTCACTTGCTGGATTGGGCCTGTGCAGGAATCTCTTCAGTGTGCACGGCTCGATGGTTCACCACTAATAAGATCTGTAACAGTGTCACTGCAGCTGGGATTGAATCAGGAGAGATTCATTGCGCCGTCAAGGTTCCTGCCAGGTTTAGCTGGGTGAGCATGTTGGTGTTCACACAGTTGTTGAGGACATGCTTTCGGAGTGTGTGCTATGAAAATGTTGAGGGGACTTTTGGATCGAACAGAACCTTTATTTCTGCTATTACCCTCGAATTCATTGGGAGAGCTCTAAGCAACATTTCCACCGGTGATAATTCTGCCAAGGTGCCCTCGTCGATCATAATGAGGCTGATGTTTTCTTATGTGAGGATAGCGGCTTTTAGAACAAGCTCCCAGGTAGTAGCAGGTCCGGGCAAAGTCAATTCAACTATAATCTCGTGCACATATCAACCTGGCTATCAGCATGGTGCATGGTGCCATTCAGTTCCTCCTTCAACACCTCCCACTGCTTTTTCACATGCCTGTTCAATAATGTGATTGGCATCTGGATCATTTCAGGTCAGAAGTATGGAAAGGTTCCAGCAATGTCTTCAGCGGCTGGATACGTTACACGGTGAGATGAGAGATGATTATATGTATGGATAAACTTCGGAATATCTCCTCCTCTGAAGACTGCGGCGCCCATGGTTCCCAGAAATGGAATTTGTTTCTTGTCCATACTGACAACAAGGGCCACAGACATGATGACATACCACTAATGATGCATGTAGTTGGATGAGGTGTTTGTTAGAGATCTGGCATTGGCAGAGGATCTGGTGTTGCTTAAGGATCCCACACTAGAGGAACAGCCAAGGCCACTGCCATTGGCTATGGTGGAAGTATATCAGGTGGCTTCAGTCAACAGTGAGATCCATTCTGTTGTCGCTGTTTGATGATTGGATGGTGGTTTACTTGGCCAATTGGCAGTTTATGGTGGTCTGAAGTCAATTGCTTGTTTGTGAATGTTTGGAAGGGGAGTTGGGTCGATTGGCTCTCTTTTTGAGGTGAGCTCTTTCTTTTTGTTCTTTCCATAGCCCAGCTTGACCATCTATCAGAGGAATATCTTTTGGCTTCCTGCCATGTCATCTCTCTCACGTGTTCTATTCCATGCGACTTCCCCCCCCACCCCCCCCATGACTAGATGTATTGTCACTAGAATTCTTCATATTCTTCGCAGCATAATTGATTCCCTTGATGAGTATTCTTTTCGATTCATGTCATCCTTCGTATGAGGTTGATGTCATATATGTATCTCTCATGTTTCGTCCCAGAGTTAGGTAGGTGCGGTTTTGCTGGTGTTAGTTCCTGTATATGGTGGGTGCTTTTAATCCCAGTGTGGGATTGGGGCCATTTTGTCAGTGGTTTTTCTGGTATAAGATTGGTGCCTTTTTGGATTGTGAAACTGATGTACACATCTTCCCACGCCTGGCGTTCGAATTTGACATTGTCAGCGTCTCCCCTCCAACTGACGTTACTTGCTTTGGTATTCACTCCACTTGAATGGAATGTGGTGTTAAGTAGTTGTGTCCTGCCGTATATGCTGATATTAGCTTGTGGGGGTCTTTCTGACAAAAGAGTGGTCAGCTTTGGAAACAAGAATCCGGATTGGGGTTCCATTTGCCATAAAACAGCCGAGCCCAAATGCAGGGAGCCTAGTGTCAATACCCTGCTGCATCTCTCGCAGCATCTGAAGGAAATTCATATGGAACACCATTTCTTGCTCCAGGGGTGTAGGTAGAGGGTGACACAATATGGTAGGCTACCAGGCTGTGCCGAATGACGCTACCCACATGGATTTAGGAACACTCATCTAGATTTCATGGATCAATGAACAATCAGCTGTATTGCATCGGACCAAACACTGGGAAAAACAGAGTGTGTATTTCCATTGAATGATAAGATGGTGTCTATCTACCCCAGGGTTTCTCAAATATGTACTCCCCATCATTCAGTCCATCATGGTTATCCCTGCATCCTGGTATACCCCCTGCCAGGTACTCCCTGCCAAACTGTGCGGCGGCAGTGGTTAGAAATGGGTTGTCCTACCACACCAACCTTGCAACTGACATCGATGTCTGAGGACTGATAAAGAAGTTCCAATGGAGTGATTTTGATATATTGGGAAACACAGTCATAGGCCAGAGTGACTTGTGGCTGCTGCTGGGACCTTCATACAACCAATGTCGAAATTCTGTACTCAATTTGACATATTCATGGGTTGTTATAGAACTTGACACAGAGAACTGCAGGTGTTATCTGTAACTCTCAGCAGGTTCTCTAGCATGGATTATCCTTCATGGCAAATATCATTGACAGATTCTTGTTAATTGTTAACATTTAAATCATACTATACTAGCTAACATCATCTTAAATATTCTATATGTTGCATGGCTACTATAAGAAACTACAGAAAATTGTGATAGATTCACCAATGAACAGTAGGTACACAGACACACTATCCTGCCCAAGAAATTGAATATTATCTGTTCCACTTGGTGTCAATATCATATACTATATCACCCAACTTACCAAGATCAATGAATGCAGGAAGACACAATTTATCTACTACACAAAGAAGCTGGAGGTACTGCTTGTTTATGCTGATAATTTGTACCTGGCAAGAGGTTGAGATTGAATTCGAATGTTGTCTGGCTTGAGTTCTGACACCCAACCAAGCTGCAAAGAGATGTTAGCGAGCTGCAAATACAACTGGAGGTTGAAGGGTAATATAATACATTCAGGTAAACAAGGGAAGTGCTACCAGGAAAACAGAAGTGCCAGGTTGGGAGTGCAGAGGGGTAAAGAGAGGTACAGCAGGTGATGACAGAGTATGGAATGGAATAGAGAAGTGCAAATCAAGGTTAAGAAGTGCTGATGGGCATGCTGGAAGGTCTTTTACAGCAGAAAAGTGCACTTTCCAGTGGAAAAATACTGAAAGGGGATGGTATTGAGTGCAGAATGAAACACAGGGGTGCTAACCCCTGGTGAAGAGCAACAATGGGGATTGAGCAGTGCCAGTTGCAGTGAAGAAGTGCCCATCCTAGTGGAGGGATTCTGAACAGGGGTCTATGGAGCACCAATTGAGATTGGGGCACTTCCAATCCAGACAAAAGAGTGCAGATGGGGATTGTGGAGTATATATCCTTGCTTATCAGTGCCAAAAAGGGGGGTATGAAGCAGTGTACAAATTGTGCAATTGATGAGAGCAGTAGCTTCTACTGTACAATGTATTATAGGTGAAGTTTAAAATATACTTTGATATGTATCTTGAGAAAACATAACTGTAATCTTCTTTCTTGTGGTTTATTTAGTCAGTACACAATGAGTAGCAATGGCCACAAGCACTAGAGTCTGTTAATTGATAGATTGAATGAACTGATATGTGGCAGACTGGTGCCACAATTCTTTGGCAGTGAACAAATATTGACATCTAGCTATATCCAGCACTTCCGTTCATGTGATACATGATTTATTATCATCCACAACCTTTGAGTTGTAAGCATTGTCAAATCAGAGCTCCTCAAAATGGATCTGATGCTTTATTTTAGAGCATATATGCCACTAGTTACAATGGACAATACTTCAAAGAGTGTTAACTGGTAACCATTCTAGAACAGTACTCATTTTCAGGTTTGAATTTGTATATTTGTGGTCTAGTCCATATTGTAAGTCTAAGAGTGGAGCACTAAAGAAAATACAATACAGACAGCTTCATGCGTTTTGACATTGATATGTAAAGATACCTGATCAGGTAATTCCCACACGAATGGTGTATATACACAAGCACTGGTGAATATATCCCAATGATGCTGATGTACTGTCATCATCGCCTTTCTGTCAATCAGTATCTCTATCATGCTACATCATTATAATATATCTGCAGACCCTATTCATATCCAACACCCTACTGGAAGGCAGGGTTCAATGTCAAACATGTGATAGACAATGCAGATTGGCTCTCTTCATCCATACAAGTGGCAGTGCTCTCTCAAGGTGTACATCATAATTCTTCTGGAAATAGTGATTACTTACATCAGTGGATATAGATTCCACATTGATGATGTATAGATGGATGTTAGGGAATGTCGAGAGACAAGAATAGAATGGTATATATAATATAGGGTGCAATAGAAGAATGAGTGGATTGTGTAATGATATGGCACCAGGTCCAGGGGAATGCAATTTGCGGGGAGCCTGGATAGAGTTCTGGAGAGTTGATTTCACCACTTGATATATGTATCATGTATACCAGTGTATTGCTGTGATTTAGATAGTGTCAGATCCAGAAAAATAGACGGATTCCTCATATCCAAGTACCCTATTGTTGTAACAATTGGAGGTTGCTATAGCCCAACATACCTGACATGGAACCAGACTGATCTGCAGAACTCAAGAAATTAAGATAGTTGTATCACTAAGCAACTCTTGAAGCTGGCTACATTGAGTACTAAGTAATAGATTGATCATAATTGCCCATGCATATGACTCATCCAGAGGAAGAAATTTTGCATCTAGTTGGAGAATTTGAGGTGACCACATGGCATAGCTTTGTTGCTATGTTGAGAATCTGCAGCACTGGGATAGAGTTGGGATCTTGTCAAGTGGCAATGGTTGAGTATTAAGAGATCAAGCTGAGTTAGTTGTTGATAAGGAATAAATATGAATCTCTGTATACCATATGGCAGTCAGAAGATCATCACATTCTCATGCGATTCTGTTCATTACAGAGTCCGCGACTATGTTAGCAGTCAATAAGGTCATATCATTTGCAGATGTTCACTTGCAGAACTTTGGGTCTACTGAATACCTTCATAACCATGTTGCAATCAACATACCAACACAACAATTTGGGTTCACATTGGCAAGATTCAACATTGAACAAGAACAGCTGTATATAATCAAGATTGAGGCATAATCTGATTAATTCCAGTCCTTGTCAATCTCAAGATAGCTAGGTAATGGATTACAAAGACTCTCTGAGGTTCAAATCATGTGCATAATATCCACTAAATATTCAATCGTTGAATTACAAATCTATGGATAGTCTTACTACTACAATATTGACCTAATATACATGTTAAGGTTCAATACCATGTATAAGATGATGTACAGATATTGTAATGCATTATGTGATAGTAGACAGATGAATGTTTGCATGCAGTTCTGGAAATTACAGCTGTAGCAAGCCTTGAATTGGTATGCAGGATTCAATTCAATTACTGGGTTTGCAGGCTCACATTCCTTTTGCAGTTACTTGCACCTACTAAAGTTGCCTTTTATTAAATTTAGTGTTCATATCAATGTGATCATCATGTAATCTTGGAATTAGAAAGTTGGTGTCAACCTCATTGATATGTTAGAAATATGTCAGGAAATTACACTTTTCAGAATAGATAGTAGGTGGCAGTTCCCAGTTGCCTACTGAGTTACTGAGTAGGGACTTTGTCTCAAGATTCTCTCTCATCAAACTCTCTTGATGACGATTACATCACATAATACATTTCAACATATGGTAGGTGGAGGTCCAATTGCAAAATGTAGTCAATATCCAATTACATCTGTATCAGAAGCATCGTGAATCAAATTTGCCTTGTAGGAGTGCTGCATATTGGATGAGTGGGTGTGGCCAGTTATATGCAGAGTAGCAGAGCAGAAATTGCAGAGTCGCTGAACAGAAACTATCTTTTGACATTTTTCCTCGCAGTCTGCACATCACATGAAGAAGCCTGGACAACTCAACGAATTATATTATTGTGGACACATAGGTTGAAACATACTAAAAGTCAATCTCTTGTTTAGCACACTTACATGATAGCTTCAGGTTGTGAATTTACAGTACAGTATGCAGTTGGTACCTTCCACCAACAAATAGTAGCCATATAGCATCAGTGTTAATGCATTTTAGTGTTGGCCTTCGCATACTAATCACAATAGATTCTGATATTTGCTCAGGCTGTTGGGGATCCGCCAACAGTATTTAAACGTGTAGGGTCTCAAAGAAACCAATTTGTATGTACTGCTACCAGAGATTAAAACCCATTCAGGGAGAAAGAGAATATACTGGGAATAAAGCAAAATGAAACATTCAAGGGCAGTACAAGTGGGTACACATGCATTAGTAGCTGATTTGTAGGTAAGAGGCTTGCTAGAACAGTGATTAAATGTCAATAATAAATTACTTATTTGCGTATTTAATGTCATGATTTTATTATAACAGCAGTGTTGAATTTTAAGTCAAGCTACTTGGCAGGATTGACAATCTGAGATGTGTCTGAAAGTGAATCGTTAGCTAGAAAACACTCGGTTACTTACTCTGTGGAAAAGTAACTAATACCCAAAACATATCCCAGATGTCGACACCTGAACTGAATATCATCAGCATAGTCATTTTCTCCCAGTATGATGTGAATATGCAGTACTGAATCTCACATAATGACAGTCAAGATGTGGCAGAGATTGTACAGTGCATTTGGCAGTGTTTGATTGAATCTTATTGAATAATTGAATATTCAAATGCTTACATGACAATTAGTATCTGGCAAATTCGAAATATACCATTGACAAATTGTTCAGATCCATGTGGCTTCTCCTTTTAGCACTATCTCACTCAGCGTATTATCCATTTGATGAGGGGTGCCTAGAGTAACACAGCATAGCCTCTGTCCAGATATATTGGTTTTTGTGATACTGACTACTATATATTACTGGGGAATTCGACACAGTCAATTATGTCTTGAATGAAAATTAAATCTACTCTCAACCAATTAACATGTGCATCCACTTAACCCCAGTTTTGACCATTAGAATCAAGCTCTGTTTAAGTTATCCAAATGTGTATTTATTGATTAACTTTATCCTATATTTGTCACTAATAATCAACTAACATGCAATTGAGTCACACTCTAACATATACCAGATTAACTTTCCGCAGTCTCTTATCAATGATACCTTTTCACTATGTTGAATCAGTTGATATGATTGGCTTGGTTAAATGTTGGAAAACATGTCCCTTGGTTTCACTATCATGATGACATGATTACTGTTCCCTTGCTCACTCTGATGGCTCAGTATTGTCAGGCTCTGCAAGCCTCTTTGGACAGTAGTTGTCGAATCCTAATATACAGTATATTGTCAAGGAAATGATGGTTGGTCTGTTGTCAGGCCATACATGACTTTGCGATCTGTGACACCAGTGCAATAGTTGTAATTGATTGCTCGGAGATCATAGTTACTGTGATGCACATTCACTCAGTATGTTACTCAAACTCTGGTTCACCAGCCCTGAACCGCCCATTCAAATGACTGACACTGTTCATTCAATACTCAGAAGTTCTGAGTTATTACTGCAAGGTTTGATGCAAAAGTACCCATATCCAGTATAACCTACAAAATTACTATGAGTGGGGATGGATGTTATTCAATATGGAATTTGATATGATACATTGTGGCAGTGCTTTAGTGCCTCCCATGACACCAGAAACTGATAAAATATTGATATCTTGATGTTCATTTCACTTGTTAGACCATGTAGAACTTCAATGTGATCACTCTACCGTGCTAGTAGAGATTGCCCACTCAGTTATCAGACCCCCCAGATACCCTTATCTATAGCACTATTTGTGGAACTCTGTATTGCCCCAGCCAAACAACCCATTCAAATACCTGGTGCTGCTCAATCAATACCCAATATTTCTGAGTTACTACCTTATTGTTAGCACATGTAAAATATAGGCATGTCCAACCCACTCTAGGTGTAGTTATGAATACAGAGGAATTTGGTCCATCTTAGAATGTAAGCTGCATTTCTGTGAAATCAATGTTGCCCATATCTACATACATATCACACATATCCACATGATCTGCCACAGACTTTGTTAGACACCACTTCAAGTACCAATAGTGCCTTCACAGAGGAAAACATACCATTGCCATTGGCAGAGGAGGTGAACCTGGGGACACATTTGCCTGTCTTTCAGGGTCACAAAGATGCACCTTATTTGATACTATGTATTGGTCAGGGTCAGGATACTCTGCTTGTTCTCAGACAGATATTGGGGCAATTTCTTCTCTCAACCATAACAAAATGGCAGTTTCCATCTGAGAATTCAGTGGCCATTTATCGTACCATTTTCCACGAAGGTCATTTCAAACCTCTGTGTCTCCCAAAACACATGATCAACATATAATATGCTCTCTAGATACCCTCTATGTTGCAGGAGCTCCTTGCAAAGTCTCTCTTCCCCAAGGGTCTTCCATTTTGCTAGTGTGTCATCAGTCCATTCAGGGTCAATGAGGTATGCATTTGACTCTAGAATCCAAAATGATTGTTTCCCATTGCCAAGTTTCAATGCTGATAATTTTCCCAATGTCAAGTGCTTTATGTTTATATAACACTTGGTGTGTCACATTCTTCTGAATGATGTTGTCTTCAGTCAGGATGGTATACATCACACTGTTTGTGACAGAATCCATTGCCTCTACCACATGCTTTTCTATCATATACAAGCCACTGTATAATCCTAAGCATTTGAAGATGACAACATTATCTGGCAACCCGAATGCAACAATGAATGAAACACCAGTACCGCTGTGACTCAAAGGTTAAATACAATTGTAGTATTTTTCCCATTTTGCCTGCTCACATTATTTTTTGTCCTGTACTGATGAGACCTATCAAGATTCTATTACCTCAGTTTGATGGTGGGTAACTTGACAATTTCTTGATGGTTTTACTGTGCATGTTAATGCATCATATGAACCAAGGTGGTTTTGTCATTAGTTTTCCAGCTAGTCAATAATGGGGTTTAGTTTCTCCTCTATTTGAATCAAATTTTCTGGATCCTTCTCATTTAGAAGTTCGATTTTGGTCCTCTTTGTCATCTTGCCAACATTTTTGTTGAATGTATCTCTTACTCTTGGCATTGTAACCACAAAGATTGGTTAAAGAGCTCAAGTTGGCATATGATAGATCAGTTGTGGAGAAGTCTGAATCTCGAAATGGTAGTGTGGCACTGCATTCAGTCGCCCCAAGGGATACCCATCTTGTTTTTTATCAATAATCCCAGCTTAGTTGATTTGACTCTTCTTCACCTGTGTGTCAAGGGCATTCTCCTGCAAAATTGATAGTGGCAACTGCATTGAAACCTTTTCAGTTACAAATTTGAAATGCATATCTGTGGCCACAGCTGTGAATATTGTGCCAATGTCAATTGCATCCACCCCCAGCATTCCTGGGATATCTGCATCCCAAACCCATCTTCTAACCATCAACCATATTGACCAAATCTGGTGCATTCAAAACTGGGCTTTGGGCAGACCTGGGATTGATTTGTTGTTGCAAAATACTCAGTTATCTTTCTATTTGCTGATCGGATGGGTATTCCACAGCCGCACCACTATAACCAGAGACCGTTAGTCATATTCATTGTGGGTGGTATTGAGAACTGTACTCACTACTGAACTGGAAGTATCTGGATTGAGAACATACAAATCAGAATCTTGCCACTGAATCAAGCTCCCCAGGTCGTCTGTTTTCATTTTGTTTTCAATGGTATCTCCTGGCTATTTTCAATTACATCGGACATTTGTACATATACCTTCATGCTCCTGAACTATATGGCGATGTGAGGTTTTTCCCAGGCATGCATTGATTCAATGATATTTGTGTCGACTGTAATCATCATCAGCGACAAATCTAGTTTCTGTCAGGAACACCTTGGTGTGCGTGCTGGCTCTGACGGCTCTGACGGAACTTTGAACCCCTTGATGGAGAATCACACGCGACCCATCACCCAGGCGATGGGTCGCATTCCATACTGACCCTGCGGCGGAGAGGGCCGTGTCTCATGTCCTTGCGAGGCGTCGCGTGTTATATCACCCCTTGGATGCGCGCCGCTCCGGCGCCATGCTTCCTTTACTCTGAGTCCAGTATGTAGTAACATGTACGCACAATCAGAACAACACGTGTGTTACACTCTTCGCAGGGGCTCCGGTTACACTGTAGCCGCGTACCCAACATCTCGCTCTGTGTATACCTTTCTCCGGCCGAGTGCCACCTTGTACCTCTCCGCTATTGCTATGTATCCAATGCCGCAATTTCCCCATATATATGTTTTACTTTGTGATGTAGTCACTAATTACAATTCTGTCTCCACTTCCAAAAAATCACTTGCCATTGCATTTGCTCTGCCATTATCGTATTTTACAGGTCTGAGATATAATGTCCTATCTTCACACTCTCTAGTACTATGCCCTCAGTCTCTAGTACTGTACACTCAGTCCTCCAAATTCTGCATTGATCCATCATTGGCTTGCGAGGCTTCTTCCTCCTCATCCGCTTCCGCATCGTCGCCATCCTGGCCCCCTTACCCATCGACATCACGGGTTCCCAGGTCAAACCCTTGTGTTCAGTTGTGGCCTGTCATCACCGGCTGGCGGTTGGGATAGCATCGCTCTCCTCGATTTCATCGCCTTCATCTTCGTAATCCTCGCTGCCCCCTGGCATCCCGAAATGTAGTTCATCATCCGTACAATTGGTGTTTATTGGGATATGTGGGTCAGTGCTTCCGATCTCAGGCTTCTAATGTGCCACTTTGGAGGTCGAATAGTCAAGAAGAATAGCATTGTCAACACGCGGTGCTTCTGTGCTGATGACCTCGGCAGGCATTTGGTTCTCCACCTGTTGGATCTGACGCTTCACTGTAGCAGGAGTGTTTTTATACACCCTCTGTTGGTAGCTTTCCGGTACTGTGTTCCAGGTATGCATCAAGATGGTATAAGTGTCTGCAACGCCAGGTGAGGTTAACAACTTCCGGCCTGTTGCAACTCAGCAGGATGCGTTCTTACCACTGTCAATATTGTGGTTGCAGTAGTTCGAGGGATTGGGTCTTTCTGCTTTAAGCTTTGTCTTGGAAGCTTTTGGAGGGACACCTTTGTCCTGTTGCCACTCCTGGAAAGCATGGCGCAACGCGGTGGATGTAAACATGATCGGTGGCGAGCGTATATGAAGGTCCATGTCGTCAATTGTAGAATTATGAAATCCATCCGCATACGTACTGCGGTTATTCGCCCGATGATAAAATGTGATGTAGCTAAACCGCAGGATTGCTTCCGCCAGGAAGTGAAGTGGATGCTGGCAATTGGTTAGCAGCTTTCGACAGTCTTTGTGTTGGATTAGGACCGCTTACACCACCTTCCACACGCTCTGCTACAGGAAAAAGATACTTATTGCCTGCCAGAAGGGAATCAAGGAATTCGATACGCTGTGCATTGGATTCAAAGAAGTGGGGATCATAAAGCGGTCCTATGTTGTCCCTTGCTAATTTCATGAAGTGGCATTTAACTTTGTTGACTTGTGCTTGAACCAGGTACCGGTTTGAGTGTGTAATATTCATTGTGGGCCGTTACTTTAGCATACCCCTTTCATGATCTTGATTGTGCATGACTCAAATGCTATGGACCAAATGTTGTTTTGCTACATAGTGGTGTTCCAGTAGTTCTCAATTATTTGCCAGTGTGGGGCTCCAGCAAATGCTTTCGCAACGCATCATGTTGCATAACACAACATCTCCAAGTCGCTTGTGCTCATAAACGGCCTTCTGTTCCACATGTAGAGCTCCAGGAGTCTGCCCGTTGCAAATACAAGACACATCAGGTCTGAGTAACCAAATCGATGGATGGTGCGACTGCTGGAGACCATTGATAATGGTGTACACACCACCTGTGGTTGCAATTGCCACTGCGTCTGTCTCTGATTCCTTTCCGTAGCTCGTGTTTGCAGTGGATTTTTAATGATCATGCGGGCTTCTGGATTAGGGATGGGGGTAGGCAGGTTTTCAAGACCGCTGAGAGGAGTGGGAGTGCTAGCAATGCCGGATGCTGGGCTGGATACAAGGCGATGCGTTGAGTCTGTCTGTGTCGTTCCTCTGGGTGGTGGAGTGCTTGTACCCGGCATATCAGTTGGAGTATCTATTGACAGTTGCGGTGTAGCGGACAGGGTGGAAGTCACCCATTGAGTGATATCTGCAACATGAGAATTGTTCAGCAAAGATGTGGGGGTGGAGTTCCGACCATGGATTGTAGAGGCTAATGAACTCTGTCCTGGTGAGGAATCCCTCTTGCCAGCCGGTGCGGACATGGGTCTTTTAGCAGGGGGAAGCTGAGAATTCCACGAAGGCCGCCTGCGCGTTTGTTATGCCTCAACATCTAGTACGACCGGAGTGGTGCGTGGGTGAGGGCTCTGCGAAGGCATAGTCTGATATAGATGTTCGACATTAAAAATGTAGGAATAATTTCCTTTGGATGCATAGGCAATGGCAGGCGAGGTAGACTCCTATTTGAGCGACAAGGGAGGGATTCGGAGAAAGAACTGGGAGGCACAGTGTATACTGAGCTAGACTGTAAATCACTCTTACCTATGATGATACTGTAGGATATGATCCCTTGAAAAGCATTGAATCATGGGGTTAACGGCCATCAGATTGAACTCAGATTGAACTCAGCATTGATATTCACTGTTACAGCGACGGCTGAAGGTCTATTTGCACTACTTGAAGGGTGTTCATGCCATCTTGGCGCAATTAGCATAGTATTGCACTCGTTCTTGGCACAATACTTCCAGCCATCAATTTGTATATCTTCAGCTTCCCTGTGGAAATCCCCCTTGGGCAGAGCTAAAAGCATCGCAAAGTGAACAATGACTTATTCTCTATCCTATGACATCAGTTGCATGTCCATTGTCCACCACTAGGTGTGTTGGTAGCCGTGTTGGATGGTTGCACAGTTGGGACAACTGGAGAACTACTCAGTTTGCTCTGAGATGTAAGAGGTCTGAGCAGTAGAAGTAGTGTACGATGCAAAAGCAACTCCCGACATCATTAAGTTTCCTCACCGCAAATGCTAGATTTCATCCCGAGGCTTCTCGTTCATGAGGAGCCTGGTGGTTGTGCAAGATGAAGGCTGGGCCCTGTTGTGTTCCTTAACCTACAACACGCAGGATATAAATTGACATCATCATATCTCACAAGTTGAACCAAGATATTGCAGGAACTCAACTATATATATCCCTTCTTCCCGCCTACAGCTCCATTCTCTTTTCCTCCTGTAGTAAACACACCGCCAGCACCCTGAGCTATCTCGACATCATGTGACTTGCCCAAAACAACACCTCCCATTCCAAAACACACCCGATTACCTACACAACTTCGAGCATTCCCTTTGGGCTTCCTTCCGCTACATGGGACTGGATCATAAGGCTAAATCCTCGGATGTTGATATATTTCCAACTCACGGTGATGGCACCAAAGGGCAAAGGATAGAGAAAGCCGGTGGCCAAGATGCCGACATCGGTGATGAAGCAACGCCTGTCGGTGCATCAGGACCATACCAGGTATCCACCTCGGAACACATCTGTAGACTCATACGGATGTACAATGCTAGCTATGTCAAGGATCGGATGGCATGGGATCTCTGGTACGATATATTCTTGCTTGATCCAGTGACAACTCCCCACTGTTTACAATTCCAGCTGATGTGGCCGCACGGCAGGAGCAGGTGAATTCCTTTCCGGCAGTGGTCGGCTGCCTTCCGCCCATATATGGGGCAAATGTTTCACAAAGCCCGCAACCAAATGAACAATTTGAGATGGAACAACCCCCGTGCCTTTTGGGATGACATCAATCACTCCAATCCGCAGACAGCCAGCTCAGGGACGGTTCAACGCACAGGCGAGCATTTCTCTTTGTATGGTAGCAATGATCTCAGGGCAAAGATTGAGCCGCCAAGCTGCTGGCATTACAAGCCAGAGGACTTCCTGGCCCAGAGACCACTGAATTCGGATGAGATAATCGACAAGGATGATGATGATGTGAACTGGTTGGATCCCGGAGCCCCGGGAGGTGGGAGGAGTCATTCTGGCGACAGCACTGCAAATGACAATGGGGAGGTTGAGGAGGTTACAGAGGACGGTGAGAAAGGAAACGGGAGAAGGATGGGAACGAAGGATGGGAAGGGGAAACGGAAGAAGACAGAGGACAGAAAGGGGACGGGGATGGCAACGAAGGAATGGATGGGTGACGGCAACAGGAACGGCAACAGGAACAGCAACGGGAAAAGAAGGGGGAATGGCAACGGCAACAGGAACAATGAAGGGCATGGTATTGTTAAACAAACCCCAGAGGGAGAAAGCTTGCAGAGCGGTGGAAAGGCTACAGAGAGCATGGGAAATGGGACATGGAGGGCCTACGAGAGCAGGCATATTCAGAACCGGAAGCATCGCCCGCGGTGTTGATTGCTACAGATGATGATACCGACTCTACCAAGGAGTCGGACGGCAAATATGACTCAGGACATGATTCTGATGTGGATATGCGCATGGAGGATGATATAGACGCACAGTACAGTGTTGATGTGGTCCGCGATGAGGATATGGAAAGTGACGGTGACTCTGAAGAGGAGGATGATGAAGTGGAGGATGATGAGGAGGAGGAGGAGGAGGAGGAGGAGGAGGAGGAGGAGGATGAGGATGAGGATGAGAATGCAGATGATGGCAAAGAACCTCGGACGATTGGCCAGGGAGAGATGGTCAATACATCTGCTGACAATGTGGATACCATGGTCGACGATGAGCCAATCGTGCACACTGAGCAAGGCCAGGAGATGCGCGAGCATACTCCATGGCCACAGCCTCTGGTGACTGCCCCATGGCCACCAACCCCGGAGCCTCGCCCACGACCACGAACCCCTGAGACTCATCCCCTCAGTGGGCTGGAGTTTTTGTGTTTTGTGACGCCGCAAAAACTTTGCCCAGTGGCACCAACTCTGCAAGAAGCTGAGACAGACGGAAACGCCTCAGATGTCGCTGTGGATCAACTGCTGCTCGGCAAATTGGCATGCGACATCAGTCTCCCTGATGTCCCTCGCCCTCAGGCGCACATGGATGGCGAGGTTGGCGAGGAGTGAACGAGTTCTTCGGTTGCAGATGCAATGGTTGTTGCATTCGGGTTAGGGTTGGGTTCTTGTCTTGTGAGTTTCCTTAGCTGTATTCTATTCATCTCAGGCACTGATTATGGCACATGTGGAGGTGTTTGGTTCGCTTAGGGTGTTTTTGTTTTCCGGCTCGTTCAGGTGAGGGGTTGTGGGCTTGTATGTATCCTTTGTTCTAATCTATTTATCTCAGGCATTGATTATTACACGCGTCGCGAGGTTTTCAGATCGCTCAGGGTTAATTTTCTAATTTATTCATCCTATTATGGGACATTGCGTACGCAGTGTGGTTGCAATGCCTGGCGTGTAAGAAACCGCCTCGTGATGGTGTTGAGGCTCAATATATCTCTTAAGTTAGCTGAAAGTATCATGAGCGTACACCCACACCAGACTACTCAGGCCCAGCACCAACATTCGTCCGTGTCTAGAGTGAATACTGCGCTCCTCGCATGTCATCGACAATGCCAGAGAATACCCCTTTCCGTTGCCCCGAATTTTTATGGCGAAAGATGTTCACCTCAGCCAGCTGGCATCATAAACATATCAAATGACACCATGCCGAACACATTCAAGTTGCACGCAAGAAGAATCTACTTACTCGCAGCGGGCCCCGATGCGTTGAACCCTCCCAGCGTCGTGAATTCAACCCTAACAATGATTCAGTCAAAGACTTGGAGGCCTTTCCCTACCTCGAGCACCTTCATTACATCGCAAACTGGCAGTCTCAACCACCGCCACCTCCTCTGCTGCTGATCGATACATACCCCAGTGCTGGTGCTCCCCTGAGCGATTACATTGCTGATCCATGGGTACATGACGCTCAGGGTTGCCTTGGGATGAACCTACAAAACAATCCCTACTACCAGTTCGCGACACGTGAAGAGGACAAATATATCCAGGGTGGGATCCAGCAGAAGGGCATGAAGACGTACTATAACAATGTGCTGAAGGAGGAATACACCGCTCTACGTTTCCCAACCTTCACAAATGGGTCTGGCATCCGGAACCTCGTGGCTAGCATTCCTGATAATCAGGCTCTCGGGGAGTGGGAACTACACATTCCGGAGGATATGAGAGGGAATGACAATCACCAATGCCGTATCAATTACCGGAGACGAGACATCATCAAAAGCATGATGTGGTCGATCAGGCAGCCAGCCTACACCGAGCATCACATTTACGCCACTTAGTGTTGCTCGAACAGCATTACGCCACTGAAACGCCTCTAAACTGAAATTCACACTCCAGACTAGTCCTGGGCGACCCAGCTAAAGAGACATATCCGAGGATGATGACGTGCTAATCGACGTTAAGTCACCGCTCAGAGTGAGGGATACACTTGTTCCCTTGATCTTCATGTCCAACAGAACACATCTCTCGAATTTTGCTGGCGACAAGACAGAGTGGCCTGTATCTATGACAATGGGCAATCTATCTTTGAAGATCTGCCAGATACCCTCAACGCACAGTGTCGTAATGGTCACTCTCCTGGCGATTCCAATCAAGAACAACAATAATCCTCAAATGTGGTAACATGCGCAGTGGGAAACGACCTGAGAGGTGCTGAATGAGGTACCCCCATGGGTGGTCCAGCCTCTCACCTTTAAACAAAATCCTAGCACCGAGAGCGTGTATTACAATGTTCCCTCTGCAGATGGCAACTTCAGGCTTTGCAAACTGGATTAAGCAGCATGGCATGCAGATTGCCCTGAGTATAGTGACCTACATTATCTCGAGTGGCATGTCTCTTTTTGGTGCCAGTGTCCAAAGAACCAACGTGGAGATCATGTCCCTCCGGACAAGCAACACCCCCAGCGGGATCACAACCTATACAGAATGCTCAGCAATGCCAACACCAAGGCAGCCGATGCTGAACTCTCATCGCACCATGCTCACCAACGATTCAATGTGTTTTGACATATTCCCACTACCATGACCAACCTTCTGCAGCCCGACCTCCTCCACACAATGCAGATCAGCATGCTTGACTGCCTCCAGAAGTGCGTTGTCCACTTCATGAAAACGCATGAATGCCTGGACAAGTACAATGCAATCTGGTTATCTGTGCCTGCTTACCATGACCTCACACCAAAAGATAAATCATATGAGGAAGTTTCTCAATGGAATGGGAAGGAGATGAAGGAAATGAGCCGGGAGCTGATTGGAGTTGTAACCCAGGCTCGACAAGGCGGAAGCCCCGCTTAGCGTCCCATATTCAATCCTGCAATTGAGTCCATACAGGCATTGTTAGAATTCTATATGTATGCTCGATATAAACCTCATGATGATGCGACATTGTGTTACATGCAAGACGCCTTACATAGTATTCACACCTGTAAAGATGTTTTCTTGCTCGGGCAAGCCGGCAAGAAGGCGAAGGCCAAAGCCAATGCTCTGTGAACGGAACTTGTGAAGAAGCAAAAGGTAGACGAGGAAACAAATGCTGAACTTTGGACACTATCCAAAAAGAGGCGTAGAATGAATGCCTGGCGGGATCATATCAGCCACAAGATATTTGTTTGCATGGAGTTAGATGCTGACTTCAACTTTCCGAAGATCCCCTTGATGTCTCATTTGGTCAAATATATTTGCCGACATGGAGCCTTGCAACAGTATTCTGCCGAGAGACATGAACAAGCTCATAAACGGAACCTCAAGGACTGTTGGAACGCTTCCAATTACAATCTCAACTACCTGCCACAAGAAATCACCTTGCAGCGTCGCATTCTCTGCTTCAAAATCCCAGAGTTCACTCTCCAAGCCCTCGCTCAGCATCGAGAGCACTGCTCTGCCTGGTTCATAGTCCTCTCTTCCGGTGCTGATCTGGCCGCCCCCCTGAGCTCCCAGTCATATGCGAAGCACAAAGTGATTGGACCTGAAAACCGCCGAGATGGATAGCATCCTGAGACTATGATCAACGACTTCAGAGCATTACTCGACAATACGCAAGTCGCATTGCACTGGGTGTAAATATTCATTGGCACTCGGGAGTTTATCAACCATCTCAGTTGTAACAAGACATATATATTGGATGAACAACTGCATGCAATGGAGCTCTGTATTTACCATGGTTTTAAGGTTTAAGTTGAGGGTTTAGGAGGTTAACACACATCTCAGATTTGTTGATGCACAGGAAGCCAGACCTGGCGCAGAGGGGACCGATGGAACGACTGGGTGTGGATAAAGCAACACCCAGGGTGGTGTTATGGTGCAATGAATGGTCTTCTCCCGGGGCAACTGCAACAACCATTCAAAATCAAGCTCGTGAACGAGGATGGAGCTTTCGTTCAGTACTGGTTAGCCCTGGTGCCTACCACATTACCTGAACACTCGGGTAACTTGGATCCAGTCTCAAAATCTGACCATGTGAGTCAACACCAGCAGCCGTTGCATTGCAAGTTTCCAGCATGGGTGACACCATCGGCTGCGCGCACATAATTCAAGTGATAGCTACCAGTAGTAAGACAGCAGACTGATGGAACGGACGACGAATTGTCAATAGCCACATCGATCTGGCGACTTGGAATGATGTGTATAATTAGTAAAGAGTGAATTGCATTATGTGTGCAGGTAGAAGTAATGTGAGGAGAGGTGTTTGCAGCGTCACCCATCACATTGCAATCCCAATGCAAGCGCGTACCCAATGAACCTATTCCGACATATGGTCACAGTTGGCCACAATGCCAGAGTTTTCATTTATAATGGAAGACTAACAGAGCGAGAAGATAGTGTGAAACTGCAATCGGAGGGCGACATGCATTGCGACAGGTGGTATTGACTCCAGGTGCGCAGTCAGCTGCCCCCGGGATATTGCTGACGGCTCTGATGGAGTGCGTCCACTCTAAAAGAGCCATTTCACCCGGACGGAATTTTTTTTTGCTGGTGAATTCTATTCTTTCAAACCGAACTTATATTAGAGCAACTAACATTGGCTTGAACCCTAGCATTCTCATCCTCAACTATTTCAATTGCATCTGAAGTATCTGGAATCTATATACTCAAACTACTAGTAGAACATAACTAACCAAATACCAGCTGACAGTGATCAACTTGGACATACTACTGAGGCACTCTGCACAGCGCTTCCCATCGTCTGGATTCAACCCAACCAAGATGCCGTCAAAATTGAATGCCAGTTTCAAGTTGGAGGCATTCGAAAGGTAACAGTGATACAGAATCAAACAATCTATGAGTTCATTCATTCATTACCGATTTGAACATTATGTAATATACAATTTATCCAAATTTCCCTCTCCACTGTGTCCATGTATATAACAGTTAGACATTCTGGCTCCTTGGGCCTCCATTTCATTTAACAAAACCAACAAAATCAATAAGATCCTGTTGGTACCTCAGATCAGGCTCTCAGGATTGGTGTCTCTTTGGCATGTATGGAAATTAGTGACATTCAACACTCAGTGAATTTCGTCCATGAAAGTTGAATTAGGCAACTCAGGGATGTTACATAACATCTTTGTGGCTGCTCACTCTTTGTCATTCATTGCCCATTATTTGTTGACTCATCTTCCCTGCTGTATTCCATCTCGAACATTGGTTGCCCATTTCTCTAAAATCATCTTGATCATTGAATCCATTCACTGTTGCCAACATTCTACAATTGCAGCCAGTTCTTAAATGTTGTTGAACAATGAACAACTATCATCGTGCAGGGCAGGGGTTCATCCCAAAAGTTATTTAAATCATTTTCTCTGCTGGAATATACCCTGATACATTTGGTCGAGTGACTCTGCCACTTATGCACTCTTCCACTTCATGAATACACTGAAATTCAGCTAATCGATTGTTTTCGCAAATTCCTTCGAAGAGAATATCATTTGCATTGTACCAATGGACACTTGCACTTCAGTACTGCCCAAGTCCGATAAGTCATTGCCGTCATCATCTGAATCGTGTTGGTTGTATAAATGTGGTGGCAAAGCTGACCAATCTGGAATCTCTACATCACTAGAACAGCATTGTTCTGCTATCTTGTGGAATTGTATTATTCAGAGGCTTCTTAGTGTCTTACAGTTTTGTCGAACCTGTCCAGGCTATCAATTGATTGAGTTTATGTCTAAGATGAGACCTAGTTTTTATCCTAGCTTCCAGTTCTAACCCAAAGCCACATAATGATGTACTCTATATAGAGTCAGTCAAATACTCCTCCAGGGTGTTATCACAATTGTCAAACACTAAGTGATAGAGTCAAACAGAATGAAATCAAACAGAAGATATACACCAAACTGTGCCATATCCTATGCTTCTCCCACCTGACTATTCTCTCACTCATGATGTTGGAGCTGTCAATCATGGTTCCAAGTCTAAACTCTGTGGTCAATTGTGCTGTTGGCTTCAACTATATTGTATTTCTTTCAACAACTCCTCCCAAGGTGGGAGACATTTGTATTGTATTCTGATTGGTATTGTGTTGCAGAGCTGTATTGAATATACTGCTCCAACCCGCTGGAGAGTCATTGTTTCCTGTTCACAGCATCTCAGTCCCAATCATGGCTTGAGCTGTCAATAAGGGTGTGGGTGTGGGCGTTGGTGTTCAGAAGGGTGATGCTTCTCCATGGCAATGTCGATATCTGCTCAGCAAACACAGTGGAAGTGTTGATCATCATTTCCCTTGTTAATGCAAGTGCTCATTACCTGTGGTACATTGTCAGATGTTCACATACTGGAGGATAGGTGAGCATATCTGAAGCTGTGTTTGTCGGAATCAGAAATAAAATCTTCCCTGTAGGGAGCTCATCCATTTCAGCTCACCCTTGGAAACTCAATCACATGGATTGTGGAACCCAGTACACAGGTTCTCTTGTGGAGAAACAAGGTTGTCATCATTGAAAGGTTCAGAGTCAAAGGTACACACTGCAAAACTTCTTATTATGCTTACTTGTCCTTACAGTAGAGAAGTTCCCATATATCCTGGATTTATGCCCACAACTGCCACCACCAGTCTCAGGAGTACGTTGTCACCAATTACATCTCCAGTACACTCCGGTGGACAAATGTCAGCACTCCACAGACATTTTCTGCAACCACACACATTCGCCCAGTTTGAGAGGTCCATTTCGTGCCCAATTCCCATAGACTAGCCATATAACATACCATAAAACAATCTGCTCATGGCTACCCACCGGTTGGCCTGAACATGAAGTCGGCCCAAATGCATCTTGATAACACGTCATGAAGAATATTGCCATCGGTTGAGGAGCAGTTCAACGCAGTTCCGAGAGTGTTGGCCCGATATGACCCCCCACTGATTCTACATTCCTACCAATCAGCTTTTGCGACAGATCCCAAATGTGTCCAGTGGGTGTAATATTCGGTTGTCTTCAGGTTGTATACTCGTCAAACTGAATGCCACCACCATCACAGCCAATGCATCCATTTCAATGCTCTCAGCAGTCAAGTGTGAGATGTAATTATGAGGAGGCATTGTTTGCTGCTTGGAATTGTTGTCTGGAGTGGATAGGAGTCTATGATTCTGAATGCAGTTGTAACACATCTGGGTCCCTACAGCCTTGTTATATGATGGTTCACCATTCGACAGATATACCATGGTAGTAATTGTAAACTATATGTGGATTGAGCTGGTGCCTAGACCTCTCACCACGAGTGATGAACATGTTCAGATGATTCATTGCGTGAGCACAATTCAAAGACGACACATAGGCTACATAGTAGCTGCCAGCCCTAACCCAACGCCAGGTGATGATGTAGTATACAATGACTTGGCCTAACACTTACAGATTTAGTAGATGGAGGTTCTGGCAAAGTACAGTTGTAAGATGTAAGTCATTTGTGGAGAGTATTTTGTTGCTATGCAGGGGGCATTTCAGCTGCCCCTGGACATGATGGGCCATTTTCAGAGAACAGTTTAGCGGGGACTATTTGAGGTCCACCATAACTACTATATAGAGATCCATATTGTGGCAATGGAGACACATGTCATCAGAATTCTGATGTTTCACAAGTACTAGGTTCTGAAGTGGTTGCTATGTTGAATTGGGTAGTACAATAGACAAGGGGAGAACCTGGAAATTCTGGTTGCAAACAAGGGTAACCATACCAAGGTGATGTATGAAACAGATTTGTGGGTTACCCAAATGGACTGTCTTGATAATGGACAGTGGGAGTATTAGTGACTGATAATTCCGAATTGTCATCTGAGTACCGTTCTGAGCCAATTCAGCCACTGAGTGAAGCCATATACACCGTATTAGGAAGAGATGCATTTGTCCATAGTGTGTGTGAACCAGATTCTGGAAAACAAATATTGAAGTGAATTGGGATTCAGAATAATTGGAAGTATAGTTGAGTATATTCAATGTAGCAGCAACCTTTAGTAGACTCAATGTCTCTAATATTCTTTTATTGTATCCCAAACTATAGTGTTTTACTAAATATTTAACTTATGAAACCCTAGTGTGAAAGGGAACTCTCAGCCTGCCTTTCTTTGTTATATACCAAAATTGTTAAACTATCATCATGGATAGCTGCTCACCTGTATTCAGGTCTTGACAATAATGATCAATGACGGTATATAATAATATACCTACAGGAAGGCAATACTAACAATATGAAGCTTCTTGGTGAGAATGACTGTGGATATTACACATTAATGGTATAGGTATGACCTTCAACTTAATTCAATTAGAGGCCTCTCAGAGATGAAGCAATAGCGATAGCGTTCTATTAAACTCGTTTGGTAAACATCGATAACTTGTCATAATCTAGTGTAACATGGGAGGAATCGACTCCAAGATACACTCAACTAGCAGTATCCCTTCTAAGTATCCCTCTATCTTGTCTCACTATCTGACTTGATATTGGACTTATACAAGGACTACTAGCTGGTTCACTTCGAAGCTTCACTCAGGTGCAGAAAGTAATCACAATCGAATACATGTAGAATAGCTTTCCAATCCGAATATATTGTCATGCTTCATTCTCCGTCGTGACAAGGTTACCCACTATACCAGCTGAGGATTGAGAGGTCTTTATTCCTCTTCCCTTTGCGCTTTAACTGCAAATTCTGACTATGCTTTCTCAAGATAAAGGCTCAAAATCCTCTCGTCCTCCAATCCCCTTCCTCTGATAACCAGTCGACCTTAACTTCCTCTGAGCAAATGGTATCCTTTCAATCCTCCAGTCTTTCAGGAGCAACAGTATCCTTCTGATACACATCTCCAGACTGATTGTTATCCATTGGACTGTTGTCTTCTGGACCAGCTACCTCTTTGTACCATTCAACAACCTTCCATCTGATTGCGCTCAGGTGTCTCGATTCTACTGGCCATAGCTGATGTACATCGAGCGTTACTTCATATAGTGGTGACGATGGCTGGTGTCATCCTTTGTCTTTGTCCATAGAGAATATAGTCATGTTTGTTTGCACTGTACTAACCCACCATTGCAACTGTGACAACATTTGAGGGTAGGTGGAGATGAGGTCGTCGAGGGATTTGTGCCTTGCAGTCATTAGTGTGGCGATAATGCTAGCTTATAATTGATGAACCAAGATGAATTGCCAAATGACAACATCATCGAGTGATCGTTCATGACCCCGGAACCGTGACCCATCCCAAATGTGTAACACTACCTCCCTCTCCTACTTGGTTGTCCCTGATTCTATCTTCCTTCTTCTGATGCTGGTACACTCACATCTTCCTGCCAACCATATCCTAATCCATCAGTCTGTTGCTTGCCATTAAAACCTCCTGGTACAACTATATCTCCCAGGAGGAAAGGTACAAACTCAACTTATAACCTCTTATCCTTAGCAGCCTGAGGATTCCCCATATGGAATTCCTTCAGTAGCTTTGTATCATCAAAATTCTCATACAGCTCATCTGTCCAATCCGTCTCTTCTGGATACCCTTTCTATTTGACCAGATATAAGACTGTCTTCTGTTCCTTGTTGAATGGACTACCCATGATTTCCTCTACCTCATATCCTGTCTGCTATTCATATCCTTCGACATCATATCCCAATACATGTTCATTTGTAACAGTGGCATCCCGGTCTGGTGAATCTCAAATCGGATTGCTAGCGATATGAACAGGCTCAATTAGCAATGCATGAAAGGCATTATCTATTCACCATCGTGAGGGTAATTCTAGCTTCAGTGCTGTGGGTGACATCACCATTATGACTTTTAATGGACCATGGAGTTTGGTGTCCAACTTTCTTGCTGGTCTCCTGCTTTTGAGGTTTTTCCCATTTAGCATAGTCTGATTGCCCGGTTGGTACACTGGTGCAGGTCGGGGTTTCTTATAATCGTTCATTCTCATGGTTTCGCTTGCTTTTTCGAGTTCCTCATGACAGAGTGGATGAACCCTTGTCATCAATTGAATGTGGTTCTGAGAAGTAGGATTCCATGATGGTTCTGCAGTTGGCTAAATTGTTTGAGGGTCATAGCCATACTTATCGAAGAATGGTGTCATCTTGACTGCAGAATGGTGGGACTTATTGTAGGCATACTCTGCCATTGGCAACATTTGTTCCAAATTATCCTGGTCATAATTGCAATAGTTTCGGAGGTGACACTACAATGTTCGGTTTATTCTTTCCATTTGTCCATCAGTTTGGGGATGGAAGGGTGATGACATTTTGGATTTGGTTCCTGATGTGTCCAGAATGCCTTTCTGAATCGTCGATGTAAACCTTGTGTCTCAATCCGCGGTAATTGTACATGGTATGCCATGGTGTCTCCATATCTCCCTTAGTAATATGTGAACCAAGTCTGGTGCCGTCTTTTCTCCATCTTTGAGGGGAATAAAGTGTGACATGTTTGTGAAGCGGTCAACTACTACCCATATGGATGAGCACCCATTCCATACAGGTGTATCCACAATGAAGTACACGGATATTTCATCCCAAGGTCTGTACACAAGCTCTGGCAGCCGCAGTAGTCTATAACGTGCATGATGCGCAGCATTGTTCTTTAGGTGATCAGGACATGAGCGAACATAGTCTTCAATCCATCGATCCATGTGGGGCGAGAAGAAGATTCTTCATACAAGTTCAATTGTCTTTTCCTGCTGCATGTGGCCAGTTACTTTGGAGTGAGGTTGTGCTGTGAGAATCATCATCCTGAAATCCGCGCTATCGGGAACCCGTAGCCTTGCTTTGTACCAAAGGACTTCATCTTCAAGTGTGAGATCTGGGTCTGCCTTTCCTTCCAATGCCTTGTCAGATGCTGTAAGCCAATCTTCATCATCAGGGCCAGATAAGATCACGTCCCGGTACATCTGTTTATCGAATTTGACCACAGCTATGGCTGTCAATGTTTGGGATGAAAAGATAATAGGTTCCGCTGGTGACAGAAAAGACGACACCATTATTGTTGAGCTCTGAGCTCATGCTGCCGATATCCAAACATGGTCTCCTTCGACCGACAAAAGTTGGTCAGGTCTGAGAACTTGATGTATAGGTTGCTTTTGGTTTTCCTCAATGCTACCTCCCTCCTATTTTGGGTGATACACCGAACGCCTAGATAATGCATCAGGTTTCCCATTTGCACATCCTGGATGGTGGAATATTTTGAAGTCATAACCTGCCCACTCTTGTGCCCATCATGCTTGCCGTCTATTCAAGATCTTTGTAGTTGTGAAATATTCGAGATTTTTATGGTTTGTATAGATCTGAATCTGATGGTGAGCTCCCTCGAGGTAATATCTCCACTTCTTCAATGCAGTTACTAAACTCTGTAGTTCCTTATCATGGATATCATAATTGATTTCTGCTTTATCCATCTGTTTGGAATAGAATGCAATGGGGTGTAATCGTCCATCAATAACTGGAGAGAGTACAGCACCAATTGTGAAATCACTTGCATTGGTTTCCACAACAGTGTGATGCATAGGTTCAAAGTCTTTGAGGATTGGAGCCTTGGTGACTTGGTCTTTGAAGTCTTGAAATGCTTTAGCACATACATGAGACCACTCATATGGAACACCATTCCTGAGGAGATCTGTAATAGGGTTCATCATTCGAAGAATCGTTGATAGAAGTTGGTGAATCCCCGGAATATCTGCACATCCTCTTTGCATGCGAGTTTTGGTGATTCCAGAATGATCTCTATCTTATGCCGAGCCATTTCAATTCTCTCCGAAGATATGATATATTCAAGGAATTCAACCATGGAGTCGTGCCGTACACATATGTCTGGGGCAATTGCGAGGATGTTTTCCTTTAGTCATCAGAGTACCTCCAGGACTATTTGGGTATGATCTTCGTCTGTTTCTGAATAGATCAAGAAGTCGTCCAGATAGATGAGGCATCCTCTATCAACCATGTCTCCAAAGATTGTGTCCATGGCATCTTGGAACCTAGCTGGGACATTTGCAAGACCAAATGGCTTCACAGTATAGTCATATAGGCCATATTGTGTACGAAATGTTGTCTTCCACTCGTCTCTTTCTGAGACTCGGATGAGGTGTAATGCAGCCTCAAGGTCGATCTTGGTAAAGACCCAAGCACCCTGAATCCTAAGTCAAAGTTCGTTCATCAGAGGCAGCGGTCTTCGATTCATAATTGTAACTCCTTTGATTCTAGAATACTCTGTGCACAATCCGATGCCTCTGCCTTGAGGCATTGGAATGAAGAGAATAGGTGCACCTGCGGGTGACTTACTTGGGCAGATCTTTCCCTGGTCGAGCATTTCTTTGATGTATTCCTTGAGTACTGATAACTCTCTTTCTGAGAGAGCATAGATAGGTCCCCAAGGGGGTTCCTTTCCTGCTTGGATATCAATGGCATGTTCAAATGATCAGTGAGGTGGTAAGAAATTGGAGACTTCTCCATTATACAGAGACTTATAATCTCGATGCTGCCATGGAATACTATCAATTCAATCCATTTCCATTTTGTCATTCTCATTGATTTTCAGGTTTCCAATAATTCCAATCCATCGAGGAACATGCCCAAAATCTAATATAATATCATCGATTTCAATAATAAACAAATTGCAGTAATGCCTTGTGAATGTCTTCTTGCATTCCTTGCTCTTGAAGCTAATTATTCCTCCATCCTCAAATCCTGTGGCTTAATGTTTGATGATCCAACAATATGAAAGCACCAGATCACAGGAATCTTCCATCAGACCTATCTGAAAGGTCTCTTTGCAATAGTGGTCTCCATGTTGACAGGTAATTGGGAAGGTGTAACACCATCTGCAATCCTCTACTGTGTCTCGGGCAAAGTTCCGAATTTCCTTCTGCTCTTTGCAGGTAACAAGTGGGACATTGTGTTCTTTGATCCATTTCTCTGAGGCAATAGGTGTAGTACATCCAGAATCAAGTAGCACTCTTGCTGGAATGTTCTTCTTTCTTCGAAATGGGATCAACATCTGTACTTCAGGTCTCCTACCTGATGTGGGTTCTGGCGGAGCAAGTTTTCGTTTCATGGGGGTGATTGCATAACTTGAACGCGAGGCCTTCAGTTGTCGTGAGGTACTCATGATGAACAGCCTTTCGACACGGCTCTTTCCGCAATGAGTCGTGACGAATCGACTGGTGAGAGTTGCAATGTATGTGTAGGTATGTATGTATGCTCAGTTTTCTTCCTAACTGAATGCTATGTGGCCAGCATATTTCGAGTACTGAACTCAACCTCAGGCATACATTTTATTCAATCTCAATTGAGCAAGCTATATAAGGAAAACACTATCATTTCCATCCCCATATTCCCATATCGATCAGTACCACTGCCTCTATATTATAGGACTGTACCACAGTATGCTTTGTAATCAATGATCATCTCATTGTTAGAATCTACCTCGTAAATTCGTCTAGATGCGGATGCCTGAGCCTTGGGCGTACTCCCAGCTGGTCCTGCCGCAGACGAGACATTCCTTGGATGGTCATCTTTGGGTGTTGGCCATTTGTCTTTGGAGGATGAAGCCACGATTGATTCTTGGTAGTACATCCAAGTGTGGTAGCCCATGCCACAGCAAGCACACTTGCCATTTTCATATTGTGCCACGATATGAGAAGGGGCAATCCCTTCCAGGGCTTGCTTCTTGTCCGTATGGACAGGAGTTTGACCTGTATTCTTGTCCTCCTTCTTGGGTTCCTTGCAGCCAGACCTCCCTCCTGATCCATGATCCTTGGGTTTGTCTTCTCTTTGATCCCCTTCATCCTGACGCTTCCTTTTCTTGTCCTTTTTCTTAAGACCTGAAGAGTTATCCTTCCAAGACTGCTTCTTCTGTAGCATCAGATATTCCTTCATTGCAAGCCCAACCCTTCGAACGCTATCCACATAGTCGATGTTGTTTCAAGGTTCTCATTTGGTCATTGACAGCCGATATTGGAGATCTTTTGAAAGCCCATCCCTAAGCAAGGTGCGCCAAGGGGTGCCCAATTGACAGACCTTTTAATTGAGGGTTTCCATGTACATGAGGCAGCTCTCAATGTCTCCCTTGTATTCGAGTACCCTCAGTTTGCCTAAAACATTCCTTCTTCTTGTCTGTCGAGCAATCTTTCTTCCATTGCACTGACAAAGTGGTTCCATGCATCCACCTTGAAGTAGTTTTTCAAATACTCAGCTCTTGCATTGTACCAGGTTCCGGCTGTTCCATCCATTACACATCGAATCCATATGATTATATCCATATGATCTTCGAAGTCTGACCGGTGCCACTTTGTATAGTGTCTGACGGAGTGCAACCACTTTCGATATGGGAGGGTGTCGTCTGATGGGTCTCTTTTGAGTACTTTTTGGAGCTTTATTTGACTGTTTGTCTTTTTGTGTTTTTGAACAGCACTGTGTCCTCGGACAGAACCACTGTATATAGTAGAACATGGTGGTTGTAGCGGCAGTAATCCTCCTAGACCATGCCTTTATCTGGGGTCGTTGCTGCTATTTGAAGAGCTTGAACTGTCATGAGGGTCATTTCGGTTGGGGAATGGGGGATGCAGTGGCTCATCTGAGTTACCAACCGAATTATTATCGCCTCTTCCACCCCCTCCCCCGCCCTCTCCCCCTCCAGAGGCACCCTCTCCTCCACTTTCTTCCTTATGGGACTGTGGTGTACAAGCTGGTAGGGAGACGTCCTCAGAATCTATATCTTTGACGGTTCCCCATTTCCCAGTTTTTCGACTGTAAATCCAATTAATGTCACTTGTGGTCTCCATACGGGCTCCATCCTGTGGTTGATATGGGTTTCCTTCTGGGTTCTCAGGTTTATTGTCCTCTGCAATTGATTTTGCCAGAGATCTTATGGAGCATCGGGTTTCCTTTGGGACTTCCTTAAGCTTCCCTTCTAGCTGTTCCTCAAACTCTGTGAAGGCCCATTGCCATTGTTTCTTATTGGCTTTCATTTCTCTCTTGGTTGAAGCCAACTCTGAACGTTGCTTCTTCAAATCTTCCTCTCCCTTCTTCTTATTGTTCTCTATTGCCATACATTGTGTATTCTGTACTCTTGCCATTGCTCTTTCACCATTCAACCTATTGTCTTGAATCTTCAACCTCTGAGCTTCCAACCATGTTGCCAACGCATTCTCAGCGTCTTGTCTCTCTCTAAGTACTGCAGCCATTCTGGCCCATGCACTATTGTTGCTTGTGATTTGGGCATTGAATGTGTCCTTCAGATTCTTGTAATCTTGAGATACCTTGGCTGCAATGACTGCCATTCCTCCCTTGACATTGGCCACAAAGATTTGAGACTGCAGAATGACCTTTGGGAATTGAGTGTACACATTATGGCACAAGGTTTCGACTCCCCTGTTCATCTGATCATAGAAGGTGTTCTGTTTTCTGACCATCCACATATAGGTATCCACCAGCTGGGGCATTTCCTGATGTATATTGACAGATTTGGATATAGATTCTGGGACGAGAGATTTCATTGCATCCAAGTCTGCAGTGAATCGATTGTACAACTCGACTGGCCATATGGGAACTTGTTCGTTGGTAATAGGTTGATATTGTTCCACCACTTTTCCACTAGTTCCTCTGGGAATCAAGACATTACTCCTTCTTTCCACCATGAACCGCTGAACCTCTGATGAAGACATGGTCTATTGCTTGAGAACTAGGCTGTGTTTGGTCTTTCCTCCTGGTTGATAACAGTGACCGATGTAATCACTTGCCCTATTTGCAATGATGTCAAATGATCGTGGCTCATAATCGGAGCAGTCTGTATTATCGCAGGATTTTTCGAGAATATCTTCAATTTATTCTCCTGCAGTTAGACTATCCCAGGGATTGGAGATTGCAAACTCAGAACAATCAAAGCAGGATTTGGTAGGAGGGGTGTGCAAGTAAGTTTGGATAGCGCGGACAATGTATGGATGCAGTAAGGTATAGGAAATGATAAAGAGGATCTCTAATATGGTGAGGTGATGTTTGATAGAGATTTGAAATAGCAATATGGTGAAACGTGGGAGGAATCGACTCCAAGATACACTCAACTAGATGTATCCCTTCCAAGAATCCCTCTATCTGTTCTCACTATCAGACTTCATATTGGACTTATACAATTACTAATAGCTGGTTCACTTCAAAGCTTCACTCAAGTGCAAAAAGTATACAGAATAGAATATACATAGAATAGCTTTCCAATCGAAGTATGTTCTTATGGATCGTTCTCTGTTGTGAGAAGGTTGCCGTCTATACCAGCTGAGAATCGAGAGGTCTTTATACCCCTTCTCTCTGTACTTGAACTGCTAATTCTAACTATGCATTTCTCTAGGTAAATGCTCACTATCCTCTCATTCTCCAATCCCCATGCTCTGACAACCAGTTGACCTGGACTTCCTCTGAGCAAATGGTATCCATTCGGTCCTCCAGTTTTTCAGGACCAACTGTATCCTTCTGATACACATCTCCGGACTGATTGGTATCCATCGGTCTGTTGTGTTCCGGATCATCTACCTCTTTGTACCATTCAACAGCCTTCCTTCAAATTCTGCTCAGGTGTTTGTATCCTACTGGCCATAGCCGATGCCAATCGAGAGTTACTTCATATAGTGGTGACGATGGCTGGTGTCATCCTCTATCTTTGTCCATACAGAATATAGCCATGTGTATTTGCACTGTGTTAACCCACCATTGCAACTGTGATAATACTTGATGGTAGTTTGTGGTGAGGTGGTCCAGGGATTTGTGCCTGGCGGTCATAACTGTGGTGATAGTGCTGGCTTGTAATTGATGAACCTTAATCGATCACCACATGGCAATATCATCGAGCTGGTTGTTCATGACCCCGGAACTGTAACCAATCCCACAGGTGTACCATCCAGCCACTGGTTAAGGATTATTACTACAGCACTCATCCTACATGTCAATTGGATCTTGATTATTATTGGGTAAAAATATTGCTAGCTAGAATACAGTCACATAGATTGTAATAAGGCTATCAACAATGATTATCAGCTCCTGGATAGTCAATTATTGGCATTGATATAATTCTCTACAATAACGTTGTATATGATATGGCTAATGGTGGCGATTGCAGTAACACCTGATAATTGGTATATAAATGTAGCTTGCAGTAATGGCCAAAGAAACCATCTCTTCACAGCACATCATGTACAGCAGACGTTGTGTAAGATGGTTATAAGTGATACAATCGATATATCTTAGTCTATTATGGAAAATGGTTGTCAGATAACATTGGATAATCCTTCGCAATTAATTCGGTAGTGTGTGATGTGGCTATGACAGTGATATCTCAAACTCAGATGGCTCATGATCAACTACTCCTCACTAAGACTCCAATCTGACAACAAAGCATTGTTCTGTAAATCATCATTGGGATTCACTACAATATATACCACTGACTATTTCTCAATTGTGCTCAAAACTTGCCAGAAGCATGTCAAATGCTTGATCTATGAAAAAGAAATTACTTAAGATCAACCAAGGTGATGCTGAGTATCATCGATATCACCCAATATTGATAAATGTAGAGCTACTACTCCTCAGGACTCTACCACCTGCAATTTGGGATGACTCCAAGACATTACAGTTTCTGGACAGTGGGTGTGCCTGAATGGCCATTGATGAGCTAGTTTATTAATCATCCACCCATGGAAGATATACCTAGTGCACTACCACCTGGACGTACTGACGATGAAGAACACCTGTAACCCCAAAAGCATAACCAACCCTGTGCAGCTCATCCAACAAGGACAAAGACTTATATGGAAGTTGTGGCAGTGGACAATAGGGTGTGAAAGTGTACTGCAAGGCAACAGAATTATTCTATATGCATAGCAAGTCCTCAGAACAATGGAGTCTGTGGTATTCATTTCAGTGTACACTTGACTTTCAACACACTCATTTGCAAATAAAAACATGCATTAAATAACATTCAAGAAGTGTACTGGACAACTTCAAAGTTGAATTATTTTACTTGGCAGATGCTCTGCACAAGTTCTACTCTGAAGTTGTATGCAGGCTTGGCAATGCTACTGGGATTGAAGGTTATTGATTTCACTTTGAAATTCAAACTATTCAAATATTTCCAACACTATTATGTCTCAGTTAGCATGTCTCCTCGTTCATCCAAACATCATTATTCATCAGACACACATAAATGGCATATCTGGTTGTCAAATTAACAGTATAATTAATCTGGGTGATTGGTTGTGGCATACAGAAGATCACACTGCTGCTGGTGTAACGATTTTGTAAGTTTATGATGTATCAAATAATCCTGAGGTGACCAATTGTTCAAGTGATCGGCATACCTGGCAACTGGGTCCTACTATAGGTAATTTTGGAAACAACATCAGTCTTACACCAACAAAGTGCAGTCTCTTTCATGTTGAACTGATCACATGCCCACCAAAAGGTTCAAAAGCTATCGATGACACATGGTATAATAAAGTTAGAATTACACTCTCTGAGCGAAAGGATTATGACATCACTAACTGTGGCTTGGAATGTAACTATCCTGATAGAGTCCACCAACAATGTTATCTACTTTTGGCTTCCTAGGTCACGGATAATCTAGAATAAGCTAAGGTTGCTAAAGTCTCTGAAGGCATATGTCCAATATGTGACAATCCTAATGCTGCATCAATGTGGCAGTTAGTCCTTGATTAACCAAAAGCTCAATAGATCAGCACATCTTCCGAATGCTGCTGAATGATACTAATATTGATGCAGTGTTTTCTCCAGGTGTTCGCCCAATCTAGAATCATTTTGGCAATACACTTTCTCCAATTACTATCAGCTGAAACAGCCTTATGAATTTCATCAGCTGCTCTTGGGAATAGGTATGGTAATATTGAACACAGGTTTTGTTTACCTGAATGGTAGAATTATTAATGATGAATTTGACAATCAATTCACATCTGTATCTTTATATCTAGCCACACAGCTCATCTCAATACCATTTGAGTTATTGACAAGTAGCACCTGGCTAGAAAAGAGATCTCTGTAATAATCAATCCATGTGCTGTAAATTGCACTTCAATTCTTGTCTGCTCCAAAAATGAAGGGAAGTGTGTCCTACAAACAGCCACTGATGAAATGGTAATGGGAGCAGTGAAGGTATTCTGTGAATTCTTTCTTCTTGTTAATGAACAAAACATCTGCAATATAAGGTATGTCTGAATTGAGTCTGTGAATCACCAACCAAATGGTTAGATCCTGCTCATTTGAAGCCACTACAATACATATAGTGGGAAAACCATCAGGTGTCAGTACTTCACAAAAGCTTGTTGATATATTATTCCAACACGATCAGCAACCACTATTGCTGGAAGTTTGAGCTAAGGTAACTGGGTGCAGAAGCATATCCATCAAAAAATTTGCCCAAATGACAATTGCCTCAAAATAGGCCACTTGTGTGGTGCCAAGCATAATTTCAGGCAAATGTGTACAATATCCGATTCGCTGATCCATTCCGAAGACTGAAGTCAATGCCTCAAGTTTGGATAATGCTTATTCTGTTAATGATGTGCTGAACGATTTGCTGTTCAGCATCTTCTCAACTGAGCAGAGGTCGTGTATAATTGAATTCTGTATCTGCATGATGGAGTTGAAAAGTTGGTGGGGGACAATCCATAATCCGGAGCTCTGGAGAACGATCAAACAGACAATCATTCATTTTCGATACCCTAAGATGCATTTTGGATGCCATATACCAGAGGCAATTTGGGGTTTAGGTTTTGGTGATACTTTTACAATGGATATTGCAGAATGAATGAATATTGGCTTGGTGAAATAGACAGAGTGATCTGCCAACAATGTCAATTACAACAAACAGATGCTCAAGTATAATGAGCAGTGTAGCAGTGCTGACTACATGCAGGAGACACTGTCACATCAGCAAAAAATGAAATGGCATTCTCAGTATTCTGAGCATTTTGAAATTCAAGTTTGCCTTTTCTCAATTATGCAGTGTACTCTGGCTGGAAATATACTCAGTAAAATTGTTTTCATATCTTTGCGGGATTTTCAAACTCGGTATAGTATTCCCAAAGGGGTATAGCTTAGTCTATTACATTATTTTATAGTTGAAAGTTAGTCTATTTTTAAAAATGAAATATGTAATAGACGTACTATTGCTTTCTTAGTAATATTATGAAACTTTTGGTTTATATATCTTCATGACAAATCATAATGAAACTAACCATATTTGGGATACCTCCAGCTATAATCAACAAATAACTGAATAGCTTTAATAATATTTCCTATTTGAGTTATTTTGTTTTTGATTGGTCATTTCGAAATAGTAATGTCAAGTTTCATGTCATGACTCAGCAAAGTATTCTATGTTCATTACATTTTTCAAAAATAAAAGTAGCTGACTTGAATCAATTAAGAAATGTATCCAACTAGGCTATACTTATTTTGGAAGACTATACCAAGTTTGAAAATCCCGTCATGTTGTGGATGCAATGTTGCTGAGTTTGATTCGTATAGCTGCACCCAACAAAATTGACTAAACGCCAACTTGTCTTCCAAAAACCTTCCAAATGCTCAGAATGCTCAGAATACCTTTTCCACTTTTTGCTGATGCATAACTTGCACTTTCAGACTAGTATGATATAGACTCTGTAAATGTAATTGATCAACAGTCAGCTAATGATAAATAGTGAAATTCATACTCAGCCTATTATTTCAGTCTGCAGCATTGCTTGGCTGAGCCTTTTTTCAATCCCCTATTACAACTGGTACAGCATCTGAGAGGCATGCCAGTCACTGAAGTTTGCAGTAGTATTACATTCACCACACTCACCGATGCATCAGCAGATATTAAAACATGAAAGATTGTTCCACTATTCGACACAGATTCTGAAGATGTCTGGGGACTGGAATTCCATGAAAGGGTACTTGGATATGGTCAGAATGTACTAACAGACTGTATACTGGAGATACCCCAGATTGTGCTGTTGTATTATTATCAACCATTTTACACCTCTACTTTGATTGAATGTCAGAAACTTAATCACTAGATAGAATTTAGCATTGCCAAGTCAGGGATCATATCGAAAGTACATAGCATTGAGGTCCAACATGTGCAAAGTGAGGAGAGTGACCTCGATAACACCATCCAACAATGGGAACCCACTTTTTCTTTCTTGTACCTCAGCTGAAATCTACAAATTAAGATTATTCAATTTCGACAGTGTCTGGCTGTAGGAAAAATGTTATTGAATGTTTTTGAGATATGCTAACAGACTCATCAAAACATAGCACATCCTCAAGTTCAACAATAGGTGGAACCAATTGCAACAAAGTACAAAAATCAGTACAAGTGAGCTGATTGTATTGATATGTTCCTCCAGGTGATTGCACAAACGCATACAATATGTTTAATAACTGTTGGAGAAATGGAATGACTTTGTTATTGATGTTGTTGTTTGTTCATACTGTATTTACTCTAGCTGGAGTATGACAGGCCCTGATCTCCACAGCATCGAGGCAGGCTGAATACATGGCTGAGCTCACGCTTAGTACCCTGCGTCCCCACTGACGAAAGAAATGTAAACACGGTACGTGATGCAATGAAGACGACTAGCCATTTCACCCTCCTTGCCTCACCCCAGTGGGAACATCCAGGTGTCTGTAGCCGGCAGGAAGTTTCCCACTACCATATCACAAATCTCCCTGGACAACAGCTCCAATACCTGGGCCAACCGGCACTGGCATGGTTTCCAGCCCGTTCTTTACTCCGCCTCCTTCTGTACCTCCTGCTGGTGGCATTTCCACCGGCTGCGGCGACAGAGGAGATGATCCCATGATGGGGCTACCTTTTCCTGAACCACAAGCAATTGTGGTCGTTGCGGTGTCCAAACCATTCTAGATACTCTCCGGTAGGCACATACCTGCACCGTAGTTAGGAGAATCATGTTGCCAATGACACTGCACTGGCCATTGGGATACGTCAGTCACAGCATGGTTTGCCCTTCAGTCTGTAGGCAAAGTGATTACTCTATTTGTTTGCCTCCCACTGGGCATTGGCCGGTGATCGTGTCGCAGAGATCTGTCTGGCTCTATTCCAAGCTGGAGTGCGTGGCTCCTCAATTGTAATGATACCGTACACCTCTTGGGTAATGTTCACCTAGCAGTCTGCATTTCTGTTCTGAGGGAAGCCGGAGTGCCCTGAGGCACAATTGATCTCATTTGAAATTGAAGGGGTGCGGAGCACCTATGCCCTTCGATCAATCCATTTTGCTACTTCCTGCCCAAGGCCCGGCTTGAGATGTGTCATTCTTTGAATGGCGGCCTGCAAATTGCTAACAACTGCCACCATCTTCACTCCTTGTGTTTGTACTATTTTTCACTTCTGGATCTTGACATTGAGTGTAAGTCCAATCAACCACTGCTCTGCATCAAAGTTGTCCATATGTTCACTTCCCAGATACCTGCCACGGGACCTCAATTGACGTCTCGCTTTGCACACTGTGGCTGCTCCCAAGTGGCCATCATCTGAGCATAATCCCTCTTCTCACCACATCTTGACCCCTGCTCCAATTTCGCTTCTTTCTCTCTTGCACAGCACTGTGCAGCTCTCTTAGCCGCAATTTCATCGTCCAGTATGAACATCCTGACGACAGATTCTTCGCCTGGGGCCGCGCTGTTCATGCGTTTGGTTGTGCGGCCATGCTCATGCTCTTGATTGCCTACTCTGCATATCAGTGCACTGGATGAGGGGTTTTGGTGTAGCTTCTTTAACATGGTAACACATGCATTTGCCAGTCTAGCTGCAAATTGTTGTTGTCTGTAGTCTAAGATTACACTGGTGGGTGTAAGCCCTGCCTCTGTTATCAGTGCCCCTCATGGTGTCGTTGGCAGCATGCCGAGAATGGATCTGGCTTGTCTGTTTAGAAGGCATTGGAGATCATCATCGCTGCGTGCTCCTTCACGATCCCAACAGACCATGCCCCCATATAGTGCGACCGCTTGGATTCAATCTATTTGCATGGCTCTCCAGCTCTCTGGGACAGCTCCATATGTCTCTCTACTGATTCGGAGATTAGCTTCAGCTGCCCTGGCGGGCTGAATCCATCAGTTGTCAAGCACCTTGAACGTCGGGTGTGAGTCCATCCAGACCCCTAGCTAGCGTATTGCATGAGTATTGAATTGTATCGAGCCGTCTCTGACTCTTATCCTTGCCGTCCGTGTTGGCTGTAAGTGATTCTTGTGGCCCAGTCTGTGTGTGAGCAGTGCGGCCTCTATGTTGGTGGTATCAAACTGCAGCCCTTGCCGACTCGCCCATTCAATGCATTGTGCAGTGTCATTCTCAAGTTTCTCGATGGCCTGATTGATGTTGCTTCCAGATGCCATTCAGCTGAGATCATCCACCAAAGAGAATCCTTCAGCTGAGATGAACTCCTCAACCCACATAATCAGTCCGCAGGGTTATATTGCAGTTAGAATTGGTGATTCTGGTGAGCACTGCAGAACCCCTGCTTCCACTTGATGTTTGGTCATGGCATTCCTTTCGATGATTATTTCTACCATTGTTTTCGAGAGAGTACTATGTATCCATCATCTGAGGTCTCGATGCATTTGGTTGGCCTTCATTTCTTTGAGTATCTTTCTTTTAGCGACACTTGGGAATGCCGCGGTGAGATCAATGAAAAGCAAACCAGTCTTGTCACGGTTCATCTATGCTGCATGATCTCTGTCGATCATTGTGGCTGCTGCATCGATGGCGCGCGACCCCTTGCTGTTGCCGCACCGTCGATCACTTAGTAGTCCCCTCGGTTTGGCCTCTTCGGACAACAGTTCTGCCACCACCTCTTCACTGAACATTTGAATGCAGCTAAGCAGTGAGATCTCGTGGTACTAAGTTAGCTTCATATAGTTGAACATACCGGGTTTGTAAATCGTGACACCATTGCGTTGCTTCGACACTGACTGATGCTGTCCTGTGCGAATCGTCGCTGTTGACAGGCCCAAGATCCTCTCTTTAGCCCATTTCCAGAGCAGGCAAATGGCTTCAAAGGACAGGTTTTCTGGGCCTGGTGCCTTCTTGACTGATTGGGAGTACAGCACCTGCTTGACTGCTGTATCAGCAACTTTCATATGCACCATACCCGGCAGCTGAAACTAGTAATACTGGTCACCATCATTTACAAGGAAGGACTCTAGCCTCATCATCTCCTGCTTCTCTGTGGTGTTGTTCGCTTGCTTGCCCATTCTGTCCGGCAGAGCCTTCAATGTCATACCTGCCCAAGGGTCAATAAATTGAGCTGTTGTCCCAGCTTCAGCTCCATAGAGGTTCCGCAAGTAGTCACTCCACATTGTGGGCAATGGCTTTCCGAATTTAATTCCGCATCTCTGCTATCTTCAGGGTTACTCTCTTCAAGTGACGTCCATATCTTCTCTTTTGTTGCCCAAGTGTCTTTCTTTTTGCCTTGATGTCACCATTCCTCCACTGTTTCAACTTTGCTCGGATCCTAATTTTCTTGGTCAAGATGTCCAGCACCTTGCTCAGTGCGACCTGACACTATGTGGCCTTCTGCTCAACTTCACTGTGCATGCACCCAGCATCCTGGTACTCTCTTTCTTATGCTAGCTCTGTCCATTGGTTCTTAGCTGGCCCCTCATCCACTCCGGTTATTGCTGTCAGATTTCACACCGATACCCATGTTGGTCTGCCTCCTTTTGCTTATCTATGTCTACCTTCCAATCTATAACGTCATAGTAGGAACCAGTGGCATGGTTCTCAGATAGTATTGTCTGCATTCTGATTTGTCAATGCACCTGGGTCTACTCGACTTGCCTTCGACATCTCATCCTTTCTAGTACTGACAGGCCCAGTCATGGCTTCAAATTTCCGGTTTCGTTTCATCTGTGACATCCTGCCAGAAAACAGAGTCCCATTGCTCGATGCATGTTGGATCCCATCCTCACCTGTGGGGATTGAAGTCTCCTCTGAGCACAGTGCCACCTTGCCCAATAATTCACTGCCATCATAGTTTCCTAGCTGGTCTCTCTCTTGAGTGTGTCTCATGTTCATCATGGACATTGATGATCCTTGTGACATTCTCTCCCCTTTTTCGAACATCAGTGACAATGACAACGTCATTGGCATCCTTGCTCAGATCTGTTCAGTTGTCCACTGCAAGGCTGCGTTCCTCATGCACTGCCATCTGAACTCTTGTTCTTTTTCCAATTTCAAATGCTGTATGCCTAGTTTCAAATTCTTTGCTTTCCACTGCTGCCGCTCTGGGTCTTGTGGTCCTTCTTGCTGTGTTGTGCCTGCATACCTTGATGCTTGCACATTGCTTTGGGCCTCTGGATCTGGTTCTAGCTTGCCTGCTTCTGCTCCGGCCAGAAGGTATGTGGCCATAACCAAAATGGGTGTCGCCCATATTACGTCATCCTCGTGGCGTGAATCCCACTTCCTCTCCCAATGCTGCAACCATCGTTACATTCGGAGCGATTGTGTCTGTTCATACGCCATGTGTGCTTCGAGCATTCTCGCCATCTTGTTGACAGTGTGGTGCAATTGTGCCACTAAGCATACCTGCCGCCATCTTGTTCTTCCCATTCCGCTCCTCTAGTCTCCTGGTTCCCTGGCTGATCCTGAAATCATGCTTTTCAGTCTTTTCTTATTCTTATTCCAGTGCCACAACTCGCTCACAGCCATCAAGGTGATGCGTGTTTTCCTTCCAAATACTTCAACAGCCATGCTGCTGGCCTTTCCTGCATCTGCCATATTCATATCTCTCTGAATTGGTGCCTTTCCAATTGCCTGTCCAGTAGACCTGCCACGTTTCAGGGTTGTGATTATTGTCGGTTCATTGTTCATCGCCTGTCGTGTCTTCTTTTGTCCATCCCCTGCCGCCAAGCATTTTTGCCAATCCACTCAATCGTGTGGGTTCCATTCTACCATTGCTGTGCCCGGCCTCCTCTAATTGGCCAGTGGTTCTGCAAGTGCTGTTGTGGGCTCAAATGGAAGCTAGGAGCCAAGTGCTGGAATCCGTGTATTGGTCGCTATGACGGTTTCTGAGTTATTTTGCCATTTCTATTTTCACCATGACTTGTTGCTGTTTTTGCTAATGGAATGACTTTTAGAGTCACTTTGAGACAATGATGCATTGCTTAACATTGACAACAGATTTGTGGTATACAGCTTTGTTGGGTATGACACGAACAGGACAGCTGATTATGTACAATATCTGAATCAGCAGTGCAGCTGTAAAATTGTTTATCTGACTGTACTATTTGATCGAGACATTGTATTATCACTCACAGAGTGTTTGGCACCGGTATTACAGTACAGCAGAAATGTCTTAGTGATAATTGGGATAGTCCCAGTGGCTATCAAATTTTTGCAACCTGAAGGGTTGATTTTATCACAGTTTGGGGTCAACTAGTCACCCTTGAGCACATTCTTGTATGCTGTGTCACATCTTCGGAACTATTGAGGAGCACATGAAACTGATTGGGAGATACCCAGAACAATTCCTTGTTTATAGGCATGTGCCAGTCATCCCATCATATTTGGATTGATTATTCATTATTATCTTTGGAATGTTCTGGCTTAGTGGTGATTTCGAACTTATCTAACTCCTTATAATATTTCTTGCAATGTCAACACACAGTAAATACTGTCAGTTTATCCTGTATACAGAGACAGTGTTTCAAAACTGACCATAAGTTGAATATGGACAAGTCATACTGCCATACACAAGATCAATTACCTCCTGCTGTATTGACTGTATAAGTAATTCATTCATCTATTATGACTAACTCAGTGAGTATTTCACACAATTGGCAATCCTGGCAACTGCATCTCACCTGGGATTATATTCAAATTGTTGTCTCCTACCAACTAAAACCATATAGGTAAGGTTGTATTTGGCCCATGACATTTCCCTGACATGTCGAAAAAGAAATTCTTAATGTATTGTATAACACAGCTGGAACTGTGGTATCCCCACTAAGATATTCTAATCTAGCTGGTGCTGACTTGTAATGGGACTTTTCTAATGGGCTTCAGCGACATTGTGATCCACAGTTAGCAATCTGGATCAGACAGTATTCTGAAATAATCAGGATACTTCAATTCACAGCTAATCTGTATACAATGGGTATAATTCCAAAAGGTGTCCTAATGTGATATTCAACTCTCTGGCTTTACCCAAACTCAATTAATCGGTATAATAATTTAGAGCATTACAAGGGAACTGATATTGAGACTCTGCAAACTCCAGGTATTGATTCAATTCAAAATCATTTCTGGCTAAAGCTACTCTGTAGTCTATATACACTATAACTGCCTGATCAATTGCATCAGCTGCTGCTGGGAATTCATATGAATGTATTGAATTGGTTATCTAAATACCTGAAAGCTACAAATAATAAAGATTAATTAGAAAATCAATTCACATTAGTACAACAATATCAAATTATCAGCATGTCTCAAAATAATTCAATTCAGTTAAAAGGGGAACCTCTTAGGGGAATCGGTTCTGGGGAGTCATCAGAATACCAGCTGTCAATTGTGCTCCAATTCAGGTATTCTCCAACAAAGATAGGAGCTGTGCAGCACCCACCGGAACTAACATCAGCAAAAAACATTTCCATCCGGGCGGAATGGCTGCGTCAGAGTGGACGCGCTCTGTCAGAGCCGTCAAAGTCACCCTGGTGGCGGATTCCTCCGGGCCCGGCGTCAATACCACGCGTCGCTTCCCATATCGCCCTCCAATGGCAGTTTTGCCGTTTCTTCTCCCTATGTCGGTCTCGTATTTTAAACAAACACTCTGGCGTTGTGGCCAACTGTGACCATAACTCAGAATGGGTTTATTGGGTACACACTAACATCGGGATTGCAATGCAATGGGTGACGTTGAGAATATCTCTCCTCGCATTCCTTCAATATCAACAAAATGTAAATCAGTCTGGAAGCCACACGCAAACCTCCCAGACACTCCGGTAGCCCTCACTAGAGCTTTCAAGTACTTCCAGATGCTCCCAAGCCCTTCTGGAGCTTTGCAAAGTGCTCTCAGACTCTACAAGTGCATTCTCAGTTGCTCCTGAAGGCACCTGCAGTTGTGGATGTGCATTCCGGATGCTACGAGATTTGACTATTAGGACAGTCAAATATTGGAGCGGGTGAGACCTCCGCACAGGTCTGTGGGAGACATCGAGAGCAGCTCTGCGGGAGATTTGGTGCCGTATTCTCAACGCAGTAGTTCTCAGGGTTCCCTAAGCACAAGGCATGTCATCTATCATATTCGTCTTGGTTACAGTCACAAGATTCGTTACCTCATCATATGGCATGCATCATTCAAGTATCTCTATATATATACATATGGTCCATCTGCCCACAGATGGTATTCGAGCACAATCGGAGGAGCACCTGGAGACACCCATTGAGAGAACCTAGAGATGCACCACTTGGAGGCTGTTGTGGTGAAACGACGGAGCTAGAAGGCAGAGAGCCCACCATCAACATTCCGCCACACCACTCGTGACATCCAAACGGAATTCGTGAGGGAGAGTGGTTCTAGCTCGAGCAGCATAGAATGAGGGTGAGAAGAGATGATACTACCTGGCCGTGAGGATCCACGCAATTGCGTGGGTCCAAAAAATCTCGGACAGAGCGAGGGAGACCAAAAGTTGTGAAAGATAGAGTGTGTATTTTCGTTGAATGACAAGATGAGATGAAAGTGAGATGCTGTCTATGTACCCCAGGGTCTCCCGAATATATACTCCATGTCGCTCATTCCACCTCCATTACCACAGTATCTCAGTACACCCACCGTCACTCCTTCATGATATACTTGTAGGCCGTGATTGGGTGAGTGGGGAGATGCACTTGGAGGCCGAGATCGAGCGAACTGAGAGATGCACTTGGAGGCCGTGATCGATCGAGTGTGGAGATGCACTGGGAGGCCGTGATCGAGTGAGTGTGGAAATGCACTTGGAGTCCAAGATCGAGTGAACTCAGAAGAGGAACTTGGAGGCCGTGATCAATTGAGTTTGGAGATACACTGGGAAGCCGAGGTCAAGTGAACTCAGAGATGCACTTCAAGGCCGTGATTGAGCGAGTTTGGAGATGCCATTGGAGACCGAGATTGAGTAAACTCAGAGATGCACTTGGAGGCAGTGATCGAGCCGGTTTCGAGATGCACTTTGAGGCCATGATCGAGCGAGTTTGGAGATGCAATTGGCGACCGAGATTGAGTGAACTCAGATATACACTCCGAGGCCGTGGTCGAGCGAGTTTGGAGATTCACTTGTAGCAGGCTATGATCGAGGGAGATTGGAGGAGTACTTCGAGGCGGTCGATTGGGAGGGAGGCGCGATGGCAGCTGAGACTCCATTCATTCCTTAACTTGTAATCGTGGGAATGTAGAGAGTTGAGTACAACATCCGCCGTGAGATGGGAAACTAGCTGGGAGCTGGAGACTGTCGATCCTGGGATGATGTTGTACTTGGTGTATGCTGTACCCAGTGATAACTCATAATTAGGGAATGGAGAGATAGAGAGGGATGACTTAACTTCGTGTTCTTAGGTGATGGTAGAGTTGAGCCCAAGAAGGAGAGAGAACAGAGGAGATGGGTGAAATGATCGTGAGAAAATGGAACTTAGAGAATTTCCTGTGCAAATCAATTGACCATCCCCGATACGGCAGGTACAAATCCCGATCCGGCGGGTAATATCACCGATACAAGGTCTTCTAAACCCAATCAGGGACGTCATACTCCTGATTTCGCATTGCCACTCGTATCCTCCATATCGTTCTCATCTTCATCACCCATCTCTCATTGTCTTGTCCACAACTCTACCATCATTGCAAGAACACAAAGTTCAGTCATCCCTTTCTATCTCTCATTGCCATCATCATGAGTTAACACTGAGTGCAACATACACCGAGTACAGCATACACCGTGTACAGCATACACCTAAGATTGTGTGTCGTCCCATCATTCTCATGGTTTCGAGTTGACTCCTGACTGCGGCATCAGCTTCCGGTGTACCTCCCCACTGATCGACTGCCGCCAGCCAGTCTTCCATAAGAGCTTCCCTACCGATCGACCACCACCAGCCAGTGCTCCATAAGTGCTTCACAGGTAAAGTCACCTCGTCACATCCCCATGGTTTCGAGTTATCTAACCAATGAATAGAGTTTCAACACCTGGCGCGCCTCCCATCGACCACCTCCAGATTGACCACCTCCAAGTACTCCTCCAATCTCGCTCAATCATAGCCTGCTACAAGTGCACCTCCAAACTTGCTCTTTCACAGCCTCGGAGTGTTTCTCAGACTTCACTCAATCTCGGTCTCCAATTGCATCTCCAAACTCGCTCGATCAAGGCCTCAAAGTGCATCTCCAAACTCGCTCGATCACGGCCTCCCAGTGCATGTCCAAACTTGGTCGATCATGGCCTCCAAGTGCATCTCCTAGTTCACTCAATCGCGGTCTCCAATTGCATCTCCAACCTCGCTCGATCTCGGCCTCAAAGTGCATCTCTGAGTTCACTCAGCCTCGGCCTCCAAGTGCATCTCCAAACTCGCTCCATCACGGCCTCCCAGTGCATCTCTGAGTTCAGTCAATCCCGATCTCCAATTGCATCTCCAAACTCACTCAATCGTCATTTTCATGCGCACCTCGAAATGCTCTCAAGCACCGTCTGCACCCAGTCCAGATATACCGTGTTTAGATGGGTAGCTATATAGATACATAGATACATAAATGAGAATACAAACTGAATACATGAGTTTTAAAAATCGTTGAACAATTAGTAGTAGCTATGAATTCCAGGCGCACCAGCAGCATTCCCAAGGAAGATGTTGTTGTTCCCAGACCGCTCTACTGTGATTCGAGGTGCTCCCAGACATGTCGCCGGCACTCCCATGTGCTCCCAGGCTTGTCGTCAGCGCTCCCAGTTACTCTGAAGGCCGGCAGGAATGCCCTCCTAGGGTCTGAAACTCTCCTGAAATCGACACATCTAAGTTTACACTTTACATTCTCTCAGACACTCCTGGAGGCTTCCAGTGACTACAATAGATTTTGCTGATGACTATGCAACACGACTCATCGCCTGGGCGACGGGCAGCTTGCAATTCTCGGTCAGAGGGTACGAGGTTCCGTCAGAGCCATCAGAGCCATCCGGAACACCCGTGTGTTTCTGAAGGAAACTACTGTTGTTGCTGTTGAATATCATTCTAAGGGACTCTGTATGGACAGCTGTGAATGCTTTCAACTTGTTGTCTAACAAAAACACTCTCTGTTATTTGGCAGAGCACTCACCAATGTATGTATGTGACTCAACAGGATAATGTGAATTAAGTCCAAAGCGAAAATATGGAACTATATAATGGCCAAAGTGGTTAAATAGTTAGCATTCAACTTCCATCAGTTACAGAAATGTACAATTTTAAAAATTCATGCTACAATGAATGGCCTGGTACATGGGACATAAACTTGCCAGAGAGAAACAAAGGCAAATTTTGATGTGTCTGGATACTGCCTAACAACCAGCAACAACAATTGGGAAAGTGGATCGACAGTAGGCATAGAAGTGATTGCGTTTTAACATTTTCTCAACTGAAACCTACCGAACTGAGGCGTTTCAGTAAATGATTGCAATATTCAAAGCAATGACTGTTGTACAAATCCAGGACATTGGCAACCGCATGCTGATCTATATTTGCAAAAAATGTGATTCAAATGAATAATACAGTAGAAATAGAAGTTTTCAGAACAGCAAATATAATATTATATATGCAAATAGTATATCAAATCCATCTAAGAAATTTCAGGATTGAAGCCACAATCAAAACACTTGGATATATGTAGTATGTTGCTGACTAACTGGATTCAGAGATTGATTGGATTATTGAAAATCAGCAAGCTTCAGCGAGAAATGAATTATCTATTCTTTTGACCTATCTTGAGAATCGTTTGGAAACCATTGGAATTCTGCAACTTCTACAATCCAGTTCACTGTTCACATCACAATTCTGACATCTAATGATATATCAGTCAAGCCAAATATTAGAATCAATTTGGTCACTGCATTCTGTTGACAATTATACAATTGATATTGCTGAACAGCTTTATACTAGTAATATGAAAAAACATATGGATCTTTCAACTCAGCCAATTCATTTGATATATACTCAAGCTTAATAACCAGTATACCAGTTTTCATCATTAGGAGGGCATGCTGTGGCATCTCACATTTCAAGGATGAAATGATATTGCCACAGTAAAATATTTCAGCCAACCATACAAAATGACAAATACTAAATCAAATTCTGAATCTAGCTTTTATATTCTCAACGTGACCAGTGAGAGCATTTTCTCCACTGCGCAATCTGTCCAGTGCATTAATTGAGAGTAATACATTTCAACAGAGGGTATAGAACTATCAAAGTAACATTAGTTATGGGTATGTTGCCAAATTATGGAATTTCCAACCTTGGATAGCTATTCAAAAAAGATGTTGAAGAGGACTGAAAATATGAAGTTTATTGATAAGTGCTCAGATATATTCAAACCCTACTGTTTGGCTGTGTATTTATCAAACTCCAAAAGGCGCAGTTATACAACTATCAATAATTTTACAGCTCAACTTTAGTTCAGGATCTGCAATATGACAACAAGGTAGAATTATCCAATTTGAACCCCAAGACCATCTCTAAAACACCTAACAACTGGGGTGAATATAAACAAAGTTAATTGAATGACCTTGATAAAACATTCCTAGGACAAGTTCAATAATTTTCGGTATTAAACTTCAGCTGGACTGCTCTGAATCAGATTGTTCAATTTCAGAGGTGCCTACCAGTAGGCAAATGGTATGAACCTTTTCAAACAAATGTAAGAAGACTCAACAGTGGGTATTATATTCTCAAACTTATAATTACACCCAGATAATTGCATCAGAGTACCACAATCCACAAGATTAGTCAAATTGTGTTAATAGGTTCATATGAGTTGCCACACTGACTACTGTACAGAATTTAACATCTGTCAGTGCAATATACTGGACTGAATATTTTGTCCAATGCCTGAATTAAGGTACACTGAAATAACATAGTGTGTCAGATTGTGCAATTTGATACAAACAGTGGAATCGTAACATCCAGATAGAGTGGCTAGTAGTTTGATATGCTCGAGAATAATCTTGGGGATGAGATCAATAGTTTTATTGTTCTGACATTTTACCATCCTTATGGCATGATGATTTATCAATCAGTGGATAACTCTACACACTGCACAATACATTTTTATTCTGTTCCAAAACTTCTGGAGCATTGAAGTGTACTTGCGACTATTCTTGGAAATTCAGAAAATACTTTGCAATACATTCAGCATATTCGTAATCATCTGGAATGCCCTGTAAGACTTTGATAGGCAGCTCAGAGTGGCTGAGTTGTTCAGTTCTATCTTCCAAACTCACTTACATTATGCTGACGTGTAACTTATACTTAAGTATATTTCTGATCACAGTGTCAGTGGTACCTCTGTAGCCAGTGTAAGCTAGATAACAAAGCAGCATATCTTATTTACTGAGAATAATGGCACAATTTCAGTTACACTGGTATGGAAAGCTGCTAACTGTCACTGACAGAATGAAATTCAGGAAGAAAGTTAAAACTGATTGCAGAGAAATAGAACGGAAGATACATAATTTGTACACTGTATTATACATAATTTTAGTTAACATCTGTTGAATAGACCATACTGGCAATGACATATCTCATAAAGAGCTATGAAATCAATGGCTTCAGATATACATGATATTTGAAAACTACACAATCAACTACTGCTCAGTAACTTCAGACAAATATAGGGAAGCAGCACATGCACTCTGTGGTGTCACATATTGTGATATCCTCCTGATTCAGCTTGGATATAACTTCAGTTGCTTAGAAGATTTCTTTATGCCACATTTCACACATGACAAAGGTGTGGGACTGATGGTATGTTTGTATATCGACTTAGGTCAAAAAGTAGGCAAAGCTATTCCTAATGAAGTAACAATCAATAAGTTCAAAATACTTTATTCAACTAGATGAAATACTCCAGAACTTGCCATAAACTATGCAGCTCTACATCTGGAGGTTGACCTGCCTACATTCATTATTACAGTTTACCTTCTAGTATTCTAGATTGATTTCCATAAATATATGTTTTCCCATTTCTGGATAGCCAGTACCGCAAATCAGTCTGCAAATCCACAATTCAATATCAGTTGACAGAAGGAACAAGAGATATTCCATATCAGATGGAGTTCAACCACTGAAAGTACATTGTAGTATGTAGCGAAAACAGAGTTAAATAACAAAGTTGAGAATGAATACACATTACATAGTTGATATGGAGAAGGATCCATTAATTGAAGAATTTGTGAACAGGAATAAAGTAGCAGCAAGAAAGAGGACTGTGGATGCAGAATCTGCAATACAACAGGATCAGAATACTAGGATGGATGGATTGGATGTAGGTTTGTCAAAATCAACATACAAACAGTTGATGTAAGCAATGATAGATAGAATTGATAAAAATGATTTGTTAGAGCAACCAGATGAGTACAAGGAGAAGGATAAGGAAAGAATGATACAAGAGAAGTTGAGTGATAATGACAATTTGGACTGGAGAGTGGGTAGAATAGCACTATAAATAACAGAATGGTAATGGATTCTTGAAATATGGTAGATGAGGTGGATGGGATAGACAATCACTGGCTGCAATAATAAAGTAAGCTGCATTGCAGCTCACCATAAGTAGTGTAATATAGTAAAATAATGGGAACTGCTTATTGTAAGTCTAGTGATAGCATCATCAGGTGTTGATGCAATCACTTTTACATACTATTTTCAAGTTCATTAAAACAATCTGACAATCTCATGAGTAATACTGGCAAAATCAATGGTGAGCCAGATAGTACTGTGAGGAAGACAGCAGATATCACATGTATCAGCTCATCATACATCCAAGCCAATAATACATACTATATTTCTGCCTAGTCATTATCTTGACTATATACCCTAACAGTATATCTCCCCATATACTTACTATGCATGATGTTCACAGATTCAATCAAAGCATCGGCACTGGTACACAGAACTCCAGTAGACTGCCAAAATTGAGTCATGTTGTTATCAGTGTATGTCTGACAGAAGAAGTGTTTTAATTTAGTTCATATATGATAGTTTTCTTTAATGTCAGTTACAATATAAGTCAAACTGATATTACAATTTATATATATGAATGAATGATACAGAACAACTGAAAGTTATACACCCAAAATGCTGTCAAAAAATAGTCAACAAATAGTTGATATTGAAGTCATGTTAGATTGAATAAAACTATAACCACAACTTCAAAAATTATCAGATAGCAATCTAAACAATTTGTAGTATCTATTGATCTTATATATTTTTGTCTATGCAAGTATCATATGTATCTGAATGGCAACTGCAGTGTAATATTTAACTCTTCTTGTGGTGGCAAAATATTCTGCTTGCACAAAATATAGGTAGGCATTGTCAAGATATGTGTATGTTATATTGTAAATTGTGTAGACTTAGTATTAAATTATAGAAGGTAATATCTATGTGCAAAGCCAGTGTAATTTACTTTATACTGCAAATTGCTGGTGGAAACTCCTGTAAAGATATGAAATGATATTAAAAATTTCTGACACAGAGAATCAGTCAGACCAACTGTTCAGACATAATTTGTCCAATATACATGTATGATCATTATGTCACCAACTGCTATTCAGTCTGAATTAGTTATATATGAATACATTGCTCATCAACAGATTGTTAATACAGAACAGCATCAATGGAGCTTTAAAGTTTTATTTCAACCACAGTTATGTGAAATTACATATATACACCAACTGACGTGAAACTATAGCACTGATCGGTAAAATAACAAGGTGAAAGCTGTACTATGTTATCATCAGTGGAGTAATATATAATGTTTTTGCAGTGGAAATATATCAGCAGCTAGGTTGCATTGTTAGAACATTTCAAGCTAACAGATTACCATAATACTAAACAGTGATTACCAGAGCAAATTTCCACTACAGTATAACCGGCTAAGTGTGAATGGAACATCAATTGGATTCTATATGAGATACTCATCAATGCAGACATCCTTACTTTGAATAAAGCAATATTGGTGGTATAATCAAGCAGAATCGGATAATAAGTAGGCTATATTAAGTCTACATCAGAATAATGTAAGTATGAATGGAGTATTATTATGCATTGCTATAAAAAGCCTATCAACAGGGGAATTGCTAGTTAAGCCCATAGTATGTAATTAACTTTGTCAGAATATGTTGATCAAGTAGTAGAGTATGCAGATAAATGCAGCAGATCTAATTGTGTATCAACTGTGTATCAGCATATTTCTACTTGACATGCTGTTCAACAGGGGTACTGCTGAGTTACACTGTGTTGAAATTTCCATATTTCCAGCCATTATTGACTAATAAGTTAGGTACTTTTACAATATGGTATATGACAGTAAATATCCATAGAATACCAACAGTTTTCTAAATTAGATAGTCATCAAGAAGGGGGTACCAGTAATGGGCAATCAGGAGTAACTAATATTGACATCCTGTATGTGCTGAACAATGTCACCCATTTACAAATACAGTGTGTCTACGAGGGTTACCAGGGAATCAATATGCTGTTTCAAAAGAAATTGAATAACTGGTATAGTATCATATAAACCAGTAGCAAATAATAAATATTACTATTATTTAAGAAGTGATCAGTATAAATTATTGTCAGTTAGGTTTATCAATACACAAGCCAATTGAATGTCAATTCTTTGTCCATGAGTAACTCTTCAACAGAGAGATTGCTGCAATAGACTACAACATTTCCTTCTTATTACCAATCTTCATGTTCTAATCAGTTCAACAGCGTATCACGTTGTGTACATCTAAGCGGAGATCGTATATAATCAAATCGTTATCATGCAAAACACTTGTCAACGCAAGTACAACTAACATAGCCTATAACAAATATTCTAGACCAGCTGAGGTAATCAAATAGTTAGAACAGTAAAGTTACAATGTGAGATACCAAACTGAGAGAGACGATTATATCAGTACTGTTCTATATCAGCCATCACCGAATCTCAGAGTTACTTAGTTGATGGTTTCTAGATACTTAATATTGCCAACTGTATCAGTTAACTGACATAGTATATGCAAAATATGAGATATTTATGGGTGCATTTATAGTGTATCAATACTTAACTATATTTGAAACTTCTTAATCATATTGTTGTTGTATTGGGCCATAGTACTCCATCAGTATTGCTAGCCTTTAGTAATATCTTACCACAGTATAAACAACAATACAGTATATCAAAGTAACACTCAACAGAGTATCAACATATCTTTACAAATGATAGTTATCCACTGGGGTGGTCCTGTACCTGCTGATATTTGAGTACAACAACTCTAGCCTTCATGAGCGAATCAGTAGAGTATATTTACAATCTTCAAAATTCAAGTGACCATCAAATTAACATCAATATTGATCTGTAGGAGAATCTCATTTACTTACCAGTCACTTACTAAAACTTTACTACATTATACATATTTCCCACATTGATATCCTAACCAATATACATGATGAACTATTACTACATAATAAATCATATATTACCAAAGCATCACAATGTGCTTGTAACAGCAACTGAACAACTTGAGATCCACTATGATGATCTTTTGCCAATATTTATTATTTTGCTCCTCTGTTAACATTATTGGTACAGTATGTGCAAAATACCACATATCAACTGGATTATAAACACAGTTTTAGTGATATTCTGTAACTACAACTGATCTGCAGTGCAGTCAGTGTGTTGCCATATCCCATTGCAGCAAAGTGAATTTGAATCCACCAAACAGCCTGCTTGTAACATCCCATTTTCCCAAGTGTAACTCTGCCAAATGAGCCCAGAAGAAATAAATTAATTTACACAACCTAGATATAATAGGAGGAAAGTGTGTAAGTGTGTAGAGCACTGTTTGGCTACCCACTGAGATCTAAACTGCCATTTTCATTGCGATTGAACCAACTATATTATTTCTGTACTCTACTTAGTCGGAAAAGGTGCCCAATTTTCTTTCCATACAGGTAACAAATGGTTAAGCACCATAATTAGACATCATGCAGTGTATTGTGTTCTGGTAGACAGTGTAATTGAGTAATTGGTAGCCGCATCTATCACGTGATAACTCATGAAGTCAATCGGGCTCAGATGCCAATACTGGTTATACTGATTGACTTCACAGCCATTTGAATAGCCTATATCTTTGCAAAAACACTGGAACTTATTGGTTCAAAATGGAAAGCGATATATCATATATGTTGGTCTTGAATAACCCCACTTGCCCACAAATGCAATGTATTAGCCTCACTCTGAACAATACAGAATTGCCATACACTGGTTTAGCATTTATATATTAAAGCTCCTGATAGGTTACTCTCAATTGGTGTTACTCTAGAGGGGGTCTTGAGGGGTGGTTGAGTCGAAACAACCAAAGAGGCACCAAGAATCATAAAGTGGGTCAACCAAAGTGTCTGCCATTGTTGATAGGATAGTGCACAATTAGTATTGGCAGTTCTTGTGAGCTTATTAGCAATGTATATTTTGAATGCAGACTGTCATTCAACTCATCAATAAAGTGTAAATGCTTCTCATTACTAGACACTTCTCAACTTGGGTGTAACTGGATTTGCTCATACTATAGAAGTAATATTGGCAGTCTACATCACCAATTCAAAATCTTATAGTTAGAAATGTGGTATATGAATATACAGAACAATGCAGAATCAGTACACATCTACTGCAGAGTGTCGTTCCTACAATAGTCACTGCTCTGGGATCATTTTAGCAATCAGTAACTTTTATGAACATTGGCTAAGCTGGGTTGTATATTGATTGTTGGGCATATCTGCATAAGTAGTTACACAGTGTATATACTTTTCTGCATTTAGAATTTGTCAAAAGTGAGGTCATTGTATTTGGTTATACAGCTAAATATATATAGATAGCACTGCTGGATAGTTCGATGTAGTACATTTAAACTGTCTGATTAAAATTCATATTAACTCAAATTAAATATTTCATCATAGTGAAGATTTATATTCAGCCAGACTTATATAACTTGTGTAACATATGACTTTCAACTATGATGTAATTCTGAAATAGATGGGATTATTATTAAAAATGATTTCTTAAAGGTTATGAACAGTTACTCCCAATTGAGTTTGAAAAGAAATTAAATTACATAGATACATAAACAACAACAGTGCATTGAGATACAGCTTCCATTATGAATTATTATCAATTGTAAAACCCCATTCAATGGCTCCTTCAAGGTAGCCTTACCACATTTTAAATACAGTATGATTTCAGCCAGACATGATTCAGTCTTTGTATCTCAATGGGGCAATGACACAACAAGTGGCATTCATGAACATGTTAAATAGGTTCGAATGGAGACATAAAATACAAGCATATCATACACAGCTCAGGGTATTCACCTTCAGAGTAGTTTCTCCAATCATGGGCAGCCAAAAGTAACAGCAGTGTAATGTTTTATATATTATTTCCATTCCAATTCATACCAGTCTAGCCAAAAATGGAACAAGTACTATGGTAAGTCACCTTGTAATGAGAGTATACTAAACAATCAGCAATATCAGTATGATGTATTATTATCACCAGCAGCCTCCAGATTTATGCAGAACATCAGCAAAATATAAAACTGTCCAGACCTCAGATGCAAAACTTCCCAAATACTCCAGTCCACATCACCAGTGCTTCGAGGTAATTCAAGTGGCACCCATGCCCCCCTGAAGATATGCAAAGTGCATTCAGATTCTGCGAGAGTATTCTCAGATGCTCTCCAACGTGTCAGTGGTTATTGAGGTGCACTCAAGATGCCTCAAAAGTTGAGTGATAGAAATGAAAAATTGTGGAGTAGTAGAGACCTCTGTAGATGTCTGCATGATTAAAAAAGAACAGCTGGAAACTTTGCACTCATCTGCAGAATATGATTCTGTTGGTGCTAAGTGGTCACAGCAGTGGTTTTGTGTGTTCCAGGTATCAAGACCACAAGCAAGGTCATCTATCATATTTCTCCAAGTTAGTTATATGTATGTCACAATCTCAAGACAATTTGCTGCATCTCAAAATGGAATTTATTTTCTACATCAATCAATCTGTGTGTATGCATACCATCGATCTGGCTGCAGAGAGTACTCAAGGACCATCAGACAAGTAGGAGCAGATCGTGATGGAGTGAAATATGTAATGAGCATAGATGCTGTGATTGTATGAGTTGATGTCCACGATTGGGTAAACATCGAGATGCTCATGGAGGCCATCATTATTGTAATTTAGCAATTGAGATGCGGGATGTATTCGATCAAGTGTGCAATTCTATTCCAAGGCTGTAATCATGTGAAGTTAGAAGATACACTGGGAGGATGAACTTGGGTGAGGTTGGAGACACAGTTCAAGGCCATGATTGTGCAAACGTTGAGAATGTTTGCAAGTCAACTCCGCACTGTACTTCAATGCCATGATTAGGTGGGTTTAGTGATACACTTTGGTATCATAAAGGTGTGAAGTTGAAGTGTAATGTGGTGAAATGACAGAGTTAGAAAGTCATGATTGCATCATCAAATCTGTATTGCACCTCACATAGCATCCAAAGTGAATCTGGGACAAAGTGCAGATCTGGCTTCCAGATTGCAGGATGAGGGCGAGAGGGTATGATAGGTTAGCTGGTGTTCCGTAAGGACCCAAACTTTTTGAATCTGCAATATCTGATGCAGGTTTCTTAACCCAAAAGTTTGGAAACAATGAGCCTGTATCGCATTTATGGTCAGATGATACTCCCTTTCTACACTGCGGTCTACCATAGCAATATCTACTCCCCATCACCCAATCCACTTCTGCTATCACTGTATGTGTGTTCCATGCCACCAGTCATTGTGATTGGTGGTGGTGAGACACTAATTTGCCTGCCACTTCTCCTCTCTAGCCTGTTGTGGAAAGTACACTTCTCTTCTTTTATATTCCTTATAACCTTATACCAAGATTTGAAAGAAGATTAGAATAATATCAGCCCAATGGAAAAACATCAACCCAAGGAAAAAATATAAACCCAAAGGAAAAATATAAACCAAAACAAAAACATATACAGGTATTCGCTTCATACATATCAGCATTCTATTTCATCCTTCTGAATCTTCCAGACTTTCATATGGCGTGTTGTGATATATGGGTCGATGCTTAACTGAGTTCTGAATTGAACTATTGCCTCACTTACCAAATACACAGCTGCTGTAATATCAGCCCAAGCCTCCAAAATCAACTCACAATGTTCAATCTGTTCTGGTAGTAAGATCAGTATGTCCGTAGTTCCCATCATTCTTTTATGAATTAGCAACATCCTGAGCACATTTTGCAATCTTCTCTTGCAGTCTGGGTTGAGGCTGAGCCAATCGAATAACAGTTTCAAGTATTCTGCATTATGCTCGGTATTACCATTGGAGCAGGTACTTTTGATGCCAAAAGTTTAAGCGAAGTTGAGATGTCAGAAACCATTCTGCTTGGGATTGGTAGGCATCTTTGGGTGTCTACTGGGCACTTCTTTCAAACAATTTGGCTGGGTTGTACCAGTATTTGTTTTGGAAGGAGATGGTGGAATCTTACCAGCAGCTTGATTGGGAGTATTCAGTGGGGTCATAGCAGACACTTTTCAGTGGAATATGGCAGGGTCTTACCAGCAGCTTTTCCAGCAGGTGCTCTTTTTGGTAGTATCACTAACTCCATCTTCAGAGCCATCTTTGGCAACATTCATCAACATCTCTCCCATGCTACACCCATTCGGTTCCATTTCCATTTCCTTGGTTGCTGGGATTGGTGGTTGAATCGTTGTGCTGATTTTGGGTGGTGGAGGGTATACAGAAGGCAAAAATGTATGATGTTGATTCACATGGTTGTGGTCATCCATGCAAAGGTTATAACAGAGTGGTATTATTGACCGATGGAATACTTTCAAGCTGATGGCTTCATTGTGGATTAGTTCCATCAGTAAAGGGTAGCCATTATTAAACAGCTTTGTAGCTTCTTGGCAGTCTTCAGACATACACCACTTCATAGCCTATGTTTTCCAGCTTTACTTGATGAGGCAGTTAACATAGAAGTGGCTGAGGAGTCTCTTTGTGAACATAGGTTCTCTGGATGATGGGCTGGCAATCGTGGTTTATTGCAACCACATCTGACTTGCATTGGAATCTGTATCAATTTGCTGTTGTTCAGCATCATGCTGCCAGAGGTCTCCCAGCTGCTTCATCGCTCATATCTTACACATCTGGAAGGAGCAGTGCACATTTAAACTCTCTAATCTAGTGCGGGAGCCATTGAGATTATTTATGCGGAGGTTATACCATGTGTATTTCAACACTTTCCAGTCTGGACTTCTGTCTGGGCAATTCAATTACCATGCAGAGACAGAATTGGCCACACTCGGAATGTTGCTGAAGTCACTTGAGATATCCAACATAGAGTCTCCTGGACCAGGTGTTTGAGCAGACAATCAACAATCACCTAAGTGTATTGAAACATTTGGAAAGGTCAACCCAGGAAGATGTCTTTGCTGAGTTGTGGTGCTGCGACTAACAAAAGTGATACTGTATAATTATCTCTAGTGCTATTCTGGACATCTGATGATGAGATATTCCTAGAAAGGGTGGTGGGGTTGGCTTCCACAGTGATAGCTGAAGTATTAACAAGGTTCCTAGTGACAGTGGTTTTAATGAATTGTGCTCCAAAACTGATATTATTGTACTGTGCTAAGGCAATATCTTTAATCAGAATCAATACATCTGCAAAATGTACATTAGTCTGGAAACCACACACAATCCTCCCTGTCATACCGGTCAAACTCAGCAGCTCTTGTAAGTACTTTCTGATGCTCCCAGGCCCCGCAGGAGCTAAGCAAGGTGCTCTCAGACTGTGCAAGAGCATTCTCACGTGCTCTGAAAAGCACCTGCAGTGATGGAAGTGCATTCAGGATGCTCCGATATTTGACTGATAGCATACTTGAATTTTGGAGCAGGTGAGATGTCTGTGCAGGTCTGTGGGAGACTTTGAGAGCAGCTGAGACCTTCACACAGCTCTGTGGGAGGATTGGTGCTGTATTCTCATGAGGCATTTCATCTATCATATTCATTTTTTTACAGTCTAAAGATTGGCTACATCATAATATTGCATGTAATATCTATCTAAGTCTCCCTATATATATTCAGACAAATAATCTGGCAGCAGACAGTAGTCAGGCATAATTGGAGGATAACCTGGAGACGTCGATTGAGAGAACTTAGGGCCGCACTTGGAGGTGATGTTGGCAGGAAAATGTGTTTCTCACCACCACCACCATTCTGGTTCACTGGGGGAAGCCAGCATGGTGCACACAGAGGTTCAGGGATTACTGACCCGAACCGAGTGACATGGCATACTGAGAAACCGAAATAACGGCGATGGACTGCGGAACAGGGTGTATATGTTTCAAAGACCCCGGGGCAGATTGTCAGCATCTTCTTATACAAATTACACACCCCATCTTTCCCAGCTCTTGGTTCCACACACTCTTGCCAAGCTTTGATAGATCCACGCAATCTGTGTGGTTCCTTATGCACTCTTACCAAGCAATCACAGATCCACCCAATTTGTGTGGTTCCTCACACCAGGGTACCTCATCATATTCTCTGACCCTCTTCCTATGTTCCTCAAGCTAGAACAGCTCTTTCTCAAGAATTCCCTTAGGATGGCATGAGAGCTGCGCCATTTCATCAGATGGTGAGTGTGTAGAATTTGGGATATACTTGGAGGCTATGATCGAGTGAGTTTCATGATGTACTTGCTGCCCGAAATAGAGAGGACAGAGTGATGCACTTCAAAGCTGTTATTTAGCGACTTTTGAGAGCATAATCATACAACTTCAAGGCTGTGATCGAGGGAGTAGGAGATGCACTTGGATACTGAAATCGAGTTGACTGAGACATGCACTTTGAGGCCAGAATTGTGCGAGTATGGAGACGCCCTGAATGGTCATGATTGTGCGAACTTAGACAGTGTGATCAAGCAAGTCTGGTGATGAACGTAGAGTCCATGATGGATGGAGATTGAATAATTACATGGAGGCTGATAATCTGGAAGTGGTAGATCGAGAAGGAGGCACGATGGGAGCTGAGACTCTGTTCATTGATAAATTAGTAATCGTGGGAATGTGTAGAACTGAGTACAACAAGGTCCGCCAAGAGAGGAGAGACTGGCCGTGAGCGGGAGATAGTGAATCTTGGGATGATGCAGTGCTCAGTGTATGCAGTACTTGGTGTATGCTTTACTCAGTGTCAACATATGATCATGGTATGCAGAATTAGGGAGGATGACTTAACTTAACGTTCTGAGGTGATGCTAGAGTTGAGGATGAGGAAGCAAGGAATGAGAGGAGATGGGAAATCATCATGAGAAATTCGGGCATAAGAGAATTTTGTTTGCCAGTCAATTGATCATTCCAGATATGGCAGGTACGACACCTGATCCAGCAGGTCATAATGCCGATCTGTTGTTTCCTAAACCCAATCAGGCAAGTTGTACCCCAGAATTCCCGTATCCGCTTGTATCCTCCATATGGTTTGCATCATCAACCCCTATCTCTGCGTCTCGTCCAGAACAGTACCATCATTGAAGAACACAAAGTCAAGACATCGCTCCTAATCTCTCCATACCGTAATGATGAGTTAACACTGAATACCGCATACACCGAGTACAGTGTGCACCGAATACAGCATACACACAGTACAGCATTCACCGAGTACAGCATACATCGTGTACCAAGAACAGCATACACCTAGTACCGGCATACACCGAGTACAGCATACACTGAGGACAGAATGCACCAATTACAGCATACACCGAGTACAATATACACCGAGTACAGCATACACGGCGTACAGCATCTGCCCAACATTATCTGTCTTCCCTTCATTTTCACAATTACAAGTTGAATGCTACTTGTAGCTTCAGCTTCCGGCATGCCTCCCTACAAGTTCGACCGCCACCAGCCAGCTCTCCATGAGAGCTCAAAGGTATAGTCACCTTGTTACATTCCCATGGGTGTGAGTTAACTAATGGATGAATTGAGTCTCATCAGCACCTGGCCCGCCTCCCATTGACCGCCTTCAAGTTCTCCAATCTCGCTCGATTGTGGCCTCCATGGGAATCTCCCATCTCGCTCGATCACAGCCCCAGAGTGCAGCTCTAGGTTCACTGGATCACTGCCTCCAAGTGTAGCTCCAAACTTGCCCGATTATGCCCTCCAAGTTCGCATGATCATTGCCTCCATCTGCATCTCCAAACTTGCTCGATCACGGCCTCGGTGTGCATATCTGTGTCCACTGGAGCTCGGCCTCTAAGCGTATGGCCACAGTCGCTTCGTTATGGCCTCCGAGTTCGCACGGTCATGGCCTCCATGTACATCTCCAAACCTGCTTGATCCCGGCCTCCAAATGCATAAATGCGTTTACTCGATCCGCATCTGCTGGCACCCCTCGATGTGCTCTGACACACCGTCTGCAGCCAATCCAGATGTACCAGGCGTACATGGGTAGCTATATAGATACATAGATGAGAATACAAATTGAATACATGAGTTCTAAAAATCATTGATTGATAAGTAGTAGCTATGATTTTCAGACGCACCAGCAGCACTCCCAAAGAAGGTGTCGTTTTGCCCAGACTGCTCAACTGTTTTTCGAGGTGCTTCCAGGCTTTGCGCTGGTGCTCCCAGGCTTGTCATCGGCGCTTCCAGGTGCTCCCTGGCATGTTGTCCGGGCTCCCAGGTGCTCCCAGGCTTGTTGTTGGTGCTCCCAGGCTTGTCACTGGTGCTCCCAGGTGCTCCCTGGTGCACCTGAAGGCAACTACATCGGTCCAGTCAACTCTGGGATTTGAGCACCCTGGGATTCTGGTCCGACATCTCCCTAACACTCCCAGAGGCTCCCTGTGACAACAATACATTGTGCGTTTGTATCAGGCTAGTTATGGATCGTTGGTAATGTTTAAGAGAGCAATGTGGGGCTCAGTGATTGGTGTACAGTGAGAGTCCAATTGTACCGTATCATGGCTGTGTGATACTGAATTTTGGGAGGGGAAGGTCTTTGTATACCTGAAGAAGTCTCTGGTACCAATTTCTTCTTCATCCAGTCTCTATGTAATTTCCAGTTTCTGGAGTACACTGGTTTTGTATCAGTTTACAACATCTTTGGTTCTTTCCCTCCACTTTCCTCACTTGTATGAGGTGGTTGGGTATATCCTGCTTATCATTCCCAATTTCAGTGGTGAATTTCTACCTCCTGCTGGGGTAGTTATCAACTTTCATATCTGGAGGTTACTTCATAGTTAGTGGTGAATGGTATGATTTGTTGGTGTGACATGGGTGCAACTCAGCCAACAGGATCATATATTCCTTCTCCATCTTGAAAATTCACACAATTGTGTAATTTCAAGATTCTTACTGCATCTTTCAAATTTAAATAATTGTGTGGCTTTGATATTTTAAACTTTTAATCCTTCATGTTCATTTACTTTATTTTGATTTTGATTTATACAATGAATCTCCTCAGTTTCTCCATCTTCCTGCCCTATCTTCCCACTCATTGTTTGGATGGATTGTCTGCTTGTACCTGATGTGCAGTATTTCATTGATCCACCACCTCTTTACACCCTGCAATATCCTCTACCTGTTCCCCCATAACATCAGCAAAATGAATGTTAGTTACTGGGAGCCTCCAGGAGTGGGTGATCAGAGTTGGAGTATAAACTTAAACACATCAAATTAAGGACAGAATCAGACCGTAGGAGGGCATTCCATCTGGGCTGTGGAGTAACTTCGATCTCTGATGACTGGTACTCGTGCACAATAACAGTGTTTGTGATAACTTTGGGAGCATGTCTGAACTTTTGAGAAAACTATGTAAGCATCTCAGGTTGCGGCCCTGCCAATGCGGGAATGCCGAATGAAACCAGAGAAATTTGTAGGTTCTGATGGATATTTCTCCGAAGGACTGCAGGCAGTATCTGAGATTCTTCTAAGGTGCATCAGTAATGGAATACCCTCCACAGCATATATCATGCCTAGATTATGATTCAATCTTAACTTCCGACATATGCTATACAGCCCAACATCTCATTCATCATTCTATGGTTTACATAGCTACATTATGGAATTAAACAAAATTGGAAGTGATTTAGAAATAAACGCAGGTACAGTGTAACAGTACCCTGACTATGCAACATAATGATATCAATGAAACATCGTATGAATGTTGTCCGCTAAATCTGCAATCTCATCCAGGCTGACAACTGCAGGAATATAAAGATCATTGACAGCGTATGCAAACTGAAGGTGCTTCTCATATTTGCTGGTGATTTGGGTCTGGTGAGTATGTGACACGGAATTCCAATGTTGTTTGGCTGCATTTGTGATATCCAATGAAGGTTGGAATTGAGATGTTGGCAAGCTGTGAATCAAAATGGAGTTTGAAGGGCAATATAATAAACTCGGGGGAAAAAGCAGCACACTACCCGGAAGGGAGGAGTGCCCATAGGGGAGTCCAGCATGTTCAGATAGTTATGGAGGAGTGTGGATCGAAATAGAAGGGGGCAAACCCAGGCCGAGGAGTGCTGACGGAGTCTGAACAGAGCGTATTCAGTGGTACACCCCATCCAAGTGGAGCAGTGCCGAAAGGGGCATGAAGAGTCCCAAATGAAATCAAAGTGCTCTTAACGGTGTTTGAGCAACGGATTGAGGAGTGAGTGTGGTAGAGGAGGAATGCAGAAAGACTCTGGGGTACATAGTGCAGAATGAAATGTTAAATGGCCAATCCAGGCTGAGCAGCACTGACGGGGATTGAGGAGTGCCTAATAATAAAGGGGAGCACCAGGGGGGGTATGAAGCGGCCCTCCAATGTGTAATGGAAGAGAGCAGTAGCTTCTGCAGAAATTGAATCTATTAGTATGAATGCGCAAAATTTTCCTAGATATTCATTTTGAGAAAGCATCACTGTAACCATCTTTCCAGTGGCATATTCAGACATTGCTGGATAAATAGCCGCAGCCACAAGCGCTAATGTCTGCAGAGGAGCCATTGGAATAACTGAGATGTAGTAGGCTAGTGCTCCAGGCTATTGGTGGTGAAGAAAAATTAATGTTGAATTACATCAAAAACTTCCAACCAGGTGAACCATGATTTTCTATCATCCACAATCTTTGAGAAATAAGCACAATCGAGCCACAGCACCTTGATTTGGATTCGAAGTGCAGTCTCAGAGTCTAAATCCAACCAGTAATCGTACACCACAGTATGCCGAGCTCCATTCACCAATCACCCTCAAATGATACAAATCTACTGTTATAACTATGTATAATGTGGGGTTTAGTCAATAGGATGAGTCCAATAGAGCTGCATTGAACAGAGTAAAATGTACAGTGTGTTGGGTTCGTGGATCCATTTTCAGTGATTTACTACCAGGTAATTGACATACAGGTGGTGTACCCACAGGAGCACCTGCTAATACCCACTAACGATCCTGACCTTCAATGGCTAGATTCCAAGCTTTGTCAACCATCGAGTACTTCTCGTCAGAAATGAATTGCCACTGAATCTTTGTGATCACGATTGCCTCCCTGAACCATTTTGCAATCACAAATGTAGTCTTTTCATGTTGAGGAATGATCTGATATCCACAGGCCTTATGTTGAGGAAAATTCTGAATGCAACCAGTGTTGGGAGGCGGGAGCACCTGAATGAGTATAAGGTCTGACTTGCGTAATATGTTAAGTGTTGACTTTTGGCATTTGGGTAATGGTGGCGCAGTGGCCCTGGCTGGATTTTCCCAATTTGGAAGTAGAGTGCATGCAATGACAGTTTTGGCACAGCTCCAGTTCTTTGGCAATGGAACTCTGGTAGTTTGTAACATCATATCTCAGTGGGCCTAGCCTTGATGTGAAACTGCCTATGGGTAGTCCAAATTGTCTCCTTCGATATCAGAAGACCGAGTGAACCCTCTGAGGTGTTCACTATCATTCTTGCCGATCTTGCAATGTATATAGTTCTCATCCTGCTTCAGACTAATTATATTGTGGACAACAGCCAGCCCCAACACATTGATCGAAGGCTCAGTTGGGTTGAAAGTTCAAACATTCGATCGGCAATCATCATTGGCTGTCTTCTTGAATGTGAGTTGTAGTGCTCTCGCAACGTGTGCTTCTTGTTTCTTCTGTGAATGATGGTTCCGCAAAAGACTGGGTGTAGGTTCGATGTTGATGGATTCGATTTAGAAGTTGGGCAATATCGACACCAGTATATATCCGTAAATATAGTATGAAGTTGAATCGAAAAATCGGAAAATAAAACAGTAATGTAGCACAGAGTAGAGAAGGATGCAATTCAAGGTGAGCCTGGCCAGTGACCAGCAGTCATTTCAGCAGTTCATATTAATACTGTCGGTGCTTGTGCTATCTTGTGATTTTGGAAGTGTCATGTGTGTCTAGTGTTAGCAACGGTTCTGGACTGTCACTTTGGGTCCAGGTTTGGGTCGGAACCGAACCGTTGACAAAATGGTGGTCCGGGTTGTCAAAACACCTGAACTGTCAATTCGGGCTCAGTTCGATGCGAATTACCCAATCAGTCTGAATTGGGCGGGTTGTCAGTGGGTGGCCCAGTGGGCCCATCTGGAGATTTATATAATGTTCTTGTTTTTGCAGTTGGATAATACTATATTATTAAAATTAGGTATTTGACAGCCAATAATCTCTTTTTGAATGTTTTGCAGTCTGCAATATTGATTATTTTGGAATACGTGTTGTTTCTGTTATACGTTGTATTTTTGGCTATAACGGCAGTCAATAGTTCTGTTATGAGCTCATTTATCAGCGCAAAGCCTTGATTACCCAATATGCATGGCCAACCATTGTTGACACTCTGTTGATGCTCAGTTTCATGATGGGGTAATGTATGTGTCATGCACTGTTTCACATGAAAAGGCTGCCACGACATCGTATATGAATTATTGCCACATTCCGACACTTAGATTAGCCAAGATGCCAGACCAAAAATCATTGACACTCCATTGATGCTCAATTTCAGAATGGGGCAGGAAGCATGCCGCAATTGTTTGTGCCCCTGAAGGCTGTGAATATCTCATTAATGCAAGTTTGCAACCAATCGCCAGTTAGATAACCGAAGATGCAAGACCAAATATCATTGACACTCTGTTGACTTTCAGTTTCAGGATGGGGCAGGGAGCATGTAACTTTTGTTTTTGGCTTGAATGGCGGCCACTACCTCATTTTTGGAGGTTTGCAAGCAATCACCTGTTAGATTACCAAGATCCAACACCAAAAATCGTTGACAATCCGTTGACGCTCATTTTCAGGATGGGGCAGGGAGCGTGTCGCTATAATTTTTGACTCGGAAGGCAGCCAATACATCATTTATGAATCGCTGCAACCAATCACCACTTAGGTTGCCCAAGATTCTCAGCCAAAAATCTTTGACGCTCCGTTGCCACTCAGTTTCGGAATGCTGCAGTGACAGTGTCATTTCGTGTAAGCAACGGTTCCGGACCGTCACTTCATGTCTGGGTCTGGGTCCAAACCGGACCGTTTCCAAATTGGCGGTCCGGGTATGTAAGAAATCTGAACTGTCCACTCGGATATGGTTCGATGGTATTATCCGAACCCGTCTGAATTGGGCAGGTTGTCAGCCGGTCGCCCAGGGGGTCCAGTTATAGATTCATATATGGCTATTCTGATTGCAGTTTGTTAATAGTATCTTATCAAATCGCATTTTCAGCAACCAATAATGCACTTTTGCATGTTGTGCAATTTGCAATATCGATCAATTTGGTATCTGTGTTTCACCTCTGATATATGGTATTTTTGCCTATCAAGGCAGTGAACAATTCAGTTATGTGCGCGAAGATCCGTGCGATGCCCTCATTATGAAATATGCAAGACCTAGAACCGTTGACCCTCTGTTGACGCTCATTTTCAGGATGTGGCAGGTAGTATGTTGCTGTTGTTTTTGCCACTAAAGGCTGCCAATATCTGATAAATGGATGTCTGCAACCAATCGGAAGATAAATTACCCAAGATGCAAAGCTGGAAATAGTGGACGCTCCATTGACGCTCATTGTAAAAATGGGGTGACGACAGTGTTGTTATCTTTTTTGCCTCTAAAAGCTGCCAATATGTCCGTTATGAATCACAACAACCAAATCACTGGTGAAATACCGTACTTCAAAGACCACAAATTGTTGATGCTCCGTTGACGTTCATGTAAATGTATTGTCCCGTCAACATCTGCTGCTGTCAATAATTGTTTTCATCATGATTTGACCTTATTGGTGGTCTTTCTGACTGATCGAGACTCGGCCCTGTGGCAATGCCAAGCGGCGTAATGTTCATGCACTGTTCACTCTCACACGACGAAAAATGATGTACCTTGTCAAAAGGTTCATCGCACCGGCTAGACATCTGTTTATCGAGCGATATTCACATGCTACTTCTCACCATTTGTGCATAGTACATCTCTAACTGAAACTCTCAGTCATGCTACATGAAGAAGCTGGGGAACCATTGATGCATTCCGCCCTACATTTTCTTCACTCCTTTATTTCTCCTCATTTCTATTGCATTGACCATCACCAACACCTTTGGAGCCTGTCTCTTTGACTTCCTTGTTGGCCAAACCAATCCGGGAACATTTGGGGCGGCACTCACATGCAGCTGCTCTGGGCATTCTGGATCGTCGATGCCATTGTTGTGCTCTATATTGGATTCATTGTCTGCCGCACAATCGTCTTCACAGTCATTTGGATTTTCCAAGTCGCGATTCCAGTTTAGCCAATTTTCGGTGTCCGAAATGCTTTCAGGTGCGCGATCCTCGTCAGTGTTGACTCGATGACAGTTGAATCACCAGATTGGGTGGACACATAAGATATAAGTTTGTCCTCCAGAGAGGTTCTTTGCAGACAAAGGTGGTGGCAAAGATGATCATTCTGACAATTGAAATTCAGCCGCACCATGAGGTTGCAACAGTCACCAGGAGGTTTTGACAATCACTTCCGTGTCTGAAATGTATCCAACGGCTGTCATCTGCTTGTTTTGAGAATGAGATTCATTCTGGGTAAAACGTAGGTTCTGGCTGCCCTGCCACATTTCCAAACAGTCGTGAACCATGGCCATTCTGTGAAGTTTCTTTTCCTCCGCCTCTTTCTTCATTTCCGAGACCTTTTCTCTGTTGGTTGTATCCGATACTTGGTAATTGCCGGCCACCATCTCGTTATTGGCTCGTGCAAACTGCCATTGAATGACTTTCTCGCGAAGGGTGTCGCCTGTGGTTTTTGACTGCCTCTAGCCAATAACATCTCGCCCAAGGGAAAATCTGTCCTCCACTCCTACACCATCTGGTATGATAGAGAATATATCGCATGCCACATTGGAGAGATCGGTGTCCTTGGAGTGCATTTCATCTTGTGTGTGCCACCAGTCAGTTATGTCCCGTAACCAAAATGTACTGCTAATCTCAATTGGGTTAGAGTGGTAATCATTGAGCATTGGATTGATTGGCACCCAGTTCTTTGGCGCTTCAGGCGGGGAATCCGAACAGAGCCTGGCAGCGGTCAATGAGCATGCTGCGCGATCACTTCATCCAGGAGTCGTCCCGGCCACATTGTTAGGCATTCAGTAATCTTCATCATTGCTGGACAAATCATATGCATTGAAGGATGATTGAAAGGACCCAGAAGCCTGAGCAGAGGGGACAAGTTTGCTGTTTGGTAAGCTTTCGAGTTTATTGACCGGCACACATCGATGTCAGGCACAGTATTCATTTTCCCCGTACTTCAGAAAGGTCTCTTGGTATTGGGTAGTATAGGATGTCTTGTCCTCAGGATTAGTATCCATTCTGTTGTCCCACTTTCTAAATGAGTGCAACTTCCGGAAAGGATCGAGAATATGTGCAGAAATGGGAAGCATGCCCGTCCTTGGAGTCACTTCAGGGTAGTATTTCAACAGCTTCTGTCGAGGTAACTTCGCAGCAAGAACAAGTCATTCTTCCGTGGAGTCTTCTTCTTAGCAAAAGCTCGCATCACGCTGTCCATATGATCGAACATGTCATTGTACACTGCGATAACGCAATGCAATGTGACTGTATGTCTCTTTGACATCCAATGGGTCCAATATCAAAATAGCCTCAATACTTCCATGACATACTTCACAATGGTCCATTCATTTTGAGTTGTGAAAAGTAGCCGGTGATCAGTGTATTTTGGATTTTGGAGCCACTCGCATGTGAATCCCCGCTATCAGGTGGCGCGCTCGAGCTACTCCAGTGTTGAATTCCAAAGTGTCATCAAATCCATAATCGGAAGTACTGCAATCTGGAGTATTGCTTTTTGACAGTCACTGCACTCGAGTTGGCGACCAGGTGTCAACGTATTCAATACCGGAAGCATTCCCTGCTATATGAAGGTCGGTTTCAGGACTTTCAAAATATCATGAAATACGTACTTTCTCAATGATCTTTGCTAAACCTGGTCTCATGGCCAACACCTTGTTGATTCTAGCAGTGCCCTCTTTGCGAAGTCTTTGACTCTTCCCAATGTCTATGCTTTCATTCTCTCCAAATTGGTGATCGCACTCATGGGCTTCCCAAGACTTGGTGTGGCCTTTTACACCAAGACTGCTCATGAATGCACCAGAAGCTAGCTGTATGATGTGCGCCATGCATGGTATATGGTTCCTCAATGCAGGCCACATGATTCCAGAGGCCTCAAGTGACGATTATAGCTCAAGTGTCGTCGAGTAATTTGAGCAAGCATCATCAGTCCTAATACCAAGCACACGGCCGTCGGTAAGCTCAAAACAATCAAGCACATCCTGTAAATGTACGGCTCGCCTTGCTGCCGTATGTTGGCCCTTCACCTATCATCAGGAATTAACTTTTGAAAGAGGAAAACAATACGCGATCAACTGCATCGAAAGCGAGTTGAACTTCACGCAATGCCCAATTTCGATCCATATAGTAAGCAATGACCGACGTTATGGCTAGTTTGTTGTTGATGTCTATCCCTCCAAAGCTAAACTAACTTTATTTCGTGACGGCAACTGATTCTTAATTGCATCCACAGTCTGTGCATATTCCCTCCAACAAATGTCGCTAAGGGTCGTAGCGGACGGCAGCACTAAGTCATTGCGTGATGCCTGAAATGACTGTCGTAGCTCCCGATTCGACATAGGATTCCATGGGATATGGGCCGAAACAAATCCTGACATGAGGTAGCGATTCCACGTGTCTTGGTGGAATTCGGAAGTTTCGAAGTCGATAGCTGGCAGTTGGGAACGTTTAGTCTGTCTTTTCGGTCAATATGGAATGACCTGTATGTCAAATATGATGTGTCTCTGTGACCTTCCTATTGTTATTCCTCGACTTCCTTGCCTGCTCAGAATGGCCAAAGCTGTTTCATCGACCGTCAAACTATTCAATTCAGAAACCTCTGACTGTGTGAATTCCTTTAATGTTGCGATGTGAACTTTTGCCAGCAAGTGTTTCCGCATTGAGCTGGTCCCATGTTCTGATGGATGGCAAAGAACTTGATGACAAACAATACATATGATGCCAGGGGTGCCAGTCTCCTCAGTTATGCAGTGTACATAGAATCGCCACGAAGGCGCATATCTAGAATTATTCCAGGCAATTGGCCGGTTCAAGCCTACATTCATGGAAGCCCACCAAGCATCGAAGATGATTTGTAAAGTTAGGTTGCTCAAATCACGAATAAAGAAACATTCATTTTTGGAAGGGATCATAACATCGAGCAATGAGGTGTTCAAAAAATTTGAATCCGCCATGCTGGTAGGAGGTAGAATGCTGGGTCATCGGACTTGAAAGACTGCCGAAAGTAACGATAAAGTAACGCACACTGTGGGTTCTCAATTATTGACTACAGATACCAGCAAAAAAATCAGATCTGAAAGACATTGCATGCATATTTGTGCAGTGGTATACAAGGTCAGATTGCAAAGACTGACCACGTAAAACCCAATTTAGGATCAGCACTATGCAGTTCATTGCTGTGTAGTGTTCTGAGCCTCCACGAAAACTGTTGACGCTCTGTTGGCGCTCATTTGTAGGAGGCAGACTAGATATCGTCACTAGGATTCATGCCAATACAGTCTGCCAATAGGTTCATTGTGGGTTATCTGCGTTCCATCGCCGTTAGATTATCCAAGATGCAAGATCAAAAATCGTTGACGCTCTTTTGACGCTCATTTTGGGACATCATACCAGTTCTGTCATAAGCATTTTTGCTTAGAAAGGGGGCCGATAGTTCGATTATGGATCAATGTAGTCGCATAACCCCTTGATTGTCCAAGATGCAAGGCCTAAAATTGATGACACTCCGTGGACGCTCATTGTTAGGGTATACTGACGATGTCGTGGAAATCATCTTTGCCTGGAAAGGGGGCCTTTACATCGAGTATGGGTTAATGTCGCTGCACAACCCTTGCATGTTTCAAGATGCGCGGCCAGAAGTCGTTGACGCTCCCTTGACGCACATTTTTAGTACATAGTACCAATGATGTCACAACCATTTTCGCCTAGAAAGGCGGCCGATAGTTTGACTATGGCTTAATGTCGCTGCGCAGCACTTGCATTTTCCATGATGCAAGGGCAAAAATCGTTGATGCTTGGTTGACCCTCATTTTGAGGACATAGTTGTGATGTTGTCCCAACGATTTACCACTAGAAAGTTGGCCGATAGTATGATTATGGCTTGATGTTGCTGCTCAGCTATTCCAATTGCTTAGATGCATGGCTAAAAGTCATTGACGCTCCGTTGACACTCATTTTTAGGACATAGTAGCGATGTCATCCCAACGATTTCCGCCTAGACAGACAGTCGATAGTATGATTATAGCTGAATGTCGCTGCTCAGCCATAGGAGTTTCCCGAATGGATGGCCAAAAGTCGTTGACGCTCCGTGGATGCTCCTGTATAGGTCATTGTAGCGATGTTGTCACAATGATTTTTGCCTAGACTGTCGTCTGATAGTTCGATTATGGATGAAAGTTGCCGCCCAGCCCTTGCATTTCCCAAGATGCAAGGCTAAAAGTTTTTGAGCCTCTGTTGACTTTCATTTTCAGGACACAGTAGTGATGTTGCCATAACCATGTTTGCCTAGAGAGGTGGCTGATAGTTCGATTATGAGTTAATGTCACTGCGCAGCCCTCTGGGTTTTCCATGATGCAAAGCCAAAAATCATTGACACTCTGTTGAGGTTCCATTAATGCTCATTTTCAGGATGTGACAATGAGCGTGTCATTTGCCATTTTCACTAAAACGCCCACCAATACATTCACTTTGGCAGTATGTGACAATGCCGCCCATTGATTGCAGAATGTGTAAGACTAAAAATAGTTGACAGTCTGTTGACGCACACATTAATCACATCGAAACAGCCTTTGTACACACAATATTTGTTTGCAACGAATCATATACACATTATTGACATCCAATATTGCGTTTGTATGTATCATCGTTTGCATCCAGGAGTTTTGTAACCTCTCAACGTCTGATCAACTGATATCCACACTATGCGAGTGAGAGCGGACATTGCCCTATCACATTCCTGCGCTTTTGGCCGGCAATTTATGGCATGTAGATCATTTCACTAATATTTGGTAAATCTAGCTCGACTTCATCACCTTTCCTTATCCAGCTCCTTCTCCTCGATTTCCATGATGGACCATAACCAATTTCAAACATCTCAACCATGTGCACGAGGTCTGTGCGGAGAGTTATTCAGCTGGATGCATGGACGAATGCAGCATGACAGTCATTGTTCGCCAGATTCGTCATGAACACTGACTGCTCTTTCTATGACACGTATGACATCACTCAGTTAGATTTTGTTAGTATATTTCGTAACTAATATAGCTTTTGCTTTCTCAGTTAACACTCCGTTGCAGATAGAAATCGAACTTTTTGGCCGTTTTCCCTGGTGATTTGGATTCTATAACTCTCACATGGTGAGTTTGAGCGTTGCACATGCACAGATGAATTGTCATGCCTCACAATTTGGTCACTGAAATCAAGATAAAGCTGACACTTAGCAAAATTGGTAATTAACTTGCTTATCTCCAAGATATGACATCGAAAATTACACTTTGCCTATCTATTCCCCCGCTGATGCAGGAGCCGTCACCAGGTCTTCGTCCTCATCCGAAATCTATACGGTGATTAGCTGGAGGCTATATGCCGAGGTAAAAGCTCACTCGTTCAACATGCTTCGCTTTCAGCAAAGATGAGGTATTGCAGTCTGCGGGAGGCTCCAGACCGGATATGCCCATGTTCAACTGCAACCTTACCGAACCTACCCCGATATAACTACTTCCTGGTCGAGAAGTCCGTCGCGGCATTTGTGATACTCCGGGGACCATCTCAAGATTCTCCATGACCACTCCAAATGGTGTTGGTGCAGGTGCCGCAGTGTCATCATCCGTTTGGGGTCAAACGACGGCCGGAACCCTCAATTCAGATGTGCCGTACTTCTTATCTGTTTCATGGAAGTAGTTGTCTGCATCCTCCCATCCTGGTTGTGTCAATTCTTCAAGGTTCATCTGGTTCGGCTGAAAGCTCTCCAAGTGCAGCTGTACCGTTTTGGAGATTGTGCCCATCACCCAGCCGGGTTCGTCATCTTTGTTCAGCTTGCCCTACTCTTCCTCCTCATCATCCTCATCTTCCGCATCCTCCCCATCGTCGGGACTTGCAAGATCACTCAGACTTTCTCTGATAGCAACAAGCATCTGCTCAACAGTCTTTTGAGGCTCTCTGTTCATCAAACCCACGCTTTCTGCATGGTTCATATCTTCCTGCTCTTGCTGAACCGTTGCCTCTGTGTCTTCAACTCGCTTTCTTGCCCCAGCGGTTTCTCTCTCAACATAATCCTCAATCCATTTTTCTTTCTGTTCATTGCTTACGAAGTGGGTTTCTCGTCGTGTCTCCGCCGCAAGCATCTTTTTGGATCTCAAGCTACCCAAGGCCGGAAGCGTTTGGACTCTTTTTACCTCCAAGTCACTCTTGCGTTCATTCACTTGAAGATGTCTTTGAGAAGACCACTTTGTCGATTTGCCACATCTGCCCGCCAGAAGTGGCAAAAAGATCGTTTTTGGAACATTGACCATTGTACCTTACGTTGACTTTGATGTTGTGCGAGATGTTGGATGTTGCAAGAGATGGACAATATGGAGGCAAGCTGCGTCTTTGATGTCAAGGTTAGTACGTTTACTCATCGAGAACAAAACAAACGCTCCCTTGTCACTGTCGATGAATCTGGAATAGTTAGGCTAACCGTACAACATGACTTGATTGTTAGCATCAGTTTCATGTAATATCCCAGGGGTTCTTTGAGACAAACGTCAGCAGATGTCCTATCCCTCGAACAAAGTTCTATTTATAGCTGGCAATCATGCAATTTCGGCTGTCCTACACCACAATTCATCCCTGTTACCAAACGAACAACAATGGACCAACATATTGCACATTGCGTGGCTGTCGGTGACCCCTGCAACTTGCAGCTATACACAGCAGAATTCATCTTGAGTATAACAAACATGTTTGCAGCTAATTATTTCATTCTTACATAATGCAAACTATATAATCCTCAGAACTACCCACTTCTTTTCGTTATCATCTTCCTCTCCTAGTCCACACCAGCAAATCACGGATACACAACCACCTCAGCCAGGTCCGAGCGGATCCAAATCCAGCTGATTGGCAGGCACTTCCTCTAATACGTCACTTATTGGCACACAGCAAGAACGCAGACACCAGTTGATACACCGCGATGCTGCCAATGAAGCCACCAAAAATATGACCCAGGATGCCCAGTGGAGAATGGTCCATAAGACCGGAAGCAGCACGGATAAGAAGCAGCATGCAGTTGGATGTGAGTATATCCATACTGTGGTCAACGGCCGTCAATTAACCGTATACCATACAGCAGGTGTATGGCAAGAGCTACGTGACCAATCTATCGCTGCCCATAATGGGAAGCCTCGATGGTTGACCGAGGCATTTGTCCACACAGTCCATGAAATTGAACATCATGATGCTGCAAGGTCTGGGAATTTGGCGGACAAATCTCCTGACAAGCATCCCCGGGAGGGGACAAAACAGGTTTTAATCACCTTAGAGGAGGCTACGGCAGCATATATGGTTGAGGTAATTGTTGCCTCTCAATGTTTGAAACAGCAACTAATGTCTTGTAGGTGTTCAACATGTCTGCTACGATAGCAAGGCAGGGAGGTCGTGTTCAGCTGGAACAGTCCGACATGCGCCTGGCCTTGAACATGGCCACAATAGCCAAAGAAGGGTTTTCACGTGCTGCAATAGAGGAAACACAATATCTCGTCAAGAAACATCGTGCCAAGGTCCGAGCAGAGAAGAAGCGTGCTGTTAATTTTCCTGCATATAAAACGTGAAGGCTGCGATAGAAAGACACCTGGCGATGTTTCATCAAAACCACACACCAGGATTCCTCCCTTGCCATAATGGCACAACAAACAATCCGCAGACATGCTGGAGACGCAAAGGAACAGGTACACCTCCACCCCACCAACGCAGACAGCATACTCCAGAGCCAACTCCAGAGCCAACTCCACAGCCGATGCAACCTGTGTCCGGATCACCACCCGCCTCAACCGGTGACACTCCCAGTGCTCAATGTCTCGAAATCATCAATTGGCCGGCCGAATATGCATATTCACATACATCTCTTCCTTGTGCTGAATCTTTTACCCTTGATACATCTGCCCAGGATAGCGAGCACGATACAGATTTCGATCCAGATATGCTGCCTGATGAAGGAACATCTACCGGCTAGTACACTATCTGCTGTGCAGTAATGCAGCTAACATTCATTTTGAAGACCAGAGCAGCCTATTGAGCGAACCTGGCAGTGATGACTAGCATTGATCGAATGGCACAGCATTTTGGATATTATCATTATCCTGAATTCGCGGATACTGTAAAGTATATTTCAAAGGATATATTCATATGTATTATTACAGAACAATGTAGTGATCAAGTAGAAAGTAAATGAAAACGCTAGAAAGGCTGCCAAATCAAAGTGAATGATAGACTATGCAAAATCAAACGGTTGCATATTATGGATACACCCATGGCAAAATGAATGTCAACGGAGCGTCAAGGATTCTTGGTCATGTATCTCGAGTAATCTGGGGGGCGATAGGTAGCAAATTGTCATAAACGAAGTATTGGCTGCATTTATAGGGAAAAGAGAACCTGAAATGCTCCCTGCCCGATCATGAAAATGAGCGTCAACGGAGCATCAACGATTCTTGATCATCTATCTTGGCTAATCTGGGGGACAATTGGTTGCAAATAGTCATCAATGAAGTATTGGCTGCCTCTATAGGCAAAAGAGAAAGTTAAACGCTCCCTGCCCCATCATGAAAATAAGCGTCAACAGAGCAACAACGATTCTTGGTCATGTATCTTGGGTAATCTGTGGGGTGATATGTTGCACATAGTCATAAACTGAGTATTGGCTGCCTTTATCATCAAAAGCGAAAGTTAAATGCTCCCTGCCCCATCATGGAAATGAGTGTCAACGATTATTGGCCTTCCATTCTGGTTAATTACAGTGCGATATGGCTGATATTGTCTATATACATGGTTTTGACTGTTTTGATACGCTAAAAGGCTCACGAATACTTTGTGGTATCATTATAAATGTTATGTGTTGTTACTGTCCCAGAGGATGTGGCGGGAATATTCCATACATATCTGCCCATAATGGCTGCCATATCCTTGTGTATGGATGCATGTGATCATGCGACACTCATATTAGCGAAGATGCAAGACCTGAAATCATTGATGCGCCGTTGACTCTCATTTTCAAGATGGGGTAGGGAGGGTATTGCTTGCTTTTGTGCAATATAGGTGGCTAATACTTTGTTTATGACTGTATTTGACCTGTCACACCCCCAGATTACCCAAGATACATGACCAACAATCGTTGACTCTCCGTTGATGCTCAGTTTCAGGTTGCGGTAGGGCACGGATGTCTATTCGTTGTGATTGGTAATGCGGCCAATACATCGAAAACGGACTACGACGGCCTAATCTCAACATTTGACAATCAACTGTAGCATATCTGAATGGGATCATTAATGTGAAACCTGAAATGTCGAACAGGAGATTGGAACCGATGGGTCTGGCCAAACCAGGCGAAACCCGCGGGTTGATGGGTACAGGTCTGGGTTTGGCCCACCAAGAGTCCACCAGTGGTGTTTTTCGAAGGGTCTGCAACCTTACCGACCCATTTTTGGGGTCCAAACCCGGACCGCTGGCTGGTTACCCGGACCTGTTGCTAACCCTTGTGTCGGTTACTCTTTTGCCAAGACATGCTGCCAGTACTTTGGTTATGGATAGCGGCTAGCAGGTCACTTTTCAATTACCGTACTTACAAGACTAAAAATCATTGACCTTCCGTTGACGCGCATTTTCAGGATGGGGCAGGGAGCGTGTTGCTATTATTTTAGACTCGGAAGGCAGCCAATACCTCGTTTATGAATGGCTGCAGCCAATCAACACTTAGGTGACCGAAGATACACAGCCAACATTCATTGACCCTCCATTGACGCTCATTGTCAGAATGGGGCATTGACCGTGTCATTTTCTCTTTCACTAAGCAAGGCTGCTAGAATGTTGGTTCTGGATAGCAGCGACCAAGTCACTTTTCAATTACCATACTTACAAGACTACAAATCGTTGATGCTCTGTTGATGCTCATTTCAATATACTGTCTAGTCAAGATCTGCTGCAATTAATAATTGCATTCATAATTGTTTGAACTTAGTGGTTGCCTTTCAGCCTGATAGGGACTTCGCTCTATGGCGAAGCTCAGCCCAGTAATCTTCTAGCACTGGTCGCTCTCATCCTGCTAAAATTTATATATCTTGCCCAACAATTCATATTGCCTGCTATACCTTGGTTTATTAAACAATATTCTCACGCGACTGCATAATATTCTCCCATAATATTTCTCTAAATGAAATTCTCCGTCAAACTACATAATGAACTTGGTGATAATACATTGATGCATTCTGTCCTACTTTTTCTTGATCCTCTTATTCCTCCTCAATTCCAATATATTGACCGTGATCAGCACCCATTCAGCCATCTTCTTGGACTGTCGTATAGGCCGAATCAATCTGGGAACGTTTGATGCGGCACTCACATTCCTCTGCTCCGGGATTTCTGAATCATCACTGCTGTTGTCCAGTTTTATATCAGATTTGTTGTCTGCCTCCCAGTCGTCTTCGCTGTCGTTTGAATTATCCAAGTCCCCATGCCAGTTCAGCCAATTTTCAGTGTCTGAAATGCTGTCAGGTGAACGATCCTCATCACTTTCAGCAGCATGGCAGTCAATTTGTTTCATGCAGCGGGCATTCATTACTTGAGTTCATCCTCCAGAAAGGTCCTTTGGAGACAAAGCTGGTGGCACAGGTGATCATTCTGACAATTTAAATGCAGCCACACCATCATGTTGAAAGTTTGTCCATGATGATTTGATGATCTCTTCAGTATCTGAAATGTATCCTACGCCTGTGATTTGTATATTTTGAGTGTGAGTTTCCATCTGTGTAGCTCGTAGGTTTTGGCTACCCTGTGACATCTCCAAAATGTTGTGGACTTTTGCCATTCAGTGCAACGTCCTTGGCTCCGCCTCTCTCTTCATGTCCATGTCGTTTACGATACTGGTTGTATCCAATGCAGGGTCATCGCTGGCCAGTAATTCTATAGTGGCTCGAGCGAACTGCTTTACTATGACCTCTTTCCGAGGGGTCTCGCCTTTGGTTTTTGACTGCCTCCACCCGATCACTTCTTGCCCAAAGGAAACACTGGCCTCCAGTGTTGCCCCATGAGGTATGATAGAGAATATGTCGCATACGACATTTGAGAGATCGGTGTACTTTGAGTGCCTTTCTTCTTGCTGGTGCCACCAGTCGGCGATATCTGGTAACCAAAATGTACTACTGATCTCCATTCAGTTGGAGTGGTAATCATTACGATTCAGATTCATTTGCCCCTAGTTCTGTGGAAAGTCAGATGGTGAATTAAAATAGAGCCTTGCGGCTGTCGATAAGCGTGCTGCATGATCGCTTCCTCTGGGTGTCATTTCGGCCACATATTTTGGTATAAGGTATTCTTCATCATCGCTGGACAAATCATATCGATCATAAGAAGATTGACCAGACCTAGAAGCCATTGCGGAGTAGATGAGATTGTGGTTCAGTACGCATTCGGGTATAGTGACCGGCAAATGTCTACCTTCAGCGCGGTTTACATTCTCCACATACTTCGGAAAGGCCTCCTGGTATTGGGTAGTATAGGAAGTCTCGTCTTCAGGATGATCATCCATTCCCTTGTCCCACATCCTAAACGATCGCAACTCGCCGAAAGGATCAAGGAGTGTGCTGGAATGAGAAGCATACCAGTCGTAGGAGAAACTTCAGTATGATATCTGGACAGATTCTGCCATGTAAATTTCACGGCAAAGTATAATTCTTCCTTCCATTGTGTATTCTTCTGGGCCGAAGCTGGCATCACACTATCCATATGATCGTACATGTCATTGTAGACAGTGATGACGTGAGGCAGAGTGACGGTATGCCTTTTCGACAACCACAGGGTCCAGTACTGGAATGGCCATAAAACTTCCATGAGATACTTGACGATGGTCCATTCATCCTGTGTTGTGAAGAGTGGCTGGTGATTGCTGGATTTTGAATTCCTAAGCCACTCGCAGGGGAATTCTCGTAATCTGTACGCTTGCTCAAGCAACCCCAGAGTCAAATTCCACTGTGTTTGCGCATCCATAATTGGTAGGACTGCAATTCGTACTTTGGCTTTTTGACAGTCAATGAACTCGTTTCGACACCCAGGTGTCAGTGTGACCAATACAGCAAGCATTCTCTGCCATATGAAGGTCAGTTTCAGCACTGTCAAAATATGTTGAAATACGTACTTTCTCAATTATAATTGCTAAACCTGGTCTTATGGTAGACACCTTGTTGACTCCAGCATTGCCCTCTTTTCGAAGTCATTCACTCTTCCCAATGTCTGTGGTTTCATTCTCTCCAAATTGGTGATCACGCTCAGGGGCTTCCCAAGACTTGGTGAGGCCTAGTACCCCCAGACTGCTCATGAATGCACCTGAAGGAAGCAGAATGTCGTCCCCCATGCATGGTATGTGGTTTCTCAATGTGGGCCACTCAATTCCGGAGAGCTCAAGGGTAGATTGTAATTCGCGAGTCATCGAGTAATTTGAGGAAGCGTCATCTGTTGTAATTCCAAGTACATGGTCATCAGTGAGTTCAAAACGATCAAGAACTTCCTTCAAATGTCCGGCTAGCCGTGCTCCAGTATGTTGACCCTTGACCTGTAATCCTTAATGAGCTTTCAAAATATGACCAGAATACACTCTCAACCTCATCATATGCCAGTTGAACTTGTTGCAAAGCCTAATTTCGATCCACATAATAAGCAATGACCGACGTTATTGCTAATTTGTTTGTCGATGTCCCTCCATCTAAAGCTAAACTAAATTTGTTTCTTGATGGCAATTGCTTCTTAATTGCATCCACTGTCAGTGTGTATTCCCTCCGGCAAATGCTGCGCACCAAGCTAGCTGACAGTTACACCAACCGGCTTCGTAATGCACTGTATGAATGTTGTATCTCAAGTTTTGATATTGCGTTCCATGGAATATGAGCTCAAACAAATCCTGACATGAGGTAGCGAATCCAGGTGTCATGTTGAAATTCGGCATTTTGAAAGTCCTTTCCTTCCAGTTTAGAGCATTTTGTCTGTCAATTCAGTAAGTATACGTAAAACATGAATGTTAAACACAAATTTCCTTGGCGAACTTACAATCGGGATACCACGACTTTCTTGCCTCGTGAGTATGGCCTACGCTGGTTCATCTCGCGTTCAACTAGTCAATTCCGTCACTTCTGTCTCTGTTCGTTTGTTTCACTTTGCAATGTGCTCTTATGCCAGCAAGTGTTTGCCCATTGAGCTGGTCCCATGTTCTGATGGATGGGGAAGAACTTAATGACAAACGATACATATGATGCCAGGGCTGCCGGTCTCCTCAATTCTGCAGTGTAAATGGAATCGCCACGAAAGCGCATCAGTAGAATTATTCCAAGTAATAGACCGCTTCGAGCCTACATTCATTGAAGCCCACCAAGCATCGAATATGATTTGCAATGTAAGGTCGCTTAAATCACAAAAACAGACATGTTCATTTGTTGAGGATATTATAACCTGTAGCATCTAGGTATTTTAAGATTTTGAATATGACATCGCGGTAGGAAATTGTAATCTGGGTAATTTGACGTGAGTAAATTTCAAAAGCTACGTTATAGTCAGGTAGAATACTGGTTCCTCAATATTGACTTTGGAGCTACCAGCGAGAAAAGAGTCAGACCTGTGAGATATCAGATGCATATTTATGAATTTGAATACAAGGAAATACAAAGACGAGGTGGTTGCAATATCATCACTAGCATTTATGCCGATAAAGCCAGCTGATAGTACGATTATGGGTTCACGCCATTGCATTATGCGGTGATTATCCAAGATGCACACCCAAAAAGCGTTGAGGCTCGGTTGACGCTCATTCTTAGGTGTTAGTGGGGATGTTGGCACTAGCATTTTTGCCTATACACACAGCCAATATTGTGATTATGGGCATATGCCATTGCACAGCCCTGGAATTATCCAAGATGCCAGGCCAAAAATTGTTCACGCTCGGTTGACGCTCATTTTTAGGAGTTGGTACCATTATCGTTGCTGGCCTTTGTGCCCATCAAGGCAGCCAATACTGTGATCACAGCGTGACGCTGACGCACAGCCCAGTGATTATCCAAGATGCATGACTTGAAATCGGTGACACTCTGTTGATGCTCATGTCTAGAATTTGTCAACAAGCATGTCACTGGCCATTTAACATCTTAAGCCGGCCAATAACTCCTCTTTGGATCGATGTAACTATGCAACCCTTTGATTGTGCAAATGATGAGACTAAAATCCTTGACGCTCCATTGACGCTCACCATAGAGACATACCAACAGTCATTCGGTGTGCAATGATATTGTACAATTTTCATACAGTGATTGTTGACAGCCAACATACCGTTTCTATGTATAATCACTTGCATCCAAAAGCATTCAGTCCTCTCAGTGTTTAAGCCACCACTATTCATGTCATCTGTCCGATCAATGACATAGCTCCATGGCGTGTCAGCGCTTTCAGCCAGCAGTTTGCAGCATACAGATCCATCCACCAATTGTATACATCTAGAGCCCAACATTCAGACCATTCTTTTCAAGATGATTTTCCTCGATTTCTATGACGTACCATATGCAATTTTCCAAATCTCCACCATGTGCCACAGGTCTGAGTGCAGGGTTACGCAGTTGGGTGCATGGAATATTGCAGCATGCCGGCTTCCATTCATCCGGGTTCAAACTGCGCACTCACCGCTCCTTCCATAACTTGTATGATCTCACAGACTTATATTTTGTTAGTATATTTTGTCTCAATTTTAGGTTTTGCTTTGTAATGTAACCATAACAGGCAAGTCCATAGCAAGTTTGCTCGCTGACCATCAACCAGATGTGGAGTCGAGAACTTTCGCATGGCACGTAGGACCCTTGCATCCACACTGATGAAATATCAAGTCTCACAATTTGGTCACCTAAATTAAGAAAAAGCTGACACGTAGCAAAATAGGTTCAGAAATTGCTTTTACATCAGATAGGTCATCGAAATTAACTGTTTGGCTATCTATTCTTCCGGAGACGCAGGAGCAGTCACCATATCTTTGTTTGTATCCGATTCCTATATGGTACTTCACTAGGGATACAATATGCATTGGTAAACGCTTACGGGTTCAACAGGCTTGGCATTCTGAATTGGTGTCGAACTGGGTGCCATGTTAGGTGAGAGAACCATTATGAATTTGTGTGGCTGTGGTTTCTCTGAACCCAGCTTCATTTGACTACTTCCTGGTTGAGAAGTGACTGCCGGCATTTGCGATTGTCTGTGGACGATGTGAAGAGTCTGCACAAGCTCTCCAAATGTTGTCGCGGATGGTGTGGCGGCTGTCATGTCTATTTGGGGCTTGACAACTGCCGGAACCTTCAATTCGGATGTCCCATACTTCATATCTCTCACAAAGAAGTAGTTGGCTGTTTCCCTCGTCACAGTTGCGTGAATTCGGTGAGCCTCATGTGCGTCTCCCGAATACTCTCCATGCGGTGCTGTACTGAGTTGGAGATTGTGCTTATCACTTAGCCAGGTTCATCATCATCACTCAGCTTGCCAAGCTCAGTATCTTCTTCATCATCTTCCTTTTCTTCCCCATCCTGCTCATCATTGGAACTTGCAAGAGCACTCAAACTGTTCCAGATGGTATTCAACATCTCTTCAAACGTTTTTTTGGGCTGGCTGGATGTTGCTCCCGCGGTTTTGGCAGTATTCATATCGTCCAGCACTTGCATAATCGCTGTCTCTGCGTCTATAACGCGCTTTGTTGCCACAGTGGTGTCTCTCACCATATAAACCTCGATCCATTTCTCTTTCTCTTCATTACTTACAAAGTGCATATCTCGTCTTTTCTCTGCCAAAAGCATCTTTTTGGATCATAAGCTGCGCAATCCTCTCAACGTTCAGACCTTTTCTGGCTCCACGCCACTCATGCCTCCATACGCTTGATGATGTCGACGAGTGGACTGCTTTGTCGATTTGCCCTATTTGCCCGCTGGACATGGCGACATGTTCATTTTCAGAGCATTGACCATCGTATCTTGTGTTGACCTTGTTTTTGGGCGAGATGTTGGATGTTGCAAGATATGGACCATATCGAGACAAGCTGAGTCTTTATGTCAAGGTTTGTACGTTTGATCGACTTGAACAAAGCAAAATCCTCGTTTTGACCATCATTCCATTCGGAATAGTAATGTGAACCGTACGTTATGACCTGATGGTCAGCATGTGTTTCACCTAAGATACTAGCAATGTGTTGAGGCAAACATCACCGGACGTTCAATCGGTTGAAGAAATTCTTCTTTCTATCTATGACACATGAGATTTCAGCTTTCGTTCACTTCAATGTATCCCAGGCAACAAACAAACATCATCAGACCGACTCACAGCATATTGCGGGACTGTTGGAATCCTCTGCCACTTGGAGCTATACGCAGCAGGATATATCTTGAGTAGAACATGCAAGTTGACTGTCATTCATTCCATTGTGACTAGAAGCTTACTATATATTCCTCAGGACTTCCCACTTTTCGTTATCATCTTCCTCACATTTTCCAAATCAGCAAATCATGGCGCCACAAACTCCTCCACCTGGTTGGATTGAATCCGAATCGAGCCACATGACGGGCGCTTCATCAATTTCGTCCCTGGCCAAGACACAGCAGCAATGCAGACACCAGTTAGTACAGTGCAACTCTGCAATTGCAGCCACGGAAAATATGACGCAGGACGCACATTTGAACAAAGTACATAATACTGGGCACAGCAACATTACGAAGCAGCATGTGATCGGATGTTTCGATCTTTATATCTATATAGATGGCGGTCTGCTAACAATATAATGTACGGCTGGTGTACGCAGAGTGCTCTGTGACCAATTTATCGCTGCCCACAATGGCAAACCTCCATGGTCGACGAAGGCCTATGTCCACACAGTCTGTGGAATCAAACATTATGATGTCATCAGCTCTGCAATGTTTGCGGAAACATTTCGCGATGACGGTCTCCGGGAGAGGACAAAATAGGCTTTGAAGACCTCAGAGGATGCTACGGAGTCATATATGGTTGAGGCAATTGCTGAATAGTCCTTTTAGAAGCAGCAACTAATTTCTTGAAAGTTTTCAACATGGCTGCTGCTATGACGAGGCAAGCTGGTCCGGTAGAGCTAGAGCAGTCCGATATGCGCCTTGCCTTGAATACGGCCCAAATGGCCAAAGGAGGGTTTGCGCATGCCGCAATAGAGGAAACACAACAACTCATCAAGAAACCATGCACTGAAGTCCGAGAAGAGAAGATGCGAGGAGTTGAGTTTCCTGGGCACCGAAAAGTGAAGGCTGTGATGGAAAGACACCCAGCAATGGTTTATACAAATCATACGGACGGCTACCTTCCATGCCAATATGGCACAGGAAAGATTCCACAAACAAGCTGGAGGGGCAAACAAACTGGCGCACCTCCACCAGTACCGGTGGCACCTGCGCCCAGAATGCCACCTCTCCCAAGAATGCCACTTCGGCCACCTGGTGACAGTGAGGGAACTAGAAGTTATGAAATAGAAGGTATGCCTTCCAGGTGTGTGTATATACATTCTCCACTTCCCAACACTCAATTTTTCATTCATAATGCATATGCCAAGCATAGCAAGCGCGAGAAAGATTTTTTCCCAGATTTGCTGAGTACACTATCTGCTACATGGCAATACCACTGACATTGCGTTTAAATACAAGAGCAGCCTTTTGAGCAAATGTGACAGTGAAGACGAGCATTGATTGAAAGGAACGGGATTATTGAATATTATTATTATCTACAATTAGCAGACACTTTAATGTATAGTTTAAAGGATATATTTATATGCACAATTGAAGAACAATGTAGTGATAAAGGAAAACGTACATGAAGAGGATAGAACAAATGCCAAACAAAGTTGTTGAGGTTCTATACCCACGTGAATGGATGCAAACTGCTGAGACGCCTGGGGCAAAATGAGTGTCAACGGAGCGTCAACAATTTTTCGTCCTGTATGTCAGGTTATTACAATGTGAATTAGTCGTTGTTATCTATAATCATTGTATTGGCCGCCTTTATAGGCAAAGAGAATGCTAAACTCTCCCTGCCCCATCTCGACAATGAGCGTGAACAGAGTGGCAATGATGATTGGTCTTGCATCGTGAGTAATCTAGGTGGGAAATGATCGCAGACATCTATAAACATGGTTTTAGCAGCCTTTATAGGCTGAGAAGCAAGAGATGATCCTGCGACAGCCTCCCGGACAATCACAACTTAATTCATTTTCAAACCGGCAACTCAGTGATCATGAAACTTTTAGCCCATAGACCCGGTCAAAACTCCGTATATTGACATTAGCGGCCATCTCGCACTTTGAGATACCTTCCTGCAAGGCCAAAGATCATTGACGGTACGTTGTCACTCATTTTCAAGATCGGGTAGCGAGCGAGTCGCTTTCTTCTTGGCCTATAAAGGCGGCCCATACTACACGTATGTATGGCTAAGACCAAATGACTCTTCAATCACCTGACTTATAAGACCAGATATCTTTGATGCTCCCTTGACACTGGTTTTCGGAATGTGGCAGGGAGCGTGTCACTGTCTCTTTTGCTTTGAAATGTGGCCAATACCTCATGTGCGATCGTCTGCATCCAATTGCCACCTAGATTACCCATGATGCAAGACCAAAAATTATTGATGCACCATTGACTATCATGTTCAGGATGGGGCAGGGAGCATGTCTCTCTCATTTTTGGATATACGGGCAGCCAATACATCCGAAAAGGAAAAGGGCTTACCAAATTGAATATTTTGCAGGTAGCAGTAAGATATCAAAATGGGACCATGAATAGAAAAACCCGAAACACACAACCTGAGATTGCGACTGACGGGCTAAGCCCCTCCCGGCAAAACGCGTTGGTTGATGGGTATGAGTCCGGGTTGAAACCGCCAAGACGCAGCTGGTTGACTTTTTGGACTGTTCAGGGAATGAACAGAACCAGTTTTGCAGTCTGAACCCGGACTGCTGGGGGTTTACCCGGACCCGTTGCTATCACTAATTCTGGTGAACGCATTGAGATTCTCATGCAGCAGCCTGCGTTCAGGGAACATATGTCGTATGCTCCAGCAAAGGAATTTAATGATGCTGAAGAACGTATCTACTCAGAGGTGAAATGAAGCAACTGGTGGTGGAATGAACAGGTACATTAGTTGACTTTCGTCATAGCAACGATGATTATGACCGCCTCAATAGCAACGGCAGCCGCTTCCAGCTACGATTGTACCTTCATTTGGCAGTCCAAACCAGACATATCTTACAAACTAATCGAGCGACAAGAATGAATGGCCATTATATTACAGCCTAGAAAACATGGACTCGACGATTAGATCAAAGCTTTCGAATCGTGTAAACATCCATGTTGCGCTTCTTCCCGTTCCTCTGAAACATCACTGTAAAGGACATGGAAAAAAACTGCTGTGAACTAACAACAGATCCACAATTGAGAGGTTTCAAGGAAGGTCTTCGAGCTAATTGATTGTCATCTCGACGCGCTATTCCACACTGGAAAGCTTATGGTTTCCGCGAATGGTCGGATGCGGCAATGTTATGCTGTCATCTGTGCATGGAAGGCTGACTACTTCGAACACATTTAGTTGCACTCAATCAAACAGCCCTGTTGCCCTGTGTGCGAAGCACCGAAATCGGGGTTTGGAGTTGGGAATTCATCGTTGTTGCAATTGAGAGACTATCGGGTATACTTCCAGAATCAAATATTTGCAACTCCGGGAGATGGGACGGAGAGACGGGAAGCAAGTCAATAGCTGGAAGATCGAGCGGTTGTAGCCTCAGAACGCATCTTCTGGGATATGAGATGCATCTCTCTGACAACTATTATCGTACCTGATATTCATCATAGTGTCTATCTCGGTATGCTGAAGCATTTGATGGACTGGGTAATGTCTTTTCTGGAACAACATTCAAGGTTCAACAAATTCAACCAGCTCGAGGCGATGATGCCTCGATATCCTGGCTTTGCTCGATTCATGATGCCATATATCCAGGTGATGTAATGGAGTGATATGGAGTGGAATGCACTCGGGTGTGTGATTGTTCGAGGTTTGGTGGCGACTCTCTCAAACCCTGTGGCGAGGCAAACCATTCCCTTCAACGAAGCCAAGTTGTGCGTCAAGAACTTTGTGTATATTCACCTTGTGGCATAGTACCGGTCCCATCCTGAAGCCACGACCGAGTACATGGACAATGATCTGGAGGAGTTTCATTGTCACGAGAAATGTTTCAGTCGGTTCAGCGCCAGTACATCCACAAAGAAGGTCTCAGAAGCCTTGAATGAGCAGCTTACTTTGGACAACCAGGAGGAAAGGGAAAGTGACCCCACTTAGAACAATCCTTCTGCAGCTGCAAAGTGTCGTCGCATTGGTGAAGATTCGACACAGATCAAATCAGAAATTGCACAACATCTTGTCACCGAATCGGATTTCAACTTTGTGAAGATGCATCTCCCGAACCACTTCTCCGACCATATCCGCCAGCTTGGCAACCTCTGCAATGTAAGCTCTGAACTGCCAGAAAGAGAGATGATGGATCTTAAGCAAGTGTACCAGCAATCAAATCGGCATGAGGCCGCCTTCCAGATTGTGCCAATGAAAGCCCAAAAGAAGGTGATTCAGTATCGAGAGCAGGATGCAAACGCTGCGAAACAATGTCGCAACGATGGTATGCCTCTAACCAAAGTGCCTATCACGCGAATGATGAAAAACCCGTGACCAGGAATCAAGACACTTGAAGACTTGGCCAAGTGGTGTGCAATGCGAAAAGGGGAGCTACAGAATCACATTGCTTGGTGTTTCACGAGATTTGCCGACTTCACAGACGACGTCGATCATGATCAGTATGTCAGACATCTCATCAATGCAAATTTCATTCGGTACAGCGCACTAGCAATTCCTGTGATGTCATTTCAATGCGACGAGCAAGCAGTTCATATTGTTCGTTGCACTTGGTCCACACGGTGGAGAAAGCATAAGCCACCAAGATATGATACAGCACTTCTCTGGATGGGGACGAGTCCACATAGCCACTTGAAGTCGACAGCTGGACACATTACCGCATGGTTGAAATGTCATTTCGTCCTTGAGGATCCTGAATAGAGCTGTAAAGTGCTTCTCGCCTTTGTTCAGACGGTTGCAATAGGGCCGATACGTCAGACTGCTGGTATGGTGATTGTCAAGGAGAGGCGTCAACCTCCGATGTAACCCTTCCATGATGGAAGCTACTGTCTCAAGCCTGTTTTCGGCGTCGAAACCACTAATATCGCCCCGATGAGCGTGATCTAAAGAGCTGTACTCCGTCTTTGTTTGACGCCGCAGCCAGATTGCTCGCGGTGGTACTTGAGCAACACAATCGACTTCAATGTTTTCAAGTTGGTTTAAATGTAGATTATTCAACTCAATGCTTGAAGTAATCGTTGCAGCGATATTTAGAAATCTGATGAGTGTTTACTCTGGGGGTCTTAATTTTTGTAATGTGAGTTGTGCAAGCTTGTGTATCATTGATGTTGCAAGGGATTAAATAGTTAAGAATATTTTTGAAATCAATTGAATGGTTCAAAAAACCTTCGAAACGATTGAAATCTAGAGGACCATCATGAACAAAACTAGTGCACAAAATTAGCTTAAATGACGAAACATGATTTTGGGATGTAATGACAACGCAATCACTTATTTGAATGCTTCCCAGAATGGTGGAAGATTTCAAATCTATCACGTGGCTTATTTGTGGGGAATATGGAGAACAATTGGCGCGTGGGGTACATTTTGGGAAATCAATTTCACTTTTTGCTGATGCCCGCTGTATGTTATACGGTTAATTGACAGCCGTTTACCTCAATATTGATATACTCAAATCCAACTGCATGCCGCTTCTTATTCATGCTGCTTCTGGTCTTACGGACGATTTTCAAATGTGCATCCTGGGTCATATTGTTAGTTGCTGCATTGACAGCGTCACGGTTGACTAACAGGTGTCTGCGGTTGTTGCGTGCCAATCAGTGATGTATTTGATGTAGCATGTGTCAATCGGTAGGATTCGGTTCTGCTCTCACCCAGCGGAGGTGCTTGTGTATCCATCATCTGGTGGTGTGGAATAGGAGAGGAAGATGATAATAAAAAGAAGAAGGAAGTCCTGAGGACTATATTGTGAGTGTCATGTCAGAATAGAATGAGTAGCAGTTAAAATGTTCGTTACACTCACGATGAATCATGCTGCATATGGCTGCAAGGTGTGGGGGTTTCCCACCGCCCCGCTATTTGCACTAAGTCGGTCCAATGTTGATTGTTTGATTACAGGGATACATTGCAGAGTTTGACAGCCGGAATTGCATGATTGTCAAAACAGAATTGGGCATTGTTCGAGGGAAAGGATGTCAGCTGATGGTTGTCTCAAATGAACCCCTGGATGTTACATGAAACTGACGTTATCAATCAAGTCATGTTGTACGGTTAGCATAACTATTCCCATTTCGTTGAAAATGAAAAGGCAGATGTTGCTTTTTTCAAGATGAATAAACGTACCAACCTTGACATAAAAGATGCAGCTTGCCTCCATATTGTCCATATCTTGCAACATCCAACATATTGGCAAACAACAAAGTCACCGCAAACTACAATGGTCAACGCTCTGAAAAACAACTTTTCGCCACTTCCAGCAGGCAAATATGGCAAATCCACAACCCAGTCCACACAACAATGTCATCAAGCGAAGAATGGCAAGAGTGGCTTGGAAGCCGAAAGAGTCCAAGCTCTTGCGGCATTGCGCAACTTGCGATATAAAAAGAAGCTTGCAGCTGAGACACAATGAGAAATGCACTTCTTAAGCAATGAAGGAAAAGAACAGTGGATCAAGGATTATATTGCAAGCGAAACCGCTCAGTCAAAGATGCGAGTTCAGGACACAGAGACAGCGGTTCAGTAAGAGCAGGTAGATACGAGTAAAGCTGAAAACGCGGGTTTGATGAAGTGACAGCCCAAAACATTTTTTGAGGATAGGGTGGTTGCTATCGGAGACCGTCTGAGTGATCTTGCAAGTTCTGACGATGGGGAGGATTGGGAAGATGAGGATAATAAATTGACAGAACATGGCCAGATGAGCAAAGATGACGAACCCGGCTGGGTGATGGGCACAATCCCCAACACGGTACAGCAGCTCATGGAGAGGTTTCGGCAACCGCAGATGATGCTAGACCAATTGATGCAGCCAGGATAGGAGGACGCTGCTGACTACTTCCCTGAAAGAGATGAGAACTATGGCACATCGAAGTTGAACGTTCCAGCAGTCGTTACACTGCGAACGGAGAATGCTGCAGCCACTGCTGCAAAGATAACATTTGGAGAGCTTATGCAGTGTCTTGACATTGGCCCCGGAATGTCACAAATGCCACAACAGACTTCTCGACCACGATGAAGTCATATTAGGGTAGGTTCTGAGATGCTGCAATAGACCAGGAGTATACCCGGTCTTGTGCCCACCGCTGAGCCCATTACATTGCTCATTCCGCATGTGAAACCTGATGAACTTGTAACATTCTGCCCCTACATATTGCCTCCCCAGCTGCTCACTATATAGAAATCGGACAAGGACAAGGACATGGTACTGACTCCTGCATCATCGGAGGAATAGAGAGGCAAATTGGTATTTTCGACGGGATATCTTAGTGAAACGCAATTTGTGTACCAATTTTGGTGTGTCTCAGCTTTATCTTGATTTCAGTGACCAAATGGTGAGACATGATAATTCATCAGTGCATGTGCAAGGGCCGAATGCACCATTCTCAAGTTCCAGAATCCAAATCAGGCTGTGAGACGGCAAATAAGTTATATTTCAGTTTGCAAATAATGGTCAAGTGAGTGATCTAAAGCTATATTAGTGACGAAATATACTAACACAGTGTATGTGAGTAATGTCATACGGGTCATAGAATGAGTGGTCCGCGCTCAACACGATTTTGTCCGAATGATGACTGTCATGCTGCATTTATCCATGTATCAAACTGCATAATGCTCAGCACAGTCCGGGTGCACGTGATTGAGATATTTCAAATTGCTTATGGTACGTCATTGAACTTGAGGAAAAGGAGCTGGATGAGGCAAGGGGAGGAAGTCGAGCTATATATACCAGAAACAATTAAAATGATCTACATGCCGTAAATTGCCAGCCAAAAGCGCAGGAATGTCATAATGCCACATTTTCTCTCACTCAGATAACGTCAATAGAGCTTGATCAAATATTGAGAGGCCACAAAGCTCTGGGATGGAAATGATAATACTTAGAAACGCAATACTGGATGTCAACAATGAGTGTATGATTCGTTGGATACAATTAGTGAGTGTAGAAAGGCTGTTTCGATGTGATTAATGTGAATGTCAACAGCACATCAAAGATTTTCAATCTACAAATTCAACAATCAATGGGCTGCATTGTCACATCACGCCAAACTGAATGTATTGGTCTGCGTTATCGTGAAACAGGCATATGACAACCTTGTTGCCCCATTCCAACAATGACCGTCAACAGAGCTTCAATGATTTTAGGCCGTGCAGCGTGGAAAATCCAAAGGCTGAGCGGCGACATTAACCCATAATCGAACCATCAGCCATCTTTGAAGGCAAAGTCATTGCGGCAACAACACTGCTATGTCCTAAAGATGATCGTCGAAGGAGCATAAACGATTTTAGGCCTTGCATCATGAATAATCAACGGGCTTCGTGACATCATTAATCCATAATTGGACAATCGGCAGCCTTTCTAGGCAAAAATACTTTCCACGACACCGTGACTAGGCCCTAACAATGAGTATCGACAGAGTGTCAATGATTGTAGGCCTTGTATCTTGGAAAATCAAGTGGCTATGCGACCACATTGATCCATAATCAAACTGTCGGCAGCCATTCTTGGCAAAAATGTTTGCGACAACATTGTAACAATGTCCTACAATGAGCGTTGTCTGAACATCAACAGAGTGTCAACCACGCGCCAAGAACATTTGATCTTGCATCTTCCATAATCTCATGGGTATGGAATGGTGTTGACCCACAATCAACCAATCAGCAGCCGTTAGTGTCAGAAATGCGAGTGCCAATATCACATCGGCCTCCTACAATTGAGAGCCCATGGAGCGGCAACAATTTTTGTGGGGGCTCAGTACGCTACACAGCAATGAGCTGCATTACATTGTTCATAAATTGAGTTTTACATGGTCAGTCTTTTCACTATGTCCTTGTATACAACCTTACAAATATGCATGCAATGTCTCACAGATCTGATTTTTTCGCATGTAGCTCTAGAGTCAATAATTAAGAACCCGGATTCTGCTTTAGTATAATATAACTTTTGGTTGTCACTTGAGTCAGATTACGCGACTTTGTAATTCCCACCACCAAGTTGGATTCAACATCTTTCAATACCTTAGTACTGGAGGTTATGATATCTTCCAAGAATGAACGTGTCTTAATTCGTAATTTGAATGATCTGACTTCACAAACGATGTTCGATCATTGGTGGGCTTCAATGAATGTAGGCTCGAAATATCCTATTCCTTTGGAACAATTCTAGACATGAGTCACCTTGGAGATTATATTCACACTGCGGAATTGAGGGGACCGGCAGCACTGGAATCATATGTATCATTTGTCATCAAGTTCTTCGCCATCCATCAGAACATCGGACCAGCTGAATGGGGAAACACCTGCTGGCAAAAGCTCAGATCGCAAATTTAAATGAATTAACAGAGTTGGAAGTTACAGAATTGACTAGTTTGACGTTTGATGAACAAGCTGTGGCCATCCTGTTGAAAGCAAGAGAGAAAGGATGAAGAAGCTCGATTGTCTGTCGATTCAAAGAGAGGGAAAACTATAGACTTATATACGAAAGAGAGAGAAGGAAAACTCAGTGCCGGCTGCCAAAGCCGGAGCCCAATGCCGAGTACCAGTGCCGAGCCCTCCTCCTCGCCATGGGGGCAGGCGAGGCCGATGGGGGCAGGCGAGGCCGATGGGGGCAGGCGAGGCTGGTGGGGGCAGGCGAGGCCAATGGGGGCCGCAAGCCACCGGCCACATGCCTGAGCCCGCCAGCACCGAACACTAGGGAAGCCACCGGGCCAAATCCCTAGTCAACACATCCTGAAGAGGCAAGGAAGTCGAGGAATTACAATAGCAAGTTCACAGAGAATATTCATATTTGACATCAAGCTTAATCTATATTGACTGGAATGAAAGACAACACGCTACAAACTGGCAGCTAAGGGCTTTGAAACTTCCAAATGTCACCAAGACACCTTGAATCGCTATCTATTTTCAGGAGTTATTCTGGCTCAGATTCCATGGAATGCTATATCAAATCTCGAGCTACGAAGGTTATTGATAGCATTATGACGTGACCTAGTGCTGCTGTCCGCCACAACCCTTAGCAACATTTGCCAGTGGGTATCTGCACTGACCATGGATGCAATTAGGAAGCAATTGCCATCACTAAATAAAGTTAGATTATCATTGGACGGATGGACATCAATGAACAAACTTACCATAAAGTCGGTCATTGCTTTCCATATGTATCGGAATTGGGCATTGAGCAAAGTACAATTAGCTCACAATAAGGTTGATCACCTATTCCTTTCCGGTTTCGAAAGATGATTAAGGACGATACATCAACGGCAAAAGTACTGGAGCAAAGCTAGCAGTACATTTCTAGCACGAGCTTGATCGTATTGAGCTTACTGATGGCCATGCCCTAGAAATTATGACTGATAATGCTTCCTCAAGTTACTCGATGAATGGCAAGCTGCATTCACCACTTGGGGCCTCCGTAATTGAGTGGCCTCCATTGAGGAACTGCATTCCATGCATGGCGCACGTCATACAGCTGGCTTTAGGTGCATTGATGAACAGTCTAGGTGAAAAATACTGCATGAAGTCTTGGGAAGCCAATGAGTGTGATCACCAATTTGGAGAGAATGAAAGCATAGACATTGGGAAGAGTCATAGACTTCGAAAAGAGGGCAATGATCGAATCAATGAGATGTCGGCCATGAGATCATGTTTAGCAAAGATAAATGAGAAAGTACGTATTACAAGATAATTCGAAAGTCCTGAAACTGACCATCATATAGCAGAGAATGCTTGCTGTATTGATTTCGCTGACACCGGGTCATCGAAATGAGTTCATCGACTGTCAAAAATCCAACATCCCCATTGCGGTACTGCCTATTATGGATGTGAAGACATGTTGGAACTCGACACTGGAGTTGCTTGAGCGTGCCTACCAATTACGAGAATTCACCTTCGAGTGGCTCCAAAATCCAACATCCAGTGTTTACCAGCCACTCTTCACAACAAAGGATGAATGGACTATCGTCAAGTACATCGTGGATGTTTTGAGGCCATTCAGCTGTTAGACCCTGTGGATGTCAAAGAGGCATACAGTCACATTGCATCACAGTATCACAGTCTACTATTGACATGTTCGATCATATGTATGGGGTTATGCAAGCTTCAGCTCAGAAGAAAACTCAATGGAAAGGATAATTGTTATTCGCCGTGAAGTTAGCACGATAGAAGCTGCTTAAATAATATACTGAAGTGACTCCAACAATGGGTATGCTTGGCATTACTGCACATATCCTCGATCATTTCTGGAGGTTGCGATCGTTCAGGAATTGGGACAACGGAATGGATACTAATCCTAAGGATGGAACCTCGTATACTACCCAATACCAAGAGGCCGTTCTGAAGTATGTAGGGATTGAATACTGTGCGAAGCTTCGACGTTTCCCAGTCATTAAACCCAAAAGCTTTCCGAGCACTACTCTCCACTTCTCTGCAGTGGGTCCAGGATCCGGTCAATCATCCTTTGAACCACATGATTAGTCCAGCAATGATGAAGAATACATTACGCCTAACAATATGGCTCAAATGACATGCAGACCATGCGATTGCGCATCATGATTATTGACTGCCGCCATTCTCTGTTTCAATTCACCGCCTGAAGCACCAAAAAACTGGGTGCAAATTCATCCAAACCTCAATGATTACCACTCCAATCGAATGGTGGTTGGCAGTTCATTTTGGATACCGGACATAACCGACTGGTGGCGCCAACAGGTAGAAACACACTCAAAGTACGCCAATTTCTCCAATGTGGCATGTGACATAGTCTCTATCATACCACATGGAGTCGGAGAGGAGGCCAGTTTTTCCCCTTGGCGAGCTGTGATCAGCTGAAGGCAGTCAAAAACGACATGCGAAACCCTTCACAAAACAGTTGTTGTAAGGCAGTTACCTCGAGCTAATAACTGGATCATGGCAGGCGATGACCCAGCATTGCATACAACAAGATCAGGAAACGACCCGGAAATGATGAAAGAGGCGGAGGAATGGAACTTGCACAGAATGGCCAAGGGCCACCACTTTTTGGAGATGGGGCAGGGCAGCCAAAACCTACGTGCTACACAGAAGAAATCTCAACATCAAAATCCGCAGATGACAGCCGTAGGATATATTGCTGACACAGAAGAGATCCCCAGAGCATCCTGGTAGCTCTTTCAACATGATGGTGCGGCTGCATCTAAATTGTCTGAAAGATCATCATTGCCACCAGCTTTGTCTGCAAAGGACCTAAGTGGAGGACGAACTCAAATATTGAATGCCCGCCGTACTTGAGGAATCAACCGTCATCCAGTGGAAACTGATAATGATAGTGGACCTGAAAGCATTTCGGAGACCCAAAATTGGCTGAACTGGATTGGCAACTTGGTTAATCCAAATGACAGGAAAGACGATCACGCAGCAGACGTTGAATCTGATAGAGAGCAAGACAATGTCATGGAGGGTCCGGAATGCCTCAAGCAGCGGGATGTGAGTGCGGCACTAACTGTTCCCAGATTCAATCGGCCACCACGGAAATCAAAGAAACAGGCGGAAAAGAGGTTTCTGACAGTCAATGCAATGGAAACGGAGTGGAATAAGCGAATCAATAAAACGTAGGACAGAATGCCTCAATGTGTCTCCAACTTCTTTATGTAGCTTGACTGAGAGTTTCAGTTAGAGATATATTATGGGTGAATGGTGAACAGTAGCTTGTGAATATCGGTTGATAAACAGATGTAGAGCAGGCGCAATGAATCTTTTGGCAAGATATATACATTTTAGTAGTATGAGAGCGAACAGTGCAAGAATATTACCGCTGTCGGCTTTGCCACAGGGCCGAGTCTCAGCCCGGCAGAAAGACAACCCATAAGTTCAAATCATGATAAAAACAATTATCAATGGCAGCAGATGTTAAATGGACAATGCATCAAAATGAGCGTCAATGGAGAGTCAACGATTTGTGGTCTTGTAAGTACAGTAATATAACAGTGATTTCGTTACTATTATGCATAACCGAAGTATTGGCAGCATTTAATGGCAAAAGAGACCGCAACACAGTCACCGCCCCATTCTGAGAATAATCACCAATGGAGCGTCAATGATGTTTAGCTTTGCATCTTGCGTAGTTTATGTTCCGATTGTTTGCAGATATCCATTCATGAGATATTGGCAGCCTTTAGGAGTGAAAACAACAGCAACACACTCTCTGCCACAGCCTGAAAATGAGCGTCAACAGAGCATCAACAGTTTAAGGTCTTGCATATTTGCTAATCAAGGCATCGCGTGGATCTTCGCGCACATAACCGAATTATTGATCACCTTGATAGGCATAAATACAGGATACCAAAGGAAATACACGGATTCCAAATTAATCAACATCCCACTCTCCAAAGCGTGCAAAAACATGTTATTGGTGGATTAAAATGTAATTTTGGTAAGATCCTATTAACAAACTGCAAAATCAAGAGCCTTATATGAATCTATAGATGGACCCGCTAACGACATGCCCAGTTCAGATGGGTTGGGAGTTTACCATCGAACTGTACTGGAGTTGATGGTTTGGGTTGATTGAAAACCCTGACCGCCAATATGGCAACGGTTAGGTTTGCACCCGGACCCGGACCCGAAGTTATGGTCTGGATCTGTTGCTAACATTATGCATTCAATACAATTCCGAGGACAATCAACAACGTGTTTGAACGCGAGTGTCTAGATGATGCAGCCAGGCTGCTGAATGCTCATCCCATTCGCCAATCGACAGATGACCATGTTCCAGGCCAAAAGTATTCAATTCCTGACCAGCCCGGAACCAGGTTTCTGGCACACCCAGTTTGGGCAACATGGTATTTCGTGAGGAGGTGGGTTTGCGATTCAGATATGGCAGGAGTGCTGGTGGCGGATGAAATTGGTCTTGGCATGACTTGCACCTCGGTGTCAGTGGCAATGATTTGCAAATTGCTGACTGAGAAAGTTGTAATGGCATTGATGCTGTCGATTTTGTGGGGGAATACCCTAAAAGAGCGGGTGAAAATGCCACACAATCACTCTCCCAGGTTTATCGGTGGAGAATGGGAATGGTATCCATTGCAGAGACAGAATTTGGTTCCCCACTGCCTTTTAGAAATCCAGACAACTCCACCTCAGGGGCATCCAGTGCTTGCATCCACCCTTGAACCAATCCTGGTGGTCACAATGCCTGGTGTGGCAGAGACATTCAGGAGTGTCGTTGAACAGATGACATATGGAATGGATTTCAAAATCGTTAACTGGTTGCAGGCGGAAAATGTGGGTCCCACCCATGATGATCCGAACATTAGTATTGATGAGTCGGAAAACTGATAGAATATCCAACTTGTTTCATATGAACAGTTAACATCCAGAGCGAAATGATCAAGTAATGGCCAACTCTCATACTGTTCATGGACTTTTGGGATTTCTGATGAGTCCCATTGATAAAAGTCTAAAAACAGTGTGGGCTGACAAATTGCGATGAAAGCGAGAATTGGATTCAAACTTCATGTCACAGCTATGCCAGGATTCCATTCACTCAATGACTGGTGTTATCAGACGATGTGACTGTTTTCAGGTGTGCCTGATGATCCAGAGGATGATTCTGTGATGGAAAAGTATGGCGCAAAGGTATTCTATTCCGCTAAGAAGGGTTTGGTGCATGCTATCTGTACTAAAGATGAAGAACCTCAACTGGATGTAGTGCACAGGATGATACAGATTGCAAAGCCTTGGACGAGAAGGCAGTTGTCGGAATCCAATCTAGCGATTGGAAATCCACTCGTCCAAATACCGAGGGAGAATGCACACCTCATTGAGCTTGAGTGGACTGCAGAGAAGGTAGCAAAACTGAAGACCACGGTGGAGAGGTATACTTCACGGGGTGCTTCAGGAGCATGGAGGGTTTCTAGATGGCAGGTAGGATGTTTTGCTTGGTGTTGGGAGACATGGAGGATTGCAACAACATGTCTGGACAATGGTAGGATGAATGGCCACTCGATACTTCTGAGGATGTTCCAATCTTCTGACGGCTGAGACATTCCTGCCAATGCTTGTCAACAGTCCTGCAGAGGATCTTGAATCTGCCCAAGACAATGCATGAAGAGGGATGCTCTTTTCTGAATAGAGAAATGAAAATGCACTCCCTCATGCACCTCCTCTCCAAAAGCTCATGCGATGTTGTCCTCCTCCTGGCGAAGTTCGTCATTTGAAGTGGTGGCTATCCAAGTATTCATGAATGCACAGAAATGCAGCTCAAATTCCAGGATTCACGAAATCTCTCTGTATTTTTATCCACACCCAAAGTGGGTGGGATTGGCCTAAATCTTACACCTGCAAACCATGCAGTAATAGGTCTGAATTTTTGGGTATTGAATGTGCAGCGGGAGGCATTTGCACGAGTTGCCTGGCTAGGGCAAATCAGAGTACCACTCACATGGTCGCAGAATACAGGTCCTGGTGGCTACGATAACCACGCCAGTGATCTCCACCGATACTCTGGAGTAGCCCAAGTGCAAGCCCTGCATGGCTTGGTGAGGCGACTGAACATTCTGATGTCGATGACTTACCGGATGCTGGGGTCTCATGAGGACGATAGCATGTGGTTGACGGAGAATGGAGACACATTGCAGTCTGATGAACCATTCATCTTAGACTGTTAGGATGCTTTCATCAAGGTATGCTTCTTTAGATATTCAAGCAAGATAATCTTCTTAACTGATACAAATAGTCAAAAATGTCATTTGTCAAACATACTACACTGCATAAATCAATTCTTTCTCTCTGCAATTTTGAAGCGAATCAAAGTTCTGATGATAGAATTGTTGTGTCTTAAATCTGAAATGGCTAGAGGGGGATTTCATTGCCATTCTAAATTAATATTAAAGATGAATATGATGTGATATGAATTGATACGCAACATTACAAGTTCCCGCGGCTGACCAATGTCTTGAAAAATAATCTGAGTCGAATTTTGAGAAAGATACTGCAAATGGCTTAAAATAATTCGTCAGTTATGAATTTGAGGTGCAGCAGAAGCCTCAAGCCACATACACATTTCGAATGAAACAGCATAAGAAAGCATAATTTAACCACCTTCAGGTACACCAGAGTCTCTTCGGCATATATCATGAGTATCATTACAACAGATTGTGCACTGAATATCTGCCAATCCCATTTGGCAATGAGACAGTCTAGGCAATGTTCAGTACTTATGTTGGAGTATGGATTAGTACACTTATCTGCTTGTCTAGCACTTTCAGGCTACCAGTATACTGGGGAAGAATGATATTATGTAAATTGTATCAAATATTATAGCTTGAATTGTCAATAACAATGCTCACAAATTACACTTACCAAATATAATACTATATTGCAATTTACTCAATTTATCAGTACTTATAGACTTTGTACAGCTGGTCAATGGTCATTCTTGTTTTGTACAAAAGTTAGAAAATGATATATAGCCATAATGATTGGAAAGTTCTATTCATACTTGACTCTAAATGGTAATCAGAGACCATTTATACCCATATCTTATACAGAGAATAAATGTATACCAAGAAAAACTGAAAACTGGTAGAATATCTCCTGAATACCAATATCCCGATTGTCACCTTTCACCAACAAACACTGCTGAAGCTAGAAGCAAGATTGAAGATGGCTGTACAAATTTAATACTCAATGAGGAAAGAAATTGGTTTCCAATATGAGGTATATAAGAGCAGGAATAGTATTAATTGGACAACGATTGTACTTTTTTCTTTGTTATACAGTGTAATCTTTATTCAATAATCTGATCTAGCTGAATGTTCTCGACACAGATTTTGTAAAGGTTCAAAAACAATGCAAAGTAGTACTACTATAACTGCCCCTCAGATATACACAGCTGTAGAGAGAATTCTTTGAGCTTATCATTTGTATTGATTTATGTGATAATCTATATTCTAGTAGTTCTCCAAATTATAAATGGGAAAAGTAAATTTTACAGTTACAGACTGCTGATTGGTGAACCTATAGTGGGTATATAATATTCTCTGGTATGTAGAATATTATCACAACTGCTTATAAAGATCTAGATCCTAGCCAATAAATTTTATTATCCCATTACAGCTAAGATTACTCAAGACTATATTAGCAACCTCATCCCTTATATTAACACCCATACTTATGCAATGTCAGATGCAGGTATATGTACATTTAGAATCATTCTAACATAAACCAATACAATGTGTAAGATGAAAGCAATACTGTTAAAGAGTATACCTTATTGCAAAATACTGTTGAATTATTGCAATAACAGGATCAAAGTCAGTGTGATACAGACTAAATTGTACAATGAAATAGAATCGTTAATAATATTCAATGTACACGACATAACTCAATCACACATTGTGATTTAATGTTGCATTTCATGAATGCATAGCTACATTCACTATTCATTTTCACACAGTAATAGTATACTGACACCAAGATTAATGACTTAATAATGCACTGGTCATAGAGAAGTTGTTTTTTGGATTGTTATCCAGAGAATATGTAATGGGTGGTAGTCAGCTGTCCATTGTACCGGTATGCTAGCTGAATTACTGTACTGTATATTCGATTCTGTACTCTTGGTGCCGAATATCCTACAATCTACAACAAAATACAAACCAATTGGTCAAATACATATGATTGTCCACTTTTAAGAATACCTCGAAGTATGAGTCCAAGAACATATCCATGTTGATCTAAAGTACACCTCAGAGTATGCTTTTAAGTATAATTTCAATTACACATGACTGCTCACTTCCATTGTACTGCACTGTATGCACTCAATTCTGCTCTTCAGATACTCCCCAGTACAGCTCAAAGTATGCTCCAAAAAATAGCTCAAACTATCATCCCAAATGCAATGTCAAGTCATTCTGCAGTGTACCACCTTGTATACTCTCAACCACATGTCCGAGCACTCCATGAGTACAATATACATCTTCACTGGGAGCCTCTCGGAGTATCTCAGAGTTGTCTGACAAGAGGTCCAGTATGGTCAAATCACAGAGCTGACTGCACAGATGGAATGGGGTTCAGTTGCACCTTGAAGCACTGGCAACAAATCTGCACAGAAATAGATGGTTGAATGAAAACCAGGAAAGCACCTGGGAATGCAGGCGACAGGCCTGAGAGTATCTGGGAACAAAGGCAATAAGCCTGGGAGCACCTCACATCGCTGTAGCCCAGTCTGCAAAAATTGACATCTTCTTTGGGAAAGCTGCTGTGGCACTTGGAAATCATAGTTACTACTTGTTGTGAAACTGTTTTTAACACTCAATTATTCAGTTTCTACTCTCATCTATATATCTGTGTATCTATGTATCTAGGTATCTGGATATCTACCCATCAATATACAATATATCTGGACTGGCTGCAGGCGGTGCAAGAATTCATTTCAAGGTGTACCTGAAGATGGTATTCAAGTTTACTTCAAGATGATCTTTGAGACCATTATGACATCAGCCAAGAGATACACTTGGAGGCCATGATTGAACAACTTTCAAGATGCCATTGCAGGCCATGACCAAACAAACTGGGAGGCTGATATTGAACACCTTGGGTGATAGACCAGCAGGCTGATATTGAGTGCACTCACCCATGCACTTAGAAGCTGTGATAATGCAACTTTCGATATGCTCCTGGAAGCCATGATAGTGCACACTAGGAGACTGTGCGTGAAGAAGTTTGGAGATATATTTAGAGCCTTATACCGAGTGGACTGAGATATGTACTTGGAGTCTGTCATCAGTTGAGGTGAGAGATGCATTCGGAGACTGTGATCCAGTAAGTTTGGAGATGTACTTGGAGGTTGAGAGTATCCAAAAACAGAGATTGACTTGGAGCACATGATTAACGGAGATTGGAGAAGTTCTTGGAGGGGGATGACATTGAGGTCATTCATTAGAGGTGTGATGGATGGTGAGACACAATTCGATGGTTTGTTCGCTCGCAATGATGGGAATATGACCAGTTGACATTACCCCTGGGCTTGCATGGTTTGTTAGCTGGTGGTAGCCGATGTGTAGGGAGGTACAGCAGGAGCTGAAGTTACATTTAGTGGCAGATGTGACATTGTGGCAATGAAAGGAGACTGGCTGTGAGAAAGTTATTCTTCGGTGGATACTGTACTCAGCATATAGTGCACTTGGTGTATCCTTTACTCGGTGTTTGTTGTACTCAATATGTACTCATGATCATGGCATCAAGATATATAGACGGATGACTAAACTCCTTGTTCTCAGGTGATGACAGAGTCAACAATGCGAATTGGCATTGGAGGATAAAGATGGGCATAATTTGAAGAAGATGAAGGAATGTGTAAAATGAGAGGTACAACATGACAGATTGAGTATACAATTCATTCAATTGGTATTCATACTGGCTGGATAAGGTGTCATACCAGCCTTATTGGGAATGGTAAACTGACTTACACACTACATTCTCTTAAGTACCAGTTTCTCATCACAATTTCCCCTTACTTATCTTATCTGTTTCTTTGTCATCCTCAACTCTACCATTTCCTGAAAGCACAAAGTTAACTCATCCCTCACCAGTGTCTCTCCATTCCAAGGTGATAAGTTAACACCAAGTACAGCATCAACTCAAAATTATCTGTCAGCTGCTCTCAGCCAGTCTCTAGTCTCTTATCACTTGGCAGACCCTGTTGTACCCTACACTCTACATTCCCATGATTATAATTTAACCCAGCAAAAGGGTCTTAGCATGTGTTGGCCCTCCCTCCTAATCAACTACGGCCAGATTGGCCTATTCCATGTTCACCTTTACTTTTGCTCGGGTGCTGCCTCCAAGAGCATCTCAGAGTTCAAACTATCTTGGCCTTGAACTGTATCTCCGTACTCACTCAATCATGACAACCAAATTTCCATGTTAACACCCTCAACTACATCACCATACTCACTCCATTACAGACTCCCATGCATCTCCCAGTCCACTTGATCTCAGCCGTGAATGTCCAAACAGGCTCAATTACACTCTCCAAGTTTGCATGGTTATGGCCTCCAAGTGCATCTTCCAACTCACCTGATGGCGGCATCCAGCATATCTTGCAGTTCACTCAATCTCAGTGACCAAGCGTGTCTCCAAATAGTCTTGATCACAGCCTCCATATCGACCAGAACATGGCCTTCATGTACATCGCCAAACTTGCTTCATCATAGCTTCCAATTGCATGTCTCAGTTTACATGTTAATAGCTTCCAGGTGTATCTCTCAGTTCACTGAATCTGGGGCTGTAAGTGCATCTCCAAACTCGGTCAATCATGCCCTCCAATTGCATCTTTGAGTTTACACTATCAAGGCTTCCATCTCAGTGCATCTCCATACTCACTTGACTACAGGCTCCATGTACCTCTCTAAGTTCACTCACTTACACTCTCCTTGGGCTCCTCCAACTGTGGTCCAGTACCTACTGCAGCCAGATGGACAATATGTGTATTGATTAATAGATGTAGATAATATCTGTCATATAATCAGAAGGCTAATGTTTTGATTGTATCAATGATGAAGATAATGGATGAAATGGCTAGTGGTTATTGGACCCTTCCAACCACTACTTTGAAAATACTACACCAAGTTTAAAGTCACCAGCAGACCTATACTGAGGTCCCAGCTGCTCCAAAATTTGAATATCCAATAAGTCAAACATAGTAGTATCTGAGCTGCACCTCCATAACTACAGGTACTTTTAGGAGCACCAGAGAATACTATTGCAGCATCTAAAATCACTTTGCTTAGCTCCAGCAGGGCCGGGGAGCATTTGAAATTATATATATGAACTGGTAAGATTGACAGGGGTGTCTCGAAGGGCTACTGGACATTTTCATGTTTTTCAGATGTCTCACAAGTATCCTTCCAATTGCACTTGATTGCACCCTCCCAGCCTACCCTGAATCTATGCTCTCAAACAAACCTTCAAGAGGCTAGATACATTCAATCCTGCTTGGTTTTAGACTTTGCTGTATGGTTCTGGGTACTGAATCAAGAGGCTTAGTAAATTGTTGATACAATGTACAGTGAGGTATAAGGTAGGTGGCATGTAGTAAGAAGTGATTAGTAGGGTGCTGTCACAGCACAGCTGCATCTGGTGTGTCCAGGGCAGGGCAAAACCCACTGTATGTATGGTCGGCTTGCCACAAGCCTTAGATCCCTAGCGATAATCTTACAATAACTTACCTTAATTCTACTCTATTATATTACCATATCCACATGTGCAACCGTATCTTCTCATATACTCTCATATGCGGCCATAAACAGGTACACGGCCCTACACTAGTATCTCTCTTTGATTTCAGATATGTTTCAGATACAAGATTTCTGGAAATACCCTGTCCCGACACGTCATGACACACAATTTACACTTCAGATATCATTTTGATTTCAGAGCCCAGATTGCATCATTGAAGTGTCTTGATATGACTATTGAATTGATGTTAACTGTAACAGAGAAGATTTCGTCTGTATTCCAGAGGCTCACTTGCCAGAGATGTGTCGCAACACCTGAGAAGGAGAAATTGTCTGGAATGGACAGCTACAGATTGCAGATGCAACTAGGCGTGGCAAGTACACCCAATCAAGGTTAACAGTAGCAGAGACAATTCCAAGTTGATTCCAAAGGCCAATCAGCAGGCAGATGCGACAGTGACCAAGTGGGTCGAAGTCCAATACTACGGATTCTTACAAGAACTCAAAGGCTATCGATCGTGCTATCAATGAGATTCGATCAGCTACCTTCCGCTTGAATCAATTGATGATTACTGGAACGATTCTAGAGCGCATGCATCCATAAGAGTCGCATTACCGGCAATGCCAAGGCTGGCCCTTCTCCAGAGATTTCTTCGATCCATATCCAAAAGGCGCAATCACATGCGCACTATCGAGACGACACAGGATACTGTTGCACACCCAAGTACACCAATGGAGGATGAGGGTGAGTTCAAGAAATATGCGTGATTCACATCGGTCCACATCATTGACAGCAGTTGCAAACGTGATTATGTTCTACACCAATCAATATTGTCATTGAACTTATGAATACTGCGTAGAGGATACCGCAGCGGGTATGTAAGGCATACAAGGCTATATATGGTTTGTAAGTTAATGAATCCACTATGATAACCGATATAATCATCAGTATGATTGGTCTATTAAGGGGAAATTGTTAAGATAGCGGAGCAGCGATTGCGGATCATGTGGCAGCTCCAATTGCGAAGTACAATAACCCCTGAATGGTCTACTGTGGCCAGCAGATACAATTTGCATTTACCATGGTCAATTATCACCTTTGCCACTTGATTGGACAACCAAATCAGATCATTGTAAAGGGAGAGAGCCCTCTGGGCCAACGCAATTCAATATGATGAAACAAGTAAATGAAAGCTGATCGCCAATGAGCGAATATGGTTGTGCGCCTATCCAATGGTAGATGAAGAGGGTTTTTAGAATTGCAATCAAGATATAAATTAGTAGCCAGGATTGTCAGGTTCCACAGGGCTACTGGAGGATCCACCATCAGGGCACTCTTAGGAGACAAGTGGATTCCATATGTATATAACGTACTGAAGAGGTTCAATTGATGTGTCATATCCCCGTGAGGGAATGGACAGTGATTAGGTTGTTAGACAGTTGCAATTGGGTGTGACAAGTGCGAGATATGGCTCATGAGAGCATTGATGCACACGGTGGCAGCCACCGTGGATAGACAATGAGCTGGAGAATTAGCATCGACTTCCAAAGCATTCAACTGTTGGCTCTGCAAACCCAGCATGAGCGGAAGAGGTGGATGCGGACCAGGCAGGCCATCATGTTTGCTCCGGAATATACATGGATCACGGCTAGGGTGGAGGCACATTCTGAAGGTGGCTGTACATCAAATATTCCAATACTTTGACCTACTGCTATTGACCATCAACTGGCCATTGAGGAGGTCGTTTGGGGTATCTTCCCAAGAGTGGGAGTTCATATAGGGCAGCTGGGAGTGACTGTGAAAAGCATCTCTAGTAGTGAGATAGGCACCAGATAAGAAACTGGCGCTCACAGAGCAGCAGCGGAAGTTGCGGAGATGCAAACCTTAAATGACTGCAACCGGCACACCGAGACATGACCGGAGTCCTGGACAGTGGGGCTTGGCTCTTCCATGGGCAAACTGTTTTAAATCGAGACTCCTGGATATTCTTCCTTAGCGCTCCAGATTTATTCTGAATTGGGAACTATTGTGTGCAGATGGAGCTGGCACAACAACCACGATGGGGCCAAGAGATGATGGTCGACTCATCCAGTTACATACAGAGATTGTGTGGAGGTTTTCAGCAAAGCCAAGGCAGGGACACTCCTGCTGCATCTGTCAATTGCAATTGATTTGGAGCCCGGCTACAATTTGCCATATTTGAGTGGAGTCGAGCAGTATTCCTGCAATTGGATGGAATAAGATCACATGCTCAAGAGGCCGGATGATGGACGTGGATTTCAATTTAAAGATCTCTTGCCTGATGGACAGATCAATGACTGGGTATTATGTTATGATGGACTATATGTCGCCGGATGATGGAACTGCAATGAAATATCAATGGAAGATGCACATTATGGATGTCATTAATAATGACCTTTAGAGAGCTTACAGAGCTACAAGAGAAGTCACAGAATGCTGCCCATGTAAGTGCAATTAATCACCAGGAGACAATGAATGGCTGAAACCCACTGGATCGCAACTACAAATGAATGGATGACTGAATATGGATGGATGACAGCAGATCGATTTCTGGAGATAGATCACGGGAGAGAATGAAAATTTACCTTCTTTCTTATATGAAGATACTGAGGTTAAGTGAAGTACTACCCTGCTCGAAATCGCTTACTTTATTTTCAACGTACCCAGTTACAATCAGGTGCAGATATGTGGATACATGATGAACTGCCGATGGTGCTGTTCCAGCCAGTACGCTACTAACCACTATTCAGAGCACTATTCCAAGATACCGAAGTATGCAGTTTATGCCAGAGTTCGCATGACAAACTCAATCCGGAATGAGATTCCATGTCACGGCTACAATGCTGATACCGCAGATCTCGAAGCCATATCAGATAAGTCGTCTGCGGAGCAATGATCAGTAAAGAGGGGGTTGACAGAGCTGGATTTGCAACAACACCTACTACGAACAATTACCATACCAGAAGTGCAGGAATGAAGCGCCATGAAAAGTAGTTACCAATATGGAAGGCTAGGAGCAGCATGTACACAAGGAGAGGAACCTACAAATGTTCTCCGAAGTGCACCCAGTGATGTGGTGGCAAACACCGCCAGATGACTGAAGAAGATGCATGTCCAAGTTGCAATCCCGAATGAAATCTGACACAGTCTCAGCAATCCTGGTATACACGGCTGCTATGGATTAGTCATCGGCGAAGCCACAACATTCAAAATGTGAATGACTGTACCGGAATCAAAATCAACCCCTACCCGTTGCAATCACTGTACTGGAAGTGCTGGGAGGAAGCACCTTGGAGTGCACATACCAGCAGAGAATTGCAGCTGGAGATTAGTTGATGAGTGTACCATGGAAGAGATAACTACCAGAGTCAACAAACACATGGAGAAGAGTCAACCAGTGCACATGGAGATGAAATGACAAGCAAACTCAGAAAATGATGATGTGCATACCTAGACTAGTGGTGACTAGCTCACCTGGAGATGGAGCAGAAAGCATACCCGGAGGAAAACCGGCAAACACACTCAGCAATTGGAGATGATATGTGCACTGAGCCCAGGGCGGATATCGAGTGTACCTACAAGTGTGCAGACTAGGAGGATGATCAGTGCAACTGCAAGTGCACCAGAGATATGATGAGACGTCAAGGGAGTTTGAACTATGGTGAATGAGTGTATGGATGTCTACCAAGGAAGATCAAAATGTACCGAATAGTCTACCAAACGGCATCGCAACTGTCATTCACCAAATGGCATCATCACAAACAGTCGAGACCACTATCAATACATGACGGCTGGGCATAGTGACCAAGATCAGAGCTGAATGTCTCCAAACTGAGATTGAATAAGAGGATTATCAGAAGCCCGATCTACTGAAGGCACCAACTGGGATGTTGGCCAACCAACTTACCAAACTGGATTCCAAATGACCAACTGGAGGCCTATTAGCCTGCTTGGCAGATGCTGGAGCAGGATGAATATAACTACTGAGAGGCACTGTGCAATTGTCACTGGCTACAACAAAGGATCACAGATGTATCAAAACTGGCCGGCTAAGCTCTGCACGAGAGCTTGGGAAAGCGCAACTGCATTTCCCTATAAATAGTAAGAATGACTACTTGATGAGAAGCTTATGAGATAGATACGAGGTCATATATGATGGACCATCTCTGATGGCTGAGATACAGTGAGCAGAAGCTACAATCTACACTGTGAAGTCAAGCCAGCTTCATCCATGGTGACTTAGCACAAATGACAACCAAAGCAGCATCCACAGCAGCAACAATGATCACTGATGTGCTGGGCATGCGAAGTTGTTCACAAGGAATTGGGGAACCTTCAGTGCTACCACACTTGAATGTATGATAAGTATGACCGGTTACTGCGATGCTTACAAGTTAGATAGCCTGATGCAATTGGCAATGGTGATGGCAATGGCAATGGCAATGATTAGTCGTGAGTGGAAGCCACCATTGATGCTGCCAACTCAAGACAAAGCTCCTACTATGATTGTAGATTTCACCGAGATTACTGTGTGTAATTCTGACAATGTCCGACATTTGGTACAAGTTACAAGTGGGAGATTAGATGGTCAGATGCCTGGCTTTCTGGAAGTGGAGATATGGAGGTCAGTGTCACTCTGGATGTTCCTTCTTTCTCTTTTCTTCTCTTCTGTTTACTTCTTTACTTTATTACTTCTATGGATCTCAGCCCAGACCAATTGGCAGTGGCACAGGTTTTTACCACCTCAGGAGATAAATAAAGTGGAGGTGGAGGTTCCCTGTGCGCTGAAGCTGCCGAATGGCTACCTTACGGTACTGATTGGTAGTGTGATGTACGGGTTTATACAGTTGTCTAAGTTGAATGGTTGTTTGATAGTTTCCATTTCTACTCTTGCATGGGTTTATACAGCCCAGGAGGTCAGCACCTAATGAGGGGGATAATGTAACAGCACGGCTGCATGTGACATGTCCAGGGGCAGGAAACAGCCACTTCATATATAGTTGCCTCGCCATGAGCCTTAGATCTCTAGCAATAATGTTACCTTAACTTACCTTTATACTACTCTATTATATTACCATATCCAAGTGTGCAGCCGTATTTTCTCATATACTCTCATACGTGGCCATATACAGATTCACGGCCTTACAGTGGCATGTGGTATGTGGCAGGTAGTAGGTGGCACATGATGGGCGACTGGAAGTATATTGTGGTTGAAATTGTGAGACCAGTTGCTATTATAGTTTGAACCATATCTTCTGCCCAGCCGCCATAATGGGATATCACATTCTCTTATGCTTATGATAATGAGAATTGCAGCCCTAGATTATAGATGTAACATACAAAATAAAATGTTGGCAAAATCAGATCTCTGACTCATAATTTGCAATATGATATACTACCCACTTGTAATTAATTTTGGGAATATGCATCAGCAAAAAACAGTTCCGTCTGGGCGGACTGGCTGCGTCAGAGTGGACGCACTCCGTCAGAGCCGTCAGAGACACCCCGGTGGCGGATTACTCCGCGCCCGGCGTCAATACCACGCGTCGAGTTGCATATAGCCCTCCGATTGCCGTTTCGCCGTTTCTTCTCGCTCTATCGGTCTCCTATTTCAAACAAACACTCTGGCGTTGTGGCCAACT
>Ga0307515_10000371_pt1 | contig 110234 bp, 81 predicted proteins | sample 17_EM_MG_FD_194513 | JGI IMG/M metagenome (GOLD analysis project Ga0307515, IMG submission 194513) | Populus trichocarpa ectomycorrhiza microbial communities from riparian zone in the Pacific Northwest, United States - 17_EM | ecosystem: Host-associated > Plants > Roots > Unclassified | place...
AAGGTGACCAGACGAGGGCTGGTGCTTTGCAGGCAAGTCTTCACGCGTCATATACCTATATTAGATACTCCTGCGTATCATTATGGTTAGCGCCAGATTTTCACTAGAATAATTCAAGGCAGCGAAACGGCTATTCCCCCACATTCCTACACTTTTCCGACTCAGGTCACCACAGTACCTACGAATTCTATTGCAGTATGGCCCTTGACGCGTCTTGCCTTTCGCGTCTGCTGGTTGTCTGGTTGAGGTAAGCTCCAAGATTGACATTGGGCAGTCGGAGTTTAAACGTCACATGTTAAAGCCGTCACGCACCGAAACGCGTTCTCGGTCAGCTGACCCCGGTGCCTGTTAATCTGTCAACAGGCCAGCCGGATCTGTCAATTCCACACAGCCGAAGAGGGGGCCATTAGGCTTAGGTGCCCAGTTGGATGGACGGGGGCATATCGGACGTACCAACACGGTCATTTTGCCATACCCCAACGCAGGAGTAGGTAGTACCGAGATCAATACCGATCGCTTTTGGCATGCTTGATTATATTTGTAAGTCGATTCCAAGAAAAGGCAAAAGGGAGAAGAACGGTACGGTGGGTTTTAATTATTCAGCGCTCGCTTCCAAACTTGGGGCTAATGACCATCATTGACTCCTGCGTCTTTGGGGTCCCTCCGTGACAGCGGTCAGGTACCGGACGAGACACTGTCCGACGAAGATCGGAGACAGCTGTCTCGCATGACGCAGAGGCTGGGGCCCATGGTTTTCGAGACACATTGAGGCCGGTTGGTTGGATGGCGGGATGGTGGATGACGAAGGGGGACAGGCGTCCATAGTGCAAATGTATTTATTTCAAATTTATAAACGAATCGTTTGTTCGCTCTAATACAGCGTACGCACGATGGCGGGGGACGATAGGGGGGTTGAGGAGGCTGGCGTGCGTGCACAGTTGATGAACAGAACGAAAATTCCAAAAACCTGCATAATAAACCAAGGTATCTACTGTCCGGAATGCCCCTGACGCGCGGAGGTCCCGAAATGGCGGCGAATGACATTTTGTGAAAGGGGTTGATTGCGCCGATCACGCTCATTCGTTTTCGGGAGCGTGCGACGGGTCTCATCACGGATATTGTCCTCCACGAACTTGAATTACCGGGTGCTGATTTCAAGGAATTTGGCATACCAGCCAGGATCCATTTGAGGTAGATGGCTTTCGAACAGGGCGACTGCGCCCAATAACATTTGATAGGTTTTTTTTAACTTCCTCATCAAATGAAAGCGACTGGGCGACCGTCAGAGGGGAAATCGAATTGGGTGATGTACATACTTACCTGAGTAAAACCATCGGGCTCGCTCTCTCGAGGTAGTCCATCGAGACCTGTTGGATGACCCTTTTGAGGTGAGTTTACCTGTAAGTGGTTCAGTCATCAAGTTACAGAGGAATCATGAATACTATTTACCAGATTTTGCGACACATTGAGAGGTAAGCCATCCTGCAACGCGGGACAATCTTGTCTAAGCCAGTGTCATGGACCCAGAGCATCAGGATGAGGGGCTGTCGCTCTCTCGTCCTCCGGAAGTAAGTCGCGGATGTCGTAAAAGGGTGGCTTGTGCCGCCGTATAATTGTTGCCCACCAATCGGCACTGGGAAGGGGGAGTTTCTGGACGAGGTGCTTGCATAGAAGATATGAATGATACTTCTGTGCTCCACATGAGCAAAGCCAGCGCTTGACGTCTGTGTCCTTGACCGGGCATTTGCGAAGAGCAAGCCATGCACGCTTGATCGGGATCTGCTCTCCACGTAAGCCCCTTGCACACTCATCCCGGGGGTTCTTGACTATTCGATTGAAGCAGACCCGATATGGCGCAACACCTTGTGTGATGATATGAGGGCGTAGGTCGCAAAGTCAACCCGAGGACGATTGAAATGGTGGAGAACCATCCGTTTGAAGTTCCTCCATAATTACTCTACAAGCATGGTTGTCCTCTTCCGTGGGATGGCATACCGATGGGACGATCGAGCCCAAGACACCCATTTCTCTGTTGTGTACCAGTTCACACAAAGGTAAGCCTAGACTTCACGGAGATTGTTGGCCTTGCAGTGATAATATGCCTCCAGCACGGCGTCACGGTGTATCTGCTTTGGGGTGCGGGTCTGACCATGGCGTTCGGGGAGAATGGGGTGCTGGCAGAAGCGCTTGCACAGCATACGGAGGATCGAAAGTCGGTGAAGAAGGGGACAGAATGTGTAGTTGGTGTAGTTATCCACTCTTTGTGCGCGTGTCCTGCCTCCCTTGGCCTTGAATGTATTGGATTTGTTCCTCCCTTTTAACTTCAACCTTGGAATATAATCGCCATCAGTATCGTCGTCTTCGTCACTGGACTCGTCGCTTGCATCGTCGTTATCAGATCCATCCTCAGAATCAGTGACCGCTTCATCCTGCTGTTGCGCGAACCGTTCGGCGTTGTGTATCATATCCATATCTTTGCTTGTAAGTTCATTTTCGTCCCCATCACTTTGATGGTCCCCATCCCCTGGAAGCAGCTGACCGTCCTCCTCATACACCTGTAGCATTCCAGCAGCTTGCTTACAAGCGCAGCAAGCTAGACCATCTTCACCATCACTAGCATGATCACCGTCAGCCTCCACCATGACCTCAAGTTCAAGATTGTTCGCGCCATGATCACTAGTCCTCTTCATCACCGATACTTGTGTACTATCGTCCGTCACAGGAAAAGCACTGATATTGATGCGTTGGGTATCCTCAAGGTGATCTTGCTGTTCGGAGTGAATACAGCTATCTTCCCATTGACACAGTCGAATGCGTGCAAGTGGTTTCTCAGGAGGAGGGAAAACCATACACTGCACGACTGGAATGAGATCGAGCTAGTTTGAAATAAGGGTACGTACCTTTTCATTTGCGCTCATCTGTCCCAAATGGAACCAATGATGGCTCAATGTCCGGGAAGGCCCCATGTGCTGGGGGTTTCGTTCTGTGAAAGACGTCGCTCGATTGCCCTAAGCATATGCCAAAGGCATAGTTGATGTTTGGCTCTAGGCCAGACGTACTTGAGGGCGGCAATCTCTGACTGGTCTTTGTCGGACAGGACAAACTCAGGATCAACTCCGTGTAATCTGATAGCCTCCACCCACGCTATCAGCGCTACTTATTTTGTGTGCGGGATCGCGGTCGCCTCGGTTGTAACGAACAGATACGATAGTGGCAACCCCTCACCCAGCATATCGGCGACACCGGCAAAGAGCTCCATATGGTTTCTGTTCGTATTAACTGTATAATTAGTTAGTATTAAGAATATAAGTCATTGAAACCATCCTTACACATTGAATCTACTAAAAACGTGTCTGTGTTATTGTGCCCATCCCTGCGCGAAATCATCCACAATGAATGCGAGCGTCCTCGCGCCTTCTATCTCAGGCATTTCAAGCTAGTAGCCTGATCTTCTCTTCGGGCCCATGCTTCTCAAGGTAAATCCGGGCGGATTTGATTGGATCTTTGTCATGCAACCACTGTTCGCTTGCAATAATAGCCCAAGAGTAACGAACACTCTTCTGTGTGAAGGCAATGCCGTCCCCTTTGGATTGGCAGAGAATCTCTTGCCAAAGCTGTCATGGTCCATTCAGTTCCGTTGAATTAAGGAGAGACTTCGCGCCATCTACCACCTTAGCTGGACCCATTTCGTGGTTATCCTCAATGAAAGCACGCCATTTGTCCGGGAGCTCAATATCGACATACAATTTGTGCGACTGTTGGTGGGTGATCTCCACATTGGCAACGCTTCCGTGAGGTGTGATGTGCAGTTTCCCATAGCATTCAAAACGGTCCATACGGCGAACGGCTCTTTGCTTCTCCTCGCCTACTGTGATACGCTTGTCCTTGTCGTTGGTGGTCCCTCGGGCTTGACAACATTCATAATTGAATCGTAATAAACCATTATTAGACATGCTTGAACTATAGAAGCTATGCAAGGTAATATAATGGGCCTCCACGACCGGCAAGCAATTGTTGAGGAAGCTGCGTACCTAAACCTGTAGCCAGTGGCCTTCCAGGCAAGTGACGCGATGTGATCAGCGACATGATTGCCTGATATGGTCATTCCGGTCAACGAGACGCATAGGGAACCCTCGATTTTGTGGGAGGAAGCGTATTCAGCTAACGCTTCCATGAATTGACTGGGCGGAGATTGGGGGTGGTAATGCAATTCGCTTTGCTGGGGGTACAGGGTTACTTTCTAGGCGTTTTAGCTTTCGTCTCGTGAGCCTTGAGGCGTCACAGGATAGACAAACGCTGAGACGATCCCCTTGCCGGCCATGGACACCCCCTCTTTGCCGTGTTCCAAATCGTCTTATTGGTTTTGCATGCACCACACCTGAATGTGGGCTCAGTGTTCATGACGGTGGGATGTTCAACAAGAGGACAGTTTGGGTAGAGCGGAGATTTAATACCCAACCAAAAATCGGCTGAACTGGTTCGCCTACTTCGAAATGATGCTTACTTAATTGCAACACCTATTGAATTCCCAACTTGTATATTTATTCAACGGTAAACTACATCAGGTTCTGGGAGGAATTCCCTGAAAATCTTACAATCGAAGCAACGTCCCAACAGCCGCCAGTACTCCAGAACCACGGAACCAGCCCCGGTCGGGCTCCCAGCCTCTGTGTCATGCGAGACAGCTGTCGCCGATTTTCGTTGGGCAGTGGCTGGTCTGGTGCCTGACCACTGTCACAGAGGGATCACCCGCTGTCAAACCACCATTGCGACGCATGCGCAGCTGTCAATGAGGGTCATTAGCGCGCTCCAAGTCAGCAAATGATAGCGCTGGTAAATAAGGTCTGGAAATAAATAAGCTTGTAAGGTAATATGTCGACCATTCAAAGCGCAATGGTTTATCGATTGTGGTAGGCGAAAACACTGGCCTGTGATGCCCTCTCCTTGGTTGCCCGGAGCGAGCAAGTGATGTCCAGGATATTGAAAATGATGTCCTGTAACAGAGTGAGCCACATATTGGCGTCATTTGCAATCTGTATCCTACATCAAAAGGGAGCTGAGGGGGTCGCTATTGAAAGACTTGGATGCATGACACATTTTATTCACCCATAAAAATGAGTACATGAACGAAAGCACCCAAGAGAGTGTGGAGATGTAATGTTTCTCTCCAGTGTCGATACCTAAGCCGATATATTGGGGGAAGGTCTGACAGACCGCGACGATTCACCCAGACTATACGGTATACCACGGAAAGGTGTTCAACGAAATGTTCCGTGCAAAGTGGCTATGCGATGGCCTTGGCCATAAGACGCACAATATGGCGCCATGCCATCCTTAATCCCATCGGTACACTAACTGGTACTTCAACAGCCAACTGCCTGCTGCCTCCCGATCTTCCTTGGACACCTCATGGCGACTCGACTATCCAAGTATGAGGAGCTGTGGAGCATCTCAACATGAGTGTCTATTGTGCAGCACCTCGCTCCAATTAGGTCCTGACCGCTGATTTTGGACAGATACAGATACTACATGTTGAAGCATCCAAAACTCAAGTTATGATTACAGAGGTGAGATAACCAGACTTGGATACCAGTTTTGTCTTTATCAGAACCGCGCAGCGGAGAGCTGTAGCGTCCTTTGTTCAGCAGGGCGACCATATAAGGAAACACACAAACACAAACAAGGCATAATAGAACACGACGGAACGCGAGAGAACAAGCATAGGACAAGCAGACAAACAGACTTCCAGGTTGTCTTCCTTGTTGAGCAAGACAGATAGGCCCACCCGTGTTCATTTTCCCGTCCAGGTGACCCACACCACGCCTTAGCAACGCAGTCGCACTCATCATACTCGCCGTTTCCCACCTTAGCCTTAGCAAGGCACCTTGATCAGCCCGTCATCACTGCCCCTGCTGACTTCAACGACGATCAACCACAAGCACCCAACGGTCCCAGTACTATCGTCGGTCTGAACTTCGCACCACCATGGACCTACAGGTCTGATGACCGCCTATGGTCCCAAGAAGCAGGTCGGCACGGAGAAGTCCTCCTCGTCTTAGAATTCGATGGCGATATTCGGTATTTCCCTCTTCACGATCGAGCTGCCTTCGAGGCCATGATCACTGCAGTTGACACCCATTTGGACAGTGAGGTCTCCGGCTCACGCCTCGCCAAAGACCCCTTTTGGTGCAAACACAGGAAGGTCCCAACTGCAAACGGACATGCGATTCGCAGTCTCCAAACCGTCTGCGAGTGCTAAGCATACCCCCCTGCTCGACTTCCACGCCTTCGAGTCCCTGTGAGCACTCTGCGGTTACTCCTCCCGCTCCATCCTCGACCCTGTCGTTCAGGGCTCGGACACCGACAGGGACGACGCGCACAGATTTACCCTCGTCGGTGGTCCAAGGCCGTGACGTGGTGTCCATGGCCACTGCACGTCTGACTTCCCCACCAGCAAGGAGCAGAACGGGTCGGTCAACTCCGACGGGTGCCGTAGCCTCAGTGCCGCCATTCTCCCTGTCAGAATTTGTGTTTTCTCATTTAGTTTACTGCTGTATGTCCTCACTACAAGTTGATTTATTTACATGCTTGTTAGACCCGACCACATCTGACTTGCATACAGCGATTACGTTGGTCACCACTGTGCACTCATTCCATATATGGGAACAGCATATCTAAAACTCCTGGTTGATCCCCGACACCGCGCCGCCCTCCACCGAAATGCCCTTTTTTTGCTCCCTACACTCTATTCAAGGAATTGAGTCGACGACCATTCTGTAGCATTGACCCTGTTGGTGGCGTCGCGACGCTACTGTCAAGACATATTTGAGGACTCAATTTCCGCGGCACCAATGAATTCCCGTGTTTGTTGTGGTCCACAAACTGGCTTCGCAACAGTGGGTCTGCGGGATCGAGGCCTTATATACCCGAGAAGTTGCCATTTGTGACATGATCCTGCAACGTCCGGTGGCTGTTTGCGACCCTGTGTATGGCCGATGTTTGGTCGCTAGTGTGACACATTTCCGACAAGCCAAGTCGAGGAATATGTAGCGAGGCCTGGGGGAGGGACGTCCAATACCTATCGATAATGAGTTCCGGTACTCACTTGGGGCCGGCACATGTCCCGCGCGATCCACACGGCTACTACGGGGCTCATGTGCTGTGCGGACACGCTCTTGACGCTGGCCACTAAGATTCCTAATCTCGTTGGGCTCGTGAGATGCGGGTCTGAATGCGCTTGGGACACTACTGCGATTCTAGCAGGAGCGCAATGGACCTTTGGAGGCAGAAGCAGCGAACTTCCATCTTATATATAATCCCCTGATACGAATGGTTCTAAGTTGGCATTCAGGTCGCACCGAACGTGGGGCGTAAGATTTCTCGTGTACTTAGTCCTCGATAGTTCTCAATCCAAAGGCATCAGTCCCTTCGTATCCCTTTATATTGATAGGAGACGGGGAAAGTACAGTAGGCGTGTATACAGGAGGAGCAGATCGAGGTAAAGTGCCAGGAACAAACAGCGAGGCTTGGACGATAGCTCGTTGACCCTTACATGACGTGAGAGAACGATTCACACACTGTCCCTGGAACTCAAGGGCAGTTACAGGTTTTGGAACATTACGTACCACGGGGTCATTGTTCCATATGAAAACCTCTGCTGCGGGCCATAGACGTGGGTGGCTGAGAGCGAGGCGAGAACCGTATCAGCTGATTTAAATGGGGCAATCGGTTTAACAATCTAGTACGTCTGAGGCAAGCGATGGAGGGTACATTTGCAATATATCGACCATTCTGGGATTGCGCTAAGTACCCCCTAATATAATGTGGTACCCCGCTCTCCCTTGCTGATTCCCAGTACACCGTTCGATTTCAGTATTCACGACAACTCGTCGTGGGAGAGCTTGGATTATTGGTCCTGACATAAACCATGTGGGTACTACCATATAATATCATATTATATTAACCTAGTGCAACGGGCAGGGGCAAAACTCTCCTGACCAGCCGTTGTATCGATAAGCGAAATTAGCAACGCGGTTTCACAAAACAAACAATACCAGGCCGTGATGGCAGCAGAATAGCAAAATGGCGAAATGGCAAAGTGATACTAGCCAACACATACCATACAAATGTCTGTATTTAGGTGCTAATGTTGCCTTGTAGCAGCTGTATTCTGATGAACGAGAAAAAGGGGGTATCAAACCGTAAATATATGTGGGACAAATATCGCGCAGAATATATACAGAAGAGAGACCAAACAAAGTACGTAATAGGGTGATGGGTCACAACCCTCCAACATATTCTCCATTTACCGGCTGGGTAGCGTGGTGGCAACGCACCCTTACTACCTTAGGGGTCCCGGGCTTCCTCCCCAGTCTAGCGTCCCATTTCTCTTCCTACAGGACGGGAGAAGGCCAAAGGGGTTCATAAGGGATCGATCGAGAAGAGGTTGGAACAACTCAATATCGCTTCATCAATTCGTTGGTTTGTGGACGAGCTTAAATGAGAGTAGTAAATACATAGATAGATTGAGATTACACTTGCAGGAACTTATGATAAACATCAAATGGTTAGCCAATATTATAGCACGCTGTCAGAAAGAAAAAGCCTTTCTTGGATTCTACTCTACGATGAGATTAGTTACATAATAAATGCTAAACGAGCGATATATGAAATAAGCGAGCCACATACGAGACCCAGAGAGGAAATTGCTATGTGCAGAGACTCGACCAGAGCGTACTCGGAAATACATCGATATAGCATCCCAGACTCAAGACGAGAACACGATGAACTGACAGAGGGAATAATCTTAAAAATACACGACGCTAGGGCCATACCTTGAAGGTGTAGTGAAGACACGAAAGAACGAGAACAGAGCTGCAGCGATCTAAGGAAAGACCATGCCGAGACCGGGTTACAGCCTGCCAGGAGCGGTGCCGAATCAGGTGCGGTCTCGCTTTGCTCTCTGTAAAATACATCACACATAAGCAACGGTGAACAAGTGCACAGTAAGAAATTGCATACCTTGGCCGCCTTCTCCTCGATCTCATCTTCACTTTCGTCGTCAAAGTCTGAAACCTTGCGCTTCTTGGAGGTCTTCTGGGCCGCCGCTCGGCGTTGTCCTTGGGTTCGGGGGACACGCTCCCGTTCGGCCAAGGTGCATGGGGTAGATGGTCCCGCCTGAGCCGCAGTTGGCAGTGGCTGGCCCGTCAACGCGAGGGCACCATTCTTGAGCTTCAGGCTCCCAGCGAGTGGCTTGCATGGCTTGCATTTCTTCGCGTGGTTGTACCAGTTGTTCTTCGTAACAGATTTGCCACTGCGAATAATATATCAGAACCTTTTCGCGTCACTACGTCTGTACAACGTACCACAGGCAAACCACCTTGATAGCCATCAGGTGCTGTAATAAATCATCGCGTGTTGCGTACGCCTTCTGACTGTAATAAAGTAAGGAGTGCATCACACGTCATCAAAGGAAGCAGACGAACCACAGAGGGCAAACCCACGTCTTGAGACCGAGATGCTTGAGAAGAATATGCGATAACAGGCGATCACGCCTATCCCGTTGCCCACAGGTTTGGCATTGATAGCCTTTCTCGTCTCTCAACATACAATCCAGACCCGGTAGGCGAGCTTCGGCTCCGCTGTGGTCTGCCGTCTGCAGTAATGCATTGATCTCCGCCTTTCTCTCGCGTCCATTCGGAGCACCGATTCCCGGACACGTGTGGCGGCGTGTTCGCACACCACCAGCGGTTTTACCTTCGTGAGTAGGAATGTAGGATCTGACCGAGGTATGAATCACCATTTGACCGATCCGGCAGATCGTACTCACCCGTCGTCCTCACCCGTTGCACCCAAAGTCGAAGCTCCTTCCTCACCCTCGTCTTCCTCACCTCCGACTTCCCCACCCTTGTCTTCCGCACGCGCAGTAAGCCTCGGAGACGGTGTGCCGCGTGTTGGCACGGTATCACCGGCCTCTTGAGGGGGCACATAATGCCCGAGACCGTACTCCAATGACCCTGAGGGATCTTCCAGGAGACACAGGGGGTCCCCTTCCACCTCTGGGGTCTCTGCAGAAAGCGACGTCTCAGGCGGATTACAGGAAGCCGGGCCAATGTAGCCATGGTCGCAATGACCTTGCGGCGACATGTTTGGCACGATGGGTGATGCCGCTCCCACTGTGTCGAGGTGCAGGAGCCTCGGATCGATTCCAACGACTCCATCGCTGATCAATGGAGTCAGTAGTGGGATGAGGGAGTGTCAAGATGGTAACATACGAGTATGGTCCGCTAGTGGATAAGAAGAGGTGATCTTCAGCTCCTGCTGCAAGAAGACATGAGGTACCGGTAGCTGCTGGGTTGAAATAGGAAGAGGTGCCATGAGCCACAACTCGGAGCGGTGAGAGCCTGAAAGGTTACCGTTATTGGCAGCCAGGTCCGCCCCAGCGATTCCCGCAGCCCTGCCACCAAAGAAGTCTTCGCCATCGTAGAGTGGCAGTTGCGTGAAATATAATTCGTAATCCTGGATAAATGGAAATGGTTGGCAACGAGCACAACGTGTTGACGGCAAAGATAACAGGATATATCAAGTGGGAGGCCCGAGTGGGCATAAAGTCTCAAGGTTGAAGCTTGTGGACTTACGTAAAAGCTGGGAAACCATGTGTGGCCGCCCGAGGCAGCGAAGCCAGCGGATACAGGGATGGTGTCAAGATCATTATCAGTGATGGAGTCGAACGCGTCATGAGGACTTTGGAAAGCCATTATACAGAGTTTGTGGAGGAGATTTGCTAGCACGGGAGGGGTGAGGTCGAAGGGATGAGAACAAACATGGGGCAAAGACTCGTGACCCTGGCTGCGACCTCAAATGCCTTGTGTGGCTGCCAGTCGGATAGGTCAAGTATCCTCAAGCGTACAACGTTCGCCTGAAGAATGGCTAATCTCACTGCTGGCTTCCAGGCAACAAGAGGAACATCGCCAAATGACGAGGACGACATACAGGGTGGAGGCGTGCTTGTGGCGCCTACAAAGGAAAAGTAATTCCCACTTCAACTTTATGAGGCCTTTTCGGCCCAGGGGTTGACCACCCTGCAGCCGTGTTGACCACTCTCAACCGAACTGCGCGCACATCATGACCGCATGAGATCCACGCGTCCCGACTAAAACAAATCTGATGCTGTTGATGTCTATGACTAGCAGGTGAGTCCCATGAACTTTCGGTACACTCTTGTCATGTCCGAGGCAACCACCTGCCCCATTACCCGCGGAAGCTCGTATCTGCGATTTCCCGGTGCCAAAGGCATCGTTTATGGTCCGTAATTGTAAGTCACGTAGAATTTCGCGTTATTCATCAGCGTGTGGCCTTTTCCAGGTTCTTCCAGGAACCCGGGAATGTGGCGGGAATGGCCATCCCACGGCTGATGGTGACTGAAATGGACTGAAAATAGTACAAGAAGCGCATATAAGGACTTTCTCAAATATTGGTGGCCGCTAGCCAAAATGCTTCGCTTCGGTAATTCAGACTTCTTGTGGTATCTCCGAGCTTTGTTACCACTCTAGTCAGAAATCATGCCCGCGATTTCTCACCCATTTCAAAAAATGGTTCGCGCACTGTGAATTGGGTGGTAATGTATACACCCGAGTTGAAGGCAGCAAGCGCACCGGTGAAATTGGCCTGCGGCCAGACTGGCGATTTCGTCACACAGCTTGTGTATGACATCTCGAAAGCGGTTATAGGGGTATAGTGACCGCCTGGAACCCTGTCATGATGTTCATGTTGCTCCGACTCCACAGACCACTACTATATGCCACCAGCGTGTTAGTGATTCATCGACATTTGGAGTGAACACAGGGGACACTGTCCAATCCGATCACTGGGTTGGCCAGTTCCAATCTAGCAAGCCGTACGCGGCTCATTGCTGGGGAGACCTGCAAAATGTTCCTGTTTTGACTCGTTGCCCTCATCGAACGAGACGATCCGAACAGGACGTCCTTCATAATATTGCCTAGTCGTATTCTTGTTGACTTGTTTGGCGTCTCAGCTGTTGAGCAGCTTGCTTCCGACATGGTGGTGCTATGAAGCATGGACATTGCATCGTAGCCGTATCACCAGATCCCGTCGCCCACTTAGGCTCTCCAGCTGGTGATGGCTTGAACATATCTCCGACCCCGTTTCACCAACTGCCTCAGGGAGTATAATTTGCTTCGAGGTGATACAAAGAAAAAAGAAATGACGTCGGGGAGTAGAGGATAGTGGTGGTATATAAAGGCCTAGAAATGAAATGAGCTTGTAGGGTAATATTTCGAATATTCAAAGCGCCGTTGTTTATCGATTACGGCAAAGCGTTGCGAAGACGTTGGCCAGTGGTATTCCCTCCGCGGTCGCCTGGAGCGCGCCAGTGACGTCCAGGACGTTTAAGGTCACGTCCTGTAACCGATTGAGCGCCATACTAGCGCCACATGCAAGCTGTACCCTACATCAGAAGGGATGGGGGTCGCTATCGAAAGACTTGAATGTATTACATATCACAAGCCCATAAAACGAGTACATGAGCGCAAGCACCCTGCAGATGTAATGTTTTACTCCAGCTAGTGTCGATATCTGAGCCGATATTTTGGCGGAAGGTCTGACAGACCGCGACGACTCACTCAGACTATATGGTACACTCGAAGAGGTGTTCAATTAAATGTTCCGTACATAGTGGCTATACGATGGCCTTGGCCCACAAGACGCACAATGTGGCGCCATCCCAATTCCATCGGTGTTTCTATTCGAAAAACACGCACACTGAAAGGTCCTACGTTTTATTTCCTACGAGGAAGTACCATTGATACGGGCACATTCCTGGAACCTTCTTTTGGTGGGGAACGTCTCAGCCGTAGACGACGGTGATAAGGGCCACTTGACAGCCTGGCATCCGCACGCTGCTTGCATCACACCAAAATCACCGCGTAGCGATCAACATGGCGACTCAACGAGCCAAGACTGAAAACCTGTGAGCTTCACAACGGCCATCCAATACTGTGCTGTGCTCTCGTTCCAATTCCATTACCGCTGATTTTGGACAATTTAATATACAGACAATTACATGGTTCGACGTCTCGAAACTGAAGTACAAGCTGGAGTTATTTTTAGGAGATAAGGAGATAGAATTACAGAGGCAGACCTGGACCCGTTATGTCGGAACTCGGGCTCTCAGCGTTTGCCAGCGGCCAGCGAGGGCTCAGCCCACCACACATCGCACGGGGCTCGCCTTTCGTTTCTTTTAATATAATCCTTACAGGGTACGACGCGAAAGAAACCCGAAAACTTCTTCCCATCCTTAGGAAAACACAAGGCCGTTATTATTACAGGGGGGAGAGGTGAAGGGGGTAGCCACGTACTTGGAAACACACACCAGGTGGGTTGAGACAGGAAACACATAGGCAACTTGATGTTGAGGAGGCCCTTCACTGGATTCATGTGAGGGTATGATCCGTTGGCCGACTCGTCCTGGAGTGCCTCGGATCCATAGTTCAGTACAGAAGTGGCTGGATAGGAGCTACTGAGAAAGGGTCATGTTTTGCGCCTCACGGTTCTTCCTCATGTCAACGGGTTATGAGCCCGCGCTCTTCCGGTGCAATCACTATTACCCCTATCTTCGAACGTCCAGAACCATTATCGGTACTCCCTCCCTGTGCATTTCACTCCTTAGCTGAGAGTGCTCACATCGTCAACGCCGGCGCATACGCTCTGCGAAAGCGCAGATCGTTGTCTGCGCTCCCTCAACCCTCCCTGCTGCCCTCACTCCACCTCCATACCGATTTATGTAGTGTCAGAATTTGCGTATTCCCTGATTAGTTTATTGTTGTATGTCCTCCCTACTATTTGGTTTATTAACGTGACGTGCCATTTGGACCTGACCAGCAATGTGCCCGCCCAACAACGCTATGACCAACCCCTACGCGTGGTCTCCATTTCGGTGGAACATTATTTTCTGACATGAAGTCCAGCCGTATGTCATATGGTGATGGAAGGGATATCAACATGCCGTAAGGAGAACCACGCGGCGCTTCTACGATGTACCTACGTACCACGTAGGCAATCCGCATGTGCGTGGTCATATTATCCCTTTGACCACGAACAGCCCCTGGCCTTATTTGATGTCAAGAGGGAGCCCAATGCGGTAAGTACAGGATTCAATACAGAACGACCGAAGGCTCAGCACACAGAAGCCACCAGCAACTGCTTGATGGAGAGGATGCTTCGATGATTCTCTTCGCCATCAAAAACCGGCAGGCGGGGTCGGCACTTCGCCGCTGCCAAGGCATTCAATATTCCTCATAAACTCTCATCAAACTGTATCTGACAGCCCTAGTTTGATTCATTTCGCTTGATATTTAAGGTAGCCAGATGCCCACAGCGACTTTCCCTCCCATCCCTCCAAACCCGAACCTTTCCTCTCCTTTTTCACGCCTCCTCGCCAGTTTCAAATTCCTACTTCAATCTCAAGTCACACCTCGCCATTTCGTCTCCTTCATATATACTCCTAACACCACGCCATTCTTTAAGACGCCGCCATGCTCGCAAAACCATTCGTTTTCGCTCTACTTCCTGCTTTCTTTGCCACCAATTCAATTGCTCAACTGAGGTGGGCAAATTGGTGCCGGAAAGCTGTGTATAAATTGATTGTCAACCAGCCAAGGACAAGGCATTGATCGCCTCCAACAACTAGGTGGCAAGCGAGGCTTTTTCGACGATATCAAGAAGATAGTTAATGGCGGTCTGGACGTGATCGGAGATGTGACAGACGCTATACGAGGAGATGACGGAGACGCCACTGCTGCTGCTGCTGCTGCCGCGAATCTTGGTCCAGCTCCTCCTCCGAACTGGATGCAGGCCAATCTTGCCACCTTGGGCGGCCGTACGCTCAGAAATCTCGCGATTCCTGGATCACATGATGCCGGTATGAGTTCATTCAGCGATAACTCAAAAACAGGGTTCGCGACTGAGGACAATACCCGCACGCAGAGGCTCGATCTCGCCGGTCAACTTACGGCAGGCGCGCGGTACTTTGATATCAGACCGGTGATCAGCAGTGGTGTCTTCCGTGCGGGACACTACTCGTTCATCGCGCCAATCCGGAGCTTCCAGGGCGCAAACGGGCAGCTCGTTAGCGACATGATCGACCAAATTAATGCCTTCACGAGGGATAATAAGGAACTGGTCGTAATCAATCTCTCCCACGATCTCAACACCGACCTTCCGAATGACAGCTTCCGAGCGTTCAACCAGGCTGAATATGACCGCCTATTCAATGACTTGTTGCGACTCCAGAACCGTTTCGTTGCCCCTGGTGATCCCACCACTGTAGATCTCACCACGCTCAAGCTCAACGACTTCATCGGTGGCGGTAACGCCGCAGTGGTCCTCATCGTCGAGCCTGCTTCGATCAGTCTCGGAGACTTTGCGAAGCAAGGATTCTACAAGTACGCGCAGTTCAATGCCTTCAATTCATTTGCGAACAAGAACGATGCAAACGCGATGATCGAGGACCAGCTGAACAAGTTGAACCAACAACGTCCAGCCAATTACTTCTTGCTGTCATGGACTGTTACGCAGCAGGATGAGCAGGTTGTCGTCGGCCCTTCCATCTTAGATTTGGCCGATACTGCTAATGCGCTCATTTTCACCAAGCTGATGCCTGCTCTCAGCAATGACAAGTTCCCGAATATTGTATTCTTGGATGACTTTAGGAGCTTTTTCACAAGCTTGACATTGCAGATTAACCAGAACTTTCATGCACAATAAGTAGTTAGTGATGAATCTATTATTTTATTTAATCAACTGGCCCAAGTTAGACTATGCCACTTCGACCTGACCACTGTTAAGCGCTGCTCATATCGGGCATTGGCAACTTCTCAGGCCACCGGAATTACAATTTTGCATGTGACCTGGGGGTCTCAACTCACTTCTTTTCCAAATGAGCCGCTATCGTGTCTTCCTGGGAGCCCCGCCGGCCAGTCCAACCTCGAAATCTGAACTGGAATGGCATGACATCCACATTACCTCTGATTTGGGTTATGTTGTAGGGCAAACGAGCCAACAGGCAGAGAGTGAACCATCAATTCCCAAAGGAAAGGAAGCTCAACAGTCGGCTATAGCAAGGCTTATTGATGGGGTCTCATTCAGCGATTACGATATTAATGAGAGTCTGGAACTATCGCTTCGTGAGGATCTCCTTGATGGTGCGCACTTCTCACGCGTCTATGACATATACGGCCTCACTTAGACAGTAGATGCGGTCGAACTTACTAAAGAGTTTACCTGGGATCCGACTGGAACCGAACGGTCGACTTCATGGGTATCCCGTACACAGGATTCAGAAATGATATCCTTCCTCCAAATTTCAAAAGCCAGCGCCACCAACGGAGACACATCAAGGCGAGGGGAATCACAGATAGGAAACCGACCATCTTTTGATTCGGTGTCTATGTCGGACGAATCCTACTCGAGGAATATAACACCGACGTTTAACACCCAAAACGACAACATCTCCATCGCCCGCCTTCCTTCCTTCCATATACCCGTCAACCGGATTTCTAGTATTGATTCGGTCTCACAAATAGAGAACTCCGCCTACCCCGCGCGCAAGGTGTGCCTGTTAGTCGCGGTCTTGGATATGGAAGGACCCAATGTAGTAAGGATCAAGAAGGGTCAAGACGCGGGTAAGGAAGCCGCAGTACTGGGCCTTGTGGTTGGGGACGAGGAGGGCAAAATTGCCAAGATCACCGTGTGGAGGGAGCGTGCGGAGGACTGGAGCGGGATGATGCGAAAAGGAGATGTCGTCTATTTGAGAGGTACGTGAATCCGGTTCCTCTTACCGTGTCGATTGTGCTGATGTACGGAGGTTAGGTATTTTGGTCTCGCATGCAAAGAAAACGGCTACGATTACGGCTTCGCGTCAGCTCAACTCGGAATGTACGATCTGCTACCGCACCGTCATCGCCTTCCCTTCTGATAGGAAGTTTCGGCCGGATCTTCGCCTTGCCCGATCGGATCCTGGTATCGCAAAGCTTGCCAGGGTGGTTGATTGGTTGGAGAGGATGGCCGGTACGGATGTTGAATAATGTCTGGCGATGTCGCTCAGAGTCCGCACGTGTTCGTCGAGTCATCCGATCACTGCTGTCTATTTTCGAGGACTCCGAGATCGTGTCGTACGTTTCCTGACCTGAACTCGCCCATGTCCACATCCACGTCAAAAATCGTCGTACACGTCGGGGACCTATTTTCCAACGCACCAACGGGCTCTGTCCTTGTTCACGCTTGCAACACTCAAGGCGTATGGGGTAGCGGGATCGCCGCAGATTTCAAGGCGCGATTTCCGAAGGCCTACGAGATCTATCATGCGACTTGCGAAGAGGACGGTGACTCACTTTTGGGGGACGCGTTGTTGATCGATCCACAAGAGGACGATACAAAGGCGAATGGTGGGGGGAAAGGATACGCGATCGTTTGTCTCTTCACGTCAAAGAAATACGGGAAGGATAAGGATTCAAAGGATCTGATACTGCAAAGTACGAAAAGTGCGGTTATGCAGTTGAAGGGGTTGCTCGCCCAAAAAGGGCTGCAGGACTGGCCAGTGTATGGATGGTAAGCTTCAGCCGCAGGTCTTGTAGTAACCATTTCCTTACGTTCCATGCGATAGTCGTATCAATGCTGGTGGCTTCTCTGTCCCCTGGGAAGAAACCGTAGCTGTACTCGACGAGGTCGATTTTGGAATGACGGTATACGAAATCGCGCCGTGAAATTTGAGTTCCATGCTCACTAACATCTGCATTTTCTCTTGAAATCTATTTAATTTGCTTTGTCCGCATTCACGCTCTACCGGAAAGCAGAGGCCAGGACATTAGACCTTGCATCTGCCCCGCTTGCTGAAAATTCCACAAGTGTCCATAGGATGTGTTTATATATTCAGGATATGTGTCTATCTTTCCGTCTCCTCAGTATCTGTAATTGCGCCCCATACCAAAAGGAACTGAAATTTACAAATTCCAATATATATACTATAGCATCCCTGGCGTATGTAGTATCAGTGCCGCATAGTGACCAGAATTCAAAATCGACGCACTTACCCTTACGGGATCGACGGGATCGACGGGATCGGGCCGCAAACTGGACGCATCGCACATTCGTTATATTAATTATTGTTCCTGATTTGGTCAATGCTCCTATTCGTAGAAATGGTATCATCATTTGCTCGGATACTAACTTCTTGGCTCCAAATGTGGAAGCGGACTAGAGCCAATCACAGGTATATTAAACCTAGCCACATTTCCCTCACCTTCTTATATATTAGAACTAATTACCAGACCCCAGACCACTTTGTAGTGAATATCACCGTCTGTTGGTATCACGATGATGAATGTAACACGATCAAATGACGGCCGATAAGGGCCAAATTAACGCGCTTACCCATAATTCACAACAGTTGGTGGTAACAGACTGCCTATTTTGGTGTTAGTGAAATGGCGTTAGCACCTGTTCTTCCTTCTATTTAATCAGCCGAAGGGCCCGGAAGGGTAGCCGGCCGCTCAAGCATTGAAAGAAGGAAAGAAGGGAGTTTGATGCTGCTTTGTCTCTTCTAAGTAATCACATTTCACGGTTGTAGGTTTGCTTGTTCTTGGTAAATGGAAAATGATAAATGAAGGTGGTTGCCTAATATAAGAGCATAGCAACGCACGCGCCGCCAAACACGCGACCATGCGACCGGACGCCACCCGGCATTGACTAATCGGGAATGAAGGAGGAAGACAATGGTAACAGTGAGGGCGACAAGCAACTGCGAAGCAGAACAGAGAGGGCGCCAAACGATAAATATATTGCTATGCAGGTGCGCGGTAGAAAGCGCGAGACAAGTTGGGAATAAACAAGCCTGACATGCTATTGCTGTGTTAGTGTTACAATGATATAAGATCCCAAAAAGTGATCACACTCAAGCAGCAGTGGGCTCCTTGAATGTCCGTATGCTAGACAGTCACACATAGTGCATATATACGGTCATTCATCTCCATAAATCACCATGCGGTATGCCAATTACTGGCAGTCGGGGAGGTGGCGACGGTTGTTGCGGGCGAAATTGCATGCAAAGGCATCACGACCGATACGAGAAGGAACACATGTGAAGACCTTAGGACCAGGAGCAACGTAGTTCTGTTTCTCGAGGCTGCCGTCGAAGAGGTTGACCTTGAGGAACGGGTCGTCGGTACGGTAGCCACCTGGGAGCTTAATGCCTTGGGTGTTTGGAAGAGGGCAACTCCCATCGCCGGTTATGATGAGATTCGCGCACATTGGGAAGAACTGATGGCGCATTAGAACGAGATGTTGGAATGGGGAGGTATGACGAATGGAATACCTGAGGATTGTTGTTTTGGGCGTTATGCAGAGCTAGTATCTCGTGTCTCACAATCTGTGAGGCAGAAATTTCTATTAGAAACACCCCCAGAGTTTGAGTAGGGAAACGAGTAAACACTCACGTATTCACCGCTCTCAAGCCCCTTTGGGAGTGTCACTGTGATCTTCGACCCGGCCTTGGTGAGGAGATCCGAGCCCCAGACACCAGGGATTGGTCCAGCCTGGACACGAGACAACTCCTGGAATTTGACCCAAGTGAGCTGCCGGGGAACAGCTTGCGAGCATGGTCCTGGGCACTTCGCGAGGTAGGTCATCACAGGGCCGTGGTGGTTGTTTGGGCCCAATCCGGTGTCACCCGCTGGCCAGACTCCAGAGCCATTCCAATCGAAGGTCACGTTGGACCCAGCGTTGGCGTTAGCAGAGATGGTAGCCGGACCAGTAATCTTGTTGCAGGTAATCTATAGAGAGGGAGGGCCATGTGAGTCTCGAAACAGTTACGGGATAGTGCTTACATCAGGGCTGTTGATATCGGCTATGGGTCCATTGCCACCAGTGTAGGGCCAAACAATAGATGGAGGTCCTGGAGTCCATCTGGTTGCTCATAAGCGCTCAGCGGGTTGGAAACGGGCGGATGGTGACTAACGGGTTTATACCAGGGAAGCTGCAAGGGAGCATAAAATGTGAGTTTTGGATTCTGGATAACGCGATAAGGTGAAGCACGTACTTCACACCGTCAATGGTGATTGTGCGGACGAAACCGTGGCTCAAGACGCCACTCAAATGGATAGCTGTGGCTATGACAGCGGCGTTCTTGATGTTCGTGAACATGATTAAAGAGCGTTGTTGAAGAGTGGTCGTGAGAGGTGAAGAAAAGTGACTGGTTGAAACCAAGGCGGGCGGATACCAGATCCTAGGACGGGAATGGGAATGGATGAAGAAAAGAGACAAAGGAAGGCGGAGACCAGATCTAAAAGGGAATGGACGAAGAGCAAGAGAACGTGGAAAGCGTAAGGAAGCATCATGTAACCCGGGCCGGGAGGTTATATACCTCTGGTTGTGTGGGGCTTTGGGATGCAGTTGTGTGAACCTCCGCTGCGATTGTTACGGGGTCACAATAAGGCCTCGGTCCCTGTGTTTTGTATCCTTACGGGATTGTAGCTGGCCCTTTCAATCCAAAGCGGACCAAAGCTCAGCGAGTGCGGTAGTTGTTACCTAACGGGGACCAACTATAGCGAGCATGTCAAAATACATAGATAGCGATGATGGACATGAACTTACACAGCTCAGCGAGTGCGATTGAGAGCTGCTGGAGTCCTTGCACTGAGTAACTATATACCAAGCATGTGGGAATGAGAGTCGGATTGGGAAGTAATAATAAGAGTGAGCGTGCTTCGATCCACGCCTATAATACTAACCCGTAGTGATCGCTTGCCAAGGCGCTGATGACAATTTGCTAAAACCGGGTAATCCTAATCTTGGCCCCCACAAACGCGGGAATTTTCAGTCTCGCGAAAATCCCAAACAGATTGGGATTTTGAGGTGCCAAAATGTGAATCACCCGAAGCTTTTATTGGTGTGATTTCAATATCGCGCTGCAGAACTGTTGTACACGCGACTCAGAACAGTGGCGGCGGCGGTTGGAAACACCGGTTGAGGGACAACGGGTATCGAAGCAACAGCCGTCAGCGAATAGAGCCGCTTGCAGTGGCTAGATCCGTGAGGCCGTCTGACCGTGCTGTTTTGGTTGACGTCAACCTCAACCAACTCAGGAAATTTTCGGAGGCAAAGGCCTAGTATCCATATTCATCTTCCCACACATATCATCCACTCTCCGGCGCATACACCGCAGCCAAGGTTCTCAAGTCTCGTGGTACTCTAAGATCCGAAGCGTTCGATTTCCCGTTCGGCCCTTGGTCTCCATCCAATTCCACTTCGATATCTCGAGAATCCTGTCACCAAGAATGTAGTGTCGGGCGCAATGCCTACGACCCTTCCACTTCCAGAGCAGCGCCCAGCGTCCATGGATGACTTTTTGGCCTATTTGAAATGAAGGAAGCGTTACTGATGCAAAGAATCGTGACCCTAATGCCCTTATAGTATATCCCTGTGTCTACGACTAGACATGTTTGAGGACTTGATTTCCGCGGCACCAATGAATTCCCGTGTTTGTTGTACGTGGTCCACAAACAGGCATCGGACCAAAACAGTGGGACCGCGGGATTGAGGCTTTATATACCCGAGAAGTCGCCAGATCCTGCAACGACCGGTGGCTGTTTGCAACCCTGTGTATGCCGATGTTCGGTGACACATTTCCGACAAACCGGGATGGTGCAATTCTCCAAGTCGAGGAATATGTAGCGAGGCCTGAGGGAGGGACGTCCTGTCTAGCCAATCACTATCGATAATGAGTTCCGTTACTCACTCTGCGCTTGGGACTGGCACATGTCCCGCGCGATCCATGCACCGTCTTCACGGCTTCTACGGGGATCATGTGCTATGTGGACGCGCTCTTTACGCTGGCCACTAAGAACCCAGATCTCGTTAAGCTCATGAGATGCGGGTCTGAATACGCTTGGGAAACTACTGCGACTCTAGCAGGAGCGCAACGGACTTTGGAGGCAAGATCAGCGAACTTCCATCTTACATACAACTCGCTGATATAAGTCGGCATTCAGGTTGCACCGAAGGTGAGGCCTAAGATTTCTCTTGTACTTAGTCCTCGATAGTTCTTAATCCAAAGGCACCAGTCCCTTCGTATCCCTTTATATTGATAGGAGACGGCAAAAGTACAGTGGATATGTATACAGGAGGAGCAGATCGAGGTAAAGTGCTGGGTACAGACAGCAAGGCTCGGACGATAGCACGTCGACCCTTACATGACGGGAGATAACAATTCACACACTGTCCCTGGAACTCAAGAGCTAGCAGTAACAGGTTCTGGAACATTACGTACCACGGGGTTATGGTTCCATATGAAAACCTCGGCTGAGCTGCGTGCCATAGACGTGGGTGGCTGAGACGAGTGACGCGAGAACAGCTGATCAAAATGGGGCAATCGATTCAACAATCCGGTACGTCTGAGGCAAACGATGGGGGGTACATTCGCAATATATCGGCCATTCTGGGATTGCGCCGAGTACCCCCTAATAAGTGTGGTATCCGTTCTCCTCTTGCTGATTCCCAGTACACCATTCGATTTCAATATTCACGACAACTCGTCGTGGGAGGTTTGAATTATTGGTCCTGACATAAATCATGTGGGTACTACCATATAATATAATATAATATTAACCTACGGGCAGGGCAAAAGCGCAGCCGTCACGACTCTCCTGCCCAGCCGTTGTATTAATAAGCGAAATGAGCGGGATGTGAATAACGCGAGGCGTACAAATAAATAACGCGGTTTCACAAAAACAAACAACACCAGGCCGTGATGGCAGCAGAATGGCAAAATGGCGAAATGGCAAAGTGATACTAGCCAACACATACCCTACAAATGTCTGTATTCAGGTGCTAATTTTGCCTTGTAGCAGCTGTATTCTCCACTTACCGGCTGGGTAGCGTGGTGGCAACCCACCCTTACTAGCTTAGGAGTCCCGGGCTTCCTCCCCAGTCTAGCGTCCCATTTCTCTTCCTACAGGAGGGGAAAGGCCAAAGGGGTTCATAAGGGATCGATCGAGAAGAGGTTGGAACAACTCAATATCGCTTCATCAATTATATTCGTTGGTTTGTGGATGAGCTTGAATGAGAGTAGTAGAATACATAGATAGATTGAGATTACACTTGCAGGAACTTATGATAAACATCAAATGGTTAGCCAATATTATAGCACGCTGTCGGAAAGAAAAAGCCTTTCTTGGATTCTACTCTACGATGAGATTAGTTACATAATAAATGCTAAACGAGCCATATATGAAATAAGCGAGCTACATACGAGACCCAGAGAGGAAATTGCTATGTGCAGAGACTCGACCAGAGTGTACTCGGAAATACATCGATATAGCATCCCAGACTCAAGACCTGAACACGATGAAACTGACAGAGGGAATAATCTTAAAAATACACGACGCTAGGGCCATACCTTGAAGGTGTAGTGAAGACACGAAAGAACGAGAACAGAGCTACAGAGATATAAGGAATGACCATGCCGATATCGGGTTACAACCTGCCAGCAGCGGTGCTGAATCAGGTGCGGTCGCGCTTTGCTCTCTGTAAAATATATCACACATAAGCAATGATTAACAAGTGCACAGTAAGGAGTTGTATACCTTGGTCGCCTTCTCCTCGATCTCATCTTCACTTTCGTCGTCAAAGTCTGAAACCTTGCGCTTCTTGGCGGTCTTCTGGGTCGCTGTTCGGCGTTGTCCTTGGGCTCGGGGGACACGCTCCCGTTCGGCCAAGGTGTATGCGGCAGATGGTCCTGCCTGAGCTGCAGTTGGTTGCGGCGGGCCCGTCAGGACACCATTCTTGAGCTTCAGGCTCCCAGCGAGTGGCTTGCATGGCTTGCATTTCTTCGCGTGGTTGTACCAGTTGTTCTTCGTAATAGCCTTGCCACTGCGAGTAATATATCAGAACTTTTTCGCGTCACTACGTCTGCACGACGTACCACAGGCAAACCACCTTAATAGCCATCAAATGCTGTGACAAGTCATCACGTGTCGCGTACACCTTCTGACTGTAATAAAGTAAGGAGTGCATCACACGTCATCAAAGGAAGCAGACGAACCACAGAGGGCAAACCCACGTCTTAAGACCGAGATGCTTGAGAAGAATATGCGATAACAGGCGATCACGCCTATCCCGTTGCCCACAGGTTTGGCATTGATGGCCTTTCTCATCTCTCACCATACAAGCCAAACCCGGTACGCGAGCTTCGGCTCCGCTGTCGTCTGCCGTCTGCAGCAGAGCGCCGATCTCCGCCTTTCTCTTGCGTCCATTCGGACCACCGATTCCCGGACACGTGTGGCGGCGTGTTGGCACACCACCAGCGGCTTTACCTTCGTGAGTTGGAATGTAGGGTCTGATGGTGGTATGAATCACCATTTGACCGATCCGGCAGATCGTACTCACCCGTCGTCCTCACCCGTTGCACCTAAAGCTGATGCTTCTTCCGATCCCTCGTCTTCCTCACCTCCGACTTCCCCACCCTCGTCTTCCGCAGTAAGCCTCGGAGACGGGGTGTCGCGTGTTGGCGCGCTATCCTCGGCCTCTTGAGGGGGCGCACAATGCTCGAAACCGCACTCCAGTGACCCTGCGGGATCTCCCAGGAGACACGGGGGGTCCCCTTCCACCTCTGGGGCCTCTCCAGATACCGGCGTCTCAGGCGGATTAGACGAAGCCGGTCCAATATCGCCATGGTCGCCATAACCTTGCGGCGACATGTTCGGCCCGATGGGTGAGGCCGCTCCCACTGTGTCGAGGTGCAGGAGCCTCGGATCGATTCCAACGACTTCATCGCTGATCAGGGGAGTTAGGAGCGGGATCAAAGAATGTCAAGATGGTAACATACGAATATGCCGTGTTAGCAGACAAGAAGAAAGAATCATCTCTTGCTGCTGCAAGAAGGTTGGACGTAGCCGCTAGATCAAAATGGGAAGTGATGACATGAGCCACAACTCGGAGCATTGAGAGCCTGAAAGGTTACCGTTATTGGCAGCCAGGTTCGCCTCGGCGATCCCAGCAGCCCTGCCACCAAAGAAGTCTTCGCTATCGTAGAGTGGCAGTTGTGTGAAATATAATTCGTATTCCTGGATAAATGGAAATGGTTGGCAACGAGCACAACATGTCGAAGGCAAAGATAACAGGATATATCAAGTGGGAGGCCCGAGTGGGCATAAAGTCTCAAGGTTGAAGCTGGTGAACTTACGTAAAAGCTGGGAAACCATGTGTGGCTGCCCGAGGTAGCCAAGCCAGCGGATACAGGGATGGTGTCAAGATCATTATCAGTGATGGAGTCGAACGCGTCATGAGGAATTTGGAAAGCCATTAGACAGAGTTTGTGGAGGAGATTTGCTAGTACGGGAGGGGTGAGGTCGAAGGGATGAGGACAAACATGGGGCAAAGACTCGTGACCCTGGCTGCGACCTCAAATGCCTTGTGTGGCTGCCAGTCGGATAGGTCAAGTATCCTCAAGCGTACAACGTTCGCCTGAAGAATGGCTAATCTCACTGCTGGCTTCCAGGCAACAAGACGAACATCGCCGAATGACGAGGCCCGATATCCAGGGTGGAGGCGTGCTTGTGGCACCTACAGTGGAAAAAGGATTTCCACTTTAACCTTATGATGCCTTTTCGGCACGGGAGTTAACCATTCTGCAGCCGTGTTGACCACTCTCAACTGAACAGCGTGCGCACCCTGACCACAAGAAATCCACGCGTCCCATCATGAACAAATCTGATTATGCTGGTGCCTATGACTAGCAGGTGAGACCCCATGGGGATTCGGTACATTCTCATCATCTCCTGGGCTACTACTTGCTCCATTACCAGCGGAAGCTCGTATCTGCAATTTTCCGGTGCCAAAGGCATCACATGTGGTCCGTAAATGTAAATCACGTGGAATTGCGCGCTAAACACGAGTGTGTGGCCTTTTCCTGGTTCTTCAGGAACCCGGGAATGTGGCGGGAATTTGCCACCCCAGGGTCGATGGCGACTAAAATGGACTTAAAATAGCACAAGAAGCGCATACAAGGACTTTCCCAAATATTGGTGGCCTCTAGCCAAAGTGCTTCACTTTCCTAATTCAAACTTCTATCTCCGACCTTTGTCACCACTCTAGTCAGAAATCGTGCTCGCGATTTCTCACTCATTTCGAAGAATTGTTCACGCACATTGAATTGAGTCGTAATGTATACACCCGAGTTGAAGGCAGCAAGCGTGCCGGTGAAATTGGCCTGCGGCCAGACTGGCGATTTCATCACGCAGACTGTGCATGACACCTCGAAAGCGGTGACAGGATAGAGTGACTGCTAGGAGTCCTGTCCTGATATTCATGTTGCTCCAACTCCACGGACCACTACTATGCGCCACTGGCGAGTTGGTGGTACGGCAACACATGGAGTGATCATAGGGTCATTGTCCAAGACAACTACTGGGTTGACCAGTTCCATTCTAGTAAGCCATATGTGGCTCATTATCGGGGGTCCCATGTGAGAATTGCTGGTTTTTGTTCGTTTCCTTTGTCGAACGAGACGACCCAGAATAGGGAATTGTTCATAATGTTGCCTACTGGTATCTCTGTTGAAATTTATGGTGTCCCAGCTGTCAAAAGGCTTGCCTCCGACATGGTCGTGCTGTGCATAGTGGGCGTTGCATCGCACCCGTGTCGTCAGACCTAGGCTTGTCAGCTGGTGACGGCTTGAATAAATTCCAACCTCGTTTGGCCAACCGCCTAAGGAGGCATTTGTTGCGTCGAGGGGTTACGAAAAATAATCATTACAAAATAAGAGGGTTTTAGTTGGTAGGGCAAGCCGCAGTTTTGTCCAATGGGTAAATAGACACAACGGCAAGCCGCTACGGAGTCCCACACACGGCGCCTCGGTGCATGACGCACTTACCTCCTTCCCCCTAACTGTCCAAAATATTGAAATGATGCCGGCAAGCAGAAGAAAGTGCTGGTAAATAAACGCATAGAAATGAAATGTGCTTGTGAGGTAGTATTTCGACTATTGGAAGCGCCATGGCTGTGGTACGGTGGCGTTGTAAAGACGCTGGCCTGCGGTGTCCTCTCCGTGGTCTCCTGGGGCAAGCCAGTGACGTCTAGGACATTGAAAACCATGTCCTGTAACAATGTGAATGACGTCACATGCGATCTGCGTCCTACATCAGAAAGGATGGAGGTTAGTATCGAAGGATTTGGACGTATTAGACATATGACAAGCCCATAAAGCGACTATATGAGCACCAACACCCAACGAGAGTGTTCAGATGTGATGTTTCACCCCAGTGTGGATATCTGAGCCGATATATTGGCGAAAGGTCTGACGGACCGCGACGATTCACCCAGACTATTCGGTAAGGTGTTTAATTATAGTGCTTCCAAAATAATGTCCATGTCGCTTTTTTTCTCTTTCGATGGGGACGGGAAATGAAGGGGGCGGTCATGAACGTAACTTTATTCAGCCTTTCTACTCTACCCTCGCCCGCCCTTAAATTATCATATATCATCAAAATTAGGTTTCTGCTCCTTTTTCCTCAATGGTAGCGCATTCGGTCACGGAAAGATGGGTTTGGAGATCTCCCGGCCAGTGACGATGAATGCGCCGACTTAGTACCAAGCCGTATGAGGCTAAAACGGGTCCCTAATGGGCACTTCGGAGGACGGCGAGGTGTTCCTTGGTGGTGGTAGTGGTCTGTCCCTCCTAGCGTGCAACAAACGTTAATTAGAGCAATCCCGATCTGATTGTTCCCCTCCCGGACACGTGCACCACCGTGGTGCGCGTGGAAGATGAAAACCTTGCACTTTGTGAGGACGAGGAAGAGAGAGATGCGGAACCCGCGAAACTCAAGACGAACGGCTGGTATACTTCTTTGAAAAGGGCTGCCAAGCCGGAGCGTGTCACCGGAAATCCGTGGTCATGTTCGCACTCAAGCCATGGGATGATGAGACGGGGACGGTCTCACTCGAGCACGGAGTGGGTAGTATCGAGAGGATGGGCTTGCCTGGGCGTGGTATCCTGGTAACGTTCACGGATGGTATTGGGGAGCTGGGTGTTACCACTGTTCTCAGTCCGTCTACGTGGTTTGGGGAACACAACACGTCTTGTTCCTGTTCGATTTCAGAGGACGATCGGTCTTTGCTTGAGGATTGGTAGCGGAGGTCACCGAGTTTGACAAGTATTTACAGAGCCCTGATATCGCTACCATAGAGAGTATGTCGATTCACTTTTTCCTTGCCTGATAACTCTCGCTGATAGAAAGGGATTTTACCAAAGGACATCACCACCATTATAGCACGCTAAGGAGATTTCCGGAATACTAGTGCTCTCGTCATAATAGGTACGGTTTGGTCTTTCCTATGGTTACCAAGCATCTGTCATATGCATGGTTACAGACCCGTTTCTGTACGTTTTGGCACTAGTTTCATAGGTGGCTCGATTATTGTTGCTACATAAGTAATCCTACCCTAGAAGTAGATACAAAGAGAGTTTTAGTTTCCGTCAGAGATCGTCATACCACCAAGCCCGAGTCTAGATGAAGAAACCTGATCAAGCGGACAATCCGTGCGATACACAAAGCTAATGAATAACCGTTCCGAGATCAGAAAGTAGCAAAGAGAGTCTTGGAGGCGTTGCTAAATCATGTGCGGCCGTGCTTGACCCGCTGTAAAGCACATCACACATGAGTAATGATGAATAAGTGCAATTGAGAGGTGCATACCTTAGAGATTCTCTCTTCCTCGACCTCACCTCCACTTTCGTCGTCAACCTCCAACGCTTTTCGTTTGACGTTCCGGCCAACGTCTGGAGATCTTCTTTGCGTCCGTGGATTGCACTCCTGCGATCCAGTTTCCGTCTCATGGGCCGAGGAGCGCTGGACTGATGGCCCCGCTTGAGGTGCAGTCTGATCCACCGTCACAACCCGGCCCTTCTCAATTCTCAGGCCCCCAGTGACTGACGAACACTTTCCGCATTGCTTGGAGTGCACGTACCAATTGTTCTTCGTGATCTGCTTGTGGCTGCGACCTCAAACGTCAGAACTTCAAACCATCACTAGCTCTTAGGAACATACCATAAGCAGGTTACCTTGGTCGCTTTCAGGTGCTGCGACAGAGCGTCGCGGGTTGTATAACCCTTCCGACTGCCAGAGCGTAAGAAGCAAGTCCCGCCAACACCAAAGGAAGCAGACGCACCAGAGGGGACACGACCATGTCCTGAGGTCGAGATGTTTGAAGAGGACATGGTCCAATATCCTGTCACGCCGGTTGGTCTTCCCGCATTCAATGCACTTGGAAGTGCCGCCGTTCTGGGTTATTTTACTGAGACCCGCTTTACGGGCTTCCGCACCGTCTGCCTCCGCCATAGCCAAGAGGTTGTTTAATGCTGATTTTGTGTCAGCCTTGTTCTTGCCGGACAGTCCCGGACAGGGGAGGTCGTCCGTAGGCGCACTAGTAGCGGCTTCGTCCTGGAAGCTCAATATGGGTGGCCTGATAACTGGATCAATGACTGGTCAAGTGATCCGGCAGATATTACTCACACTTCTTCCTCGCCCTTTATTTCCGGGCTCGAGGTGGTCAGGTCACCCATAAGGGGGGGAGAAGACCTCTCTGATTGCCTGGAGCATGAGTAAGCAAACAGGCGACGACCATAGAGTGGCGACGACAAACCCCACAGAACCGGCAGAAGACTTGTCTTCTACTTCCTCCTCTCCCTCCTCTCCCTCATCAACGTTGTGCCCACCATCGCTGATGGGTGGCGAAATTGTTGCACAGTGATACCTACGACATGTGTCAATACCTGGAAGAGGCGTGGTAGGCATGAAAACGTACTCAGGTAACCTTAAGGGCCTTTCAGAGAGGGATGTTTGCTCTATGTCAAGCTCTGGGTCCTCTCCACTTGAGAAAGTCGAGATGGGTCCCAGCGCATTGACATCCGGGAACAAAGCCAAACCACCAATGGAGACGGGACTAGTTTGGTCACCATACGACGGTGTCGACCCGTTGGACGACGGGGGCAACGTGGAACCCTCGGTGTCAAAGAGAAAGAGCTGTGGATCTACCCCGTCGGTTTGAGACCTGACCAAGAGAGAGAGTCAGAGGCGCGATGAGGGTCCGTCAATAGCAACGTACGCGCTTGGTCCACCATAAGGTACGGAGTGGATGTGTGAGATGAAGGCTAAAGAGTCCTTGGTGAACTGGGCAAGGTATTTGCTGATATCGAAGCTTACATTGGGTAGAGTCAGGAGCCGCGTTGGAAATACCCGATGTGAACTCGAGGTAGTGTGAGGGGGATAGAATGTCACCACCCTGACCAATTTGACCAACCCCTGTTGAAGTGATACTTGGGTTAACCCCTGGTATGTAGCAAGCAGAAGTTTCGTGAGTCACAACTCGAGCGGTGGGTGCGGATCAGCTCACAAACTCTGCCGTTGTTGGCAGCCATTCCCATCGGCCCATCACCAACATAGGCTCCATGGTTATAATAAAGAAATTGCGTGAGGTCGACAAAGTCATGCTGAATCCACGAGGTGGTTGGAGCATGAAGAGGATACAGGTTAATACAGGAAGTATCAGGTGGGGGATCTGAGTGAGTATAAAGTCTCAGAGAGAAAGCTGAAGCACTCACAGAAATATCACGCGACGTGATGCGGCTGCTCGACATCGCCAAGTCCGCGGTGACAGGGTTAGTGTCGAGGTCTTCCATGATGGTGGTCGAATGCGTTATAAGGGACGTAGAGGGCGTTTGCGGAGGATATCTTACTCGCGCGGATGGGGTAAGGTCGAAGAAGTGAGGCCAAATACGAGGTGAAGATTGGCAACTCTGGCTACGCTCCCAAACCCTTTGTGTGGCCATCAGTCGGATCGGTCGAATATTCTCGGGCGTCCGAAGCTGGCCTGAAGAATGGGCTAATCTAGCTGTGGCCCGGAGGGCCACAAGTGGAGCATGACTGAATGACGAGGCAGATACCCAAGGTAAAGGCACATTTGTGGCGCCTACGGTGGCAAATGGTTTCCTTTTTGGCCATGATGTGCCTTTTCGGCGAAGTAGTTGACTCTGCAACGCCTTGGCCACACTCAGCCGAACTGCACGCGCACCATGATCGCAAGAAATTCACGCGTCCACGCAAAGACAAATCTGATGCTGTCGATACTTATTACTAGCAGGTGAGATTTCATGAAATCTCGGTAAATCCAACCTTGCCCAATGCTACCACTTGTGGCATATGCCCGATGCCACAATTTTCGAGTGCCAAAGGCATAGAATGTGGCCGGAACACATGAATACCGCGTAATGCCGCGCCATACGCACACGTATGGCCTTATTCCGGGTTCTCCGAGGAACCGGGATTGTGGCGGGGATTGGCAATTTCGAGGCGTATGGTCTGAGAAAAAGCGATATCAGAATTGCATCGCAGGATCTCGAGTGCCGATGGTTTCTAGACCCGCGTCTCTGTGGTTTGCTCTATGTCCGGAGCTTTATTAACCAGCCTCCAACCAGCGATCGCACGAGCCATTTCTCGCCCAAATCAAAAGACCGCACGCATTGCAGATTAATTGAATGGGTACACCTGAAACGAAGGTGTAGAGATGGGTTTCGGCTCTGCATCAATGAAATTTGCTCGTGACCTATTAGCTTGTGGCAAGATGTGGCACATCCATTCAGCTTGCACACGACCTCTTGAACTTGCTGCCAAAGGCAGGGTTATGTTTGGTGTCCTGCCGTGTTGTTATTTCGACTTCATAGACCACAGCGAGATCGAGAGTGGGCTCACAATAAGACGCTTCGAGTGAAAACGGGGGTTACCGTCTTAAAGCAGATTGCTAGGTTGGTCAGCCCCGTCCAATAAACTATTCACGGCTCAACGCCGAAAGAGTCGATCCTTTTTTCCTGCTTTGCCCCTGAACATATATATCTTGTCCGACAAGGTGAACCGGGATAGGAAGTTCTTTGCGGCTGTCACCTAACTCGTACTCGTATTGATTGTCCTTGCGTCCTGGTTATCGAGGAGCCGTCTCTGGGCCTCGAGTCGCGCTGCGCAGTGAATGCTCCCGTCATTGGAGAGCCGAATGAAGACCATGTCGCCCTATCCGAGCTTGTGGTGACCCCGTTCAACCAGTCGATTAAGAGAGCATTTATCGCTGTTAGTGGAGGGAACGCATGAAAGAAATGGGAATGACTTCAAAGAAAACGAGTAGAAGTGCAGGATTAGTAGGCCTGCCAAGGAAACAACCTTGCAAGGAAAACATTTCAATCATTCAAGGCGTCGTTGTTATATTGATTGCGGAAAAGCGGCGGTGCAGACACGCATGGTTCAGGAGGTGGTCTTTCCGTGCCTGCCTGGAGCTAGCGCGAGCCAGTGGTGTCTAGGAGGTCGACAGTCTCGCCCTTGTAGTACTGGTTGAACTGCCCACCGACATCAAATAGTATCTGGCACCCCGCATCACAAGGCATGGCCCTGATTCCCAGAAAGTTGGACGTTGTAAGTATATCCCAGGCACATGAGACGGACACAGGCGCTTTAACAGAGTGCAGATTGGGTGTTTGAACCAGTGTCGATGTCAGGGGCGATATGCGATACGATGAGAGGACGTCACACGTCACTACAACGCCCCACCCACATTTCAATGTATCCTACACCTATGGCGTATTCGGATTCAGTGCATTGAGGCTACGCGGTGGTCTTCCCCGATGGCACGCGCGGAGTGGTGTCGCCCCGATCTCGCCCGCTGAACGGCCCAGCGTATGGTTTCTACAAGACAACACGACAGAGGTGGGATGCCCACAACTCTGAGACGCAGACGTGCCCAAGACCCGGAGCAAGTACTAGGTTCAACGTTCAGGGACTCAGTGGAATAGGACTCGCTCTCATCATGTCATCTCCTTAGCACCCACTTCACGTTTCACTCTTTTCCTCGACCACGCCACATTGCTCAACCGCAACAGAGTGGACAGCCACCGCACTGGTGTCGGCGAATGACCGTGTTGCACGACCCCGGGGTCTGTGAGACCGAAGATCACTCCTTAGCCCGTTCAAGGAGAGCCTTAGCAAACTTCGACCGTGCGGGGTAATAGGTTTATGTTCTGACAGCGACCTCGAAGAAGAAGCTTTGATATCGAGAAGCATCGTCTTTCTTTTCTGTCGCTGAGAAATGACGCGATCAATATCGATATTAATAAGGGCTGTCTTCGCGGATTCCGAACTTCTGTATTGCGTTTGAGAGGAAGTACCCTTAGCCGTCGTCCTAAGGTCAATTTATTCCTTATTTTTTCATCCCAGTGCTCAGGTATCCATTTATATTTGATCTCGTATTCTGTGTAACAAGGAGCGGGTATATCCAAACAGGCGGGGCAGATCTGCAGTACATTAGAATGATAGAAACACGAGCATTCCTTCCATGACCAGGCAGACGAAAGAACAAAATCAACAACTCGACACACAGTACCCTAAGAGATACAAGGGATTCGCAAATGTATCAAGGATTGATGTGGGTCTCACTCTCGACGTTCAGCCGAAGGGCTCCATTGGGCGGCAGTGGTGGTGATGGCGGAGGGCCGTTGGGTCCTTGCTCCTTGACGGTGTGTACTTGTCTGTTGTAAATGTGCGGTCCACCGTGTTCGAGGTCCACTTGGGTAGCCTCTCGGGACCGCCTTCGATGGCCGATCCAAGAGTTCAAGCGCGCACGCATTTTGGCTGCTTCTTTTTCGAGATTCCAAACTTGTTCCCTAGCTTGAACCTCGCGCTCTACCCGAGTTTGTAGCGACTTTTCGTGGGAGGCCTCTGGAGGCCGGATGAGCACGGAGGTAAGGCCGATGTTGGTACCTGTGTCTGGGACGCCACCGTGTGTGTGGACACGAACTATACGATTGTAGTCCCATGTATCGAAGAAGTTGTCATCCCAGTTTCGAGCTGCGGCGACGATCCAGAGGGTCGGGAGGAATAAGAACGTGAGGCAAAGCCAACCAAGCCATGCCCAGCCCATTAGCACTTGAAGGATTTGGCAAGGTGAATACACCGTGCACCAGCTCAAATCAGGCCACACGGCCTACGCGTGTTTGTCAGTCTGCAGCCGAATATCCAAAACAGGGAGGAGGCAGTCCTGATACACGCACGCTCGATGCGCTTGCTCCACCAAGCCAAAGCATCCATAAGAGGAAGAGGAAGCTAACTTCGAACCAGTTGCGCGAGCTATATTCCGACGTTTTGCGGGAGCGAATGGCGGTGTACCTATAAAAGGGTTAATATTTCCTTTCTGGCGAGGGAGCCACAAGATACCGCACATGGAGATGGAGAAGCCAAAGCCAAGGATGGAACACACGAGCAGCTCGACGACCGAGGGATCTGGAGAAATATAAACCATTGGGACGTATTGGCTGATGGGGAATAAAGTAAACGCACCATAGAAGGGCAACCCATCCATCAGGGATCGCTCGCTCCTGGGTGTTAATGTGTAGGCTAATCGAACGACGCAAAAGATAAAAAGAAAGAAGGACCACAGGCCCAACAGGAGATAGAGTACAAGGCGGATGAGAGGAGCATGGCTCTTGACAACGCTTGACGGGAGCGACATTCCTAGCAAATATCCACAGGTTGATATTTACGGAAATATCTAGAAATAAGGGGAAAGGAGGAGGGGAATGGTAGAGCAAGGAGAGCAAGGGAAGCTCAACGCGGACGCGGAAGAAGGGAAGAGGCGGACGCGGAAGAAGGCGGAAGCGGAAGAAGGCGGGAGGGAAGGGAAGGAGGAGAGTGGGAGGTGGCGCTTTGTTGGCCCAACTTTAGCGCACAAGACTCAGGCCTGCTTCGCGTTCAACGGATCAGTCTATAGATTTCTAGGTCGGTAAGTACGTCTAAGGCTACACATAATGGAACCATGGCCGATATCAGTTTACTCTCCGGAGCCTCCGAGCTTCCGAGCCTCGCTCGCATTCTAAACACGATGTCCCATTTATCCTATACGCCTGACTCCCTCTGCCAATTTCTTCAAATTCTCCCAATCCGCACTTCCTCTGCACATCCCCGCGAACACACCGTCCGGCCGACTGATCAATACACGGGGTGAGTCAAACTCGAGAATCCGACCGTGACCCAGGACGAGAATACGGTCATAGTCAATAATGGTGCGCAGTCGGTGAGCAATTGTGATGACGGTTGCATCTCCGAGCTCCTCACGGATCGTGTATTGGATCTAAGAGGCCCTATATCAGCACCCGCGAGTTGCGCTATGTAGATTGGAGTACGAACCTGATCATCCAGGTCGAGATCAATGGCCGACGTGGCCTCGTCTGTGAGGACCACCTGAGTGCGACGGAGCATAGCTCTCGCCAACGCGAGTAGCTGCCTCTGACCAGCACTAAGACTTCCTCCTCCTACCGCAATCGGTGCGTCCAAGCTCTCGATTTGGATCCGCTTCGCAGGTTGTGAGCCTTCCGCTTCGGTGTGGCTCGCGGCTAGATGACATCTCCTCAGCACGTCCCAGCATTCTCGATCAGAATGCTCGTCGAATGGGTCCAAGTTGGAACGCACGGCTTCCCAGTCATTAGTTCAGGAGCCCAGAAACGCGAACTGGCAATGTGCTTACTTCCTTCGAAGAGCGCGACATCTTGACTAACAACAGTCTATGAGAGGGATCAGGAATGAATACCGACGATCACTGATCTGTTAGGACTTACAATACGGGTGCGCAGGTCCTCCAAACCTATCGTCGAGATATCTATGCCGTCGATACTACCCAATATCGGCATCTTTACGGCCACACAGAATGAGATACTCACATAATCTGGCCCTTGCGAGCTTCAACCACCCTCAGGAATGCCGAGCAGAGTGTTGTCTTCCCACTCCCAGTGCGGCCAACTACTCCAATCTTCTCTCCTGGATTGATCTCGAAAGATAGACCGCGTAATACATCCGGTGAGTTTTCAGAGTAGCGAACCCATAAATTCTCGACAGTGATTCCGGAGTTTGACGAAGGCCAATACGCGGGCGGTCTCTTCCCTTCGATGATAGCCGGAGCCTCTTGAGGTACTTCTAGATACTCGCTGAGACGTTCGACGGAATTGAAGTCCAGCTCGACCTGGGCCAGGACCCTGGAAAAAGTAAGGCTTCCGCACGGGGAGAGAAGATATCGACGTACCTGACAAGCTGTCGACTGGCTTCGGCAAATACCCCAGCCTGCACAATCACAACGGCCGTGTAACCGTTCGAGACTTGAGCAGTCAAGGCGAACAGTGTCGTAAGGTAGACAACTACAGAACCTAGGCAATCATATCGCCATCTCAACCAAAAAGAGACGAGCCTAAGGCACCATCAAGAGATGAAAGAAGATGAGTGAATTAAATTTCTCACCAGTAACTATGATCAAATGCTTGGAACACGTCAACCCGCTTGTAGAATCGGTCCTGATATCGCTGTTCAACCCCATAGGCGCGTACGTGAATGAGACCCCGCAATAGTTCATCAAATCCAGCAAAGGCTGGTGAAAGGGAGATACTCTCCAACCGCCGTAGGTCTCTAGACGTGCGAACGTAGGGCGGGGCGAGCCGAATATACAGCCACGCAATGAAGAGTGCAACCGGCGTGAATAGGGGGACGACCCATACGATCACTGCAAATGAGGTGATGAATGAGAGAACCCCACCCAGTGCACCTCGGGCAGAGTTGTTGACGGCTCCGTCCACGGCCCCGATATCCGAGACGAACCTGTTGAGAATGCGACCAACTGGCGTGACATCGAAGAAACGAGAAGGAGCATGAGAAAGGCGGCGAAGCATCTTCTGGAACAGTGTCCTTGAGGCTTGGAGAGACGAATAATACCCAAGTGACATGAATGCAACTACAGTGATAGCCCCCACGATTGAGATAGCCAGGTACATCAAGAGCCACGGTTTAACGTTTTGATCTGGTGGAGGAAAGTCGTCGATGATGGGCACCTTCGACACATTGAAGTATGCCTTGTGTTCTCCCTGATACCTGGTGAACAGATCAAGGGTAGAAGAGGGAGCCGGGGAGATCTTGTCGTAGGCTTCACCCCATTTCGACAAGTAAAATTGATCTGCGATATTGATGAACCGGAGTGCCAACATGAAAAATAGGGTGAGCGCCCAAGTCCAGTACCCTGCTGCTCGGGCATACGTAAGGTAGGTCTTGAGCGACACCTGCCCTTCTGCTCTCGCCTCCTCTTCCACGAGTTTTCCCAGCTGAGCGTCGGAGAGTCGCCACGAAGGGATCACCTTGTTTGAGGCAACTTCGTCGGTCAAAGGGCCGGCTGTCTTACTGTCATCTGCAATCGCGTCTGCTTCATTGAGTTCGACTCCTTTGACGTTGGTTCCTTCATCTTCATGTACTAGCGCATCTTGCTCTTTTAATACTTCCAACAGGCTACCTGCAGCCATGAGTTCCGCCACCGATCCTTGTTTGGTTATCCTCCCACCAGAGATTTCTACCAGAAAGCTTGCCACTGACAGACACAAGCTGACATGGTGCGTCACCAGAATGACCGTTTTTCCTCGCATCAGCTCTCCTGTCAAGCATTTCTCGACCAAGTGTCTCGCAGTGTGCATATCAACAGCGGCGAGAGGATCGTCGAGCAGGATCGTGGTGGCAGGGGAGTACAGTGCACGGGCGAGGGCAACCCGTGCTTTCTGTCCACCGGACAGAGCAACGCCCTTCTCTCCAATTTCGGTCATGTCCCCCGCCGGGAAGATAGAGAGATCTTGATCCAGTGCACACGCTTCTACAACCGCTTCGTATCTCTGCTCGTCGTAGCCTTGAGGCGAACCGTAGATGATGTTGTCCCGCACTGTCGCATGTTCTAACCAAGGGCTCTGGGCGCAGTACGCGATCTGATGTCGTGATTTATCCATGTGAATAACTCCTTTTGTTAAATGCATTTCTGAAAGGATTGCATGAGAAAAAGACCAATTCCAAAATGCTAGCCCAAAACATACCTCCGAGCAAGCCTACGAGGAATGCCGTCTTTCCAGCACCAGTGGGACCCGTTACTAATGTCAGAGAACCATGAGGAATATTGGTTGTCAGATCTTGCAGTTTGAAGGACGTGGACGAGGTTTGGTCCTCCTCCACCGGGCGATGCCACTCCAAAGAAGCGTTTTCATAACCAAGCTTGATTTCTTGCTCTTGGTGCGCTTCTCGCTTGAGAGACGAAGCCCAGTCCGGCACTTCCTCTTCACGCAGAAAGGCTTCTATACGTTGCATTGACACACGTGCTAGAGCTAAGGTTTGAGACCGATACCCGCAGTAGCTCGAGGGACATACCATGGAAGAGGGCAGAGATATGACCAGGTAATGCGGTCATGGGATATTGGAGCTGTGAGAAAAGAGAAATGGCAGTGAACGCTTTCGAGACAGTGAGACGCTCGCCGGCAATGAGAGTGTAAGTCATGAAAGAGGCCAGTGCAGTTGCAGAGGGGATCCACGTCCTATCATGACGGTGGCAGTGAGAGACTAGAAGTGAATAAGAGAAACCCTCTCACCAGACGAAAGCCAGCATAGTGGAACAAATATTCTCCTTCACCCTCCAGCGCAGCTCTTCCTCACGAGCCACGTTAACTCTATTAACCCAATGGTTTTCCCAACCCATAAACTTGAGGAAGCGAATCGATTGGAAGAGCTCGTTCACACCCGTCATTCGACGGTCGCGTGCCTTCCACGAGAGGCGGGTGATCTAGGCGCTAGTCAGGTGATGCAGGAGAATTTGAGAATGAGAACCTACGTAGATGTTCCAGCGAAGGAGGGGCCAGCTGATGAGATAAGCTGAAAGGATTACTGCCACCCCTGCAAATGCACTCAGCCCTAAGATGCTAAGAGAATAGTGAGAACATATTATAAACCGTGACGGAGGCAGCACTCACGATTTGAGAAAGATCAGCGCAATAGTCAAACGGACTGGGGCACCAAAGAGCGGTGAGAACTCCCAAAACCGTTGAGCGACGGCATATGCATCTCCTTGCATCAAATTAACCACCTTTCCTAAATCCGCACTCTTTTCTTCCAGTTTCTTGCCTTCTTCGTTGGTTTTTCCACTCAAGTCTCGCCTCATAAGCGCCTTGTAGTGTAGTGCACAAAAAATCTGTCCTCTAGTACGCTCATAGCATCGCCTTGTGTGCCAGCCTTGGAATAGGTCACACTGGGCAAATGTAAGATGGGCGACGAAGGTGACCAGGGCCCAATAATGGGCACTAACGAAGGCACCCGGCTGAGACGGATCTTCTAATATAGCCAATATTTGCTTAAGGGCGTATGGTGGAATAAAACCAGCAACTGACTTGTATAACTCGATGATGATGTCAAGGATGATATCGAGGGAGTTTGAAGCGAAGAGGAACCATAGAAGAGAGCGGTTCGGACGCTCCTGAGTGTATCGAATGTACTTGTTGAACAAGTTGGCATGAAGGAAGTATGGGGACAGCGCCCAGACGTCTGTGGCGTTGAGGGTGCGCTGGGCAGATAAAGGAAACAGTGCTGAGACGAAAGAAAATGTGACCCAATCCCAAAACGTGGCCGCATCTTCAGGTGCCGAAGTACCAGAATTCGGAGTGGAATGTGGTTGTCCAACCCCTGGGCCAGGAAGTACCACGCATAAAGGGTACGTTCCTGCGATCCAGGTGGCAGTGAAGGGAACCAGTGCCATAATAAACCCGGTGGCGATTGTGATGACGGGAGGACGTTCTTGTGAATGCGTTTCAAGGAACAAATTGCATATTTCTACGAGCGAGAATATGGCTTGGCTCCCGTAGAAAAGGATATTGCCGATAGGAGCGGTTTGTGGTGGATGATTGAGGAGCCGGATTGTCATATAGAACTGAGATTGGTGAATATATAGTACTCCCATGAACCAGCTATGGCGACTCACCCATGCAAGCATGATAACTAAGTCAGCATTGAAGCTGGTGTTGTCACGGCGAACCAGAATTAGAAGAAATAAAATGGACTGTGGGAGCCACATCAAACTGCTGAGTATGATTAATGCCCAATATTTCCAGCTGGGAACTTTGATCTTGACAGGGTCAGTGGCATCATATTCAGCGACATCCTCCAGCTGTAAAAAATCGCGAAATGGGCGAGTGAGCCAACACGAGATCGATTTGAGAGGCCGTATGTGCTTGACGAGATCGACGAGGAGTGTGCACGAAAAGAACACGATTGGTAATAACAGCAACCCTGTATAGACACAGGCCGGAACCAGCTGACCTGGCTGGCAAGGCGTCAATATATTTGAATGGGAATTGAGGGGGTCACAGAAGAGGCAACTGCAAAATTCGAATTCGAAGAGAGAGTCCAAACTCGATGAGTAAGGGCAGTCCAAGAAAGCGCCAAATGCTGATGCTCGAGTCGTGCCTCCCACTAAGGATTAAATTTCAAAAAGAAGACATGGATGCACGGGGTGATAATGGTATATTGAGGATAGTGATATTCGTCACAACACCCATCCGTCCTCGAGAAGGACTGGAAATTGAAAAACCTGGCGGATTGGCCTCTACAAAGCCGTTGAGATATGACCACTACTCCTACAGAGACAGAAATTGGGAAATTATTGACCATGAGAACGAAACGCACCCCAGTAGTAGAGCAGGACATCAGGTCAAGTGTAAGTTGCAAACAAAGCACTTGGACACAACCACTACCACGCATGAGTAGCCGAGACGCTCTGGTACGCCGAATCCACCTTGCAAGGATATACTACTGACCACTAGTATCTAGTTTGCTAGTGGCCGTGATGAGGTCGTAGAAGTGAATCAGCGGGCCCTCATCGATAAAGTTCTCGCGCGGTATTCCGGCGAACACACCGTCTTCAGAGAACTCCTACAGAATGCCGACGATGCGGGTGCTACAGCGGCTGAAATCATATTCGAGACTCGATCATTCCTTGACAAGAAGCCTGCCAGCGATGTGCGACTGCCTGATCTCAAAGAGGAAATTGTGCGTAAGGCTTGCTTGTGGTGGGAAATGTGTCTTTACGTGTTCTCCTCCTAGGTACATCAATGGCGTTTCCGCAACAACGGTGCGGTCTTTAGGGACGAGGATTGGAATCGTCTGAAAAAGATTGGTACGCGCGTCCACTATGTGGCTTACGCGTCCACACTGAGCTCCTCCGCAGCCGAGGGTAATCCAGATGAACAGAAGATAGGCGCCTTTGGTGTCGGTAAGCAGAGACGCATAATTTATGAGCACGTTGAAATGCTAATGCAAACCAACAGGTTTTTATAGGTTAGTGTTAGACTTGAGATTGTTACCAAGATGTACTAACGCTCAAAATAGCTTGTTCTCAATCACGGAGGAGCCATTTGTCAAGTCAGGGAACCAATGGATGGGATTCTATTGGAAAGACAAGAAAGACCAGCTATTTGCACGGCGAGGAAATCTTCCGGAAGCCGATTACAGCGCTTGGACGTCTTTCGAAATGGGTCTCCGAGAACCTGCACCACTGCCCGCCCGACCTCTAGACCTTGCTCGTTTTCTCGCTTCGAGCATTACCTTCATGACCAATCTCCGTGAAGTCAGCCTCGTCTTCAATGACAAGAAGCTGGTTCACTTGACTAAGGATGCTGACAAACCATCCGACGTTGCGATTCCCAGGGATATGATCACTAAAGCCACGACTCCCAAACGGACGATGGTAGTCAGAAAAGTGACCTCAACGCCTTTGCATATCACTGCAAATGTCCTTCGCTGGGTCTACGCGACTGGCAGCGAACGCTCGGTGCCTGCAAAGCCTCTGCCTCCGAAGCAGGCGTCTACCTCCCACAACTTCTTCTCTTCATTCCTATCATCTTTCGTAGCACCTTCACCTTCCAGAACGCCAGAGCCACTCCTATCTTCTCAAGAGTCCATTACTGAGCTACTGGCGAGTACGGAGTCATCTGTCGTGCTGAGCGTATTCTCGGCCCAGGTGGATGTCAATCTCGATCAAAAGATGCTCACGGAACTCGAACGCGCTACAAAGAAGCGACCACCAAGAACAGCGACATATTCTTTAATATATGTAAGCACTTTTACTATAGGAGTGATTTTTTGTTAAGGTAGCGATATCTAGACTGGAAAGGACGAATTCGATGCAAGTCAGAAGCAAGACTCCGCTGACCCCCGGATTGCTGGTGGAATATTCCAAGGCTTGCGAGCTGACTTGGAAGGGTGATTATTCTATCTTGTTTGTGAAATGACCCTTACACCCATCATTTACAGCGCAAACACTGCTCGTGTTTTTATCGTGAGAATCCCAAATATGGTAGAGTCGCACGCTGCTCACACTCTCCTAGGGTCACGCCACTGGACAGACCACTGGAATTGGGGGCCACATGGCAGCAAGATTTATACCCACCGTCGAGCGGGAGTCAATCGACCTTGTGTACGTCCTATGATGTCCTATCAACGTTTCTTGAATCAATGATGATTCCAGTGACCGCAACGTTTCGATATGGAACGTCGAATTGCTCCATGTTGGAGGTTTCTTATCTCGGATTGCCTATGAGACAGAGCTGGCTACTGTCAAGCGTTTATACGATGCAGCAGTCAAGAATTCGGTGAACGGGGTAGACCCAGAGCTCCACAAATGGCTCCTCAATCGATGTCTCCATGCAATGAAGTTCTTCACCTTCCGACCTTCGACCCCGTCCCCCGAAGTCTCGAACATCATTTCACTTGCTTTCTTCGGGGCCTCTCCCCAGTTCAACATTTACTCGTCGGCCGGAGTTCGAAATGCCAGTGAGGTTCGAGTGATGAATCCCGAGATGAAAGGTTTCATCAAAGAGCTCCCGACTCTCCCAGAAGAAATCCAAACTGGAGCGAGCGAAATGGTTACAGTGTTGCAGACCAAGCACATGATACGCCAAATCGCACTCGAAGATGTTATGAAGGAGTTGAGAGAGAGATGTTTGGAGGAAGAAGAGATGGTTCAATGCATCAAATGGCGAGCATCACTCCCCCGACAACCTACCTTCGACCAACAGTTCCGCCAGCAATTCCTATCCGCAGCTGTGTTCCGCATACCAGCTGAAGGAGACAAGGCGGAACGTATCATACCCCTTTCTACTATTCGAACCTATACCAACCCTGGAGGACTGGTTCCAATCGATGGGCCATTCCCATCTCATACTCTTCCTTTCTCGCTTTCAAAGCAGCTCGGCCAAAATGTGCTCACCGAGCTGTTTGGTTGGTCTGTGCTCAACATACAGGAGTGGGTAGCCTTCCTTACTTCGCCGCCGCCGGGAGACCGTCCAGGTCTTGAGCATGACCCAACTGCATCACCGATATTTGCAGAGAAACTGCTCTTGGTTCTCGCAAAGGGTTGGCCAAACACCTCCAAGGCAAACCAAGACGATATTGTGCAGCGCCTCTCTAGAGTAACTTGCGCACCTACACAGGAAGGTCTTATGTTACCGACAGACGCATACTTTCCAGGTGCACACATCTTCCCAGATCTTCCGGCTATCCAATTTTCCTCCAATACGCCTATTAAAGGGCAGCTCGAAAAGGTCTTGATATCACTTGGGGTCAGAAAGCACGTCGACCTCCAACTGGTCTTTACTCGTATGATCAAGACCGGAGATTGGACGGTACCGCAACTTGTAAAGTACCTAACCAGCGTACGCGATACCTTGAGCCAGGAGGAGATGACTCGTCTGCAACAAACCGCTGCGTTCTTCCAGGAAGTTCCGGCGGAGTCCGATGAGGCTACCGCATCATCAATAAAGGGTAAGCGATGGAAGCTAAAAGAAATGTACGAGCCGACCGACGCCATGAGGGGACTGGGTCTTCCTGTCCTTGAATGGACTGATGGAACACGTTGGAAACCTGGTTCAGATGAAGGTATGTAGTGTCCATAGAACCGGAGTAAACTACATCAGCTTATCGAGTGCTCAGCCAAGTTACTTTTCACTCTTGGTCTCAAAAGATTCCCGCCACTCGAAGAGATCCTTCGATTGGCAGCCGGACCGGACGAAAGGCTTCGGAGCCTGGCGCTGAAGTACTTCTTTGAGAAGTTTACGACACAATACTCCTCGTACGACCCTAGCAACGAAACATATGCTTCAATCGCTTTTATTCCCGCGACTCGTCCGAATGACTCTGAATTCTTGGCACGACCTGGAGAGGTATGGCCCTCTGGAACTCAGCGGAATCTTTTACTCAGTATCAACCCAGGTATTTGTGGATCCAGGTTGCTCAGTTCTGGGATTCGCAGTCGTGAAGTCTGATTTGAGGGACGACGCCTTGAGCAAGCTTAAATTGTCTCTTCACCCTCCAGCTGCGGTAGCACTGTCATCCCTTCTGAACTCTCCTCCTATGGCGCAAGAAGCCGCAGTGAAAACATTCGAATATATGACCAATCTTCTCGGGTGTAGGTCCCTCATATGACTGATACTGACAGTATTGATGAACGTCCGTTACAGCTTTCACTCAGAGTCAGCTCCTCCAATTGAAAATGAGACCCATTATACCAGCCATCGTACCTAAATCACAGTCCATAAGCATGGTTCGGCCTTCAGATTGCTATTTCCAAGGCACCAACCAAGCCGACTTCCATTCGAAGCTCTTCATCTTCATCGACTTCGGCCCGAAAGCCAACAACTTTCTGCTTGCTTGCGGTGTTCGGCACGCCCCTACTGTTGATGAGGTCGCTAAAATCCTTATCGCGAATCCCAAGAAGTTCTATGATCTTGTTGGTGGGGCAGAGAGGTAGGCCTATTGTCCAACAAGATGGTGGCGCTCACCAAATATCAACCTTGTTCAGGTACAAAGTCGAACTCCGTCAACTGGCTACCAATATGAAGGACATCAGCGCCGCCACGGTGTCAAGCATGCGGTCTGCTCCCATCTTATTAGGCTCTCGACGGGTGGACACAGACCATACAACTAAAGTCAAGGAGACGGATAATAATGAGAATGAAGCTTCCACACCAGGTTATGAGGAGGATACTATTGAGGTTGTTTATGAGCTCCTACGGGCCGATCAGGTCAGTCGAATTGTACACCATCGGCATTATGACCACTGAAACAGTTTAATTAGATCGTTTTGATTGATGATACTAATGACTACGCATTGTTTTGGGATTCCCTTTATGCGGCACCCCAAGAGGATATTCTGGAAATGCAAGTGACACCTTCTATCGCTCCCTGGTTTTCTTATCTTGCAATTGCAGGTTCTATGCTTCTTTGGGATCCAATCGTCTCAGCTCCCTTGTCAAAGAGGACTATAGCCCTATTGGCGAAGTGAAGAACGAGGCTCTGGCTTCCGATATTCGAAAGCTCGTGCTTGAACGCCTACCTCTCTTCCTCCACGAGCGCACTCAAACTAAGATTCTTCTCACTCCTGAATGGCTCTCGAACCCTTCGTAAGTCTTAGGACAGCCGGAGAGAATCCAACCTAACCCTTCTCGTCAGGAACTTCATTGTGAAGCCCGTCAGGAAGTTGGTCCTGACGAAGATTTTGACTTTTCAGAACAAAAGGATCTCCAAGCAACTCGAAGCGTCCGCTGCGGCACAACGGGGGGGACGATTCAGTGCGTTGGTGCTCTACCTCGCCACAAACACACAGGTGGATATGTACGAGTACGTAGCTTCTAATACGGGTATTTGGTGAGGCGTTAACCGGCGATCCAGAGTAGCGAATTCACTCTGCCAAGTGTTGTTCAAGCAGCGAAAAGTAAATGACAGCCTCTTGTTTATGACTATATTGTCCACCGATCTTCGAAGTCTCCGTCGACGAGGGTTCAATGGTATGACAGTCCCATTCGGTCTATTGTGGCAATTCTTATTAATAATAAATGCAGTTGACCGCATTTTGAACCAGCAGAAAGCAGAGCGGGAAGCGAAAAGGAGAGAGGCGGAGAAAGAAGCTGAAAAACAAGCGGCGGAAAGACAGCTTCAAATCCAAGTGCAAGCGAAGCAACTAAACGCTATGCCACCACCATCCATCACGCATGAACCCACTCCCACTCCTGAAGAGAAGAAACAATTCGGCGACCTCACTCGGCCTCCTCGACCTCCTTCAATTGACAGTCTGAGTGGAGTCAGTACGAAGAACAAAAGCGAGTAGGGATTTGAATTCGCGACTTCAACTAACTGGCATCGCAGGCTTCTTTGGCAATTTGAAGCACCAAATGTCCTCCAAGTTAGGTCGCGATGGCCCAAGTGCCGGAGATTCCCTAGAGCGCTTGCGTTCTGATAGTGGACTTGGGGGGGTGCGGACCCCCAGAGTGAAAACGTCTCCCTTGGACCCAAACGCGCAACCAACGGCGGAGTCTGAAATTGGTATGTGATTTAGATTGTCTCTCAGAAAGCCCTCATGCTCACTGTTCACCATAGGAGCGAATGTGGATCAAGCAATTCAAGCTTGCCGACCAGAGTCAAAGTCACTCCTTCATAACACAGAGCGAATGCACAAGATCAAAGAGATGCTCGACGATGGATACTGTGACGTTCAAGGGATGCACGGTGACCTCGTATTTGTTTGTTAGTATCTCACCTTGACCCGTACCAATAGACTGCGCTGACTTGCTACAGCTGACATTCTCGAGACCCGAGTGTATGCCGGGAAGGGTGAGTTAAGCCATCTATAAGCACTCTCGGATATCCTAACGTCATCTCTCAGATGTTGCTGACCCGAAGAGCGTCATTTTGGGGCCCAAACTTGAGCCCATCATGCGATTCTTGGAGATGATCGTGACTCCCCTTAAAGAGATATATGGGATACCGAGCACATCCATTCACGTTTTTTACAATCTTGCCGGACCCACAATTGCATTCAACCGCGATGGTGCCCTCTTCTTGAACCTGCGATACTACGAAGGCTGGCGTGAGCATAACAATTCATTGTGCGCTCTCACTACCACTCACACTGGTCCTCTAGACGATCAGCAAGTGAAGAACGAACGAAGGCACAAGGCTCTAATTTCATGGTACTTCACATTAGCGCACGAGATTGCAGTGAGTCGATATATAGTCTAATCATGGCTAATACTTACGTCGTGCAGCATAACCTTGTCTCACCACACAATGCTGAACACTCGTACTATATGTCCCAAATCGCGCAGCGATATTTACTCAAACTTCAAGAATACCTTCACTCGTTAGGACCCTCGCACATTTAGCAGTTTAAACCTTTTATATAGACAGAATGGAAGGATGGACTAGACAGAAGAGTATGGTGGACAGACTTGGACAATACCCTATGTCGTTTGTAAAGTAATTGGATATATTCAGTCATTGAGGCGAAGAACAGACAAATAGATTAAGGTCATCATCCGATAGGTGGCTTCGGTATATCTCCTGTCTCGAAGTTGAAGACATTTTCAAGCCTGACACTGGCCGAATCTCAGAGGTAGCAAACCGTGATCGAGAAGACTCACCGGTATGTTTCGACAATGGAAGAGGTACTTTCGATCGAATTCGTAAATGGGCTCGCCTCGGTGGTTGACAACTAGTGTTCCACCGGGCGTTTGCCTTGCGAGAACTTTCCAAAGGCTGCTCAATCGCTGTTTTCTTCGTAGTCCTAGAGACTATTTTATAGCCGTCCTCTGCCCCCTTGTCTTGATCATATGCCTCACTTGAATCTTCGTTACCCGAAGCGTGAACAGAGGAATGCTCGGTTCCGTCTTCCTCGCTCGGCTGGTAAGTGACTTTGATTCGAGGACCATTCGCTCTTTTCTGCCGCCCTGAATCCTCCAACCAGGGCATGAAGGACACTGATGGAGCTCCATTCCTCATCTCCACCTTCGTCAGCTTCGTCAGCTTCCTCCTCCCTCTGCCTGGTTCATCATGATGATCCCACTCGTCCGAATCGTGACTAGGGCTGGGTTCCAAAGACGCCTTTCTCTTTCGTTTGTAGGGCCGGCGGTGCGGAACATCGCCTGCGTGGAAGGATGCCACAGCTCGTTCGAGGGCTTTTGCGAGGTTGATAAGGTGATTGGATCGTAAAATGGATAGCCAACATCCAGTGGTGTTATCGAAGCTTGCAAGGGAGGCCCTTAATACGAGAGAGGAAAACATCCGAGGAGTCGCAACCGTCTCCAAAGCCCTGAGAGCATGAAGGATTTCTGAATGTCGGGCTTCTTTGATCAGGGAAGCCATGAGGCACAGGGTGAGCAGCGCTTCGCCTATCTCAGTCGACAGGGCGTCCACCGAACGAGAGTTGACAAGTGTACCTAAAGCCTCTGCAAGATCGAGAAGCAAGTCATGGGAAATGGCGGAGAAATCATCAGGAAACCTCTGTATGAGGTCGTGTGTTCGGTTAATAAGCTTCTCCAGAACTGGTGTTTCGCTTGAAATTAGGGAATTCCTCGATGGGAGTGAGAGATGACGAGCCATTATAGTGACAAATAGAACAGAAAGGTGGAAATCTTGATCGATGTGTCGGTAAAGGTGTGAGACTGCGCGGAATATCCAAACTGTAGGGTCCAGCTCGTAAAAGGTTGAGAACAATATCTTGAAAAACGTTGCGGCAGTTTGCTGTTTCGTGAAACTATTGTAGAGTTGCGTGACCTGTCGTACCGCATAAGGTTCGTTGATTGGGCACTGCGTCGCTCCATTGGAGTCCCTCTGGGGTGAGAAATAGTACTGGATGATATGTTCGAGAAAGATTGATGACTGTGAAGGCCTTAGGAGTATTTTACGAAACCTTTTGTTCTCCATACCTCTTCTTGGAGTCCTGCGGTGAGGCATATCTGAAGTAGTGATGACCATAATTCGAGGAGGAAGACAGGGATTTTAAAGATGATGAGATGTGCAGCATGTGCGACTAACGCATCCCTGGTAATTTGGGTTGAGTCAATGTACACGTGGATCGCTTCACTGGGTCCCCACCTACGACAGTGGATAGGTATCTCCTCGTACCAATCACCAAGCGCGTCTGCTTCCGAATCGCTTGATGTTTCTCTTTCTTCTCCTTCAAAAGTAGCACTTCGTCCGAGTGTCTCCTCTGCGATATGTCGACCAATCATTTTGCTGGTGGTCGCTTGAAGGGACAGTAGCGCTTCGTTTGGCACTGGTGGAGCAACTGCGAGAACTAGATGGCGAAAGGCATCTTCAACTGCTACTGTTGCCTCTGTAAACCCATATACGCTCGACAGTGGGTGGTTGTCAAAGAGGCTGGCCCACGCTTTTGGACCGCGTCGAGCAGTCACCACAAAACCACGAAGGCGATGTTTCCTGGAATATGTAGCTCCAGACCCATGGTATACAATGGCTTCAGGCATCGCATAGTGCTTATTTAAGATCTTTGCGAGGGTATTGAGTTTCATCTCCAGTGGACGAAGGAGCCGACGGATGCGAGAGACGGTCAACGCGTCGGAACGTAGGATGTCAAATTGAGACATTGTCAGAGCATTAGGTGTGAGGACTAGGGGAGACGTAAGTCTTCAGATGTAATGCTCGGTAGAGACATTCGAATTCACCAAGGGTATCGCTAATGTTGTGTGTATGTGTTATTCGCTATGGTCGTAATGGAGGAAGTGGAGGGAAGCAAACAGTTTTAAACCCCGACCGCCAAACAATCGACCATCTTGGACCCATCCCCTTCTAGTTCAACCTACACGTTCGTAGTAGCCCTATTAACCCATTTCACACGCGTAGAGATCCTCTCAGGGCGCGTCGACACAGCTCCTTTAAAATCCGCCGTCTCCGAAATACGAATGTCAACAGAATCGCGCCTTTTTGGTGACCAAGCGATGGGCCTCATTGTCGAAGCTCGTCGTTCAGAGGCTGCAAATACTCTCCTCAAATATAATGATCCTGCCGTCCGAGCTGTATGCCGTGAAATACGCATGTTGGACACAGATCTTACGCGAGTCACTGCCGAATACGAGCGTGAGGGGTCGCAAGTTCCGGACGGCGTGGTCGCTGCCGCTTCTTTCTACCATGTGGCTCTCCGTCGTAATAAGCGCTGTGTCCTCGCGTATCAGAATCATCGACTCGAACGCCTTCGTGAGCTGTATTGGGGAGCTGCAGGATCATTAGCGCACCTACTCGGTGATCAAGATGTACGATCTAAACTTTCGCCGCACGAAGTCGACTTCCTCCGCAAGTACAACCAGACCGTACAGGAATATCGTGCCGACTTTGCAGACATTTTGGATGTCGTCTCCGATGTCACCGATCCACCAAAAGAACTCCATGTCGTTGTTCGAGTGATCAAGGATTGTGGTACCATTCAGACGGAATTAGGAGCCATTGATTTCCAGAAAGGCCAAAGATATTTGGTGCGAAGATCGGATATCGAGCAGCTTATCACCCAAGGTTTTCTTGAGGTCGTTGGGTAGGTGACCTTAGTATTCTTATTCTGTTTCTGACACTTGCTCTAGAAAGTGACCGACGCTTCCACGTTTCGATTATCCATTACTACGCTATCCGTGGAACGCATAATACATGTTGGTTTGATATCAGAACGTACAACAACGGTAACAGTCGTGCGCAAGAAATGGCCCAGGCGTTTCGAGTCTAAGGTAACCACTGCCACTAAAGCCCAAGAAAGGAGGATGATACAAATGCAAAAACCCATTAAGCGTCTCGATGAGTGATGGAATAGTGATGCCGAACGCGGATTAGGAGAGGATGTTCATACGGAAGACGGGGCTCCACATCTCAGGCCACACCTCGACCAACTCCACAAGGACGAGGTGGCGTACCCACCGCTCTGTGTCGATTCCAATCAACCGCCATTTACCAGTCCAATCGCTCTTGGGGTCCGACGGAGCGCGAGCCCAAGCTGCCATTGTCCGTGCGAAAGTGAGCGAAAGGTGCTCATAAACGTCTAATATAGCCCGATTTGGGTCTACATCAGCCATGAAGACGGAGAAGACATCATGAAGACCATATCCAGGCCACTGAAATTCGATATCAGTCATGAGTGACTGAAAGGTGCCGCACTCACATTCAAATACAAATTGATCCTGCGCGTCTGACGACCGGGGGAAGCAGGAGGGACTTCAATGGCTCGCAAGGGCCACCCATGAGTATATTGCCCAAGGGTAGGGAGGCGCATAGGCGGGAGAGGTGGACGATTTGGGTCCCGGGGGGATGGAACCAGAGATGGTTGGATGGTCATCGGCACTAGCTGGCCATGGAAAAGTGCAGTCTTTATTGTGACTTCACTAGGGTCGTGCGAGGACGGTTGCTGAAGGATGAGGAGCGGGCCTGGGGATCGGCACTTCGGGTCGGCTTCCAATTCCGCCAGACGAAGCGTATTGGCGGCAACTTCAGCTGCACGAGTGTTGAGAGTGAGGGTTGGAAGAGGATCGGCATTGGGATGACGGGGCATCGCGTAGACAAAATTAGGTGAAGAAAGGGAGGCGACGAAAGGGGAGCGACGAAAGGGAGACGACGACGACGAAAGGGAGGTGAGGTGCACGACTGTAAACGGCATTAGGTTTTATAGTGGAGGACGATGGGGTCTGGATTCCCGATTTCAGGGGGACATTGACAATTAACGAGCGGCAAAGGCGGCCGGGAGGTTCGCTTGAATCATGCCGCCACAGGTCGTTCTCGGGGTCATGTTCTCAGAGTTATGTCATGTATGTACAAATCACGGCCTAGACTCGCTCCGGAGGAAACTGAATGCCCTGGCAGGAACCAATGTCTCCACATTTTCGCGCTATTCGGGTCACTCATTATTAATTATAAAACTCTTTTAGTCCATTCATGCACCGCCTATTCTTCCTAAGCATCCTATCCATATGCGCGCATCCTTCGCCGTCGCCTCGCTTCCTTGTAAATTTGGTAAATTTATGCATGCATCCACGAAGCGACATTATATGAATGGATGAATGGTCCACGTCCTCCCGACAAATTTTTATGCTATGTTATATTTCCTTCGTGGATGTCGTCAGGTCAGATCGTCAGGACGGTCCTCAGGGCGACCCTCGACCCTCCTTCGAGCGCCCAGACCCCGATTACAGGTTCGGTTTGAGGCTTTCTAGACGTTAATCTGCCAGCTGATTGTGCGGACCCGGGTCTTTGCGCGAATAGGCTGATATGCTCTCAATTAGTTTCCTTAAACGCCCAACCTGAGTGCGATGATTGCGGAGTTCTTCGTCCGTAATTAGTGTGTAATGAATTACGTAACGGCCCACATGGTCTATTGACCACCATCATCCGGCATTCAGTTCCTTTCTAATACAAACGTACACAACACCAACACCAGGCAACTCTTTTTGCCACGCGGTACCTAACGCCGACAAGGGGCTAAATAGATTCCCGAGGTTTCTGAATAGCCCACGATGTATGGGCCGAGACCACGCGGTCGTAGCCAGACCGAGACCGTGCTCAACCGCCCCGACAACCTACTCCGATGAAATATAAGAACCCGGAATATGACCGCACATGCCATTCTTTTTGCCAAAAAATCTCGCGCAGAAAACTCAAGCAGTGACGCCTCGTATGTATGTAAGCCACTGACCTACTCTGTTATTACATGATCTGGACATGTTGGACGATTCCTTACAGCCTCAGATACATTCAGGGACCACGCAAGATGACGGTGGGCGCGGCAATGACAATCGAGTGATTGACATTTGAGTGACACCAAAATGGATTGGGGGAGAAGGCGAAGAGTGTGTCAAACTCAATATTGACTGCTTTGATTCGACTTCGATAGACGTTTGGCGACAGGGACAATTCGATGGTAAACCTACTATTCCACCCAATACCCAATACTCGGTTATGCTACCTTTTGAATGGCGCCCCCGACCTACTCAGGGGTAGACAATGGGCGTTTGAATCAGCGTTCAAGACATCTCAACTGAGCCTCTTCAGAATATGCAAAGTTTGACAGAAGAATAGACCTTTCATAATTTTACCCTCACTCCCGCGTTCACTCCTGAACTCAGAATTGGGAGCTCACAAACTCCTTGTTGCCAGCCGTCAATGTTACGTAAAAATTGTTGTACCCTCAGGGGTGAGTTAATTTTTCCAACCGAGTACGGGACGCAATCCCGAAGCCTTCTGTGGGTACCCCTTCGCACAACCACGAATGTCGACGATGGAACTTCAAGAGATAGAGTGGTTCTGAGTTCTTGCCCTGGCATCCTCGCCCTGCATCCTTGCCCTGGTACGTTTTAGAGACATATTAGTTCAACCTGCCTTTGTTGACCGTATCTCTGTGGCCCTCCATGGCAAGCTTAGGTCAGTCTCAAGATTATGTAACGACTTGATTGGCTACTGGCCAAACCAGTGCCACGAGTCAGTATACCCTGATTCCGTTGAATCCACCTGTTTGCTTGCAGGATCGAGAGGCCTTTAAGTTTGAGATGTACTGCCTATAGATCAGTGCTTGTGGAGTTCTCTTCACTTGTTCCTTCCTTCCGGTAGATGGGATACACTGTGACCCACCTATAATAAAGGGTGCTCCTCTACATGTGAGATGCCCTCAATCCTCTACTTTATTTTTGTTCGTCGCCTACTCGCTTGTCTCCTGTTGTCGTCAGGCTCCGCACACGCCATGCACTGCGAGCGAGCCACCAATCACATTGGCTACCACTGCGAACTCGTTCCATATCTGGGAACAGCTTATGTTGGTACATTGTACTACGCACGGATGCTTCCTATTTCTACCATCGCTCATTCCTGTTTCGGCTCTGTGTAATATCAACGTGTCAGTGTGATATTGTCCATCGTGCCTCAGTAGGTACATAAGTGGTTGGAGAGTCCGAATTTGCCATGGCATATAAGGGGCTGATTGGAGATGATGCAACGATATTCATCGCAGCAACTGCGATCTGGGCCCATCCGTGCCATAGAAACACCACGTGCTGGCAAACAATAAATAACCCACAGTGTTGCAGTGGTGAAGGGAGCGTAGGTGCCGTAGTACTCATGGGCTCTAAGGGGCACCGAGGTGCAATGCCATAGAATGTACAAAGGAGCTTGTTACAAATCAAACTACCGTAGACGAAGGATCGAACCAGACAATAAGAGGCAAGTTCTCTCGCCGAACACGTGAATGCGCAACGGACAAGTGGCGTAGGCGCGCGAAATTTGTGTGGGAGGTATGGAAGTTGAATAGAAAGGAAGGTGGATAGAGAAATTTCTGGTAGAGAACAGTCTATGTGCTATATCTCAGGTGAAAGAATGGAGATGGAGGGTGCGAAACTCCTGATAGTTATTGCAGGCATCTCCAGCCGGCCTACCAGCATGCCGAGGTACCTACTGAAGTGTGTCCAATCATTTTGAGGGACTACTAGAGGGCTCTAACCGGTTAACGAAGAAACCGACAAATAGTGGATGCACAGAACTAGGAATTATTTAGCTCAGAGACGCTCGGCTAGTTGAAACGGGAGATTGGATTACAGAACGAGCACAGACGATTTATTGTGAATTATGATAGCCCACCAAGAGGGGGATAGCAACAACATTGAGCCGCCATCTATCAGGATTTGGGGTTTCCTGTATATATATACTGTTATATGTCCGCCCAGCGATATGAATTTATAACCTGCAAGTTGCGCCCAATTACACCTGATTTGTGGCTGGAGATGGTCCGACATGAGCCGTGATTTGGTATATGGCGATGAGAACCCATTGTCTGATTGGTACGCATTAATTTGACTTTGGTTGGTACATGGCGCAGACCTTTCAAAGGATTTTGAAACTGTAATTCACCGGATTCTTCAAATGTCGTACATTAGACAGGGGCCCACCGGCCTCAGGTACGAGATTGGGAGTGGCATTCACCTTCACAATTTAGTTATGTCCACGATGAGACCGCCAGGCAGTCTAGGTGCAAATCAATAAATTAAATGCATCCACGTCTCATTCAACAAAGAATAATAATACTATTCCTCCTGAATGGAAACATGTACCTGACACTTCTCTGGAATTGTTCTCTACAGCTCCACCTTATCAGACTTGCTTCCACATTCGCTCAAAGTATTTCGCTCCCCGCTATGAAATTGAAACACGGTAGCCCATCTCCTTATCCTAGAAAGTCATAGGTGCGAAGGTCCTCTTATAGCGCCAGGGACTCCGTGGCCTGGGAATCCGCGGTGCTCTGATCACATTCTTATTGTCATACATATGTGTTACCCATCAAAACCGAAGGACCTGAAGGCTGCCTGGGAATACTATAATGAAGGCGCGTTAGGCAGCTCAAAACTCAACCACAATATAATACGACACATCACCTAATATGAGAACCTCAGGCCCATTGACCGCGAACGCGAGAAAAAATCATTTGAGCAGATGGATACCATACTCATCTTTGCATGTCTTACATTGGCTGTCAGGTTCGACTGTTTCAAGTTTCTTGAGCGCTTCCCTAACTCCTCATTCGTCTCGAACCGGACCCATTGGATATCATACAGGACGTCCTGATTTGCAAAATGCAAATGATGTATAATTCGAGCCTTGGGCCATATGTCCCGGCGGAATTCTCCTCTCCAGAATCACTAATGCTCTTTTCTATGCGGGTCCCCAGTCTCGGGGTCACGATCCTGGTTGCATTCATGCCCCTCCGTGGTCCCTGGGCAAGCTCTCCTTCCAACCTCGCCTCTGGAACCAGTCGCGGGTGAAAGCCATCTGACCATCGCTCGCCGTGAGTTCGACCGCGGCATTATACGCGCGGTATTTCTCCCGGGGGAACGGGCGAATCCCGCTACCTCGCGATAGAGTGTTGTAAGTGCCTAGAGATGGTAGGGATGCTACCATTGGCCCAGGTATCCCTTCTCCTATTTACTATCGGTCTCGTCTTGTGCTTTTTTACATCAGTAAAGCCCCGTTTGGCATCACCGCGGCCATTTTTGGCATTATAATCCTATATTATGTCATTACCACGTCCATAACTATGTTTGCTACCCTCAGCCTTCCACTCTCTTCTTTCGCGTACCTCCACCACGATGTATGGACTTGCGCATACTTATTTCTGTCCAGATATTGACTTTATCTTATGGGTACTACCCCAGAAACAGCTCTGCACTGTGTCCACTCGGCTACTCATATCGTCCCTCTGAAATCGCACCCCTATCTAGAGAACAAATTTCAAAACCCAATCATAAGGACATCAATGGACAAGGTACAGCTTCCATGGTAGCACTGCCTTGCGGAGAGTTCGTGGTAGTGCCCCTGATCCCCAACACAAAAAGCAATACCCTAACGAGGCAAACATGGGACCACAGCATAATGAACTGCAACAAGAACCACAAGAACGCAAGGTGAGAGGACCACCGAATCCGTCCATAAATATTGTATGGCATGGTGTATCAATCCGGACGTACGGTGCATCGCAATTCCTCTCAAAAACACTCCCCTCATTTTGACATTGTTCTTATGTACACCTCATAGCGCTGGACAAAGTTGAATGATTTGACGGGCGCGGCCCGCAATTGGACGTGTTGGGACCCCCGAACGGGGTCGCGCTGCCGTGCCGTGTCTTTTCTAAGATCCCGAGAAGACCTATGCTTAAAGGTAAAGAAATATGCATTCAATCAAGATGAATATAGTAAAACAATGGATTTACTAGCTCCGAGGGATGAACACAAGCAGCCCGACTAATGAAATTGAAACTGTGATAGATATAGCAAGTGCAACAGCGGGGTTCGGAGACTTCATCAGAAGCAGGCAACGAGTATCGAGTTGCGCCACGGGATAATATCAATGCTACATGACTCCAAAGGAGTTACATAGAGAGTCAGTCGGAGGAAGGAAAAGAAACAGCAGAAGGTTGACAAGTCGGAAGGGGATATTTCAGGTCTGAGAAGAGAGCGGAGGATGTCATATGAGATGTTTAGATAGCTTGTCTTGTTGGATGTGTTGGATGGTTGACGCTTGGCTTGGCTATGACGTCAATAGGGGGTAGCGGAGACAGGGGCAGGCTTGGCATATCATTATGTATATATATGAGGCGCGATTCAGAGGGAGGAACCTCATGGTTTGCTCCCCACTGAGTCGTGCCCAGCCTATCCAATATGTCTAAGTCAGAATATACTGTTAGGGCTTGAGCACGGAAGGGGGCTGGACGGAAGTTTCCCGACAGTATCGCTATCGGGGCGAGTGGTTCCAACGGAATCAGGACAGAGAGGGACGCGAGGAGAGGCGAGAGAGAATCGGGCGGGTGCTTGCCCAAGGTGATATATATTCTGACTAGAGTACCGCTATCGACTGTACATGTCTTATATACTACAGGATTGTCGAATTGGAAGTCATAGCGGTACCGGACTACTAGAAATGGCTGTCTGTCGAATACAATAAAGTGACAACCGAAGGGTAAGAATGTCAGTCAGAAGTCCGACAACGAGGTACAATGTCAAGCAACGGAGGGCTAAGACCAGCTACAGGATCGAGAACGGGTCTAGGCTCATCGACAAACCGGCGGGATGGGGCGAGGAGGAATCAATTGGTCAGGCCCGGCGGTCGGGTACACCTAGAACAACCTTGCTGGCGCGTTCCACTCTCTTTACGTGCGAGATTACGAACAAGCTTGCGAGCAGGGAAGTCGACCAAATGAGTACTATGCCAAACGAAGGTCTGGCAGGTGATTCACCTACGATTCCTAATCTTAGTGTACGACACAGCCGAGATTAGAGCCAATATTATCGAAATCGACCGGAACTTGCTCGATTTCTGAGTCGAGCTCGGTAGTAGCAAGGCTGAAGAGATCGAAGAAGAAATCCATTGGTGCAGAACAGGTTGCGTTCGGTGAAGAACTGAATGGAGAGCTGGGACGTGTCGAGTGGGTTTTTCTGAGTGATGAGGAGTGCAATGACCTGAGACGTTGCTCTTCGGCTTGTTAAATAAGGCGAGTCCAGAGGACGGGGGCCTTATGTGCCAGTCTGGTAATTGGTGTCGGGGAGGTTTCCTGGGTGCCGAGTATCACTTGCCGGTGCTTATCGGGTATCACTCACCGCCGGTGCTCATCGAGTAATAGAAGTAGACCATATCCGCTCTCCGGTGTTCTGACCCGCGCGCCCTGTGTTTGGACAGCTTGAAGGACGATCGACTATTTCCTTTGTTGGACAAACTGTCGCATTTAACTAACCATGTCGTTGACGTCAATAACCCCAACTTTTTCGGCGCATCCAGGACTTGGGATCTCTGGGCTTGTCCTTGTTGCGCTACATGGCGTTGCTCCTCATAAGGCCAGCGTAACGCGGAACCCCGCTTCACACCAGCCCTGGGATCAGAGTAGCTTTCCACAATTCTAGGAAACCCGTGTTTGAGTAGAGTCATTCTTATCGTTGGCCAAAGAACGCGGCCGAACAGCGCCTGCCTAATGCAAACACCGGTTAAGAGCTAGCGCAGCGTGCGAGCGGGCGCAAAAACCGTGAGGATTTTCGGTTACAGTTGCTATTATTTGCACTTGTTTTGCGCTCAACCGCAGGTGGCTCACAAAGCGCCCTCCCCCCACGCCACAAGCAAGACGTAAGCAAACGATTGGCGTAGGCGCGCGGAACTTGCGCAGGAGGCACAGGAATTGAATAAAAAGGAAGTGAAATAGAGCCGTTATCAGTGGAGAACAATTTATAAGCTATAACTCAGTGGGAGAAGGGAGATGGAAAACTCGAAATTCTTGATAGTCATTGCAGGCATCGCAAGCCGGCCTACCAACGTATATAGAGGGACCTACTGAAGTATGTCCAATAAATTTTGAGGGACTCCCCGAAGAAACCGACAAATATTCGATGCACACAACTAAGAATTATTTGCCGAGAGACGTCGACGCGCCATTGGGTGAGACGGGAGAATAGATTATGACAGGACGAGCAGAATTATGACAGCCTACCAAGTAGGGGATTGCAACAACCTTTGAGCCTGTGTAGGACCGCCATCGATCAGAGCTCGTGGTTTCCCTATATTTGTATACTGTTATATGTCCGCCTAGCGATATAATTTTGTAGCATGCAAGTCGCACCTGATTTGTGTCCAGCGATGCGGCGATGCCCTGCATGTGACACGCGGATCCTGTGTGGAGCCGTGATTTGACACCATATGGCGATGAGAACCCACAGTCTGATTGGTACGTATTTAATTGATTTTCGTTGGTACGTGGCCCTGACCTTTCATAAGATTTTGATACCATACTTAACCGGATTCTTCAAATGTCGTACATTAGACAGGGGCCCACTGGTCTCAGGTACGAGATTGGGGAGATTGGGAGTGGTTGATTTTCGCAATTTATTTCTATTCATGACGAGGCCGCCAAGCAATCTCGATGTCAATCAATAAATTAAATGCATTTATCTCTCAGTCAAAAGAACAACAATGTTATTCCTCCTGAATGGATGCATCTCCTCGAAATTGTTCCCTGCAGCGTTTATGCCGGACCGACATCCCACCTTATCGAACTCCCATGCAAAGCATGTTAAGGAAATGAAACACGGTAGCCCATCACCCTATCCTAGTAAGTCATAGGTACGACGGTCCTCTTATAGAGCCATAGACTCCGTTTCCTGGGAATCCACGGTGCTCTGATCGCATTCTAAAAACATTCAATACATATTTGTTACTCAGAAGAACCTGAGAACCTCAAGATTGCCTGGGAATGCTATGATGAAGACGTGTTAGGCAACCACAATACGACACATCACCTAATATGAGAACCTCAGAGCCATTGGCATGGCCGCAAACGCGAGAAAGAGTCGTTTAAGCAGATGGATACCATAATCACCTTCGTATATCTTATCACCTTCTAATTGGTTGTCAGGTGGGGCTGTTTCACTGTTTCACTGTTTCCATCGGGCTATTCATATCATCCTGAAATCGGGTGGGTAATGGTGGTGTCAACGCGTAGATATCATAATGAACAAGCGGTAGGTTGTAGAAAATGTAAGTATCTTCTTTATTGAATGGTCCGATCCGCAATCAAGGACCGACTCTGGGGAATTGCAGGTGATCGTTATCGAGAACACGAGAAGCTGCTAGCAAATTAATAACACAAACAGAAGAGGAAACCGGAGTAGAATGTGAATATGAGTATAACAACCTCAGGCTCACCACAGGAGGTGGGTTGCAGCATGGGTGATGAACCCCATTCATTTTCAACACGTCGGTAGGCGTCGATCCGTACAAACACCATTCAAAGGAAATGGAAATTGGTATTGTACAACTTTCACTGCAAGAACCCGGGCCTTCACACCCTCCCTGTCGCGTTTCGTCGCGTCGGGGCTGCGATCCCGACTACGAATCAGGAGGGAACCACAGCATAACGAACGGTAATAGGAACCTCCAAAAGTGCAAGGTGAGAGCACCATCGAATCCGTACGTATATATTTCAGGTTTGTATAATATAAGGCGGGGAACAGTCGGGCATTGAATTAATCCTTGATGGTGCTGGTGGTGTGTACCCGGATGATGCGTTGTATTTCCCCTCATCGAGACTCCACTCAATTTTCTTGTGTACATTTCATAGTGATGGTTCATAGCACTGGACAAAATCCAAGGAATTTGACGGGCGCGGCCCGCAATGAGCACCGCCGTGGACCCCAAACGGGGTCGCCATGCCATCTCTTTATTTTCTAATATCCTGTGAAGACCTATGTTTAAGGCCAAAAGTATCGTGTATTCAATCAAGATGAACATAGCGGATACAACAAAACAATGGATCTGCTAATAGATGAGCAAAGCAGCCCGACTAATGAGACAGTGGTAGAAAAGTGCAACAGGGGGTTCGTAGAGTTAATGGGTTTTAGTAAGCAGGGAACGAGTATCGAGTTGCGCCGTGGGGTAACAACAACGCTATACGACCTCAATGGAGAGTCGAGCCGAGGAAGGAAGAGGAAAAGCAGAAATTGATGGGATTACTTGAGGTATGAGAAGAGAGCGGAGGATGTCATATGAGATGTGTAGACATCTTGTCTAGAATGACCTTGCTGGCGCGTTCCACCCTCTATACGTGCGGGATCACAAACGAATTTGCGGGCAGGGAAGTCGACCAAGTGAGTACTATGCTAAACGAATTGATCTGACAGGAGACTCACCTATGATTCCTAATCTTAGGCCACGACGCAGTCATTAATACCACCGCCACCGCCACCCTCGAAATCGACCGGAACTTGCTCGATTTCTGAGTCAAGCTCGGTACGAGTAGCAGGGCTGAAGAGGTTGAAGAAGAAATCCATTGGAGAATAACAGGTTGCGTTCGGTGAAGAACTGAATAGAGAGCTGAGATGTGTCGAGTGGGTTTTTCTGAGTGATGAGGAGTGCAATGACCTGAGACGTTGCTCTTCGACTTGTTAAATAAGGCGAGTCCAGGGGACGGGCGCCTTACGAGTCAGTCTGGTAATTGGTGCCGGGGAGGTTTCCTGGGCGCTGAGTATCACTTGCCGGTGCTTATCGGGTATCACTCACCTCCGGTTCTCATCGGGTAATAGCAATGGACCATATCCGCTCTCCGGTGTTCAGACCCGCGCGCCCTGTGTTTGAGGACGACCGACAATTCCCTTTGTTGGACAAGCTGTTCACCTTTGTCGTGGTTCGCGTTTAACTAATCATGTCGTTGATATCAAGAAGCCCAACTCTTCGGTGTATTCTAGGACTTGGTATCTCTTGCTGCATGGGCGTTGCTCCTCATAAGATCTGCCGAATGCGGTACCATACTTCACACCAGGTCTGGGATCAGAGTAACTTTTCACAATTCCCGGAAACCCGCGTTTGAGTAGAGTCATTTTCATCGCATGACATCCAATTTTTTCTGGACGCTCGTGGTCACAGTCGAATTGTTTGGCTGAATCAACGGCCTGGCTTAAAGATCGACGTTGGCCAAAGAAATGAGGCTGAATGCAAATACCGGTTAAGAGGTGGCGCAGCGTGTGAGCGGGCGCGGGCGTAAAACCTATGAGGATATATCCCTCGCCCCTGCCCGGTATCCATAATGTAAGTATATCGAGTACTTGTTTCCCCATTTGTTCTCGATTGATGGCACAGCTCCTTCGATTCCTTTTATCCGGAAAGAGACGACGGATACAAATTGTGCGATGGACCGGGGTCAAGTGACGATTGGCCAGACTAATAGAACCCGCGGCACATACCCAGAATCATAGCCCGACTATATAATGACTGAGTATAGTATATCCTTACACATAATCACGGTGGCAAAGGGCCACACGTGTAACAAACAGACGGTCGATCGATCCGAGCATTGGTCCTATACTTCAATGGAAGAAAAGACTTGCAAGGTCACTATTTACAGCTGTCTTCGAGGATCTCTTCACTTCACCTAGTGCTTCAAGTCGATCGATCGACGGAATTAAGGTGAAGCGAATCGAACGCAACAAGGGTCTATCTCAACAGACAAGAGAGAAACATTTGTCTACTTGTGACTCTATGACGGCAATACCTGTCGCGTACTTGCAATCGCCCCCGAATCAAGGCAGTGAGGCTCACATGAAGAGAACCCTCAGGAGAGAAGGGGAACGTGTAATTAATAGGCGCGATTATGCTTTCAATTAGGTGAAGTCACGCCTAGCAGACGAGGCGCGTGTTGCAGCTGGAGGACACGCTCCAGCGCCATCGCCCCACTTGCGGATTCGAGGTGGGGGCTCTGGGCCTGCAGGCGAACAAGGGAGAACACGCATACCTGTGCTCGGGACTGTCCCACCATGCCTTGGTTAGCGAGGCTACAGGCAACCTGCGTGTGGCTGGCCGGCTGCAGCGTGTTGTGACGGTCTAGATATAAACCTCGCCCACCTTGTCACAGTGCTCGTGAGCTCCGTTAAATCCCTCCTCTACTTACCTGCTCTGTACACCAACCATGTCTCTCACCATTGTCGTGAGTGGAAATGGTTTGAGGACCATGCAGTGGCTAACGAACCCAATCTCAAATATAGCAGGATAACACTATTGAATGTCTTGAAGTTGCATTGAACGAGGTTCAACAGCGCTTCATCGCACACTCGAAACACCTCTCAGCTGAACGCGAGACCCACCAGAGGCAACTCCAAGGTGCCCAGTATGAACTAGAATCAACCCGGTCATCCCTTGAACAAAAAGTGCACGACCTGGAATTCTCTGTTACGCTTACGCGGGATCAGCTCACATCGACTTCCAAATCTTTGGAAGATACCGCCTCTCGCCTACAGGCGTGTGACTCGGCGTTAACCGATGCCCATTCTCAGATCGATGCTCTCAGCAATGAGCGTGATCAACTGCAGGTTGATGGCGAGGCCTCCCGCAGGAAGATCGACGAGCTCATCCGAGCAGGTGCCGACTTGCACTCTCGTCTAGAGGTGCAGGAGAGAGAGAATACCTCACTTCGGGCTCATGTCACCGAAGCTGAAGCCCTGCTTGCTTCCTCCAATGAGACGGCCACAGCGAATGAAGAACAGCTTCGCCAACAGCTCGTCGACGCCGAAAGGGTCACCAAGGATCTGATCGAGCAGCACCAGGACGAAAAGAAGCGGATGGTTGAACAGTATCAGGCGAAGATGGCTAAGCTGGAAGCCAAGCTCCGGTCGTTCGCCAACGCCAACAACAACAACACCAATCGAAGCAATTCTGGCGATTCTCTCGGCCCACGGCCCCAAACACCGAACAGTATGGGCGACGCGGAGGCTTCCAGTGGCTTGTGGAATATGGCACTGTCTTGGAGTAGGCTAGCTTCCCGACCCCCAAATGCCACAAGGGGCTAACTGTACTTTCTCCCTTGCTCGCTGTCTCCTCGTCCCTACTCGCTCCTGTACTTGTGCGTGTTGTATTATCCTGTTGACAGGATCGTCACTCATAATCTCATCGGCATTCGCCGCCTTACCTATATCAGTGCATCTTGGTCTTGACCATGACTCTTAGTTTTGGACTGCGGACCTCGCAAGGCCAAAGTGGCGCGGTCACCACCTATCCTTCCCGTTCACGATAAGTCAGTGGCCGTTGGTTCCGTGTGGTTCTTGTACTTATTCCAGCCTCCTGCAGTCCGCGCGGATCTTATGCTGTGATCACAGAGTACAGGACACCACAAATGACCCTTCGACATCGTCAACCAAGCACAGAAGGATTCCTTGTCTGATGTGGCGTGCTCTTCCCGGTGATGGTGCACTAGGCTTTTTTTTCCGAGGATGTGGACAGTTCGCCATGTTTTATTGAGGTAATGTTGTACAATGGACCGTGCAATTGTCCCATATGGACATGGATTGTGTGATCTTCTTGAAATCAAGATGTCCCATTCGCCAATAAAAAAAACACAAAAATTATTCTGGTAGCGTGGTTCCCCGTCCAGACTCTCGGCCTCTCGTGGGGACGCTGGAAAATGCCCCCTATGACCTGTTGATCTGGAAATTTACAACTACCATGGTCCGTTACTCTCAGTGGAACGCTATTCACCCGTGTGGGAGAAAGACACCCTTTCGCATGACGTACAGCATCGGTGCTACCCCCCCATCTCCCCCTTATCAAATCGAGTGGGTCCTGCCCCGTGGCCGCCGGTGCGATTGTCCTGCACGCAATCAGGAGGCAAGGGCGTGTCGAGTAGTCTGGTGCTATAAACAGGACATGAGTTCGAGTCCTCCCAGCTTTTCCACTTAACCATCTCAACATTCTTTTAATAGGATTCGTCTCTACCGGACGGTACGTTCTATCGCCTTCCACTCGCACAACGCAACTAAATCCTTGGGTAGGTCTACCCATGTACTCCAACTCTTTGTCACTCTCTTCTTGCGCGCTATTCTTTCTCCGGGTCCTCGTGCACGCATTTAACTCTAGGCCCTGGCAAGTCGCCTACGTTTGGTTGTGCAGCTATCCATCAATCGTAGCTGCCCTGATCCGGGTAGGCATATCAAATTCATTCAATTACCCCTCATGGTAATCACTCACAAACCTCAACTTGCAGCGTGAAAGCCGCCAGGACTCTGAACAGTGCCACCACCTCGAGCGCCGGCTGAAATCGCAAGAAGAGTACTACGTGGCAGCACTTGAAGCCGCTCACCAGACCCTGGCCGGGCGACTCGCAGAGCAAGCCCAGGTCTTTGAGCTCGAACGCTCGCAGTATAGACACCAACTCAACAAGGCAGAGGACGACTTTATCGAGTACGAACGAATCCTTGGAGATTATGCGGAAGAACTCGATTTCCACAAACATGAGCTCGATGGGGTTGAGCGATCACTCGCGGAGTGCACCCAAGAGCTGGAATCATTCCGCATCTTACTGAAGAACACAGCACGGGATTTCACCACGCAGAAAAATATGCTCGAATCCGCCCGCTCTGACTCTGTCGCTGCCAAATTACGGGCGGAATCCTGCGCAGCGACTGTCAACACGCTTACGGAGCGCATCGCTCAACTTGAATCTGAGCTCGGGGAGCAAAGATTCCGCGTAAGTACGATTGGTAATGAGAACGATACACTCCGCGTCAAGCTTGAAAACGCGGAGAAGCTCAAGCGGCAAGCCGACGTTTCGGTCGTTGGGATGCTACATTCCGTCGCGGGGCTCAAGGATCGGTTGCGGGAAACGACCGATGTAAAACGCCAGCTGCAGGCCCAGCTGCAGGACGCCAAGGCGTTCAAAGCAAAATTCTACTTCTTACAGCAGATGAGCGTGAACCGGGAGAAGGAACTCGAGGAAGAGGCGGAGCGAGACGAAGCAGAAAAGGTTACCTTACGTGAGGCGCTAGAAGTGGCCAAATCGAGTGTGCGGAGGATGGAGAGCGAAGTGGGGGTGTTGCAGGCTAACAACTCCATTCTCAGCTCGAGGTTAGTCAATCAGGAGAGGGAGCTCAAGAACAAAGTCGAGTTATTGGAACGAAAGTTGGAAGAAGAGAAGGAGGTCAAGCTTTCCACCACCACCACCACTTTGAAGCGCGGGTCGACAATTGGCCACGTCCGCCTGCCTACGTTCCCTTCTGCTATCCTGCGACGCTCTGTCGTATGATTTAGTATATTTGCGTCTTCGTTGGACTACGTTTGGACTGCGTCCTTCCCGTCCTCAATGCTGGCCATCCATTCATTTCTATTTCGATTACCCTCGGGCAGGTTTTGTAGCACCAAGTTGTACCTCACTCCGGACGATGTAGGAATATAAAAACGCGTTTTGCCACTATCGAATAATAGCATATTTGAACATTTGAACCAGGCAATGTCGCGTTCATCTAATGTTGTTCGCTTGTAACGCGCGGACTAATACCAGTAGTGATTCGCTGTCAAAAAGCCGTCATGCCTCCTCAGTAGTCTCGTTATCCCTGAACGTTCACGCCTCTTTTACCCCCTTCCCTTGTCTTCCCCCTTAGACTCACCTGATTCGAAGAGTAAAACATACATTGAACAAAGGATTGCAGCCTTCGGCCATCTGAACTCTTTCACCAGAAAACTGGTTCGCGTTCGTCACCTGCAAGCAAGCAAGTGGATATCCAGGAACCTCAGCACTGCAGCTGATAAGCTTTATATTTCTTCACACTAGAGTCTGAGCTGCCTGGGCGGTAGCTGGTTATATATCTCGTATTTTATTCCATTATATTTGAGCATCGGTCTGTCCAATGTTTTTGGTTTCTCTGTACTCGGACAATACCGTCTCTCCCTGATATTGGCATGTGCTAGTGTTGGTGGTGGTGACTTGGTAGGAGCAGGTCCAAGATTGTTCGAGGAAGCCTCTTCGTGTTGTCCATGAACGGTAAGACTGCTGGGGATGAAAAGGAGACGTGGTTACAGTCTTGCCTTCTATGCAAGTAATGATACTATGTGTAAGCCATTGATTGCCCTTCCTCCTAAGCTCATGCAGGATCAGGACTTCTTGAATGGATCCTAACGAGTATAATATCTGCACGACGTTCCAACATACAAGGAATAGGCCTTTAACTGCTTTTGTATGGACTGTTGCAAATGAAGATACGGGTACAGGTATGGAGTACGAAATAGAGAGATAAGCAAGTAGACAAAGTAACATGGGAGTGAGCCTTACGAGACGAGAAGTGCAAGCCAGGTGCAATTGACTGTCCGTGTCAACCGGGATTGCGGAAATAACGCGACCGACAAGGGTGGATAGCGGGAACATAAAATTGGAGCACAGCAAGCCAGTGGGCGAGTGGAGTCTGGAAGATGGGTTTACAAACTCTGTTGGGGCCCACCCGGTGGAACAGCGGCACCAGAGCCTGCACCAGAGCCTGAACCTGAGCCTGAACCCGAGCCAGGGTCCTCACTGCCATGGTGGTGCTGGTGGTGATGGCCGATGTGCACGCCGAAGAGCGAACTGAGTCTCTGTCTCGTGCTGCGCTTGGCCTTGGTTGCAGGAGGACTCTCAGGACTCAGCGGCGTCTCAGCAGAGGGTACAGGGTCATGCCCTCTGTCCTGGTCCCTGTCCCTGATCGACCCACTCATGCTGCTGGACCCAGAAACACTCCGCTGCTTGGCATGACCCCCTCTTTCGGACATGGAAGTCATCCGCGCGTGCAGGTGGGACGGCGACCCGCCTGAGATGAACCCGAAGGGGTTAGTAGGGTGCGGGTGCAACGAAGATGCGGTGGAGAATGTGTGCGGAGGAGAGGGCTGCTGCACGCGGCGGGTTGAACGCGCGCGTTTGACGTCCACATCGTCGAGCACTTCACGCAGGTGGGTGAGTTCGTCATTCTTGAGGTTGACCTCCCGCTGCATACCCTCCGACTTCGCAGCCTCGTCCTTGAGCGCCTGTTCCAATTCGTGGACACGTCGTGTTGTATCGGAGAGGGCATCCTGGTAGGTCGTACGATCCTGCTCCGCTTTGGCCGTACAGTCTGCATGCTCGTTCGACAGAGCATCGACCTGCGAACGGAGGCGGGTGGCCAGCCCGTCGACTTCTTCGTACCGCGCACGAAGGGAATCCATTTCCTGCATCAGAGACTCGACTTGCTGGGTGTGCTTGTTCTTCTCGTGCTCTATTTCATGCTCTTCATGCTCTTCAACCGCTTTCTTTGCTTGCAAGAGTCCTTTTTTCTCCGCCTCGAGCGAATGAACGAGCGCCTGGACTTCAGCCTGTTTCTTGATGAACTCTTGTGAACGAGCCTCGGCAGCGATGAGACGGCTACGCATCTCCTGGATCAAACTGTGCGCATCCGTCTTCAAAGCGTCCACTTCGGTGAGCTGCTCGCGAAGGGCTGCATTCTCGGCAACTACCTCGCGGTAGCGCACCTCGGTTTCTTCATTTTCCCCTTCGAGTTGATCGAGGCGAGTCTCCAGTGCGGTGATGCGGGCATGGTAAACGCTAATGTTGGCGTCGTCTCCGATGCGTGAAAGGCGGTGGTTACTGGAAGCACGCAGCTCGTCCAGGTGCGCTTCGGTTTCCTCGAGTAGCTTCGCCTGCGACTCAAGTTGGTGGTGGAGCCGTTCGTGTTCGCGGGCATTGTTCTGACGCTCCGATTCGAGCTGTTGTGTCTGGGAAATGATGCGCTCACGCAATTTGAGACTGTTGCTCTTGCTCACGTCGAGGTCTTTCTCGATGCGCGCGTATTTGCTGTCCCTGTCGGCAACACGTTGGCGGAGTGCCTGAAGTTCGATGTGTTCAAGACGGAAGTCGTGCTAGATGAGGTGGATCATTAGAGACCAACGTACAGATACGGAGACGAATGTCTGGCTGGAGAAAGATAGAGCACCTAACTTACATCAAGCAAGAGTTTCCACAGGAATCGACTGCGGTCGACCCATAGCTTGAGTGACTGGCCAGGGAGGAAACGGACGATATTGAATAGGAATTGCAAGACAAGGAATGTGAGGAGAGCGAGCGTAGGCAAGGATTCTGAGCCAAGCTGAGTGAGACAGGAAGGGTCAGCGACAGAATTATTTCTTTGGTTCGTATCGTGAAAGTACTGACCCAGATGAGTTTCTGCATGCGAGTTGACGCGGCAACGGACAAGGCACGCATATAAGTAGCTGGGCGGACGATCTGGCGAGACGAGGGCGGCATGGTGACAAGTGTGAATGAGGGGCGGACGAAGGGAGGTCCAAGCCTGGCAAAGCCTCTGTCAGCCTCGCCGGGGCGGTGACGAGGAGTGAGACCGGAGGCGGCTGGCTGTCACATGCCACCGTCGCTCGTTGTTCGCTGCCGCCGTTTCGCCGTTTCGCCGTTCGCGTTTGCATCACGTCACGGCGGAACCGACAAGCCGAAGGGTCACTCGTCATTCGGCCGGCGCATCCATGGTTCACAGCCATTGAACAAGCCAGGGCCAGAGCAAGCATACTTAGATACTCGGGCATGCATGGCTTGAGCAGTGAGCAGTGCTTAGATGGAAGCCGGCCCTGGCTCCATAAATAGACAATATGTGGAAGTACAATTCAAAATTAATACGAGATGAGCGTATACCCAAATACAGTATATTTATCAATTTGGACCGAAAACTGTACACTTACGATGACATCCCTGACATGTCTTTCAGTACCAGGTACAAGAAACTTTGTATTGGCCTTCTAGTTTAGTGGCATAGTAGACCCGTCTGATCTTGGGCTGTGGTTGTTGGGACGCATTGGTCGTTGGTCGTTGGTCGTCGCGGTTTTTGGAAAGGAAAAACATGTTCTAGCGTAGATTGGGTTTCTCCAGGATCTGAGGCAAAGTTGCAGAGCCACCGGCGCCGCATGAAGATGAAGGACAAAGAGGTCGGTACCACTCGCTTGGAGGATGGAGGGTGGGGTGTGGTGGACTCCAAGCGAACGATACAAACACGACTATCTTCGATTTTGGGCAGTAGCAGTAGTAGTACATACAGAGGATAAGGATACATAACACACATACATATACATACACACAACATATAGATAGATAAACCATCGACTACAACACAAGACGCGAACCTGCGCGGGAGAGACAACTCATCCGAGCAGCTCCACTGATTCATCCACGCGCGAGCCAGGAAACGAGCGTAGACCGCATGAGGAACTTGGACGACCGCTGTTCCGACGCAGCCAGTCGTTCCTCAAGCTCCTTGGCATGCTGGAGCGCCGCCTCGAGCGACGCCGCCATCTCCTTCTTCTCCGCAGATAGCTCGAGGTTTTGCGCCTCAACACTCGCAAGCCGCGAGCCGAGCCCCTCCGCGTTACTCGCAACCGCCGTATGCGCTTGCTCCTTGGCTTCGATCTCCGCCTTGAGCAGCGTGTTCTCCCGCTGGAGGTCTTCCAGTACGTGCTTCTCCTCCTCGTACTTGACTTCCAGCGATTCTGCTTTGGCGTGCAGCGAGCGAACGAGCCCGTTGGCATTCTTGAGCTCCGACTCGACCTCCTCGAGGAGCTTCAGCGCCGCCTCTTGCTCTGCGTCCCCGCGCGCTAGGTCTTCCTGGGCGGATGCGAGCTCGGCCTGCAACGCATCGATGGCACGCGCGTGCGCCTCGCGCTCGGTGTCGAATTGACGTGATTGGGCTGCGTAGCATTGGTTCAGATCCCGCCTTTCTTGATCAGCGAGATCGAGCGATTTGTTCGCTTGCTCGATTTCCTCTTCAAGAGTCTCGATCCGAAGGCGAAGGATCTTGGAATCGATGGAGAGCAGAGTGCGTTCGCGCTGAGCGGAGAAGACCGTCAGCATAATTCGGAAAAGAATATGATCGGAGGATCGTACACGTACCTCACGGAGTGTGACGCTCTGCTCCGATACCCAGTTGGTGAGTGCAAACGGGGCAGTACTGATATAACCCAGCAACAGGCGTGGGGTTTGGAACATTCTTGATACACCAGAATACGCTGTATCACGGATACGGGCTTTACAACTCGAGTCAGCATACAGATACTGGGCAATCGGGCGCGCGGACTCACCAGCGATGCGGAACGGACGATAGATCGAGGCACGAGGAAGCGAGCTGAAGTACGAGACGACGAACATGGATGGGGGATAAGACCAACCTGTGTGGTGGTGGTGATGGTGGTGATGGTGGTGGGGTGAAGGAGGTAACGATTTGAGCTGAGCTGCGGCTGGGAATATCCCCTCAGCCAGGAACGAGCTTATAACGATGAAGGTGGAATCAGGCAGTGCACACGCGTTTCGTACACACGCACCCGCTGTTGCGTCAGCCGAACCCACGACCGACCATTGACCCACAGGCAAACGCGAGGCAGCAGCGTGGTGCGCGTGTTCAGAGGGCGGCGAGAGAGGGTAGGTGGAGGTAGCTGCTCAGCATGATTATCCATCTTATTCAAAACTGGTTCTAGGGTCTCGGCTACCCATGTCGGCTACAAGTTGTTTTGGAGAGGCTGGTCCGCGGACTGGAAGCTACACGGAATGCGTGTCGGCACAGTATACTGTGGCTATGTTATGTAATATGACGCCGTGCCTCAATAGAAGAATGACGAGGGGCTTAGCACCCTGATCAGCAGCTTGCACGGGTCAGGCTGGCTTTGAATGCATGAAGTTTGGTGGATGACCGTAGATTAACGTGCCCCGTCCATTTACGATACAGTTTGCGACTTGAATGAGTCTCCGGGTCCCAAATTCGATGAGGAACGCTGGCCGGAATAGTGCCCGGATCGGGCTGGACGATATCAGCGCTTCGCTCGAGCCTCATCATCCGTTCAGGACCCAGCCTCACATCCCGGCCCTCTACCACCACCCGCTCAACACAAGCCATCCCCACGCGCTGCTCATGTTTTTGAGCTCACTTTGGGCCATTGAACGCGTAGTACTACTGGACGCACGACGGCCCCACCGCCTCTAATGCCCCGCGACTGCGCAACTGCAAGGTGCGCCGATCCTGGAATGGCCGAGTGCCCATCGGCAGCCCTGGTGGGTTGACGCAGTGCGCCAACCAGAGGTGCATGAACCAGGTGATGCCGAAATGCGACTACTCAGGCCCCTTGAGCTTTGCGAGCGCCCGGGCCCGACGGTGCATGGTTCACAGTGCGCGACAAGCCCGTGCATGGGAGCAGGAGATGATGGCGGCGATGACAACAAAGGATACGTGCCGGAAAGCCGTGTGTTAGCGGGTTGTCCAGAACTCAGAGAGGCTGTTAGTGGTTGAATGGGTGGTTGAACTGAGGTGGCCAGCCCGCGGGATCAGACTGAAGATATATGGAGATAGAGGAGAGGAGAGTATATCGTTTTCTATGGCTTCTATGGAGAAGGCAACCCCGGCGTAGACTGAGGTGGCGGACCACGATCCAGGATCGGACAGTCATTGTAGAGGTTCCACGTCCCATTTCTATTGACGGCGTTTCAGATGTATATTACGAGAAAGAATTCAAGGAATCGAAGGATTCGTTCGTGAAGGAAGGTCGACGGCGCTTCTGGTGTTCGGGAGTGAGATGAGAGGAGATCGAAAACAAGAATTACAGTGAGTATCTCTGAGCCACGAAGTTCTACACACAGAGAGACGGAGGTCGATTGACCAAAGTACGCGGGCACGAAAGGTGGTGCGAGTGGTTGGATCCTGCCACTGACACACAGCCCATCGCAGAATGGGTTCGGTGAAATAGACAACCCTCGTCTGGACTGTACAGAGGGGTCCATGTTCGCAATTCTAGGAAGGCCCGAGTCGTGATGAACTGGGTGCTCTAGGCATGGTGTGACAGTCCCGAGCACAGGTATGCGTGTTCTCCCTTGTTCGCCTGCAGACCCAGAGCCCCCACCTCGAATCCGCAAGTGGGGCGATGGCGCTGGAGCGTGTCCTCCAGCTGCAACATGCGCCTCGTCTGCTGGGCATGACTTCACCTAATTGAAAGCATAATCGCGCCTATTAATTAATTGCTCCCCTTCTCTCCCGAGGGTTCTCTTCATGTGAGCCTCACTGCCTTGATTCGGGGGCGATTGTAAGTACGCGACAGGTATTGCCATCATAGAGTCACAAGTAGACAAATGTTTCTCTCTTGTCTGTTGAGATAGACGTTTGACCCTTGTACGTTGCGTTCGATTCGCTTCACCTTAATTCCGTCGATCGATCGACTTGAAGCACTAGGTGAAGTGAAGAGATCCTCGAAGACAGCTGTAAATAGTGACCTTGCAAGTCTTTTCTTCCATTGAAGTATAGGACCAATGCTCGGATCGATTGATCGTCAGTCTGTTACACGTGTGGTGGCCCTTTGCCACCGTGATTATGTGTAAGGATATATTCTCGGCTACTATACTCAGTCATTATGTAGTCGGGCTATGATTCTGGGTATGTGCCGCGGGTTCCATTAGTTTGGCTAATCGTCACTTGACCTCGACCGGTCCGTCGCACAATTTGTATCCGTCGTCTCTTTCCGGATAAAAGGAATCGAAGGAGCTGTGCCACCAATCGAGAACAAATGGGGAAACAAGTACTCGATATACTTACATTATGGATACCGGGCAGGGGCGAGGGATATATCCTCACAGGATTTGCGCCCGCTCACACGCTGCGCTAGCTCTTAACCGGTGTTTGCATTCGGCCTTATTTCTTTGGCCAACGTCGATCTTTAAGCCAGGCCGTTGATTTAGCCAAACAATTCGACCGTGACCACGAGCGTCCAGAAAATTTGGATGTCATGCGATGAAAATGACTCTACTCAAACGCGGGTTTCCGGGAATTGTGAAAAGTTGTTCTGATCCCAGACCTGGTGTGAAGCATGGTACCGCATTCGGCAGATCTTATGAGGAGCAACGCCCATGCAGCAAGAGATACCAAGTCCTAGAATACACCGAAGAGTTGGGCTTTTTGATATCAACGACATGATTAGTTAAACGCGAACCACGACAAAGGCGAACAGCTTGTCCAACAAAGGGAATTGTCGGTCGTCCTCAAACACAGGGCGCGCGGGTCTGAACACCGGAGAGCGGATATGGTCCATTGCTATTACCCGATGAGAACCGGAGGTGAGTGATACCCGATAAGCACCGGCAAGTGATACTCGGCAGCCAGGAAACCTCCACGGCACCAATTACCAGACTGACTCGTAAGGCGCCCATCCTCTGGACTCGCCTTATTTAACAAGTCGAAGAGCAACGTCTCAGGTCATTGCACTCCTCATCACTCAGAAAAACCCACTCGATACATCTCAGCTCTCTATTCAGTTCTTCACCGAACGCAACCTGTTATTCTCCAATGGATTTCTTCTTCAACCTCTTCAGCCCTGCCACTCGTACCGAGCTTGACTCAGAAATCGAGCAAGTTCCGGTCGATTTCGAGGGTGGCGGTAACGGTGGCGGTAACTGCGTCGTGGCCTAAGATTAGGAATCATAGGTGAGTCTCCTGTCAGATCAATTCGTTTAGCATAGTACTCACTTGGTCGACTTCCCTGCCCGCAAATTCGTTTGTAATCCCGCACGTATAGAGGGTGGAACGCGCCAGCAAGGTCATTCTAGATGTCTACACATCTCATATGACACCCTCCGCTCTCTTCTCATACCTCAAGTATCCCCGTCAATTTCTGCTTTTCCTCTTCCTTCCTCAGCTCGACTCTCCATTGAGGTCGTATAGCGTTGTTGTTACCCCACGGCGCAACTCGATACTCGTTCCCTGCTTACTAAAACCCATTAACTCTCCGAACCCCCTGTTGCACTTTTCTATCACTGTCTCATTAGTCGGGCTGCTTTGCTCATCTATTAGCAGATCCATTGGTTTGTTGTATCCGCTATGTTCATCTTGATTGAATACACGATACTTTTGGCTTTAAACATAGGTCTTCACAGGATGCCCCCCACGCAAGTTCCGCGCACCTACGCCAATCGTTTGCTTACGTCTTGCTTGTGGCGTGGCGGAAGGGGCGCTTTGTGATCCACCTGCTGTTGAGTGCAAAACAAGTGCAAATAAGAGGAACGTTTTGGACCCTACAACCCATCGCAGAGCGAATTGGGCCGGGTTCGGTAAAATAGACGACCCTCGTCTAGACTGTACAGAGGGGCCATGATGGCAACTCATGTCTCTACAGGTTGCATATTTTTGGGGGAATATGCGAAGACGAGGAAACCAAAGCCGTGATGAACTGCGTCACCAGACTTGTATTGGCTTGCGATGGTGACGGTCGCAAATCAAACTTTATTCGGGAATCGAAGATTTGCAAATCTCGTCAAAATCTCGCTTGTTCTACTTTATCGTATCTACTTAATTACCAAGAGTCAAAGCAAGCGGTACCGGTCATCGTTATTTGCCAAGAGGGATGGCCCCTGGCTGTCGTCCACGAGGGCTTGATGACGCTGTAGTGGCCAAAGGTTAATGTGGTTCCTAATATCCACCCACGCACTTGAGGATTGCAAGATATACTGCGTTACGTTTGAATATGTGTTGTAGTACAAAGTTAATACCAGATATCATTCGCTCGTTCATTCATCTGCTGACCTCAAGTACCAACTGAAACCAGCTCAGATTGTTATAGCCATGGAATTGAAGCCATCAAGAAATGTATCATCAAGGCTATGGGGAATCAGGAAGATGTGATGATCTTCACCCATATAAATACAGGGGCTTCAACATGCATTAATAAGGCAGCATGGGGTATGGTAATAGCGGTGATGACCATGATATTAGTGAGTAGCCATTTAGGCGGGGACGATTCATATGGTCGTCCGCCCACTATGGTGAAGACAACAGGTAATACAAGAGCAACATTTCCACGAAGGAGAGGTTGACATTGCGTACATTAGCCACTCACAACTGTCGGAAATCGGAAATTCTGGTTCTTTCGGGTTTCGGGCTCCGGTGCGAGTACCGGATGGACGGTTATATAAGGGCCTCAGTATACGTATTGTATCCTTGAGCGTTTGTAGCGGGCCTATGAAAGGATAAAACTCAGACGTGTTGCGGGACAACGTCTATGCTAGTATTTACCTATGAAAGGATAAAACTAATATACATAAGCAGCGAGTCGTGGCGGAGAAGACTAAGACGTGTTGCGGGACAACGTCGGAGGCTGAGAAACTTGACAGTGGCGACACCCACTGTAGTGGTGAATCATGTCAACGCTTGAAAAATTCTCTACCTCTAACAGGGCCCAACAAACACGATTGTTCTTGTTGTACATAGCTGCGCGGAATTTCTGACAGGAAACTCAGCACACCATCGGGCCACCCATGTTTTCATTCTTCCTTGCAGGGCTGTGATTCCCAATGGTTCAGGAGGGAAAAGGATGCAAGATTCAGAGCTTAATGTATGGATGGAATACTGTTAGAAACCCATTTATGACAAAATGAGAAGCTTGAGGAGGCTCAATAACCAGAGAGGATCTTATACACTAAATTAGAAACAAAAGGCTACGAGGGAAGAACGGCTAGCACTGCGATGTTGAAAATTTCGGTCCAAGTGGTTCCAAACGCAAAGTCATCAAAATCAAGTGAAACTGATCGAACATTGGATGTAAAAGGAATTGTAATGAGAGCAGGTGAATGGAGGCCTCTACGACAATCTTGGGGTACCCAATAGAGTAAGCCGCCGTCTGAATCTCTGACCCAACCCCGTGAGTCAGGCCGTGAACAAAAATCAGGATGGACTGGATTACAAAGGGAGGATGGTTTATGTGGAAATGGTTCCTTCATACGGATGGAATTGTGATCAGCCCCGGGAACAATACGTTGCACATCGGGAGAGTAAACAACAGACACCATGCTCGCGGTTTCTCCTTCTAGAGGCCTACCAACTGTGGCATCCGCCTCGGCATCCCAGATTCGAATCGTATTGTCAAGGGATCCAGAAATGACGCGCCGTCCATTGGGAGAGTACGCGACGGACAGCACACAACTACGCCCTTCTAAAGGATTTCCAACTGCAGCACCAGTTTCGGTATCCCAGATTCGAATCGTATGGTCATAAGATCCAGAGATGATGTACCGCCCATCGGGAGAGTAGGCGACGGACCGCACACCATTGGTATGCCCCTCTAGAGGATTGCCGGCTGCAGCACCAGTCTCTGCATCCCAGATTCGAATCGTGGTGTCATCAGATCCAGAGGTGATGTGCCACCCATCGGGAGAGTAGGCGACGGATAGCACACTATTGGTATGCCCTTCTAGAGGACTGCCAACTGCAGCACCAGTCTCAGCATACCAGATTCGAATCGTCTTATCATGAGATCCAGAGATAATGTGCCGCCCATTGGGAGAGTAGGCGACGGACAGCACACTATTGGTATGCCCCTCCAGAGGTTTGCCAACCGCAGCACCAGTGTCGGCATCCCAGATTCGAATCGTGCTGTCATAAGATCCAGAGATGATGTGCTTCCCATTGGGAGAGTAGGCGACGGACAGCACACTACTATGGCCCTCTAGAGGTTTGCCAACTGCAGCACCAGTCTCGGCATCCCAAGTTCGAATCGTGCTGTCATAGGATCCGGAGGTGATGTACCGCCCATCGGGAGAGTAGGCGACGGACCGCACACCATTGGTATGCCCCTCTAGAGGATTTCCGGCTGCAGCACCAGTCTCTGCATCCCAGATTCGAATCGTGGTGTCATGAGATCCAGAGACGATGTGGCGCCCATCGGGAGAGTAGGCGACGGACAGCACACTATTGGTATGCCCCTCCAGAGGTTTGCCAAGCGCAGCACCAGTCTCGGCGTCCCAGATTCGAACCGTGCTGTCATAAGATCCAGATATGATGTGCCGCCCATTGGGAGAGTAGGCGACGGACCGCACTTCACTGGTATGTCCCTCCAGAGGGTTGCCAACCGCAGCACCAGTGTCGGCATCCCAGATTCGAATCGTGCTGTCACTAGATCCAGAGATAATGCGCCACCCATCGGGGGAGTAGGCGACGGACAGCACACCACCGGTATGCCCCTCTAGAGGATTGCCGACTGCAGCACTAGTCTCAGCATCCCAAATTCGAATCATCTTATCATGAGATCCAGATATGATGTACCGCCCATCGGGAGAGTAGGCGACGGACCGCACACCATTGGTATGCCCCTCTAGAGGTTTGCCAACCGCAACACCAGTGTCGGCATCCCAGATTCGAATCGTGGTGTCATGAGACCCAGAGATGATGTGCCGCCCATTGGGAGAGTAGGCGACGGACAGCACACTATTGGTATGCCCCTCTAGAGGATTGCCCACTGCAGCACCAGTCTCGGCATCCCAGATTCGAATCGAATCGTCACGAGATCCAGAGATGATGCGCCGCCCGTTGGGAGAGTAGGCAACGGCCTGTACATCACTGGTATGCCCCTCTAGAGGCTTGCCAACCGCAGCACCAGTCTCAGCATCCCAAATTCGAATCGTCTTATCACGAGATCCAGAGATGATGTACCGCCCATCGGGAGAGTAGGCAACAGACCACACACCACCGGTGTGCCCATTAAGGGGCTCGCCAATCACAGCACAAGTCTCAGCATCCCATATCCGAATGGTCGTGTCCCAGGATCCGGAAATGATCTGCTGCCCATTGGGGGAATAGCTCATGCAAGTAACACCCCGAGTATGCCCAATCCATTTCAATGGCGGTGCTGGCCATGACGACAATTTCCCTCCCACCATCCTGATGGCTTTGGTAAACCTCGTGATGAAGGTATTTGATAAAGTCGAGCGTGAGGGCAAGAAGGGTCGCGTTGAAAGATAGGTATGTGGCGCGCTGACAGAAACTGGAGTACGAAACGCGATCATGAAACGACAAACGTCTTGAATTCTCTCGAGAAGGGTCGAATCGCAATACTACAGCCAATCAGAATCACTGTGAATACAATTTGGAGCTTGACTTACCTTGGCCCAGGATATCACCCTTCGAACGCCCGGAGTACCCATCGAAACCATTCCCATGATGCTCAACACTTCGATCCAAAATAAGGGGTACAACCCTTTGAAGAATTCCTTCAAGCTTTCCCACACCCGCCGATCGTTATTATCGGGAGTAAAGCAGAGATGATTTGGCCAATAGAAGGAACTGTATTGCAGAGAGTCGGAAATGTTTTCTGTGATTCGGGATGGGAGATTTCGGATGTCCCCATTGGCGAGTCGGGAATCTCCGAGCCCGCAGATATTGAAACGGAGTTGGGAAACCATCGTCTCGAGACAAGCAATTCCCATCTGCACATTTGCGTCTCGGGGGTTAATTCGATAATCGCAGGGACAGTCCTCGCTGACAAGGAAGTCTGAAATCGATAAATGCCGGACACGAATCCCTCCATTTGTGCCCTCGTCTCGATAGAGCAAAGAGCTGAGGTCATCCACCCACTTTTTAACGAGGTTGTGTTCCACTCTTGCCAGCTCTGCAATTGTCTCCTCGCACAGAACACGGTATGGAGCTGCGGTTAGGACGGCTCCAATGACCCGCCGAAACTCGGCATTGCTATGTACTATTCGTGAGTGTAGGATATTTGAGTAGAGCCCGTATAGAGGTTTCAACCCAGCACCAGCTTCTTCGGAGGTTGCCCTCAAAAAATCTGTGGGGTTCGCACAACGCTCAAGGGAAAGAATAAGGGTCTTGATGAAGATGAAGAGGCCATTTGCCCGAGAGATAATCTGGTCCAAGAGCGATTCATTTGGCCAAGGCGTGGGGAGGTGCCATTGTTGGGCGACCAGATCAAATTCGCTTTGGGCGAAGGTTCGCAGATCATGACTGGCTTCTTGATCTGTACCCAAATCATATCGCAAATACGACGAATGGGTGAGTCTATCGAAGAAGTGTTGGATATCGGCTTCGGGTCTACTGGTAAGGATGATTTTCAGCCACGGAGCACGTGCGGCCGCGCCGGTCAAAAGCCTCAGGAGGGCTGGGCGACTACGATGGTTGCCGCATTCGTCGAATGCGTCAATGACAAAGACGAGGAAATCGCTTGGACATTTAGGAAGGTTATCGAGCAAGTCAACGAAGAGTGAGTCCTTCATTGACTCTGGTGTCAAGTTTGGGTCGTCACGGAGACAATTTGCCACAATGATGCGAAAAGGGGGGAATATTCCCGCGAGTTTGTAGATGAGAGTCGGGAGGATGTTTCTGGGCTCGCTCAAGTTAGAATCATCCCTCCGGCAGAAAAAGGCTCCTGCAAGCCTCTTTTGATCGTGAAGGCTCGCACAGATCGAATGAGCTAAGGAGGTTTTTCCGATTCCGGGTAAGCCGTAGATCCAGTATGTATTGCCCTGAAGAAGATCTCTCTCTTCCGATTTATTGGCCACCCAATCTACGATTTCTTTGAGGCGAGATTTACGGGTGCCATCCATACAGCGGAGGCCCTGGTGATAGCCGGTCTCGATAGGTTTAAGACGCCTGAGTAGAAGCTCTTGCTCAACTACCCCTACATGAAAATACTGAGAATGAGCTCGCGCTATATTGAGACAATGAGTGCTTACCACTTCTTTTTGCTAGGCGCAGAGTCTCGACGTTGACCGCACGAGTGAAGTCCTCGATGACATCTGCTAACTCTCCGTCCATTGCTTCAATCATTTCTTTATCCCCCGAATAAATGAGTGCATCTCCTGTTCTCTCTGCGATCATCAGCATTTTGCGGATTCCAGAAAAGAACCACCCACTGAAACGCCCACGCTTGACGTAGTTGCATATAAATTTAGCAATCCTTTGCATCACCTCGAACATTCGCGGCATTATTTTATCCAAGATCTCTGTCTCTTCGCTGACAATGTCGTCTGCGACCTTATCCGCCAAAGGCAAGACGCGTTGCAACCGATCCAGCAGGCTCGATGGCATCTGATCAAATTTATTTTCTTCCTTCATGAGCTGATAGATCAACCATTACCTCTGCTTCTGATCCACCAAGCAGAGAGCACGAACCTCGAATACGACTTTGGCAACACCGAGGACAGCTTTTGCGATTGGATCGAACTAGAAGGTGTCAACGTCCTGCTGGTTTCCATACAGGCAGACCTGACCTCAGCGAATACAGCGCCAAGTTGAATCCCTTTTCCCAAAACCCTCTCCATCGATTTACTCATCAGTGGGGTGTATCCCTTCATCAATCCTTCAAGTTCTTGGAGCGACGACCGTAGAGATTCCGCCTATGCGGACATTGTTAGCTAGCTGAGGTGGATTGTGGTAAAGTGACGAACGGTAGCGTTCGCAGAGAATCGTAGTTCTAGAGATACACGACTCTTTCCAATGGCAACGTCCTCTACCCTTCTCCGTCAGACAAGAGCGAACTGGTCGGTAATCACAACTGACTTTCTAGAGCGAATTCATGATTACTGGATCCCCAATAGGCACTGAAAAGGCCTTTTAGGTCAATGACTTCATTCGTCTGTCGGCTCTTCGCCTTAAACGGATTCTTGGTGATTTTTTGGATCTCCACGCGGATTTCGGATGTCGGAGAGATATATCTACATACATAGAGCCTTCAGTATGCGTATATAGTGAGGGAACGATGGACATACGAGCGTTGGGCTGGTGTCCAGGTTCGGTTACCGTTCTTCTCCAATTCTATCTTCTGGCTCCCCTCAAATACCTCCAGCTGATACCTCGAATTTGTGGCACCTTGCAAATTGATTTCTGTTTGACGCACAAGATCAGTGGTGTGACCCAGCTTGGAGGGAAGCGCCGCACGGTCTAAATACACGCTTGGAGGTGATCAGAAAACAACGCCACGCTAGCTGTCTAGGTGCTCACAAGCTGATCGCCTTGGGTGCTTGAGTTGCCATGTTTGTTTGCCTTGGGAGAATGGGAAGAGGGCAACGGGCAATGGGGCGATGGGTGGATTGCCGCGAGAGCTGTCACGTCGAAAGCTGGATCAATATCCCTTTTGGGTCCACACGCCTTGCCCCTCGATGTTGAGCTCTTGTAGGCCTCTCTCATCTATGTATACTGGATGCACAGATTCGCAATACAAACATCCCACCTACGCGTCGGCGTTGAGAACAAATCCTCACGGGGCAACGACGCATCTTTTGTCCAGGTCAAGTGCTTTGGGCGCCGAAGGCTCCAAGGTGGTCTACCCTATTGTTTTTCTTTTAGTCACATAACCAGCCATCAAGCAACACCTTGACAGCTACCGCCGACTGTCGGTCGTGCAAACGACTGACAGGCGAAATTGTTGTGCACCAGCTTGTCGAGCCAAGTGGGTGTATTCCTCAGCAGCATCAAGTCAGAATCCAGTCACATGATACCTATTCTTGATCAAGTCCACTCGACATATCATGGGAACAATATATGCACCTGAAAATTGTAGCCACCTTAAGCTCGATATTGTTGTGGTTACGGCGGAAGATACACCCACCCTGGTAATCGACTTCAGTCTATCCGTTCCAGTTCCTGAATGGGAACCATGGATTGAGGCTATCGAGGAAAAGAAGGGAGGGCAGCATCAGCTGTATCAGCCAATTCGGGCAGATGTGACAATACTTTGCTCGTGGCCAACGTCCAGACACCAACCATTCATTCAAACCCCTTGCGAACGAACTCGTGAATCGCAAAACCTCTTCAAAAACCACTCATCTTATGCCACATAGCTATTAAAATATACCTATGTATGTACTCGCAAGTGTCAACTACGCACTCCGTCTAGTAATCCAGGTCTGTTACGCCATGCACCAATAGAGGAATGACGAGGGGCCAGCAACCTGGTCGGTTTGACGGGTCATGCACAACTCAATCCGCTGGCTTGATGTGTGCGAAGCTACACCCTTCCATTTGATGGATGACCGTCGGACAATATGTTCATCTACTATTTACAATACAGATCGCGACTTGCAAGATGTTTCCGAGTCCTAAAATGAGCATGCGTCAAGATATTAAATGAGGTTTCCACTGGCCGTAGAGAATGCCCCGGATCGGGCTAAGCGGCATCAGCACTTCAGTCGGGCCCCAGCATCCGTTCTTGACCCAGACATCACTCCACCACCTCCCGGTGTACATAAGCCATCCCCATGCCCACGCCCTGCTCACGTTTCTGCGCACACTCGGGCTCTTGAACGCGCGTAGAGCTACCGGGCGTACAACAACTGCCTCTAGGAACATACCGATGGGCTGTGCGAGGAAAAACTGCATAGTGCTCCGATCCCAGAATGGCCGGGTGCCCATCGGGAGCTCTGGCGGGTTGACGCGGTGCATGAGCCCGAGGTGCATGAGGCAGGTGATACCAAATATGCAGACACCCTTTGCGAGTGCCCGGGCTCGACGGTGGGCGACGAGCCGGTGGGAGAGGTCGACGATGGCAGCGCTGACGACGAAGGATACGCGCCGGAAAGACGCGTGCCACCGGGTTGTCCAGAAGTCGGAGAGGCTGATAGCGGTGAATGGGTGATTAAACTGAGGTGGCCAGCTTGCGGGATCGGACCCGAGGGAGACGAAGATAATCGAGACGAGTGTATAGGGCTTGTCTATGGACAAGGCGGTCCCGACGCAGACTGAGGTGGCATACACGATTTGTTGGTAGGGTGGAAGGGACGTGATGGGGTGGTCGTTGTGGACGTCCCATGTCCCCGTTCTATTGATGGAGTCACAGATGTCTATTATGAGAATGAGTCCAAGGAAATGAAGGACCCGTTCGCGAAGGAAGGTGAGGCGGCTTTTCTGGTGTTCGGGATTGAGAAGAGATGGGGGACAAAAGTCCCAGTGAGTGTCTTTGAACCACGAGGTCCCGCGCATAGAGAGAAGGAGGTCGATTGACCAAAGTACGCGGGCACGGAAGGTGGTGGGGAGTGGCTGGATCTTGCTATTGGAAACCCATCGCGGAACGGGTTCGATGAAGTAGACAAAACCGGTCTCGACCGTACGGAGGAGCCCATAAACGCCTATGATGGCGATTCCCGTCTCTACGAGCCGCATATCTGTGACATGGCTTGGGGCATAGGCGAAAAAGAGGAAGGCGGCTGCTGCAGCGGCTGAGAAGAACACCCGTGTGGCGGCAACAAGAAAGGTGGTTGGGTATGTGAGGGTGTATATTGATACCAGGAGCAGATTGAACGCGAGCGTGAGCGACGGTATCGTGTTCTGAGGCAGTTGGAGTCCAGCAATCAGCGCCCTGACAGATTCCCAATCAAAATTATTATTATTATTATCCTATTAGCAATGAGCAGTGAGTACCTTCAAGTGCGCTCGTACCCGCAATGCGCAAAGTTACATACCGCCAGCTGCTCTGAAACGGGCTTGTCGAAAAACTGGAGCCTCCATCCTTGACTCATTGGGCCTCCCAATCCCAATCTAGCTGACGCGGTGGACTCTTGTGCGCAAACCACCGGTCTGGTAGTCGTTCAAGGGCAAGGGCTGGCGTCAATCTCCTCAGGCACTCCGGCGAGGACGTCGCCGTACATACATGAAGCCACGAAGCCAGGCCTTCACTTGAACCACGTGTTCGCGTTGAAACGACGGTTCTACATCAACAAAGCCACTCATTCACTAGCATTTGTCTAGTGCCAGTCATATTTATTACGCCTGCATTCCGTCACCACCAGCCGTGGATGCTAGCGGTGACTCCTGAAAACCCGTAAATTCCGATCTGTTGGAGATCCTGCTCCTGGAGCTTTCCTATACTGCCACTCTCATCGCCGTTTTGTTCGGAGATTCGGTCTCGACATGCTACTTTTTGCCGGACACACTGGAAACCCTCTCCATAACATGGGATTGGGCGCTCACGCTCTATATGGAGTTGGTAGTATAAACAACGGTAGGGATTGGGAACCAAAATTCGCTCCGCTCAAGAGTACAATCAATGAAGGCCTCAAAAAAAAGTTGGATATTAGAGAGAGCAGGATGATAGTGTACAGTGTTGTAGTAGTTATGCATGTGCCGAGGTTTTAGTTTTTTGAAGCATAGCTGGATCTGCTATGCACAGTCAACCTCTACCCAACTTTGGTATCCCAAGGATTTACCTTACAATTTATGTATCCCCTCTCTCATACTTTTCAGCTGCTGGCAGTTCGTTTGGCGTTTCTACGACGAGCTTCCTGCCGCCGTAGAGCTGATTAATGACTGCCGCACGCTTAAGGACCTCAAGCTCCTTCTTCGTCTCGTCATAAAACGCTTGGAGACGCTCCGGAGACGGGTCCTTGCGCCCATCGAGGACATCTTTGAAGACGTGCTGCGTTCGTTGGACGAAATAAGATCGGAAATTGTACGATGCAAAGGAGCGCGACGTCGAGAGCATAGAGTTGTAGAGAGACTGAAGGGCTTCCCTCGTGGGTGCTGAGGCCATTGTCGTTATAGCCCTCGTCAAAAATTCGCGGGTATGTATGGGACCAAAGACAGAAACCTTTGGAGCCGAACACCAACACCTACGAGGGATGGCCGAGGACCCACGCGACGCGAGCAAAGAGGTCCCTATTTCAAAGCCTCCGCAATGGGAAGAAACTTCAGGTACTACTAGTTTCCGTTTCCGTCACTCTACCCGCCCGTTTCCCGTGTCGACGAAATATCATTGCAGACCCACTCTCGTCGTTTAGTACGCTCATGTCAGGTATTTCTATGATTACCAGGAGCAAGTTCGTCAATTTTTCTCTACTCGTTGAGCTCCGTCGCTGATTGATACCTCCACAGGCAAATAGTCTGGCCAGCATTCGCCGTTGCTTTAACGGCCTATACGAGTCAACATCCAATCCGCATGAAGGAAGGTGGAAACGGTATATCTCCTCTTCTGTAAGTTCCTTTCCCTGACGTTTGTCCTTCCCCACTGACTCTGATCCTCCAGATTCGCAATTGGAGCAATCGTGATAACCTACCTACCCACGATGATGCTTCCCTCCATCCCCACAACTGCTCCTCTATCATAGCGTGCTTCCTCCAATAGTTTCAGAATCATATTTATCGTTGCTAAGAAATCCACCTTGGAGGGAGACGAAGCGGGTCCAAAGCTTCAGTCATGAGAACGCTTGTTGAATAGACATAGTATGGGGCTCTTAGGGGTGAGGGAGCTGACGGAATAAATTTGGAGAAAGGGAGGTGCAATTAAAGTCTTAAAGGTTCCAAAGAGGAAAACCAGAGTTTGCCTTGGTTGGGGTATATGGGTATATATTAGCAGTGTGTATTAACGTGGGTGATCTACACGATACTCGAAAAATGGCTTGTACCCTACCAGAGAATTGGGGTTATGCAAGGCGAGAGACGGCGTTCAGAACCACGCGATGAAGCAGCGGGACTCGCATGGGCGTCCAAGGGTTAGCTCCTTTAGGGTTCTGGCCGGAGTGGATTGAGAAGGTTAAGCGGAGGATGTAAGCAAATGCACAAACGCGGGCCGACGGGGAGTAAAAGGATCCTGGATCATTGTACCAGAGAGGTGTTTAACCATTCACGATTATCTCGCAAACCAAATCGGCGATAATCCGAGAAGAAGCGCCACCTCACGGGTCAAACGAATCATGCAAGGTAGGCGCTCCGAAACTCGTGACTGAATAGAGATTGTGGAGTCTACCCTGTGGATGGTGAGCATATTTGTGCAGAGCCTTGGTATCCGTATGAGCTGACGAAGCGACTGACCTAAGCTTCGAGCGGGGCGGTATCCAAAAGCGGGGCGGCGTGGGAGTTGATGGGAAGATGTTCTAGGGGGCCAGAAGAGATGAGAGGGCTAACTTTGGTGCCATCGTAACCTTGGCTGGAGCGAGAGAGGAATGGACAACTGTTCAAGCATTTGGGGGCAGAATACCTACACAAACGGGTCAACGACTGCCAGCAGGAGCAGTACACCGGTCACAGAGCACGCCACCAGCAGTCAGCGGCGACCTCTTGCGCTTCGTAGGCGATTGAGGACGCTGGAGAGAAAGGGGTCAACATACAGCATACAGCCAAAAAGAAAAAACCAAACGGCACTCTTACCTTCCTCCTCGCCCTCGCTGCGGGCGCTGTTCAACGCCACCGCTCACCGCGCATGCTGACGACGGCGGGCGCATGTCCTCGACGACGCCAGGAGCCAGGAGCCAGGAGCCAGACCCACGAGGTACTCCAACCGAGTTGTACACCCACTTTTGGCTCGCCTGAGCTGGTCGACCGTGGAGGAAAAAAGGGAGGCTGCGTGGTGTTGACCAAACAATGGGCGCTCATTGACAACACCGACGGCGAGCTCTCTTCTCCCTCGCACCCACTCGCCTCGACGCCCTCGACAGCCTCGATACTCGCTCCTCGTCGCTTCCTACGATGAGCAGCAACGGCAGACGACCACCGCCGATAGGACCCCGGTTGCTCATCAACCACCACCACCACGACAGCGGTAGCGGCAGCGGCAGCGGAGAGAACTGCAAACGAGACGGGGCTGCGCGGGACGACGGCCACCGCAACACAGACCGCAACAACAGATACACCTCGCCGTCATCATATCCCTCGTCGTCCAAAGATCGTGAAACTGGCTATCGTCCCAGACACCACCCAGACGCGCCAGGCCCCGCAAACTCGTCGCACGAGCACTCGCGCTCAACCACACACGACACGCGCTCTTCTGCGCCAAATGCATCAGCTCTCCTCCGGCACAACCAACGTGAGTTCCTGCGCGCCTCCTGCCAATTTTTTCCGCAAATTTTTCTGACGCTGTTTTTCGCTTCGTTGTGCTCACTCAGCCGACACCAACACCAACATCGCACAGCCAACCCAACGCGCACCATCACCAATCCCAGAATGGCCACCACCTGTGGAGGAACCTAGGAGGAAAAACTGGTATGCGATATATGACCCCACGCTCGATCCAAAACGGTCAAAAGGGAAGGAGGTTATCTACCGATACGACGGTAAGGCTCCCTATGGCGAGCCGGAAATCATCGTGCAGGACCCCCGACTGGAACCTAAAGTGCAGGGAAAGGATCTCGGTGCGCGCGGCGTTCGCAAGTTCCGCCCACAGCTGTACCCTCTCATCTACGAAGTGCGTGTCCATTCCCTTCCTTTAGCACACCTTGTTCACCAACTCTTTGCCACAGTGGGACGAGCGTTCAACTGGCCCACCTCCCCCACCCGCGATCCTCGTCACCGGTCTCAATCCGCTCACACCTTACCCACAAGTCCGCCGCCACTTCGCCCAATACGGCACGGTCGTCGCTTTTGACGGCAAGATGGACAAGTACACTGGTGCACCGCTGGGCATTATCTGGGTCAACTATGGTAACCACGAGCTCGCGAAGCATGTTGCTGAAAAGGAAGATGGGCAGCGCGTCTGGTTGGGCGGGGAGGGACAAGTCATCAAGGTCGAGCTCGACTCTGTCCAGCAGGAGAAATGTAAACAACGAGTCAATGCCGAGATTGTTAGGCGCAAAAAGGAACAAGAGGCCAAATCGATGCGCCCGCCTCCTAACCCTCTACTGGGACGCTCGTCCTCGTCTGCATCTGCACCCCCTGCAACAGGTGCCATGCACCAGGTGAAAAGAGATGCGAGCGCGACCACGACGACAACTCTGCTGAACATGTCCTCTACGCAGAAGTCGAACGTCGCGAGCACTTCAATGCCAGGGAACGGCGTCCTCCCTCCTAAGCCAACTGCAGTCTTCCCGTCTGCTGCAGTCAATGGCTCAACGCGAGACATCTCCGCCTCGCGTATGTCGAGCGACACCCCGATCGACCTCCGCCGGCGCGCATCCTCACGCCGGTCACCCTCTTTGCATTCCCCCTCGCAATCTCGATCTCGTTCCCGCTCACCAGCACGTGCATGTTCGCCCACCCGGTCACCGCGCCGCCCTCCATCGCCCGTCGACCCGCCTCCACCGCCTCCACAGCGCATAATTCCCAAACCCAAAACGCCTGCGGATATCGAGCGCGAGCGCGAAGAGGAGCATGAAGAGATCCTCAAAGTGCTCGAGGCGAGCGGGAAGGAGCACATCAAGATTGACGGGTTGCCTCTTGGTCGTGGTGTGCTTGACCGTAGTGGGATGATTGGTCTTAAAGAGGCCGATGTCAAGGAGTTTTTTGATGGATTCGAGCCTGACCAGGTTGGTCCTTTCATTTCGTGGTTTTGCTTGGGTACTAGCGGGCCATGAAGAAATCATTTGTGCACCTCTCTGAAGTGTGACGAAGCTGACATACATTGTGTCTTGCGTTTGATACAGGTAGTTCACGATCACACCGGGTGGTATGTGACGTTCCATAGTCCTTCATCCGCCCGCCGCGCCTCGCTCGTCCTCGAAGGTCGGCTGTTGCTGCGATATGTCGTCCGTCTCAACGTCGGCAACCCACCTCATCGGCACGCCGTCGTCCGGAAGAAGTACGATGAGCGAGCACTCATCAAGCAGACCCGCGAACGCATCGTGCGCGAGCTCCGTGCGCAGGCTGAACGTGATGTCCGCGAGCGTATCGTTGCAGAGCGGATGCGGATGATCGTCCATGAGGAGCGAACCCGTCGGGAGATCGAATTAAACGCGAGTGAGGGGGCGAAGACGAAGAATGAAAACGAGGAGGACCGCGAAGATGAAGAGAATATCGGCTTTAATGTCCGGATGCGAATGGCTAACCTCAAGGGATTGTCATTTAAAAAGAAAAAGGTTGATAGGGAGGGCAAGGATGGAGGGACGAATGAACCTGTGTCCCTGCGGAAGCCGTTTGCCGAGAACCAGCGGGGAAGGATTGAAAAACGAGATCAGGAAAGGGCCACTACGACCAGTCCTATTGCTGTCAAGACTGGGTCCCTGGTTCTCTCATCGCCGACTAAACCACCCTTGCAAGTGCCAACTTTCAATCTGCAAACCGAGGCGGAGGCGCGTGAGGAGGAGATACGCAGATCTGCGAAGCGGGACAAGTCACGCAAGGAACGGGAGGCGATCATTCTAGACGATGGGGTCGAGTCCGACTATGTGCCTGAAGTGGGAGCAGCCAAACCTGCCGCTGGCGCACAAAAGAAACGCAAACCCAAGGGTGCACCCATTGGGCGACCGAAGAAAGTCAAGATTACCTCGCCAGTGATTCATCACTCGATCCTCGTAGACGATGCGCCCTTCGTTATCGAGACCTCCTCGCTACAACCGGCTCTACCAACCTTGGCGCCGCTCTCGTCCGTCAAGAAAGAGCAAGAAGGACCACCAGACTACGCGGCTACCCTCCTCCCCGAAGACTTTAACGAGCTTAACCTTGAAGACGACGACGATGACGAAGACGTCTACTTTGCCAAGGTCGCGCTTATACGATATTTGGGTCAAGATCCGGATCACGATCTCGACCTCAATGATCCGGATGTGAAAGTCGCGTTCCCCGATCCAATACCAGATAAGGCGCTCCCACCTTCTGGGCGCATCCATGTTACAGGTGCGGCGCGCTCAGAAGGGTACTACAAGATTCACGATTTGGCGAAAGCAACATATGTCGAGCAGTATGTACATCGTGGTAAGCGAGGTGCGAACATTGCAGCTGGGACGAACCGGATCGACGTGGACAAGACGGGTGTTGTGCAAGGTGTCTCATCTCGCTCCAACCGTGCGAATACCCGTAGACTAGCACAAGGATTGGGCCAGAAGGAGATGCTCCGACAGGCGTTGGCGAATTCACTTGCCGAGGCACAGGCGAATGAGGCGAAAAACAATACCGCTGGCGGTGGACACGACCATGTCGCTCCTGCACCCGAGGTCACTGTCAAGTTCAATCAGCTCCAGAGTCGGAAGAAGCAGTTGCACTTTGCACGGAGCCCGATTCACGATTGGGGGCTGTACGCACTTGAAAGAATACCAAGGGGAGAGATGGTCATCGAGTATGTTGGGGAGGTTATTCGGCAGCAGGTCGCCGAGTACCGTGAGCGTGCTTATGAGCGGTCAGGGATCGGCAGCAGTTATCTGTTTAGAATCGATGATGATCTCGTAGTGGATGCCACTAAGATTGGGAATCTTGGGTGAGTGTAATGTTCATCTACATTGAACGCGTCCTGATGCGAATCGGCTCGAACAGCCGGCTCATCAACCACTCTTGCGACCCTAATTGCACGGCGAAAATCATCACCATCAGTGGACAAAAGAAGATCGTCATTTATGCCAAGGTTGACATCGCTCCTGGCGACGAAGTCACGTATGATTATCACTTCCCCCTTGAAGACGCCAAGGTTAGTTTGCATTCACCCAACTATCTGTTCCTTACTCACCTCGGTGTTCAGATTCCCTGTCTCTGCGGAGCTGCGAAATGCCGAGGATTCCTCAATTGACCCTCAAATGGACATGAGCACTTTTTTTTTAACGAATACTTACTATTTTCCTCGCACTTTTCTTCCTGCGCTAGTCCACAGTGTATTCCTATGTATCGCGCTAATTCTAGCTTGATCATGTTGGTCATAGCATTCACTGGATTATCCTTGTTCGCAGCCTTGGCCGATATTCTCAGCATTTAAGCTAGTAATAGTTGTGCAAAATTGGGGCGAGCACAAACGCCCCTTCTAAGAAGCTTGCCGCTAAACGTTTAGGCTCGTACACCGTGCTTGAAAAGTAGGAGCTGCATCTTACCGCCTGAATACCCCTGCCAATTGGAGAGGTTACAAATTTGGGACGACCATTAGATCCTCAACCCGTAATTCGCATGAAGGAACAAGAACTCTGGGTTATAGATCGATTCATAAATTCGCGATGGTTCAGAGGGGAGTTCCAGCTTAAGATTCGATGGGAAGATCAGATACAGGAGCAAGATGATTGGCGAATTACCATGCGGTCCTGGCAGAATCAGCAGCTTGGAGGAAAAAATTGTACATCTACGCGGTGTGGGGAAATGGAGAATGACCTCACAGAATACAGAAATATACGTAATCTAGAATCTAAATGGCCCTTATGGCCAGCCAGACTCCATTTTGTACGCTGTCGGATTGGGCGTGATAATCGCTCGAATCCAAAACGTATCGACGGTGACAGCAGGTCACTTGGAGTTGGATATAAAAGTAAACATTCAAACGAATAAGGGTATGCCAAGAATTGGGCCACTACGCTCAAGCAATCAAAAATGGATCTCCGACCTCATCGACAAGCAACAACTTGATGCCCTTGAATGGTTTCCACGCCTTGCCCCTGTCCTTTTTGTCCCCCTTCGCTCTCCTCTTCACGTTGCCGCGTTCTTCTTTGCTTTTGTCCATGGTCAGACCCTCGGCCCTAGAATTGCTTTGGCCCTTAAGGGAACACCATTCCCGGACCATCTCGTCATCGCGGTACGTCTCGATAAGCTGGCGTAAATTGAGCGCGAAAGTGGCATCGTGGTAGATCTTGATGTAGTCCGTCTCGGCGAGGCGTTCGTCCAGCCAGCGTCTCCTCTGTTTCTGCTCCTCGCTGTCTACCGCCACCGTCTCGAAGGTGTCTAGGCCCCAGCGTACGTCTGGGGTTGATCGGAGGAGGGGCGCAAACTGGCGAGGTTGGAAAGAGATGGCAAGGGGACCAAAGACCGAGGTCTTGTGGATGCGGAGGAGGAATGTCCAGAAGTTGACGAGCGTGGGGGCAGTCCATCGCAGCACGCCCGGCTCCTGTGCGCTGCTTGGATCGTGACGTTCTGCTTCGGCGGCTACGACAGCCACGGCAGCCACGGCGTTTGCAGTAGTCGCAGGTTTTGCTGGAGCATTGTAGCCGGGTTGCATGAATACCTCGCCCGCTGGAGTCTTAGAGAAGATTGCACCACTCGCCCCCGCGATGAGGGGGGCGCCACGAACGGGGATAACCCATGCCGTACGGCCGTACTGGTCACAGAGTTTGGCAGAAGAGGTCGTTTGGAGCAGTGTGATTGGGTTTGATTTGAAGGGTGGTATTCTAGTATGCACATCTGGGTCGCGGGGGCGGTCGGTGTCGGGCGGTGGTATCATGTGTGGCTGGGCACGTTGCAATTCGAATATTGATATTGTGGGCGAAGGTCGAGATAGAGATCGAGGATGGGATGGACAAGAAATACGATGAATGGGATTGCTAATGAAGGAGATGAGAAATACGCGTACATCTGGTATGACATGGTGTATGGTGGCGTTATCCAGTCTTCTGCGCTTTCGTGGACGCTTATCTGGGTCTTCGATGTTCTGGCCAAGGAAGGTCGCAAAGTCTGTAGTCTGGAAGGGTTCGACGAGGGTCATGTCCGGTGTTGGAGGTGGATCATAGAGGGGGTCTACGATAAGAGAGGGAATGAGCGAGCGTGGTCGGTCGTCGGGGTCGGAACCAAGGCAGACGTGAAGCACCTCTGAGCAAATCGAGTTTAGTGAGTGTTTTCCACCGCTGAGAGCGTGTTGCTGCATCTCGTACGCGTACTGCTTTTTCCTCGATTTGTTTCTTGTCGATGCACGAAGCCAGAACATGCACCGTGGTGGTGGTGGTGGTGGTGGCCAGGGCCATGGTTTGGCAGTTGGCGGTTATGGCAGTAGCCAAACGATTGGACAAACTCTTCGCGTCTTGGACCTTGCCCTTGCCGTTGGCCTCGCCTATGTTTTTCTAGTGAGTCAGCTGCTTTTATCGTCGGTCCTGTGTGGGATGAACGATGCAAAGTCAAGCATAGTTCACACTGAAATTAATTAATAATATTGTGGATACATATCATCTAATGTCTTTCGCTCCTATCTGATCGTCTTTATCTGCTCCTGTTACTGTTACTGACAAGTTGTCATTTGCAGGGTAGGGTAGCGGGGCGGGGCGGAAGAGGAACGAGCATTGCATTGATTTGATTAGGGAATTGGGGATTGGGCGATTAGAGTTTTGTTGAATGTTTGATGTTTGATGTTTGATGTTTGATGTTTGATGTTTGATTATAATAATTGATTAATAAACAAATAAATGCTGAACCAGGGGCCGGGGATCCCGCACCTCCGATTTCCGTATATGTCTTTCGTGGCATTCGTGCACATGGAAACGCGCTCGGCTTCGGCCATTCGCATTCGCCAAGCGTCGGCCAAGCGGCCTCTCTCGAAAGAGCGGCGCTTGTTCTCCGCTCTTCAAGCTTGGACCCTTCCACCAGCTAGTTCCTTAATTCCGTCGTTCGTTCTCGTCGCCTTCCCCCATCGTCGTCGCTACTCGTCGTCGCCAGTCGCTCGTTGCAACCACACTACCGCTACAACCACCACTACCACCTACTCTTATTAGTACTCCCTCAAGCCATCACCCATGCGTCCTACCACTCTCGTCGCCGCCGTCGCTGCTCTTGCCGTTCCCGCTTTCGGCGAATTGGCTGTGCGTATATACACTCGCTACTTGCTACTTGCCCGAGCTCATCTATATATTCACCCTTCCAGGTCACCTTGCCCATTGCCTCAACCACGTGCTCTGGTGGCCAGCGCTGCACTGTGACATGGCAGGTATGTCTCTACGCGCTCCTTCCCGCTTTCCTCCACTCACACGTCCCATGTATACTTCGTAGGACAATACCCAACGTGTGTCACTCGCTCAGCAAGGCAACTGCACTATCGCCCTCTACATTGGCAGCCAGAACCAACAGGTTAGTTGATAAAAAAAATTTGGTTTATCAGCCACTGACATCATTTATATCATATATCATTTGTTATATGTTATATACTATATAGACCTTCCTCCAGCCAATTGGTATGTTCCTTATCCATCTTTTCGCCCTCACCCACTTACCTGCCCATCCACAGCTTTCCCGGAGCCTGTCAACGTCGCAACAACTCGCACCATCGATTTTACTGTCGACCCTACCGTGGGCGAGAATTCGAAATCATACTTTATCCGCTTCTCCTCGACCACTCTCAAGGACGGCGCCAACCCTTACCTCTCCTTCTCTCCCATGTTCACGCTTGATGGTATGACTGGCACCTTCAACCAGACCGTCAAAAACCAAATCCAAGGTCTCACGTCGTCTTCGACTGGCGCTACGGCCACTGGTTCTGGCACCGGCGCTACAACCGTCTCGACAAGCACTCGTGGTGGCACTACTTCCGCTGCTGCGAGCCGTCCCGCCAGTGCGTCTGCGTCTGCGTCCGCATCGAATAAAAATGGCACTGGTGCCGCCTTCGTCAATGCTTCCCCTGTCACCTACACCGGGGTTGCAGCCTTCATCGGCGCGGTCGTTGGCCTCTTCCTCTAGAGAACGTTAAATGAGCGTTCGGTCACGGCCACATTTGCACATATACGTATCCCCTTGGTAGAATATTCTCCATATTTGTATATACTCCGTTCCTTCCCGCTTCCCGCCATTCCACAGTGCATGACAAACCCTGCTCTCTGTATCACGCTACTCGGACATGGCTAGTCCCTCGCACCTAGTACTCCTTAGTTTTCCCATGTGCACGGACCCGTGGACGGTTCCCGTTCCTCATACCCCATATGACGAGCAGGTGGACAAGTGCCCCCGCGGAATTCATTGTTAACAGTATCAGCAATTATGAATTTTGCATTTGGCTTGATGCCACCGAGGCTGAGAGTATGTGAGCAGATCCCTGAGTGTGATGAAGCTGCAAATCCACCATAGACACGTAATACGTACCAGACACTCTCAACAGGACTGGTCAGTTGGCCATTTATCTGCTATCGGTTCGGATATCCACTCAATCCTAGCCCAATTTCCTTTGAGACATTGATCGGGGTTCCAAGCGAGCCCTAAGCGATCATGGAGACGATACTTGCTTCCCTCCACAGCTTGGGCCCGATGCATGGCACCCTTACTTCTGATTGGGTGTATACCTAAATGGTGCACAACAGCAAAACCACAAGCATTGTAGCGCTTGCTAATACAGAAATACGAGCATCCTGACAGCTGCTCTTGCTACTAAGCCATACGCTGCATGGACCCATTCATCTGGCCCACGTTATGAGAACCGATTGAGCAAAGTAGGGAGCGTTAAGCTAGTCAGTCTCATGTGCTAATCACTATAATATTGAAACTGAACTAAGCTGAAATACATCGCTTCAATAAATCCCTATCGCCGTTCCCACTGTGGGTGCAGTGGGGCAAAAACCTACCTCGTCGTACGCGAGCGGGGTGTGAACTCAAATTTTACAACTAAATGGCTTCATCAGCGCACAACAAGTACCACAGTGCACCTGAATTCCAAATTCTGACCGCCTATAATAGACCGAACCAAGTCCTCGATTAGAGATTGGAATCGGATCATCCATGCAACAACGGTACCGCTTTCCTGAGAGTGACCGAGTCGCTTTCAAGTCTCATGTCATCGAGAACTGGGAGATGGCGGGAGCATCATATCGAGCACCCTGGGGGCTGTACCATATCGGTATGTAATAGGTTTATTCGATTCCCAAGGACGGCGACCAACCCCCTTTCAAGAGCCTGACACGCGTTCCCCTGACTCCTGAAGGGGACCATTTGCCTACAACTCCCATGACACGGCCTTGGGGTGTTCAGAACTACAACGATTCCACTCTATTCTGCTCCTTATCTAATCATCAACATGGCCTTGTATCCGGCCGCTACCGTAATGGTAACGAGTACAGTGTATCCTTGAAGCTCGTCCCATGCGGCCTCTGCCCAATACATGAAGAAGTAAACATAGATATCGATACGACCGATCTACCTTGAAGGGATGGTCCGAGTTACGAATATTTGCAAGAAAAAGCCTCTCTATCAGTTACCCATCATGGTTCTTTGAGTTTGACATCATCAACCCAGCGATGTCATACAGTCCACCCCAGTTCCCGAGGTGCATGGCACCTCTCCCCAGCTGGTCCAACCATGAGTCCGGGCATCCCCGCACGATGGGACAAAACCGCGACAACGATGAAAATATGCCACACCGCGTGGCTCCCTCCGCCGATATAATCGATCCAGCGCCATTTGGGGCGCCCATGTCCAGCATAGTCCATGACTGGACGGTCCGGGTGATCGAATTCTATTTCAGAAGAGATGGACGGGTACGAATCGACCGACTCGGTACCTCCGTGATGATGATGGATGCTATGAACATGTGATCCGTAGGAGAGATAACGCTCTGGGAAGTGCATTCCGTAGACGAGTAGGCCTATCTTATAGGCGATAATGGAGGGGACAATCGGCCCTGAAGAGACGGGTCATTCAAACGAGGTCCACAGGTCGATGGTTAAACCATACTTAGGAAGTGCCACATGTCCACAAAGGAATGAGCGAGAGTCAGGTGAATGAGGGGTGCTAGAGAGCCATTATTAGCGATGATTGTCATGAGAAGCGCCATTCTTACCCAACCCGGTCCATGCGAAGCAAAGAAAGAACGCAATGCGCCGTTTCTAGAAACACCCTTGAGTAAGTCGCGCAGTTTTGAAAGGTTTGAGACGCCACCTTGTATTTCCTCGCATTGAACGATGGCATAAACGGTAGTATGCTCCCAGCAATTCCAAATGCAATGGTGGTAGACAGATAAACAGTCAAGGCAAAAGGTCGGCACGAGAACCCATACCAGCAAACAGTTGCAAGGCTGGCGCTGATCAGCCAACCGATGCCGACGTAATCAAGACGGGCGGTAAACTCCATAAGCGTCTCGTGGGCAGATCCGGTGCATGTATGCCAGATGACAGAGGAGAACAGGCAAAAAGAGGCGAAAATGGAGAAGAGGGTCGTGGGAAGTTCGTCTATGTCGGTGTAACGCCACCAGCCGTAAAGGAGGGACGGAACAAAGAGGATTAGGGGAATTAGGTGGGTATGGATGTTGACTGTTATGTTAGAACCTGTCAGTGCTGGTACAAATTTACTAGGTTGTTGCAACATACCGGTCTCGTTATGAAGCGTGAATATGGAGAGAACGAGGGACGGCCAGTCTTGCAGAGGAATAAAACGATACCCTCCGTGGACCCATTCGTTGTTGTGCCATTTCTCGGGTAGGTCATTGTACCAAATGAGTTTCCGACCGTGGAGTGACTTTTTTAGAGCACTCGTGATCTGAGCAGCAGCACGCTCGGCTTGCGTCTGGGCTTTCTCAGCTGAAGCCTGGACATCCTCAATAATCTCAGAGGAGAGGAGGTCGTGCAGTGGGGCGAGATTGACAGCGGAGGATATTGAGGGTATATTAGATAGGTAAGACTGCAGCGACCGTAAACGCTCTGAGAGTGTGGGTAGGTATTCATCGAGGTCGGGAAGCTTAGAGCCAACATTACTAAGGTTTGGCATGTCTGGCATTCGTGCGCGTAAATCGACCAAACTGATATTTGGGAGTTCCCAGTCAAAGTCTGGAAAGTGAAATCTGAGCTCTTCGAGATCTGGAAGACGAGCGGAGACTTCCTCGCGGAGGTGGCGCAGTCGTTTGAGCCCCTCCTGGACAATTAGGTCGAGGTCCTCGGAGAGAGGCGTCGGGGAGATTGATTCACCAGTTGAAGGTGGCACCGACGAGTATATGTCTGCCTCTTCGGTGGGCGGTGACCGGGTGGGCGGTGACCACTCTGCGCCCCAAGCATCGTCCTGGTCCTGACCTGAAAACAAGCAGCGGGCGTTGGTGCTCTCTAAGGAAAGCAGTTTACGCTCTATCTCCTCGATATGGGACAGCACGAATGACCTGAGCGAGATGAGGTCGGATGGGGATCGGTCTGAGACGGTACCGGGACGGCGGCGGGGGGGGACGGCGGCTGAGGATGAAGCGGAGGAGGAGCGGCGTCGCCTGTGGGACTGGTAAGCGCTCCGATGCCGAAGGGACCCTTGATAAGAGCTCATCGTTCGTCCTCGAGGACGATGGCAGAGGATGGGTCCAAGTCACTGAATTGAAGTGGGCTGACCGGGGGCGGCCTCTCGTGGTCACCGGCGCCCAGCCCAACTCCCACACAAAGCATCGCACTCACCGCCCCTCCGCCCAACCCTTCGCTTCGCTCCGCTCCCCTCAGCCCGGTTGTTTTTGAATCATTCCTTACTTCGTATCTATTTTTCTTATTCTTCCCTCTGACATTCCAGGAGTATTTACGAGGTTCTGACCCCTCTCCGTCAATGCACCATGTGGAGAGAAGGCATGAACCGCGCTGGTACAGAATCCCTAATCTGAATCTCGACTTGGACTGGTGCGCTGTCGATTCCTGTTTTTTTTCAAACGGTTCCTCCTTTCTCTCCATAAATCCCATATCATGTCGATAGTGTCGAGACCGTCCGGCCGGGTAGCGGTACTGCCAGGAAACCCACCACCCCTGTTCACCATTCACGCCACCACGATCCTAATATCCTATCAACACCCCTACCCAATACTAACTCCATAGCCGCCTAGGTCACATGCAGACGCATTATCCCTCGTCCCCTCCTTTCTGTATTTCCCTTCTCTTCCCTGAATGATGGCCTCCTCGGTTATTGCAGCTCAGAGACCATACAGCCTAGCCCAGAGACCTCTACCTCACATCCGTACACAACCCGCTTTGAATCGCTTTTCATTGTCGACTTGCGGAGTGCTTTACTGCGCGCATTGTATTAAGTAGCTCGCTCGCCAAATTCATGTGTCAATAAATATTTTACAGACATTTCGCGAGAAACCTCCATTTTCATAAAACGGCTCGACTAACTCATGAAAAGGGGTGGATTGGTGCTAAATCTCACATCCAAATGTCTTTTGTCGTCCTCTCAAGCTGGTTTGAGGTGTTATATTATCGGGCTCCCCTCTTATCCAGCCCCGCGTCCCAAACATACAAAACTTCAACCCCCGTGCCGTGCTGAATCCACAATATCGCCTTTCCCCTAGTGTATATAGGGGCTTATTGATTATTGATTGATCAATAAAGGCACGTGAATGTGAATTGCGGCATGGCCCGGGGTCCCTCCGGAGGTCGTCTAAATTTTCCCGGAAGGTTGCCCTCATCCACTTCCTTGATCCAAGACCTTGCTGGTTCGGGATCGGTCATGACAGCAGCACCTTATCCGAAGTCAACCAAACCCACTCCCCCATACGAGTCAATCAACCCTCGCCCTTTGCCTCCCATCCGTCCGCCACCGACAGACCCGCGGATACCAAAGCTCCCAGCACACATACAGAACCTACGACGAGATGTATTGAATATTCTTCCTGGATTTGTCCTCTCGACGCATCTCTTCCCTGCCTCCTTCCCGCGAACCAAATGTGGACCGGAAAGCATCCCAAACTTTAGCAAGGAACGTGAGAAACGTATGGAAGAGGCATCTGTCGCAGCGAAAGGATTGTTGGATTTGAGGCGTGATCAGTTGCCCGCAATTTACGAGTACACGGAAGAAAAAGAAGAGCCGCTCTGGCTCTCCGTGAATCGGTTCTACCGACCAGGCGGGTTCAGAGTCGCTACGGGTAAGAAGGCACTGACCCTCTGGCTACTGCATGCCAACGGGTTCCACAAGGAGGTTAGTTGCTGCTACTCTCTCTGGATTTGGTCTCACATCTATGCGCGGTCCCAAGACGTGGGAAGAAACATTAAAATCTTCTGTATCCGGAGACCCAGCGGCTTCCTTGGTGGAGGAAATCTGGATATACGACGCGGTAAACATGGGGGATAGTGCTTTATTAAACGAGGGACGTTTGGGTAATATATGTAGGCACCAATAAGACTCGATGGCGTTTGCTTCTTTACTCACTTTTCCTTCTTGAGTCAATTGGCAAGACCACGCTCGCGACTTGCTCCAGCTGCTCCTGTATGCAATGCCCGACGAGCCAGGGCAACTACTCCCATTACTTATACCAACCGGGAGCATAGAGCGAGCGGACGAACGACTGCGCTCTGGATTCCAACATCGCGAAATCTTAGGGATCGGACACTCGTTGGGTGGTGGGACAGTGTGCATCTACCAATACATCCACCCCCTACTCCCCTGACCTAGTATACGACCCGCAGGACAAGGGTGGCACTTCACGCTCCAACTCTCTTCTCAAACCTCTATCTTGTGGAACCTGTCATCGTCGCAACCTTTTTGTACCGACACCGAATGGAACAAGATCCTTTGGCCTCGAGGGCTGTAGCGAGAAACACCGTGTGGGAATCCCGGTGAGTAACATATCCCACCAAAAATGGACTCGGCTTATTCTGGAATGTAGGGAGAAAGCGCGCACATCTTTCCAGAAGAACCCTTTTTTTGCTGAGTGGGACCCTAGGGTATTCCAAGCGTACATTGATTATGCCTTGGTGGAGTTCGAAGGAGGTGTAAAGTTGAAGATGTCTGGGTATCAGGTATTTCCTATCTTAATTGCTTGCTTGGATCACTCCAGCCCGTAAGACAGGAAGCAGCTGTCTTCTCTGAACGGAGGGTTCCGACAGAAGTCTGGGAAGGAGTTCTGACTCTCGACCCGCATATTGGATTACGTTGGGCATTGAGCGGCAAGGAGAGTACCTTGTGAGTCTACTCACCTTCCATCCGAGCATTCTTGTTGATTGTCAGGATAGATACGCGGATGAATATGCCACTTATCACGTCTGGCGACGACCCGAGAATTCGTCGAATATTATTATTAAAGAGAGTGGCCATCTTGTTGTGCAGATCGCCCCAGAGGTTCTTGGTAGGTGGATCCCTTCTGTTGAATGCGCACACTGACTGGTCACCGATACAGGGCAAGACCTCGCTCAATACATTATGGACAAGTATGCAGTAGGCACCTTAAAACCAAGACTATGAGGTCAATGGTATCAAGGAGAACACGAAAAAGCCTTGTGTCGAAGCTCTGTGGTACGTCGCTGAGAGGACTACTCTTGTATTGCTCAGGCTGCACGGTTTTCTACAAGCTTTGTTTTCAATTTGTTAGGTTGTGGTACTTTGGTCCTGTTCTCTGCCTTTACACTTTTACTCACATTATGCGCCGCTGCTGAATAGAGAAATTACTGATACTTCTGGGATAATTAATGCTTTGAATTATATGCACCGATACAAGCGCAAATAAGAATTACAGGGCTGTAAGTACATGTCGTCCTGGAAATCGAGTAAGATATACCCTAGCTAGAAGGTACTGCTTCTTGCCCCTGTTGTTCCGACGCAGTCATCTCGGTAGGTGCAGCAGACGAAGACTTGTCCGTCATCACGGTATCCTCTGGGGCATCAAGCCAAGATTCCTCAACTGTGAGCTTGACCCGGCGGATATACTCTTTCATATTGTCTCGATAGAGGCCAGCTGCTTCTGCGTTTGCTGGACTGAGAGAAACAGTAAGGTAAGCGAAGTTTGTCGCAAAATGGTCACTGACCTGTTTGGGTTGGGGTCATGGAGGAGGCTTTGGATGCTGGTAAGAATAGCAGCTACGTCATATGTGGGTGACCAGCGGTTCTGGAGGATGTCCAAACAAAGTTCTCCGGTGTGGTAGACATTTGGATGGAACATTCTTGAGAGGAACTTCACGTGAGGGGGCTTATTTGGGTATGACTCCTCGAATGTGAGAACTAGTTTGAATGTCCCATCTTCAAATGGCGTGTCCGCTACAGAAGTGTGAGCATGCGGGCAAAGAAAGGAGCACGGGGATAGGCGGCAGTGGCGACTTTCACGGCATGATCTGAGACAACACCGAGAGACTCACCTGGACCAAATATGACAGCATTCCAGACCATAATATTATCTGCGCAGGGTGCACCGGAGATGCCTGCTGGAGGGTCCGAGCTGAGCCGTTTAAAGTCGCGGATGAGCCGTCGTCGACATGCTGTAGACTAGTATTACGACATCATCAGTACTCGTCCTCGTCATTAGCCTCCTTGGCGTTGAAAGCCTCACCATGTTGGATGTGGTCAGCGACCAAGTTGTGTTTACACCCTTCCGCGCCTCTCTGATCACGAACCACCTGAACCTACGCTAGAGGGCGTGAATAACGTGCAGATAATCTACCAAAAACAACACACGGCATACAGGGACGCCCAGCACGAATGGGAAATGCAGTATCACCGGCTACTCGTGCGCCAGCTGGAGCAATCGACAGCTACGTCGCAGAGCTCGGGACGGATATCGTATATGAAAAGAGGTGAGCAGTGCCCCACTTGCCCAGTTACTTGGTGTCTGACCCGTCCCAGTGTTGGCCATTCGCGGTTCCTCAAATCTGTTAAAAGCCGACATCGTAACGGCCCGCTTCTAGTCAAAGTATTCATTAAACCGGATCCTGCCCTCAGTCTTCGTACCTACCACAGTCGTCTCAACGGTACTCTGCAGCCTCACTTATTCATTCGAGTTTATCTGATGCTTCCCCAGGTGAACGAGACAACCTCAGCGATATACCAAACGTATACAATTATCAAGTCTTTTCTGAAACGGAAAAAGCTGGGTATATTATTCGTCAATGGCTAGCAAGCAGCCTCTATGACAGAATAAGGTGCGTGGCCTCAGCCCGCGGGTAGATGAGCAACCAACTGAGAAGGACATCAGCACTCGCCCGTTCCTCAGCACAATTGAAAAGAAGTGGGTCGCATTCCAAATCTTGGTCGGCTTGCGAGACGCAAGGAATCGCAACGTACGTAGCCCAATCTGTCACGAAAACGCAAGCCTAGAAGTTCTATAGGTACCCCACGGTGATGTCAAGTCGGAGAACATCCTAGTCACCTCCTGGAACTGGGTTTACATCACAGATTTTGCCTCGAATATCAAACCGACCTACCTACCACTTGACGACCCCGCCGACTTCTCTTTCTTCTATGACACCTCGGGACGAAGAACCTGCTACATAGCCCCAGAACGTTTCTACGAAGCAGGCGGAGAGATTGACAGGAAAAAGGCCGACCTGGAGTTCTACAAGAAGGACGGCACCATCTCTGAGGCGATGGATGTCTTTGCCGCAGGATGTGTTATTGCTGAGCTGTTCACAGAGGGAACGCCGACCTTTACCCTGAGCCAGCTATTCAAGTATCGGTCAAAGGAGCTGAACATCGAAGCGCACCTGTCAGCCATTGAAGACCCTAATATCAAGGTAAGAGGTTTCTTGAAGCTTCTTTTGGTGAATGTGTGTTGACTACGTCACAGTCCCTCGTCTTCCGTATGATCGCGTTGGAACCAGATTCCCGTCCTTCTTTCGAAGCTGCCCTCCAGTCATCTCGCAACATCGTCTTTCCTGATTCGTTTTATTCCTTCTTCCATCAGTATATCTCCTCGTTGAACGAGCTCTCTTCACCTTCACCGTTCTCACGGACTACCCTCCCTCCGAGCACTGGTATCGAGGGACGAAGCGGAAACGGGGACGGTGCGCCTATCCCATCAGACTGTGACCGTCGGATAGAATCCATTTGGACCGAGTTTTCGTCCGTCTTGCCATTCCTTGTCCCAGAAGAGGAGGGCGCTCCCCCCCGAGTACCACTCTTATCGCCCGACCACGGAAATTCAAGCACCCTGCAGAACATTTTCCCTGTTCACATCTACGTCCCCCAGCTTCGTTCCGCACTTCGGAGACCTGAAGATCAAATACCCCAAGCAACTGCAACAGGCAAGTCACCCTTCCACCTCACCGCTCATCGGTGCTCACGTGATCTAGATGGAGCTGCTTTAATCGTTCTCTCGCTCGTGTGCGCGAATCTACGATACTGTACTGTCCCATCCTCGCGCCTTCGGGGGCTGGATGTCCTGCTCGCGGTATCTCAGTATTTAACTGATGAAGCAAAGCTGGATCGTTTGATCCCTTATGTTGTGGACCTGACTCAGGACGACGCAGCTTCAGTTCGTGCAGCCGCCTTGTGTACTCTATTGCAAGTAGTACGTATCTCCTTCATGTTTGAGCACCAAAACCTTGTGATTGAGCGTAATAGGTCATGCTCGTCAGCGTCATAACACCTGCCAATGCGGGCATTTTCCCGGAATACGTTATCCCAAACATCAAGCACCTGGCCACGGACTCAGATGTTTCAGTGCGCTGCACATATGCGCAGTGTATTGTCCCTCTCGCCGATGCCAGCGTACGATATCTGGAGATGGCGCAGGCACTGAAAGCTCATGGCGCATATAAATTTGGGAATGCAGATCCATCAAGTCTAGATGACGTAGGTTACTTTTCTGTGATGCCCATCTTCTGTTTCTCATCCACTCGACGACAAGGCCTCCTATGATTCATGTATCGGCGATCTCCAAGCCATGATTCAAGAACAGTTGTTGTCCCTCCTCGCCGACCGATCGAGCATCGTCAAGCGGGCTGTCTTGCACAACACATCGTCGCTTTGCATTTTCTTTGGCCGGCAGAAAGCCAATGACATACTCCTCAGCCATATGATTACATACCTAAACGACCGCGACTGGCTCCTACGATATGCATTCTTCCAGAGTATTGTTGATGTTGCTGTTTGTGTTGGAGGCAGGAGTTTGGATGAGTATATCCTACCACTTATGATCCAATCTCTCGCGGGTGAGTGGTACCCATGATAGTCGCATCCTCGCTGACTGTCCTGCAGACGTCGAAGAATCCGTGGTGACCAAAGTTCTGCAGTCGCTCACTGCTTTGTCAGAACTTGGTTTATTTCAGAAGACGCGAGTCTGGGAGCTGATGAACGCAACGATTAGTTTCTTATACCATCCGAACACCTGGATTCGACAGGGTATTTCCATGCACCAAGCATATTACCAGAGTTGACGCCTCTCCAGCTGCCGCCTCCTTCCTCGTCTCCGCCGCAGTCAACCTACCAAGCACAGACGTTTGGTGCATCCTGTATCCTGCCCTAAAGTACTTCCTTCGCTCAGATATCACGGCGATTAAGGAAGAGGCAATCTTGATGACGCTAAAGCCACCTGTGCGTACACAGAAAGGTTGCCTCTCAACCGACTCACTATTCCATGTCAGATCCCTCGACCCATATTCGATGCTGTAGTCGCCTGGGCAAAGCGAGGAGATAAAACGCAGGTTTGGAAAGGCCCTCAGAATAGAAACGGGACCCTTTCAAGAGCAGAAGCTGTGCGGGAAAGCCTTGCAAACCTTCGTCGCTCTGTGAGCTTGAGCATAAGAGGAACTGTGGGCAAGACTGACGAGTGAGTTCGATCAAGGTCCTTCGTTCCAGTGGGACTCACTGGAGGGTCATGCACAGCGACGAGCAGCAACTTCAACGGTTGCACCAGCTTGGTATGACAGTTGTGGAAGAAGGGAAGCTTATGGCAATGAGGGACCATATCAGCAAGCTCACCGACTCAAGAGCGTCTAGGTAGGTTTCTTCCCCCACTTGACGGCTCGATTGACCGACCCTTTACAGTTTTGCAAGTCGAACCGATCCCCACGAGCTTGATAGTTTGACAACTATTGCTTCCATCAGCCTCCAGAAACTTGGTGTCATACCGAACACCGTCTTCCCTGGAACTCAAACATCTCAACCTCGTCGCACTATTACCTTGAGAACGAGCACATCTGGTGAATCTTCGAGTACCCCTCGCACACAAGAGAAGTCCAAAGATGTTCCAAGTTTGGAAGACCTCCGATCAAAACTGGCGACCATCGGTGGCTCCTCCGCCTCACTCAATAGCAATTTCTCTCAACACGAGCGTCGCGACTCCCTGAACGCTATCCCAGCTCGTTCGCCGACATTTGACCGAAGCCCACCCGAATCCGTCACGTCTGGAGACCTTGGGAGTCACAGACGTCGACAAAGGTTACAGTTGAGCACCGACAGTAAAGCTCCACCGTCAGTGGGTTCTATTCGGACAAATGCTATTGGTCTTGTCGAGGCACCGGCCGCCTTGAGAGTGGCCCATGAAGACTACAACCTCCTAGAACATATGGACCTCGAGTCGGGAAAGGAAGGAATGCAAGATTTTGGACCTAGAGTTTCGGAAACGCCGGTCCGCCGACGGGCCAATGTCCGGACTCCGTTGCAGTCGAGAGAGAATGGCTCGGGAAAGGGAGACGTTCTGTTGGTGGCCAATCTGACTGCTCACGCTGGCCCTGTCAACGGCCTGACCGTCTCGCCTGACCACCTCTTCTTCGTGTCATGTTCAGACGACAAGACGGTCAAGATCTGGGACACGGCACGACTAGAACGCAATGTCACCAGTAAACCGCGGCATACATATGCCCAACACCATGCTCGAGTGACAGCCTTGTGCATGATTGAGCGAACACACTGCTTCGCCAGTGCCGCCGATGATGGTAGTCTTCACGTCGTTCGTGTTCATGTTTCCCAGAGCGGCTCATTGCCCAAGTACAACAAAACATCCATCATTCGAGAGCATCGCATAGACCATCCAGGAGAACACATTACCTGCCTTGCTCATTATTATAGCGGTGCGTTTCTACTTCTGTGTTATTGGGACCCTCTAATACCTGATTAGAAACCTCCTCAAATCTGCTCTACAGCACCACTCATGGAAGTGTCGCTGTACTCGACCTGAGAACTATGCGCGTCTTGCAGCAGCTCAACAACCCTATCCATTTCGGTGGTATCACAACAATGTGTCTCGACAAGAACAAGACTTGGCTTGTCACCGGAACCTTGAGCGGAATGCTAGTGCTCTGGGATATTCGGTTCGGACTGCTACTACGATCGTGGAAGGTGGGCCCCGCCATTCAACCCGGTATTGCCACCAGAGTACACGCATGCAGCATCCACCCTGTTCAGTCACAATGGGTCGTAGTTGCATCAGAGACACGCCCATACTCAGGCGACACACAAGGCACCGTTCTGGTAGAGATATGGAATGTCGAAACCGGTCAATTGGTCGAGTGCCTAGCGACTCGAGAACCTCCCAAAGCCCATCACGGTCAAGACGCAGCTGTCGTTGCATCAAACACAAACCCATTCGTTGCATCTGCGTCCTCGAGCCCTGCCGACGCCATTGCGATGCTCGTTCATTCTCGGGGCATTAAAGGGAGAGAAGAGAATCTGTCTGCCACCGAGGAAATTGCTGCTGATAGGAGAGTCTGGCAACCTGATGTTCGGGCACTATCTGTAGGCCTCGAGTTTGGAGGCCAGACTAATGCACCAATGTTGACCGTGCGGGAGGACTTTGTACTCACTGGGGGGCGCTATACGACACCCAACCGTCGACAAAAGGCCGAAGTTGGCTTTATCATCACTGGTTCCGAGGACCGCAAATTGAGGCTCTGGCATCTCGGAAGGGTAGATCGTTCAGTGTTGATAAGTGGAGGAGATCCTGAACGTCCGCCTCCCACATTCAGGTCTGTCTGCCTTCATCACCCATCATACGAGTCCTCACGACTTCCCCAGTACTATTCGTGATTTGTCTGGAGGCTCACCTCATCATACTGAAACGTGGCAGAACTGGCAAGAAACTTCACATGATCGAAAAAAGAATACATTCAGATCTCGGTTGATTGGTCAACACCAAAACGAATTACTCCAAACCCACCAAGACTGTATCAGTGCTGTATGCTATATAGATTCACCATTTCGTGGAGGTATTATCAGTGGTGATCGCTCCGGGGATATCAAAATTTTCAAAGTCTCCCTTGGTGAAGAATGATCACCTGTACCCTGCATGTTGTTGTGTCCCTGCACCTGTACCTCCTTCTACCAACACTGAATAGTGACCTGGTTGTTTTCTCTTTGAGAATTTGCAATGAGCTTCCTTTTTGGGTTGGAGGAAAGGTAGAGAATGCATCATGCACCATAATGAATGCCCAAGCATCCACTGTGTGTGTCAACTTGCCCACCTAAGCCTAATGGCCCCCTCTTCCACAGAGTGGAAGAGACAAATCCAGCTGGCCTGTTGACAGATCAACAGGTACCGGGGTCAGCTGACCGAGAATGTGTTTTGATGCATGACAGCATGATGAATGTTGGGCTTGAGGCTGGGGCAGCTATATCAAAATGGCGCGTTGTTGGTAATATAAATAAATACTAATAAATTAAGGATTATTATGTATAAAAATGGCCGACAGCATGATGGTTGTTGGGTTTGAGGCTGAGCATAGATGGAGAACCAAAGACTCAAACATGTGACATCCAAACTCCGACTGCCCTCTTGGAGCTTACCTCAACCAGACAACCAGCAGACACAAAAGGCAAGATGTGTCAAGGGCCATACTGCAATCAAATTTGTAAGTACTGTGGTGACCTGAGTTGGAAAAGTGCAGGAATGTGGGGGAATAGCCATTTGTGCATTTTTGCTACCTTGAATTATTCTAGTGAAAATCTGGCACTAACCATAATGATATTCAGGAGCTAGCATTGCATGGAATGACAAGGAGAAGAGCAAACAAGGCTGGTCTGGAGCGTCCGGAGTGTCTAGAGTGTCGATTGCAGAACAAGAACAAGGTTGTTGAGTTGGATGCATACCTGGTGTAAGACATAGGACGTATGATGCTTATGAATCTAATCTAGGTATATGACGTGCGAGGGCTTGCCTGCAAAGCACCCACCCTTGTCTGGTCACCTTGCAAGCAGCCTTAGCAGCTCCAGCAGCTCATCACCATTGCCACTTTCCACCATTTTTATATGTAATAAATTTTATTTATAATTATTTATAATTATGAAATATATGAAATATAAAAATCCTTGTATTCACTCATTTGTCAACACGCCTTTTTGGATGGCTGGCCAAACGCAGCCTCCACTGTTGGTTGTGTTCCAACATTTTATACGCAATAAAAACCCAATGGCCATCACCCAGTTTTATACATAATAATCCTTGATTTATTAATATTTATTTATGTTACCAATGTTAGCCATTTTGATATAGCTGCCCCAGCCTCAAGCCCAACATTCGTCATGCCATCACGCATCAAAACATGTTCTCAGTCAGCTGACTCCAGTGCCTGTTAATCTGTCAATAGGCCAGCCAATCCTGTCTTCTTCTGCTCCGTGGAAGAGGGGGCCATTAGGCTCAAGTAACTTGCCCATGGCAGTTTACTTGAGGTTAGTGACCCAATAATTCCAGTCTGGTACCTGTCAGATCACATGTCAGGTAACAGATTTGTGGTCTGTAGTCATGTCATTATGTAAATTTTATTAAGATTTAAAATTAAAACTAACATCTAGAATTGATTCTTGGGGGCCTTGTACAGTGGGGTACCCACCAGTAGTGTTGCTGTGAGTCATGTGCTTGGTGAGTCCTTGGCCAACTCATCACGAAGACCCGCCTTTTTGGGCCAACTCATCAGACTCACTGTCAAACTTCCTAATTCGGAATGAGTCAAATGAGTTGATGTATTGAAGCATTCATTTCTGCATGGCGAACCACCACTTGGGAGTGGAACTGGCTGTCTCCAGACCTCATATGTTCCCTTCAACTTCTCAAACACAAGAACCACAATCTTGGTCAACTTGAAGGGTGTAGTTTATGGGTGTATACTGAAGAGGACATGAGTGCCATATCACTTAGCATGGGTGAAAATGGGGCAGATGAGTATCTAGATGATGAATAGTATATAGCTATTAGATATGTACTGTACTTTCGGGGCCAACGGGCCATTTTTGCTCTCACGCATTTACTGAGAGATTGACATGACTAGCAAGTGCGACCGATGTAATAATCAAGTAGAGATAGTAATGAAATGATACTGTAGTAATAGCAACTTGCCAATTCAGCTTGATATGCAGTTAGGCTGAGGCCCAATTTTGGCCCAACGGGCCACCCCCTGAAATGGCACAAATATGCCTGATATATAATGCTTCATATTACAGGATAGGTCTAGACTAATTGTCGAGATCATTGGCCTCAGACAAGGCCTCATATTCGTCATTCTCAGCAGCACCACTAATCCAGCCACTTTCGCTCTCCTCCTCCGAGATGGAGGCTGCCTTGCTATCTGAGCTAGACTCAACAGTCTGCTCCACTGATTTATACCCTTTGCGAGTTGGATTGCAAGGCCTATCAGGACAATCTTTGAGTTTGACCCCTTTGGCATGGAGCCCCTCAACCTGCTGCTTCCAAATAGCAAGTCTGCTATGGTAATCTGCCTTCAAACGGTCCCTTTCAACCTTATTCAAG
>Ga0307515_10000372_pt1 | contig 109974 bp, 103 predicted proteins | sample 17_EM_MG_FD_194513 | JGI IMG/M metagenome (GOLD analysis project Ga0307515, IMG submission 194513) | Populus trichocarpa ectomycorrhiza microbial communities from riparian zone in the Pacific Northwest, United States - 17_EM | ecosystem: Host-associated > Plants > Roots > Unclassified...
TATAAGTCACACTGTGAAGCTTTTAGCTAAAAATTAAATAATCATTGGGGGATTAATATATACTTCTCTGAGCTGTACTGCTCTCAGGGAGTGAATAAAAAATTGAAAAGCCAACAAAGTGTCCAAATGACTTCAGAAATAGATTGTATTGGAATCATGAAATGGTTTGGTATAAGGGACTGAAAAGGGAATAAATATACGATAAGGCTGATGTCCCACTATCTAATGAACCTGTTGCTGGCAACAACACCATCCATATTAATAAGCATCTGTAGTACTATTATCCAGAGTATCTACAAGTAACAGTGGATATTGTAATCCAAAAGCCATCAGCCAGATGTAATTTGAGTGCCGAGGGCCATCCAGAGTATGTGATTATTGACAGTTCAGAATCAACAATTGTCAAGTATTGAAGCTGAGAGAACCGATGTGACACTTTTCCAGTTTGCGAGTGATGGTATGACTGAAGTAACGGCGTATGTACAGGGGCAGTGGCAATGAAGTAGTGTTATAGTAAGACAGAGACATGAAATTACATGGAGATGGCATGAGAATATTGTATGATGGTGGAAGGGTTATTTACTAAGATAAGGAAGTGGGGTGAGGTGTTGCCACATCAGCTGATGTGGGTTGTTTGTATTGATAAGAGTTTTGTTGGCGGTGTGTAAGATATTGAGAGAGGGTGCTGATTGCGCATCAGAGTATGAAACATGGCTTCATGATGGCAGACGAATGATATCTAAAGAGTGGTTATTTGGTCTAGGAGAATGTCGTTTAGTTCTCCGTTTACCCATGCACTGGTAATGCAGTGCAACAGATCAGCTAAAAATATCTTCCATCTGCGTTTCATCTGGATCTCTCAATATGCACTTCGACTTTCTGTCTTGCACCGATATTATATTATTGTGTTCAATATTTTCATTGCTTGACTCTGCCCTTAATACTAGAACAAGTTGTATACATAGATACCTGATTTTGAATTTGGGTATACCTCTCAACAGGGTGTAAGTATTGTTGGAAACCTTGCTCTGCTGTCAGTTGGGTATATTTAACACCCAACTGATTTGGGACGCACAGTTCTGACGATGGTGTCAATATGCAGATCTGGCTCACCGTATTTGCTAACTGTCACTACCCACATTGATCACCATATTCGAATACTGAAGTACAAAATTAACTGTACTTCCTGAACTAACTGGTTTAATCTTGCCGTAACTACATGCCTGCACATTAAAGCGGAACCTCTGAACAACTTGAGGTGTATCGATATGATTCTTGCAGCAACCTTTGAGGAAGAGCCTTTAGAGGCTCATTTTTGGGAACATTCAACTGTCCTCTCTAGTGTTAACAATGGTTCCGGACTGCCGGTTCAGGTCCGGGTCCTGGTTGGAACCAAACCATTCCCAAATACGTGGTCCGGGTCACTATTACACCCGAACTGTCAAATTGGGTATGGTTCAATGGGCACTTCAGAACCTGTCAGAATTGGGTGGGTAGTCAGCAGGTTGTCAAGCCGGTCCTTCGGTAGAATTAGATAATGCTCCTGCTTTAGCTGTTTTATAATTGTATTCGATCAAAATCGGTGTAGTAAGACTCAGAAAGTCCTTTTCGATCACTTTGTGGGTTGTGACATCGGTTATTTTTGAATCAACGTTTTGCCTTTTGTGTTTTGTATTTAGGAGTACTGAGGGAGTCAATAGTACAGTTATGATCTCATATAGCCACGCGATGCCTTGATTACCCAATGTACAAGACCAAAAATCGTTGAGGCTGCGTTGACACTCATTTTCAGGATGGGGGAGGAAGTGTGCTGCTGTTGCTTTTGACGCTAAAGGCAGCTAATACGTTCTTTATGGATATCTCCAACCAATCGCCACTTAGATAACCCAAGATGCAATGCGAAAAATCGTTGACGCTCAGTTGACGCTCATTTTCAGAATGGGGCAATGACCATGTTGCTTTCTTTTTCGCCTATACAGGCTGCCAATACATCCATTAAGCCTAATCACTACCAGATCATTTTGAAATTACCTGACTTAGAAGGGTAAAAATCATTGACGCTGCGTTGATGCTCATTTTCATGATGGGGTAATGAACATCTCATGAACTGAATTGCAAGAAAAGGCCTCCGATACATCGTAAATGAATGAATATCACAAATCAACACTTATATAACTACAGGGGCAAAGCCAAAAATCATTAAATTTTGGATAACGATCATTTTCAAAATGGGGCAGTGACCGTGTCGCATGCTGTTTTGCCTCTAAAGCCAGCCATTACAACAGTTATGCTACACAGCGATGAAATCAGCTTACAATTACCATCTTTACAGGACTGAAAAGCGTTGACGTTCCGTTGATGCTCATATTCAAGATGAGGGAAGGAGTGTGTCACTATCATTTTTGCCTAGAAAGGTGGCCACTACTTTGATTATGTATAACCACAACCAAGTCAAATGTTAATGACTAGTCGTACTTGACCGAAAATTGTTGACGCTTCTTTGACACTTATTTTGCCACAGGCATATCCGCAATATTCATTCATCTGATTTGGCATAGTCCATTCTTCACATTGTTCTGGCAGGTATTCATGCGTTTTCATTTACTTTCTCCTTGATCACTACATTGTTCATTAATAATACTTATAAATATATCCTTTAAAATATACCTTACAGTGTCTGCTAATTGTAGATAATAATACACTCAAAAATCCCGTTCTTTGAATCAATGCTCGTCATCACTTGCAGGTTCGCTCCATAGGCTGCTCTGGTCTTCAAAATGGAGGTTAGCTGCACTACCACACAGCAGATTGTGTACTAAGCAGTGGATGTTCCTTCATCAGTCAGCATATCTGGATCACAATCTGTATCTTGCTGGCTATCCTGGGCATATGCATCAAGTGTAAAAAACTCAGCACAGGGAAGAGTAGCATGTGAATACATATATCTGGCTGGCAAATTGATGATTTGGGAATGTTGAGCTCCAGCATCGTTACCAGTTGGCGAGGGTTGCATCCCTGGCAGAAGTGGGACTGCAGGCACAGGTGGCGTCAGCTCAGGAGTCAGCTGACTGCGTCGGTCGGGTGAAGATGCACCTGTTCCTTTGCGCCACCAGCGTGCCCCCGGACAGTATGCGGTGCCATTTTGGCAAGGAAGGCATCCGTCAGTCTCGTTTTGACGAAGCATGGCCTGGTGTCATTTTATCACAGCGTTCACCTTTGTAAGCCCCGGAAACTCAACAGCACGCTTCCTCTCTAGTCCGGCTTCAGCTCGTGGTTTCTTGATCAGATAAAGCATTTCGTCTACTACGGCGCATGAAAACCCACCTTTGGCCATTTTGGCAATATTCACGGTGAGGAGCATGTTGGACTGTTCCGGCTCTACCCGACCTCCTCGCCTTGCCATAGTAGCAGACATGTTGAAAAGCTACAAAGAAATCAGTTGCTGCTCTAACAATGAGGTTCGGCTATTACCCCAACCATATATGCTTTCGTAGCCTCCCCTAATGTGATTAACGCCAATGTCGTCCACTCCCGGAGATGTTGATCACAAAATTCATCAGCGAAAATCCCAGAGCTGAAAACATCATGATGGTCGATTTTGCAGACGATGCGGACAGATACTTTGGTTGACCATAGTGGTTTCCCATTACAAGTGGAGATAAATTTGTCACAGTGCTCTCTGAGTACACCCGCTTTACGTTATACAGTCAACTGACAGCCATTCATCACCGTATGAATGTAATCACATCCAATTGGATGCTGTTTCTGATTCCTGCTACTTCCAGTCTTACGGACGATTTTTAAATGTGCATCCTGGGTGATATTTTTGGTGGCTTCATTGGCAGTGTCGTGCTGGACTACCTGGTGTCTGCAATCTTGCTGTGTGCCAAGCAGTGACGTATTGGAGGAAGCTCACGTCGATCGGCTTGCTTCAGATCCTTCGCCTCCGCGCTGATGTGTTTGTGTATGCATCATTGGCTAGTGTGGAATAGAAGAGGAAGATGATAAGGAAACCAAGTGGAAAGTCCTGAGGAATATAAAGTGAGCGTCATGTCAGGATAGAATAAGTAGCAGCCAACTTGTACGATATACTCAACATGAATCCTGGTGTGTATGAGTGCAAGTTGCAGGGGTTTACCACTGTCTCGCGATTTGCAATGAGTCGGTCTGATGTTGTGGGATTGTTTCCAGGGATGAATCGAGGTGAACGACAGCCGAAATCGCATGATTGTCAGATATCAATACGTCATTGTTCAATGGAAAAGATGTCTGCTGATGTCGGTCTCAAATAATCCCTGGGATAATACCTGAAACTGACGCTAACAATCCAGTCGTGATGTACGATTGGCTTAACAAATCCCATTTTATAGACAGTCAACAGGCAGATTTTGCTTTGTTCAAGTGCAGTAAACGTACGAACATTGACATAAAAGATGCAGCTTGCCTCCATATTGTCCATATGTTGCAACATCCAACATCTCGCCCAACAACATAGGCAGCACAAACTACAATTTTCAATGCTCCGAAAAAGAACTTTTCACCACTTCCAGTGGGCAAATTCGCCAAATCGAGTAAGCCGTCCAGAAGCCGACATCATCAAGCGAATCGAGGCAAATGCGGCTTCGAATCAGAAAGAGTCCCAGCCCTTGGGGCATTGCGCAGCTTGCGATGCAAAATGAAGCTTGCAGCCAAGAAATGACAAGAAACGCACTTCCTAAGCGATGAAGAGACAGAGAAATGGATTGAGGATTATGTTGAGAGAGAAACAACTGTAGCATGAAAGCGAGTGGAAGATGCAGATGCAGCGATTAGGCGGATGCAGGAAGACACAGGGACGACCGAAAACTCGGAATTGATAACCAGAGTGCCCGAAAAAATGTTCGAGGAGATGATGGTGGCTATCCCCGAGAGTCTGACTGATCTCGCGAGTTCTGATGATGGGGAGGATTGGGAAGATCTGTATGATGGAGAGATGGAGCAGGGCAAGCTGAGCGAAGATGACAAACCCGGCTGGGTGATGTGCACAATCGCCAAAATGGAACAGCAGCGCATGGAGACATTTCGGAAGAAGTAGATGATTCTCGCTGAATTGACAAAACCTGGATGGGAGCACAGACCCGACTACTTCTGTGAAAGAGATAGGACGTATGGCACATCCAATATGATGGTACTGGCAGTCATTACATGTATAACGGATCACGATGCAGCCGCACCTGCATCAACAGCATTTGGAGAGTTTATGGAGTGTCTTGATATTGTCCAAGGGATATTGCAAATGCCGCAAGGGACTTTGCGACCAGGAGGTAGTCATATTGGGCGAGATTCTGGGAAGGTGCAGTTTAACATGAGTATATCCGGTCTTGTCCCCCCAGGGGAGACCCACTCATCACTCATTAAGAATGCGAGGACAGTTCAACTTGGAAGCTGTAAACCTTGCATATAGCCTGCCCAGCTAATCATCATACTGAAATCAGATTCGGATCAAGACATGATGAAGGATCCAGTGTCATCGGAGGAATAGAGAGGCAAATTTGTATTTTTAATGTCATACCTCTCTGAAAAGCAATTTGGTTATCAATTTTGCTACGTGTCAGCATATCCTTGATTTCAGTGACCAAATTTTCAGACAGGATAATTTGTCTGTGCATGTGCAAGGGTCGAACGCACCAAGCGAGAGTTCGAGAATACAAATCAGTTTGTAAGACGGCCAATAAGTTTGATTTCTGTTTACCAATTGGTGTTAAGTGACACAGCAAAAGATAAATTAGTGAAGAAATATGCTGAAAAAATTTAAGTGAGTGATGTCAAATGAGTCATAGCAATAGCAGTCAGTGCACAATACGAATCAGTCTGAATGAGAACCGTCATGCTGCATTTATCCACTCATCTAATTGCATAACTCTTTGCACAGACCTGGTGCACATGGTTTAGATATTGGGAATTGCTTATGGTACGTCATGGAAATCGAGGAGAAGAAGCTGGAAGACAACAGGTGAGTAAGTCAAGCGATAGTATTCAAAAACTTGTGAAATAATCTACATGCCGTAAATTGACAGCCAAAAGCGCAGGAATGTGATAGGGCAACGTTATTTTAAACTCAGATAATGTGGATAGAGGTTGATCAGCAATTGAGAGGCCACAAAGCCTCTGGATGCAATTAGTAATACTTAGAAACCCAATATTGGATGTCAGTAATGAATATGGAATTCATGGCATACAATGATTGAGTGTACGAAGGCGGTTTCGATGTGTTTGATGTGAGCGTCAACAGAGCATCAACGATTTTTAGTCTTCCACATTCCACAATCAAAGGGCTCCATTGTCTCGTCCTTCCAATGTAAATGTGTTGGTTGGCACTATTGCCGAAAAGGCAAATGGCATGCTGGTTGCCCAACATATACATGAGCTTCAACGGAGCATCAATCATTGTTAGTCTTACACATTCGACAATCAATGGGGTGCATTGTAAACTCCTGCCAAAGCAAATCATTTGGTAGTTGTTATTGCTAAAAAGGCAAATTGCACGCTAGTTGCCCCATCCTAAAAGTGAGCGCCAACAGCGTGTCATCAATCTCTGGCATTGCATCTTGGGAAATCCAAGGGCTGTGCTGCGACATTGACCAATAATCAAAATATCGGCTGCCTTCCAAGAGAAAACGTTCTGGGACAACATCGCTACTATGTCCTAGTATTGAATGTCAACTGAGCGTAAATGATTTTTGGCTGTGCATCGTGTAATACCCAAGGTTTGTGCTGGGAGATTGACTCATGATCGAACTGTCGGCCGCCTTTCGGGGCAGAATTGCTCGCGACAACATCGCTACCGTGTCCTAAAAATCAACGTCAACGGAGCGTCAACAATTTCTGGCGTTGCATCGTAGAAAATGCATCAGCTGTGCGGCAATATTCACCCATATTCGAACTATCGGCCGCTTATGTAGGCAAAAATGCTTGGGGCATCATTGTTAAAGTGTCTTAAAAATGCGCGTCAATGGATGGTCAACAATTGTTGGCCACGCATCTTGGAAAATCCAAGGGCTGTGCGGCAGCATTATCCCATAATCGTAATATCGGCCGCCTTTTTAGGCAAAAATCCTTTGGACAATGTCACTACTATGTCCTAACAATGAGTGTCAATGGAGCGTCAATGATTTTTAGCCTTGCATGTTGGAAAATCCAAGGGCTGTGCGGCGACATTAAGTTACAATCGAACTACCAGCCAACATTTTAACCAGAAATGCTTTCAACAGCATCACGATTATGTCATCCACCTGAGGGTCAACGGAGGGTTAACGGAATGTCAACAATTTTTTGTCATGCAACTTGCAAAATCCAAGGGCTGTGCATTGACATTCTCCTATAATCAATGTATAGGCTGCCTTTGTGGGCAAAAGAGTAGGGGAAAGTTAGGCTACCACCCCCGAAAAATATGTGTCAGCGGAGTGGCAACAGGTCATGTGGAGCTCAGTAAGCTTCAAAGCAATGAAATGTCTTGCCTCATTCATAAAAGGAGTTTTTAACCATCAGTCTCATCAGTCTGCCCCTGTATACAACTTCACAACTATGCATGCAAAGTCTCACAGGTCTTACTTTTCTCTTTCGTGGAGCTCAAGAGTCAACATGTAAGCACCAGCGTTCTACTCAACATTAATGTACCTTTTGACAGTGTCTCAACTGGAACTACACAGCTTTCAAATTCCTACAACCATGTCAGATTCCCAATCTATAAATACCTCATTACTAGAGGTTAAGATATCTTCCAAAAATGAATCAGTCTGTATTCGCCATTTGAGCAACCTTACTTTACCAACCATATTCCATGCTTGGTGGGCTTCAATGAATATTGGCTCGAAACGTCGTATTGCATGGAGTAATTCTGGTCATGCGCCTTTGTGACACTTCTATTTGCACCGCAGAATAGAGGAGACTGGCATCCCTGCCATCATAACTATCATTTATCATCAAGTTCTTCGCAATCCATCAGAAAATGGGACCGGCTTCAGGCGAAAATACTTGCTGGCAAAAGCGCACATTGGAAAGTTACACAAATTAACAGAGTCGGAGGTTTCTAAATTGACCAACTCAACCTTTGATGAAACTGCTTTAGCTATATTGAAGAGAAAAGGCGGTAGAGGAACTACAATGGTAACCTAACAGTGGAAATTGATATTCGACAGATAGATCTTATGTATATCAGCCAAATTCCCAGACAGAATGCTCTAAACTGGCAGCAAACGACTAACAAACTGCCAAATTTCAACAAGATACCTGGAATCGCTACCTCATGTTACGATTTGTGTCGGCTAACATTCCATGGCATGCTATATGAAGCCTCCAGCTGGGACGGTCATTTAAGGCATTATGTGGCGAGCTGGTCTTGCCATCCGCCAGCACCCTTAGCTACATTAGCTGGAGGGAATACTCACTGGCAGTGGATGTAATTAAGAAGCAATTGCCGTCAAGAAATAAAGTTAGTTAGGGTTTAGATAGGTGGACATCGACGAACGAATTGAGGTCAACATCGATCATTGCCTACTATATGGATGCCAATTGGGCATTGTGAGAAGTACAGCTCACATTCGATGAGGTTGATAGCCTCTTCTTTTGCTATGCCAGATGCTAATTGAGAATAATAGAGCAAGGGTGAATTTACTGCAGCAAGTCTAGCCATACATTTGAAGGAGGTTCTGGATCGTTTCGAGCTTACCGACGGCTGTTTAGTTGGAAATACAACAGAAAATGCTTCTTCAAATGACTCGATGACTCGGGAACTACGATCAACCCTTGAGACCTCTAGAACCAGGGAGCCTGCAATGACCACCTACCTAGCATGCATGGCGCACATCATCCAGCTTGCTTTAGGTGTGTTCATGAGCAATCTTGGTGTAAAAGGCAACACCATGTCTTGGGAAGCCCATGAGCACAATCAGCAATTTGGAGAGAATGAAAGCACAAACATTGGGAAGAGTCAAAAATTGCAAAAAGAGGGCAATGCTAGAATCATCAAGGTGTGGGCTATGCGTCCGGGTTTGGCAAACATAATCGAGAAGGTACGTATTTCAACACATTTTGAAAGACCTGAAACTAACCTTCATATAGCAGAGAATGCTTGCTGTGATGATGATGCTGACACCTGGTCGTCAACACGAGTTGATTCACTGTCAAAAAGCCAAATTCACAATGGCCGTACTACCCATAATGGATGTGAAAACACAGTGGAAGTTGACACTAGAGTTGCTTGAAAGAGTCTACCGATTATGAGAATTCACCCGTGAGTGGCTGAGGAATCCAAAATACACCGATTACCGGCCACTTTTCACAACACAGGAAGAATGGGTGATTGTCAAGTACGTCATGGAAGTTTTGAGGCCATTCCGATCCTGGACCCTGTGGATGTCAAAAAGGCATACAGTTACTCTGCATCATGTCATCACTGTCTACAATGACATGTTCGATCGTATGGATGGCATTATGCAAGCGTTGGCTAAGAAGAAGATGCAACTGAAACAATGCTTATACATCACTGTTAAGGTTGCGCGCCAGAAGGTGTCCAAATATTATGCTGAAGTCACTCCAATGACCGGTCTGCATCTCATTGCAGCATATACTGTTCATCCGTTCCGGAATGTTTGATCATCTAGGAACTGGGACGCGGCGATTGATATTAATCCTGAGGACGAGCCTTCTTATACTACCCAATACCAGGAGGTCTGTCTGAAGTATCTAGAGAACATCAACAAAATGTAAATCGGTCCGGAAGCCACACACAAACCTCCCAGACACTCCGGTTGGCCTCACCAGTGCTTCTAAGTACTTCCAGATGTTCCCAGACGTTCCTCGAGCTAAGCAATGTGCTCTCAGACTCAGCTAGAGCATTGTCGGGTGCTCCTGACAGCACCTGGATTTATGGACGTGCAATCAGGATGCTACGAGATTTGACTTATAGGATAGTCATATTTTGGGGCAGCTGAGACCTCTGCACAGGTCTGCGGGAGACATCGAGCGCAGCTGAGACCGCTGCGGAGACTGCTGCGGAAGCTCCAAGGGAGACCTGGTGTGGTATTCTCACAGCCGTGGTTCTTAGGGTTCCATCACCACAAGGCCTTTTGTCTATCAAATTCATCTTTGTTACAGTCACAAGATTCGCTACAGCGTAATGTGGCGTGCATTATTTCAGTCTCTCAACATATATATACGGTCATTCTCGCTGCAGATGGTAGTCGAGCATAATCGGCGGAGCACCTGGAGACGTGCATTGACAGAACAGCGAGATGCACCAGTTGCAGGCTGTTGTGGTGAAACGACTGAGCGAGAAGGCAGAGAGCCTACCATTAACACTCCACTGCACCTCTGGCGACATCCAAACAGAATTCGTGAGAAAGAGTGGTTATAGCTCAATGAGCGTAGGAAGAGGGTGAGAAGATATGAGACTACGCAGCCGTAAAGATCCACGACACTCGGACACAGCGAGGGAGACCAAAAGTTGGGAAAGATAGAGTGTGTAATTTTTTTGTATGATAAGAGGAGATGAAAATGAGATGATGTCTATCAACCCCTGGGTCTCGAGGAAATATACTCCCCATCATTCAGTCCGCCTCCGTTACCCCTGTATCTCCGTACACCCGCTGTTGCTCATTGATGTTCCTGTTTGAGGCCGTGATTCAGCGAGTTTGGAAAAGGACTTGGAGGCCATCATCGTGCAAACTTGGAGGCTGTAACCGAGCGAGTTTTGATATACGCTTGGACTCCATGATGGAATGAACTTGTAGATGCACTTTGGGGCCGTAATCGAGCAAGTTCGGAGATGCACTTGGAGCCTATAATCCTGCCAACTGGGAGGCTGTGATCGAGCAACTTTGGAGATGCACTTGGAGGCCATGATTGACAGAGATTGGAGGAGTACTTGGAGGTGGTCGATCTGGAGATGGTAGAGTGGGGAGGAGGCGTGACAGCAGTTGCTACTCTATTCATTGGTTAACTCATATTGGTGGGAATGTAGAGAGTGGAGTACATCATTGTCTGCCGAGAGATAAGAGATGGGAAATGAGAGACTGGCTGGGAGTGTGAGACATTCGATCATGGGATGACACAGTACTCGGTGTATGCTGTACTCGGTGTTTGCAGTACTCGGTGTATCCAGTGCTCGGTGTATGCAGGACTTGCTCTATGCAGTACTCGGTGAATGCAGTACTTGGTGTATGCTGCACTCGGTGTATGCTGTACTCGGTGTATGCTGTACTCGGTGTATGCTGTACTCGGTGTATGCTGTACTGGGTGTATGCTGTACTCGGTGTATGCTGAACTGGGTGTATGCTGTACTCCGTGTATGCCGTACTCGGTTTATGCTGTACTCGGTGTATGCTGTACTTGGTGTCAACTCATGATTGTTGCATAGAGAGATAGATATGGATGACTCAACTTCGTGTTCTGAGGTGATGGTAGAGAACGAGAGAGATGAGAGGAGATGGGGGAAATCGTCATGAGGATCTGGAAGTTGCGAGAGTTTTGTGTGCAAGTCGATGTTCAATTCCCGACACGGCAGGTTCTACTCCTGATCCAGCGGGTAATCACAACAATATGTGGTCTTCTAAACCCAATCAGGCAAGTCGTACCCCTGACTTCTCATACCCGCTTGTATCCTCCATATCATTCCCATCTTCATCCCGCATCTCTCTTTCTCATCCACAACTCTGCCATCATCTCAGAATACAAAGTTAAGTCATTCCTCTCTCTCTCCATGCCATGATCATGTGTTAACACTGAGTACAGCATACACCGAGTACAGCATACACCGAGTCCAGCATTCACCGTGTACAAGAATACACCGAGTTCAGCATGCACCGAAGATTGTGTGTCTTCCCTTCTGCAATGGCACGGCTGCACATGACCTGTCCAGCGCCGGGAAACAACCGCGTTATATAGTCGGCTCGCCACCAGCCTTAGATCTCTACCGATAATATTACCTTTATACTACTCTACAATATTGACATCCACGTTTGCAACCTTCTCTACTGATATACCTTCCTACGAGGCCATACACAGGCGTATGCTTTTACACTATTATCGCTCTGACAATTTCAGATACGTTTCACATACTGGATTTCATCATTTACCCCTTTCCGACGCGTCAGAACACGCGATCTATGCGCGAGATAATTCACAGATTTGAGAGTGCTTATTGCATCGGCGAAGTGTCTTGATACGTCTATTGTATTGAGGTCAATGGTAATAGATGATGTCGTGTGGATTCTAGAGGCCAATCGACCAGAGACGCGTCGCAACACCGATGAATGACAAATCATACTAACTTGAGATCTAGGAATCCCAGATACAGAACGGGAAGGTATTGTTCACCAACTTGAGGTTAACAGTAGCAGTGACAATTCCGATTTGAATCCAGAGGCCAAGCGGCCAGAGATATGTTGTGACAGCTAAGAACGCAAAATCATCCGGATTTGACAGCGAGAGATTGCAGAAGCAAAGACGCCTGATAAGTACACCCAATTGAGGTTAACGATTGCAGAGACAATCCGAGTTGATTGCAGAGGCCAATGAGCAAGGAGACGCGTCAGCGACCAAGTGAGTCGAAGTCAATTGCAACGAATTCATCAATGAGAACTCGAAGGCTATCAATCATGACATCAATGAGATTCGATAAGTTGCCTTCCAATTGAGTCAATTGAGGATTGCAGGAACAATACCAGAACCCATATGTCTCCAAAAGTCGCGTCACCGGCAATGCAGACGCTGGGCTCTCCAGAGATTCCCTCGAATAATGTCCAACGAGTGCAATCGGATGCGAACTATTGAGACGACACAGACCACAATCGCATTCACCTACGATTATATTCCACAGCTTAGGGAAGCTGCGATGAGCAGCCTTGGACGATCACATCGGATTTACCCGATGCGTACGATTCACATCTAGCGGCACAACTGATGGCAACTCCCATTATGATTACCTTCTACATGACTTGATGGAGTCATCTACCTTACTGATGCTGCGAGGAGGTTCAGCAGTGGCTATGCAATGATACAACTATGATCACCAATACCTTTTGTGTAATGATGGGCAGAGTTCAAGATAATGGAGCAGCGATCGCAGATCGTGCTGCAGCTCTGAATGGGAAGTATAATAACCCCTGAATGTTCTGAAGTGGCTAGCAGATACAATTCGCGATTACCATTGTCAATTCTCACTATTGGCACCTGATTGGACGACCGAATCGTATCATTGTGAAGAGACAGCCATCTGCGCCAACTCTATTCTATGTTGTCAAACAAGTCAACGAAAGCGGATATATCACCAACAAGCAAATATGGATATGTGCCCATATGATGGCATACGATGAGGGTTTTTAGGAATATAATGGAGATGATTTCAATTTCAATTCCAATTGTAGTTAGGATTCTGGAGATCCAGGGGACTACCAGAGGATGGACCGTCTGGGGACTCTTGGGAGGCCAGCGGATTCAGGATGTATTTAAGGCCTGCGGAGGTTTAATTGATGTGTTGTATCCCAACATGGAAATGGACGTTGTTTGATTGTCAGACAACCTCAATCGGGTGAGGGAAGCAACTCATTGGTTGTCAGACAGTCCCAATTGGGCGTGATGAGTGCGTGATTCGCTGTGAGCATATTCGTACACATGGTGGCAGCCGTGGTGGACGCACTGTGTGAGCTGGAGACTGATGGGAATTGCTGTGGGAGAAGTGCAAGAATCCTAGCGTCGACATGCAAAGCATTCGACTTGTGGCTCTGCAACCCCAAGGTGAGAAGATGAGGGGGCAGTGGACCAGGCAAGCCATCAGGTATGCCCCGGGAATGTACCAGGATCACGGCCAGGGAGGAGATGTGTTCCAGAGGTGGCCGTACTTCATATATTCAAATACTTCGAGCTACCGCTATTGACGATCAAGTGGCCAGTGAGGAGGTCATTGGGACGTTCTTCCTAGGAGTGGGAGTTCGTATAGGGCTGCTGGGAGTGACTGTGGAAAGCATCTCTGGGGGTGAGATGGGCACCAGGCATCGGATGGGCGAGCAGGGAGCAGCGGCGGTTGTTGCGGCAGAAGAGTGTCCACATCGGAACCATGAATGACTGCTACAGGCACGCCAAGACACATAGGGAGTACTGGACGGCGGGACTTGACCATACTTTGGCGAACCATTTCCAATCCGGGCTCCTGGATATTCCTTCATACCACTCCATATGTAGTACCAATCGAGAACTAAGGTTTGCAGATGGAGCCGGCACAACGACAAAGATAGTGCCTATTGATGATGGAGGACTTATCCTGGCAATATACAGAGATTTGGTGGAGGTTTTCAGCAAAGTCAAGGCCGAAGCACTCCCACCGCATCAGTCAATTGAATATGCAATCGACTTGGAGCCCGGCTACAATTTGCCATATGGGCAGAATTACAATTCATCAGAGTTAGGTTGAGCGGTATTCATGCAATTGGGTGTATAAAGATCAGGTGCTCAAGAGGCCGGATGATGCATTTGGATTTGGGCTTAAAGATCGAATCCCATATGAACGGATCGATGAGTCGGGATTTTCTGACAATGGACGATCTGTCCCCGGATGGAGTATGGGACTGCAATGAAGAGTCAATGGATCGTGGTAGATATGGATCATGACCGGATATGGATAGAAGACTTGAGGTGGATGACAGGAGATGGATCTCAGGAGATGTATCACAGGAGATAGATGACAATTGGTCTCTATCCTATATGAAGATATTGAGGTTATGCGAAATTATACGATTCTCGAGATCACGACTTTGATTTCGAACTAAACATTTTCTATGGAACGGAGATATGCCTTTATATGACGTACCGGCGGCATGGCTCCACCGAGTACAATACAGGGCACATTTCAGAGATGCGGAATTGAACGGTTACATGCCCAAGTCTCAAGGCCAAATACGATCTCGAATCAGATCCTGAGTCACAGCTGCAATGCCGATACCGCACAAGCTGAACTAGATTATTCTTTAGCGGAACAACAATCGTTAAAGAGAGGGATGACAGTGCCGGAATCGCAACAACCTCTACTGCGAACAATTACCGTACTGGAAGTGCAGGAACAAAGCACCATGAAATGCATTCACCAATAGATAAGGCTACCAGCGGCGAAAAGTGCCCGCAAGGAAGTGATGGCAAACGCACCTACAGAGGAATCAATACGCCTCATGCCCAGGTTACAAATCCAGAATGAGATCGAGGGTTACTTTCAGCAATCCCAACACAGTCTCAGCAATCCCGACATACACGGCTGCTATGGATCAGTTGTCAGCGCAGCTACGACGTACCCAAGGGGCATGACTGTACCGGAATCAAAACCAACCCCTACTGCAAGCAATCACCGTACCGGAAATACTGGGAGGAAGCACCTTGGAGCGCACTTACCGGAAGAGAATCGCAGCTGGATATTGGTCAATGAGCATATGTTGGAAGAGGTAACTAGCAGAGTCAACATGTGTATGTGGAGAAGAGTCAACCAGTGCAACTGGAGATGAAATGACAAGTGAATTCAGAAAACGATGATATGGATACCCAGACAAGTGACAGCAAGCACACTGGGAGGAGGAGTGGAAAGCATACCAGGAGGAAAGCCGGCGAGCAATGGGAAATGATAAGTACACCGAGCAAAGGGCTGATGTCAAGTGTACCGACAAGTGCACCGACTTGGAGGATGATCAGTGCAACTGCAGGAGCACTGGAAAGATGATGAGAAGATCAATCTACCGAACGGCATCACGAAAGACAGTCACCAAACGGCATCACGAGAGACAGTCACCGAATGGCAACATGAGTGACAGTCACCGAATGGCATCATGAGAGACAAATGTGAGAACTACCGAGAGATGATGACTGAGCATAACGACCAGGATCATAGCCCAATGACTCCAAATTGGGATTGAATAAGAAGACTATTGGGAGCCCTACATATGGAAGGGACTGACTGGGATGTTGACCAAACGGCTTATTGAAATGGATCCCGAACAACCATACTGGAGGCCTATAAGCCAGGGTGGCCGATGCTGAAGGAGCATGAATAGAACTACTGACAGGCACCGTGCGATTGTCACCGGCTGCAAGAGATGATCACAGCTATATCAAGACTGGCCGACCATGCTATGCACAAGGGCCTGGAGAGCGCAAGCACCCTTGCATATATATGTGGTACGAATGACCATTGTATGAGAAGCTTACGAGATAGATACGAGGTCATAAATGATTGACCATGACTGACGGCTATGATAACGAGAGCAGAAGTTACAATCCATGCCGAGAAGTCAAGCCGCTTGATCCATGCAGATTGAGCGCAAAGATCCCTGCCGAAGCGGCTTCAAAAGCAGCACCAATGATCACTGATGGGCTGGGCCTGCGGAGTTCACGAGGAATTGGGAGAGCTCGAGTGCTAGCGCACTTGAAAGTATGGTGAGTATGACCAGTTACTGGACAGGGTACAAGCTAGATACACCTATGCAATAGCGATGGCGATGATGATGATGCGCAGAGAGTGGAAGCCACTATCGATGCCGCCGAGTCAAGACGAGACTGATACAATGATTGGCGATTTCGCCGTGATTACTGTGTCTAATTCTGACAATGACCGAAACTTGGTACAAGTTATGAGTGCGAGATTGGATGGTTGGATGCCGGACATTCCGGAAGTGGAGATATGGAGGACGATGTCCCTTTGGATGTTTCTTCTTTCTCTTCTGTTCTCTTTACTTGATTACTTCTTTGGATCTCGGCCCAGTACAAATGGCGTTGGCACAGGATTTTACCACCTCCAGAGATAAGTCAAGTGGAGGCGGAGTTTCCCCATGAGCTGGATCCGCCGAACAGCAATCATACGGTACTGATCGGTTGTGGGTCTTATGGGTTCGTACCATTGCATACGTTAAATGGTGATTCGATTGTTTCCATTCCTACTCATGTACGGGTTTACACAGCCCAAGGGGTCTGCATCTAATGAGGAGGATAACAGAACGGCACGGCTGCACGTGACGTGTCCATGGCCGGGTAACACCTGCCTTATATAGTCGGCTCCCCAAGAGCCTTAGATTTCGAGCGATAATCATACCTTTATACTACTCTACAATATCGACATCCACGTGTGCAACCGTATCGACTGATATACCTTCCTACGAGGCCATTCACGGGCGTATGTCTTTACACCTTCATTGTCAAGATCACCCGTTGAACCCTCAATGTAGCTTCACCTTCCGGAGTGCCTCCTTACCAGATCGACCACCACCCAGCCGCACAACATGAGAGCTCAAAGGTAAAGTCACCTCGTCACATTCCCACGGTTGAGAGTTAACTAACTCATGAATGGAGTCTCTGCAACCGGCACGCCTCCGAATGACCGCCTCCAAGTGCCTCTCCAAACATGCTCGATCACGGCCTCCAAATTCACACGATCATGGTGTCCAGGTGCATCACCGAACTCACTCGATCACGGCCTCCCAGTGCATCTCCACACTCGCTTGACCATGGCCTCAGAGTGCATCACTAAGTTCACTGGATAACAGCCTGCAAGTGTATCTCCAAACTCGCTCGATTATGGCCTCCCAATACGCTTGATTACAGCCTCCAAGTTCACATGATCATGGCCTCCAAGTGCATCTCCAGACTCGCTCGACCACGCCCTCCAAGTCGATCTCTGACTTCACTCGATCATCAAGATCAGGCACACCTCAAATCGCTCTCAAGCACTGCCCGCAGATAGTGTTAGAAACTGGTCGGGGTCACCAGACAGCGGTCAGTGGTTGGACCGGGAACTCATTTTGCTTCTGTTGCAGACCTGTCCGAAAACCCGACCGGCTTTGGTTTGGCGGGGTTGTTACCCAGACTGGACATTAACCCGCGGTTTGTTGGCTGGGTTGTACATACTGCAGAGCCTCATTTGCGCGAACTCAGAACTTTGGCTCCAAATAGGTATTTGATTTGTGATCATATCACAATATGATATATACGTAAAATATGCAGATTTGCATGCTCTTTCACCTCCTATTGTCCACTGTGCAATCCAGTCAATATTCGTTGTGTCACAGCGATAAACCGCCAAATTTCGGCAGTATTTCATACCAACTCAACGAATATTGATCAGATAGCAAAGTGGAGAACTGGAGGTGAAAGAGCATGCAGAACTGCATCTTTTACGTATATATCATATTGTGATATGATCAGAACTCAAATACTTAATTGCAGCCAAAGATAAGACTTGGCAAAATTGTGGAACTGGCCAAAGAACAATTGGTTCGGTGCGGTTCAGTTTTTTGATCCGGTAAAACCCATTGCAACGGTTCCAGTTTGGTTCCACCCCAGACCCAGAACCGAACTGCGGATCTGGAACCGTTGCTACCAGTACATGCAGGCAGTCCAGATATACCGTGTGTAGATGGGTAGCTATATCAATACATACATGTATAGATGGGAATACACACTGAATACATAAGTTTTGAAAATCGTTGAACAATAAGTAGTAGCTATGATTTCCAGGCACACCAGAAGCATTCCCAAAGAAGATTATGTTTTTCCCAGACAGCTCTACAGTGATTCAATGTGCTCCCAGACTTGTGGTCGGCACTCCCAGGTTCTCCCAGGTGCATCTGAGGGCCACTGCATGGGTTTAGTAAACTCTGGGATTTGACCACCCTGTGATTCTGGTCCGACAACTCTCAGACACTCCCAGAGGCTTCCAGTGACCAAAATGTATTTTGCTGATGAATGAATAGTGCGCCAAACTCCGAGAAATGTCCGTCATTTAACCCGAATATTTTCCGCAAGGCAATATCTTCCCCTCTTCAAAGGCTGCTGGATTTGGTCATTCATTCTTTGATGCATATTGTTTGTCCAGCGATGATGAAGATTACTTAATACCTAGGGGCGTGGCTGAAACGTCACCCGGGCCAAGGGATTGTGCTGCACGCAAATTGACAGCCGCAAAGCTGTTTTCGAATGCAACGCCTGAAGCTCCAAAGCACTGGGGGCAAATTGTTCCAAATCTTAATGATTACCACTCCGATCCCATGGAGATTAGCAGCACAGTTTGGTTAGCAGATATTACTGCCTGGTGACAGCAACGGGAGGAAACGCGCTCAAAGTATGCCAATCGCTCCAATGTGGCGCTTGACATATTCTGTATTATACCACATGGTGTTAGAGTCGAGGCCAGTTTTTCCCCTGGGCGAGACGTTATTGGCTGGAGGCAGTCTACAATCAGAGGCAAGAGGCTGCGGGAAGAGTCGTAGTAAGGCAGCTTGCTCGAGCCAATAACGGAATATTGGCAGGCAATTTCACAGCATTTGATAACACAGAAACTGAAAACAACATGGAATTGAAGACAGAGGCGGAGGAAAGAAAATTGCACACAATGGCCAAGGTCCACCACTTTTTGGAGATGTGGCAGGGCAGCCAGAACATACATGCTACACAGAAGGAATCCTGCGCTCATAACATGCAAATGACAGCCGTATGATACATTTCAGATATCGAAGAAATCATCAAGGCATCCTGGTCAAACATTCATCATGATGGTGCGGCTGCATTCACATTGTCAGAAATATCACATTTGCCACCAGCTTTGTCTGCAAAGGACCTGCCTCGAGGACAAACTCAAATATTCAACTTCCGCCGATTCAAATGAATCGACTGCCATCCTGCCAAAAGTCATGACAATACTGCACCTGAAATCATTTCCGACACCAGATGTTTGCTGAACTGGGAAGGTGACTTGGATAATCCAAGCAACAGTGAAGAGGTCAGCTAGGCAGACGTTGAATGTGATGTAGAGCCAGACAATGGCCTAAAGGCATCGGAAAGCCCAGAGCACCGGGTTGTGAGTGCTGCACCAAATGTTCCTGGATCGATTCGGCTAACACGAAGGTCAATGAGAAATGCTGAAAAGGTGCTGATAACTGTCAGCACAATGGAAACAAGGAGGAATATGGGAAACAAGACAATGTAGGACTGATTGGGTAAATATGTTTTCACCAGCTTCTATATGTTGCTTGACCAAGAATTTCACATATAGAAATATTATGGGAGAATAGTGAGCAGTCGCATGAGGATAATTGTTCATAAAGAAAACTATTGCTGGCGAAATGTAATTCTCAGAGAGATATATCAATTTTGGTAGAATAAGAGAGGCCTGAGCAACAATATTACTGGGCTCAGCTTTGCTAATGGGTTGAGTCTCAATCGGACTGAGAGGCATGCAATGAGTGCAAAAATCAATTTATATACTCATTGATGGCAGCAGATATTGACTACGCATTACATGAAAATCAGCGTCAACATAGCTTCAACGATTTGTGGTCCTGCATCCTAGGTAATCACACCGCTGATAGGTTGCAGACAGTCATAAACCAATTTCTGGCCACCTGAATAGGTACAACAGACTGCGATACCTTCCCTGCCCCAACTTGATAATCAGTGTCAACGGAGCATCAACGATTGTTGGTCGTGTATCTTGGGTAATCTGTACAGCAACAGGTTGCAGACAGTCATAAACAAAGTATTGGCCACCTTTATAGAAAAAAGAGAAAGTGACATGCTCACTGCCCCATCTTGAGAATGTGCATCAACGGAGCGTCAACAATTGTTGGCCTTGCATCATAGTTAGTCACAGCGCGATGTGGCCATTACATTCTCTCTTGAGAATGTGCATCAATGGAGCGTCAACAATTGTTGGCCTTGCATCATAGTTAGTCACAGCGCGATGTGGCCGTTATTTTCTATATACATCATATAGACTGTTTTTATATGTCAAAAGACTCAGGAACACTGAGTGTCAGCTCTCTGAATGAAATGAGTTGTAACTGTCCCGGAGGATGTGGCGGGAATATCCAGTACATATTTGCTTATAAAGGCTGCCATATCCTTCGTTATTGATACTTGTGATCAAGTACCACTCATGTTATGGAAGATGCAAGACCAAAAATTGTGGACACTCCCTTGATGCTCATTTTCAAGATGGGGTAGGGAGCGTTTCGCTTTCTCTTATAACTTTAAAGGCTGTCTATACTTTGTTTATGACAGTGTACAACCTGTCGCCCCCCAGATTACTCAAAATACACTACTAACAATTGTTGACGCTTCATTGATGAGCATTTTCAGGATTTGGCACGGCACGCATCGCCATTCGTCTTCATCACCAAGGCGGCCAATACGTCAGAAACAAACAGTTATGTACCAATGGCAATGTTTGACGATTAACAGTAGCATATCTGAACGCGATGATAAATACTCAAACCCGAAATGCGGAACCGGGGATTGTAACTGATGGGTCTAGGCAAACCCGGCAAAACCCGCCGGTTGATTGGTAAGGGACTGGGTTCTGACCGCTAAGATGCAGCGGGCCGGATTTTGGGATGGGTCTGGAAGTGATCCGACCCATTTGTGTGGTCCAAACCCGGACCACTGCAGGATACCCAGACCTGTTGCTAACAATACAAGCGGACTACCCTGTAGGGATCAATATATCTGTGCCATTGAGTATACCACGTTTGATGATTTCAAAAATGTGTACTGGTTGAGTAGGTACTGGTTATCTTTACAGCTTGGAACAAGTTGCAGGGGTGTAAGAACCTATCCAACCACAATAATGTGTCTAACTGTGTGTGGCATCTCGACACAATATCATTCCATTGATTGTGTTTGGCATCACAGACAATAATTACTAGAAATCCTCTTATAGCAATAGGTCATGATGAACAGCCTGCTGTATTATACTCCCATTAGTGTTGGCTTCCCCGGTACTGATTCTATCGAGTGTTAGCAATGATTCCAAACCGCTGAAACGGTTCCAGGTTGGGGTTGGAACCGGAACCAAACCATTCCAATGTGTCTCACGACACAGAATACCCGGACCGTTGCTTTCGGGCCAGTTTCCACCGGGAAACCTGGCCCTTGCAAGCCCGGCATTTTCCCTGCAATTAAGGATTGGAGTTCTGATCGTATCGCAAGATGATCTATATGTAAATGATGCGGTTTCAGGAGCTCGTTCACCTGCTGATCTGGGATTTTGAATCCGAGCATTATTCGTTGTATAGCTGTTGAAAACCCACGATTTGCCAGTGAGTTTGAGTGTTATTTGGTAGCAACTCAACAAATATTGATCGGAGTGCAAATTGCAAACCCGGGGGTGAAAGAGCTCCTAACACTGCATCTGTTACGTACAGACCATGTCATGATATGTTTAGAACTCGAAGCCTTGATTGAAGCCACAATTGTAGGAACCACCAATTGGAACCACAGCCCGGTTGGAACCAAGCCAAAAGCGCACAGGTCTATGTCCGGTCCAGGTAACAACCCGGCGCTTGTCCGCCAGTTTGCTTGGCGGGTACTGACCCGGACCGGGGTCTCAGTTCCGGTTCCAACCCGGACCGAAGCCGGGTAACCTGGAACTGTTCCTAACACTAATTCTATCACTATATTGAAAAACGTAATGCAGTCTGGTAGGGGAATATCGTTGTTGACGTACCCAACTGTTGATTTGTAGTGCTCAATGTCCTTGTATCGAAATATTGTTCAATCGATTGCCTTGTCTACACCAGTTCCGCACACACCTAGCCTTTTGAACTACAACTGCATCTGGATAACTGTACTCATGTATAGTGAGAACTGGCGCTCATACCCAGGTGAAATGTTCAAAAAGAAGATGACAAAGTATCAATAATCTCTGATATGCTGATACCCTCTGGAAATGTCAGAGTTGCAACCAGACTGCATTTGCACATAACTCTGTTGATGTCAGGCATCAAACGAGGTGAAAATTTGTTTCTCACCAGGTAATCTGCCACAGGAAGCTTGCTGCAAATAGCTGCCTTGAGTGAGAGGGGATCTGATTTAATGATATTGAGTAGAATTCTGACTCTTGACTTGTTATCAAATCAGCACAATTCCCATTGTGATATCTGCGGAATATGGTTAATATTGTTGGAGGAATCATAGCTAGTGTTCCCAATCGGTCCTGGTAACTTGCCAGCAGTCCAGGTTTGGACCACCAACATGGTTCAGTTCGGTACCAGACCTGTCCAAAAACCCGACCAGCAGCTTGTTGGCTGGGCAAAACCGGACCTGTACCGGTCAGCCCACAGGTTTTGCCGGGTTTGTCTAGACACTTTAGTTTCAATCTCTGGTTCTGGTTTTCAGGTTTTTCTAATTATGGTCGCGTTCGGATATCCTACTACTAATCGCAAAACATTGACTTTGGTACGTCATTTTCCATTTATAACGTATTGGCCACCTTTAGTGTAATGGCACCGGTGAATGTGACGTGTCCAGGACCGGGTAACACCCGCATTATATAGTTGGCTCACCACAAGCCTCAGACCTTTAGCAATAATTTTACCATTATACTACTCCACAATGTTGACATCCAGGTTTGCAACTGTATCTACTGATATACCTTCCTACGAGGCCATACACGGGCATATGTCTTTACATTTAGAAACAAAACAAGTGAGACATGCTGCGTGCCCCCTCCTGAATATGAGCATCAATGTAGCGTCAATCATTCTTGGACTTGTAAGTCGGGTAATTGATCAGGGACTTGGTCGTTTATATGTGTACTGAAAGCATTGGCCGCCTTGATGGGCAAGAACCCTAGCTACGATATGGCTACTGTCTCCTACAAATGAGCATCAAAGGAGCGTCAACGATTTTTGGTCTTTTAAGTAGGGTAATTAAAGACTGATTTGGGAGTTGTTATACATAATCACAGTATTGGCCGCCTTGATAGGCAAAAGGGAAAGGGACACGCTCCCTGCCAATCGTGAAAATGAGCATCGACAGAGTGTCAACGATTGTTCGTATTTCATCATGCTTATTCAAAGAGCAATGTGGCTGTTACAGTTTGTATACAAGGTTTTGAGCTGATGTATAGCCTAAAACGGTCATGAACACTGAGGTGCAGCTTTGAAAATGAATTCACTTGTGGTTGTCCTGGAGGCTGTCGCAGGAACATCTCTTGTGTATTTGCCTATACAGGATGCCAACAGCTGGTTTATTGATGTCTGCGATCAAGCACCACCGAGATCACCGAAGATGCAGTACCAAGAATCGTTGACACTCTGCTGATGCTCTGTTGACGCTCTGTTGACACTCTGTTGAGGCTCTATTGACAATCATTTTCAAAAAGAGGCAGCGAGTGTGTAGCTTTCTGATTTGCCAATGAAGGCAGCCAATCCTATTATTCTGGATTACAACGACTGAGTCACATTTTTATTACCTGACTTACAGGACCAGAATTCATTGATGCTCCATTGATGCTTATTTTGCCCCAGGCGTATGCACAATATACAAGAATTCAATTTTGGATAGAATATAAGTAATGGTGTTTTGGCAGCTGTTCTATTGTCTTCATGTACTTTCTCCATTATCACTACATTGTTCTTTAATAATTCATGTAAATATATCCTTTAAAATATACTTTAAATTGTCCGCTAATTGTAGATAATAATAATACTCAAAAATCCTGTTCCTTTCTATGAATGCTCATCTTCACTGGCAGGTTTGCTCAATAGGCTGCAGTCGTCTTCAAGATGGATGTCAGCTGCATTACCACGCAGCAGATACTGTACTAACCAGGGGATTTTCTCCAACCATCGGCAAATCTTGAATACACTCTTTATCGCGCTTACGATCCTTAGCATATGTATCAAGATTGCAAAATTTGTTGTTCTGATTGGGAGTACAGATATCACTATGCCAAGGACTATGATGTGACTTGCCTCTTTTGTAGTTAGTGCCATTAGTCATCGTTTGACCTGATGCAGATGTGAGATGCCTAGTTACACAACACAATCGACACACCTTCGCATACGCCCGCATACAGTCGACTACCCGAGCACGCGCCAATGTACAACAGCTTATGAGATTTGCTGTGTGTAAGAGAACCAACGCTCAACAATTGCACTTCGTTTGTCAAGCAGAGGTCGACATCGTCACGGAGATGTGTCTCCACATGTTAAGCAATCACCTGCCATCCCCCTCGATTTCTGACGGGGGCTGCAGGAGGTCTCCTGTACAGTCCGATAGTCTATGATAACTGACATTTGCGATATTAGATCCTGCAGGATGATTTCGACTATGATCACCATCACCAAGTTCAATGGCATGAACTATGCACAATGGGCAACGGAGATGGCCCTACATCTCATGCAGAAGTACGTGTATAGGATCATGAAAGGATATGATGACAAGCCCGAAGAGCCAGCTGGAAACGTGACCACCACAGAAATGGCCACTTTCAAAGATTGGATGGATCGCCAAGGTGTTACCGGACTGACTATCCTGCTGGGCACGGAGCAAAGGATTCAAGCGGATCATACTGTCTTCAATGATAGGAAGACACTTTGGGAAAATCCTGAATCAGCCTACGAGTCAATGTTGAAGCTCAACATCTTCGAAATCAAGGAAGAGCTTTGGAGCATCAAGCTACAGGACTGTGGAGATATTGACACCTACACATTGCACACCAATCGGGAAAACAATGATTTCAATCCCTGCGCAGAACGGACAGCAACATCGACTGCTAGCACTAATGCTGCTGACACCGACATCGACACGAATGCAATGACAATCACCAAGATGGGTGAGCAGGAGCACATTCTCTACATCCCTCGCGGGATTCGACAGAACGATATATGGAAAGTCTTCTTTGAGCTCATGATGGACACAAATGCCACGATGACCGCCTGGCTCGATGAGATTGTCGCCAAGCTCATCGACAAGGAAGCAGCAACCATGGGAGAACAGGGGCTCGCCCCTGAAGCTCTGCTCTTTCCAAAGAATGGTGGCAAAGGTGGGAAAGGCGGCAAAGGTCCAAAGAAGGATAAGGGAGAAAACAATAGACAAGAGAAGGATCAGCGGGAGTGCTTTCATTGCCAAAGGAGATGGCGTATCGCCGAGAAGTGCTTGAGTAAGCGACGAGGCAATCCTCCCAAGGCTGCCAATACTGCGGGGAAAGTATCAACTGAGACTACTTCCACTCTCACCACTTCGATCGAGAACTATTGGATGGTGGCTAGCTCATATTCTCCATCTAGTTATTTTTTGATCGATTGCGGATGCATGACTCAGAACTCCGGCCGTCCATCAATGTTCATCACCTACACTGAATATCCTCCTAATACAGAAGATGGTGAAGGGATACAATGGGGTCATGTTGTTTGCATCCTGATATGGAAGTGTTAGGTTGATCTCTCAACTACCAGATGGGAAGATGGAAACGATCATACTTCAAGAAGTGGTGCAGTTGCTGGGATTGTTCAATCCCATCTCACACTGTCAGATCATGGACAAGGACATCAATGTCAAACCGGTGAATCACTACGTTCTCAACCTCCACAATGACTATGGCAAATTGATTGCCACTGCACCACAGGCTGTTGGGTGATTTGTGCTGAATCAAGCTTCGGAATCGACCGAATACACTGATGTCAACAATGACAGCTGCCTGCTGGCACTTGAGACAACTGGCCATGCATCTCGGCACGATGCAGAGAAGCCGGTGTTACAGAACCACCGCTTCGCCCACAGTTGTCTGGAGCGTTTGGAGATCCTGCCAAAGGTAGTAGCCGACACTCCAAAGATGACCGGCAAGTGCGATTGCAAGAGCTGCATCAAGTGTAAGTCAGCTCGGAAGCCCATTACTCCCACGAACACCCATGCCATTGAGCCACTGCAGCTTGTGCACTCTGACATATGTGGTCCCCTGGGAACAGCCATCCGAGGAGGTCGATATATGCTGCTCCTCATTCACAACACCACAAGGAAGCCCGATGAGTACATATTGAAGTACCAGTCCAAAGGGCTGCAGCAATTCAAAGAATAAAAGGCGCGTAGAGAAAATGTGTCAGGCAAGCAAGTGAAGCGATTTCATACAGATGGAGGAGGTGAGTACACCTCCAACAAGTTCGCAGAATACCTAATATCAGCAGGGATCTTAAAGATAATGACTATGCCCTACACTTGTGGGTCCAGTGCAGACGTGGAATGGGGAAACCGCACAATCATGGAATGCGTACAATGCGTGCTGGACGACGGTGGAACTTCTCAGAAGTACCGGGCATTTGCAGTCTCAATGGCGGTCTATCTCAAGAACTGCACACTGACACAGTCAGTAGTCAGTAAGACTCCATACGGGGCCTGGTATGGGAGGAAGTCATCTTTGAAGCATCTAGGTGTGTTTGGATGATTGGATTTTGTGCACATTACGAAAGAGAAACGAAATAAGCTGGAGTACAGAGCAACTCCCATCATATTCGTCGGGTGGAGCATATTGACCACACAGTACGTTGTGTACAACCCATTGGCCAAGAGGCATCATTGCTCCAGAGATGAGGTATTCAGAGAAGGAAAGCGATACACAGCACTGAATGCTGCAGATGAAGCGATCTTGAACGAGCCCTTCAATACAGATGTCATTGTGGAACCCACACCCACCAACAAGCAATATGAAACCTCAGAGCCATTCAAGAGGCAGCCAACCAGAGATGAGAATCCCGAAGGTCAAAGGTTGGAGCCTTTGCACGACGAACCAGCTCTGATGCCAAAGAAGAAGTAATGAGAAATGGCTGGCTTTGAGACTTCACATTGAGATGCATGTAAGCCGCCAGCCGAAGGTAGCTGCTGAAACCACACCGGGAAGGATATCTTGGCAGATTCTGCACAATTGGCCTTCGGAGATGAGGAATTCGAGGATATAATTCCAATCTACGATGCAGCTGTGATCTCCGATGATCACGAGGATGAGAGAGACCATGCAAAGTGTTACAAAGCAGCAACCGAGTCTCCGCTCGCCAAGAACTGGGATATGGCGATGAAAGAAGAGTTAGATGCAATTGGGCAGCATCAAGTCTTTGGAGATTTTGTGGATTTTCTGGAACGGAGAAAGGCTTTGCCCAGTCATTGGGTATACAAGATCATGCGTGATGGAGCAGGCAATGTGCAGTGATTCAAGGCCAGGCTAGTCTGTGCAGGAAATCCCCAAATCGAAGGCATCGACTACCAGGCAACATATGCACCAACACGTCGTTTGGGCGACATTAGCCTTGCACTCGCAATTGCCGCTGTGTACAATCCCGAAATCCATCAAATGGAGGTATGCATTGCTTTCTTTGGGAGCTGTGTTGGATGAAGAGATGTTTATGCACCCACGGCAGGGACATTTTCGTTTGGTAGAAACAGGGAGCTGATAAAACGATCCAAGATAAACAAAGACTTTGCGGAAGATGGTACTCCGCTTGAGAAAGTCTCTTTCACGCCCAGAGCAGTCTTCGCACGGTTGGTACAGCACTTTTAAGGAATTTGCAACCTCGATTGGGTTCAGGGCATTACTTGTCAATGGAGGACTGTTCGTGCTTGAAGTTCAATGAACAGTCGTTGCTGCAGTCGGTCTGTCCGTCAACGATCTCCTGATCATTGCCACGGAGGGCTTGATTGGGCTGATCAAGGATCAGATGAGGAAGGAGTTCTGGATGCATGGTCTCAGGAGTGTCTCCTTCCTAGTATTGGCAACGGGTATGCTTAACGCGCCAGCGGTCCGGGATCCGACCGTAGAGACAGGTTGGTTCGGTTGTATACCCGACCAAAATCGGAACCCGCTGCCTCTTCGCGGGCCAAACCCGGACCTGTACCCGTCAACCCGTTGGCGTTGCAATGTTTGCCTAGACCCATCGGTTCCAATCTCCAGTTCTGCATTTCAGGTTTTTCTATTTATGGTCGCATTCAGATATCCTACTGTGAATTGCAGAATATTGACTATGGTACGGCATAGTCATTTTCTGATGTATTGACAGCCATTATATAAGAAACAAGAAGAGAGACGCTCCCTGCCCCATCCTGAAAATGAGCGTCGATGGAGCGTCAACAATTGATAATCTTCGTGGGTACTCTAAGTGGCACTTAATCGCACTTATCTATAAACGAATGGTTGGCAGCCTTTATAAACAAATATCCAAGTGATATTCCCGCGATAGCCTCCTAAACAGTAACAACTTATCTCATTTACAAAGATGCAACTACATGTTCACAAGCGTTTTAGACTACCAAAATGGCCAAAACAGAGTATAAGGACTTCAACAGCCACAGCACGCTTCGATGAACCATGATCAAAGGCCCAAGCTCGTTGACACTCCATTGACGCTCATTTCCAAGATGGGGCAGGGAGTGTGTCGCTTTCTTTTTTGCCTATAAAGGATGGAAATACTTCCATTATGTGTAATCACTACGAAATCGCGTTTGTAGTACCCGACTTACGGGACCAAAAATCGTTGACGTGCCATTGACACATATTTTCAAGATCGGGCAGGGAGCGTCTTGCTTCCTTTTTTGCCTACCATGGGTGGCAACACTTCCATTCTGTGTAATTACAACCAAGTCGCGTGTTTATTACTCGACTAGTGTTAGCAATGCATCAAACACGCTAGTACGGTTCCGGGTTCAGGTTGGAACCAGAACCGACCCGTTGCAACGGGTCTTACCACACTGAAACCCGGACCGTTGCAATTGGGCTGGTTTTAACACCAAACACCCAGCATTTCAACCTCACAACTTCGGTTCCAATGAAGTATCTGAGTCCTGATCATATCGTGACATGATCAATATGTAGATGGTGCAGAATTAGCCGCTGTTTCACCTCCTGCGTGCAGATTTGCGATCCGACCAATATTCGTTTGGTCGCTATCAACAACCCGCAAATTTGGCCCAAAATTGGGCGTTTTTTCAAAGCCACTCAACAACTATTGGTCGGATCGCCAATCTGAAAACGTGAGGTGAAAGAGAGGTATATTCTGTACAATCTACGTATTGATCATGTCTTCATACGATCACAACTCATATACTTGATTGGAGCCAAAGTTGCAGGAACAGTAATATGGAACCACAGTCCGAGTACATCCCGGCCAAAAGACGGTTGGTTAATGTCCAGTCCGGATAACGACCTTGCGCTAGTCACCCAGGTCGGGTTGCTTGGTGGTTCCTGACTCGGACTGGGGTCTTCAGGTTGGTTCCAACCCAGACCGAAGCCGGTTAACCCGGAACTGTTGCTAAACTAGACCAATAATTGTTCACGCTCCATTGATGCTCATTTTCAAGATGGGGCAGGGAGTGTATCGCTTCTTTTTTTGTCTGTCAAGGTTGTCAATGCTGCCATTCTGTATAACCACTACGATATCACTTCTTAATTACCAAACCAACAAGACCTTAAATTGTTGAGGCTGGGTTGACACTCGTTTTCAAGATGGGGCAGTGAGCATGTTGCTTTCTCCGTTGCCTGTAAAGGATGCCAACACTTCCATTATGTGGATTCCCAACCAAATAGCATTTGTATTACCCAACATACAGAACCTAAAATATTTGATGCTCCGTTGACCCTCATTTTCAAGATAGGGCAGGCAGCGTCTCGCTTCCTTCTTTGCCTATAAACGATGGCAACACTTCCATTATGTGTTATTACCACCAAATCGCGTTTTTATTACCTGACTTACAGGACCACAAATCGTTGATGCTCCGTTGACGCACATTTTTCCCACGGGCATATCCACAGTATAACATGATTCCATTTGGCAGAATATATCATTAATAGTGTTTTGACAGCCTTTCAATTGTCTTCATGTACTATTTTCTTCATCACTACATTGTTCTTTAATAATACATATAAATAGATCTTTTAAAACATACTATAAAGTATCCAGTAATTGCAGATAATACTACACTCAACAACCACATTCGTTATGATCCATGTTCGTTTGCACTTGCAGTTTCACTCAATCGGCTGCTGTCGTCTGCAAAATGGATGTTAGCTGTATTACCATGCTGCAGATATTGTACTAACCAGTGGATGTTCCTTCATCAGTCCACAGATCTGGAATAAAATGTTCGTCGTGGTCGCTATGCTCAGTAGATGCATCCTGATTGATCAATTGAGCGCACAGGACATGAGTAGGTATATATACACATCCGGCAGGCAGATTTGCAATTTGGGAACTGTGAGCGCCATGATTGTCACCAGGTGGCGAAGGTGGTGTTCGAGTGGAGGTGGCGTTTGTTCTGGTGTGGGCTGTTTGCGTCGGGCTTCAGGAGGTGCACCTGTTCCTTTGCACCTCCATCGTGTCCGTGGATTCCCTGTTGTGCTACTTTTGGTAGGAAGGCAGCCGTCAGCTTGATTTTCATAAACCATTGCTGGGCGTCGTTCCATCGCAGCTTTCACATTTTTATGCCCAGGAAACTCAACACCTCGCTTCTTCTCTTCTCTGACTTCTGCGCAACGTTCCTTGGTCAGGTGTTATGTCTCCTCTATCGCGGCCCGCCATAACCCTCGTTTGGCCATTTTGGCCATATTCACGGCAAGCCGCATGTCTGTCTGTTCTAGCTGTACCCGACCGCCTTGCCTTGACACAGTAGCAGACATCTCGAAAACCTATAAGAAATTAGATGCTGCGTTTAAAAGTGAAAATCGGCAATTACCTCAACCATGAACGCTTCCGTAGCCTCCACTGGAGAGTTCCAAGCGTTTTTCGTCCATTGTCAGGGAGGCTTATCACAAAATTTGTGAAGGAAGAAGCCAGAGCTTTCAGCATCGTGATGCTCAATTTCCAGGTCGGTGCGGACAAAGGCCTTGGTCAACCTAGGGGGTTTCCCCTTACCGGTAGCAATATATTGGTCACGTAGCTCCCTTTGTATACCTGCTGATTATTATGCCATCAATTGACGGCCGTCTACCATGATAAGGACGTACTTACATCCTGTTGCATGCTGCTTCTTGTTCATGCTGCTTCCGGTGTTAGGTACAATTTTTAAATGTGAATCCCGGGCCATATTTTGGTTGGCTACGTTGGCAGCTTCGCGGTGGACTAACTGCTGTCAGCGTTGTTGCTGTGTCCATTCAAGTGATGCAGTGTATGAAGAGCCTGTCGTTTCGCTTGATTCGGATCTGCTGTCACTTTCCTCAGGTATTTGTCTAGCCATGAATTGCTGGTGTGGAAAAGGAGAGGAAGATGATAACCAAAAGAAGTGGGAAGTTCTGAGGAATATATAGTTAGTTTGAATTCAAAGTAGACTGATTGACCGCCAACTTCGACGTTCTACTCATGATGAATCCGCCTGCGTCAAGGCGTTGATTGCACGGGTTTCCAACAGTCCCGCTATTTGCAGAGAGTCGGTCCTATCTTGTATGTCTGTTGACAGGGATAAATTAAAGAGTGCGACCGCCGAAATCTCATTAATGTCATATATATACAGGATATTCTTCCACAGAAAGGACGTCTGGTGATGTATGTCTCAAGAGATGACCGGGATCGTACATGAAACGGATGTTAAAAGTCAAGTCATCTTGTGACGTTATCATGACTATTCCCAATTTAGTGAGGGTCAAATCACAGAATTTGCTTCGTTCACGTTGATCAAGTGTACCAACCTTGACATGCAAGATGCAGCTCGCCTCCATATGGGCCATATATTGCAACATCCAACATCTCTCCCAATAACAGTCAACACGAAATACAATGGTCAATGCTCCGAAAAAGAACCTTTCCGCTCCCGCGGCAGGCACATATGGCGAATCGACAGAGCGGTCCACCTGACGAAGTTATCAACCGAATGAAGGGAAGAGCAAGTTGGAGGCAGAACGGGTCCGAGGCCTTGGAGCATTGCGGAGATTCTGATCCAAAAAGAAGATTGCGGCGGAGAAAAGACAAGAAACGCACATGTTGAGCAATGAAGAGAGAGAGCAATGGTTTGAGGATTATGTGGAGAGAGAGACTGTGGTGGCAAGAATGCGAGTTGAAGACACTGAGACAGCAATTATGCAGGAGCAAGAAGATATGAGCAACGTTGAAAAGGCGGGATTCACCACCAGAAAGCCTAGAACGACATTTGAAGAGATGCTGAATGCCATCGGAGACAGTCTGGGCGATCTTGCAAGTTCCGACGATGAGGAAGATCCGGAAGAAGAGGAAGATGACAAAGATCCAGAGCAGGGCAGGCTGAGCGAAGATGACGAACCAGGCTGCGTGATGGGGATGATCTCCAAAACAGTGCAACACCGCATGAAGAGGTTTTGGCAGAAGCAGATGAAGCTTGACGATTTTACAGAACCGGGATGGGGGGAAGCGGCCGACTACTTCCGCACACGAGCTGAGAAGTACGGATCGACCCAATTGAAGGTTCAGGCAGTCGTTAAGTCCCACACGGATCAAGTTGCAGCGGCACCTCCCCCGACAGCATTTGGAGAGGATATAGTGACTCCTGATATCGTCCCCAGAATATCACGAATGCCACAAGTTACTTCTCCACCAGCAAGTAGCCATATGAGACTAGGTTCAAGGAAACCACAGTTGCCCAAATGCATATCTTCTTTCCTGCCCGGCAAGGAGTCTGATTCATCCCAGATCAAGTATGTGACACCGGCTGAACATGGAAGATTTCACTGCTGCATATTGCCTCCCGAGCTAATTACCATGTAGAAATCGGATCCAGACGAAGAAATGCTGACAGCTCCTGTGTCTGCGGAGGAATTGATAGCCAAATTGATATTTTTGATGATGTATAGCTGGGAAAAGCAATTTGCGTTCCTATTTTGCTACGTGTCAGAATGTCTCGATTTCAGTGACCAAATTGTGAGACATGATAATTGATGTGAGCATGTGCAAGGGTTGTACGCACCATTCGAACGCACTCAATTCCAAATCACGCCATTAGACGACCAATAAGCCAGTTATCATCATTCCTCCAACTGTTAAGTGCGCAAGCAAAATCTCAATCAGTCACGAAATTTACCAACAACTTTTAAGTAAGTGATGTCATACGACTCATAGAAGGAGCAGTCGGAGCGCAATACAATCCTGTATGCATGACATGCGTCATGCTGCATTCCTCCATGCATTCAACTACATAACTCTCCGCTTAGCCCTGGTCCCCATTGTCAAGATTTCGACAATTGCTTATGGTAGGTCATTGAAATCGAGGAGAAATAGCTGCATCAGGAATGGTGGGACACTCAGGCAATATTAATCAAAAAATAGTGGCTGGATCTGCATGCCACAAATTGCCGGCCGCAAGTGCTGGAACATAATATGGCTACATCATCTATCGCTCATATCACGCATGTAGTAGTGAATCAGATAGTGAGGGGCAACGAAGCATCTGGATGCTCAAAATAATCCGCAGAAAGGATATATTGGTTGTCTATAATGCAAATATCCATTTGGACTACAATGATTGAGGATACAATGACTGATAGATTGTGTGAGATGTCAGCTTCAACGGAGTGTCAATGATTCATAGTCTTTCACTTTCAGCAATCAAATGGCCAAATAGTCACATCCTGACAAAGTGACAGTATTGGACGTTTTAATACTTTAAAAGAGAAGGAAAATGCTGGTTGCCTCACCGTACAAATGAGCGTCAATGGAGTGTCAACGATTTTTTGTCTTGCATCTTGGATAATCCAAACACCGGGCAATAACTCTCACTCCTAATCAGAGTATTGGCTGCCATTCTTCGCTAATATGCTAGGGAAGACATCACTAACATCTCCTACAAATGAGCGTCGATAGAGAGTCAACAAGGTTGAGTCTTTTACTTTCGGCGATCAAAAGGCGGCACAGTCGAGGCATTGAAAAGTGAGTTTTTGGTTGTCGTCATACGCCAAACCGAAAGCAACATGCTGGTTACCCCATTCCAGAAATGAACATCAACGGAGCATCAAAAATTTGTTGTCATGCATTTTGGATAATCCAAGGGCTGTTCAATGATATTTGCCCACATTTGACGTATTGGCCACCTGTCAACCCAAAAATGCTAATGACGACATTGCCACTGCCTCCTAAAATTGAGAGTCTATGGGATGTCAACAATTTTTGGGCTTGCATCTTGCATAATCCCATGGCTGTACAATGACACTCATCCATATTCCAGGTATCGGCCGCCTTTCAAATGAAAAATGCTAGCAAAGACAACGCGACTATCTTCCAAAATTGAGCATCAATGGAGTGTCAACAATTTTTGGTATTGCATCTTGAATAATCCAAGGGCTGGGCAATGATCTTTATTCAGAATCAATGTATTGGGCACCTGTATAAGGAAAAATGCTACGCCCGAAATCTCAAACACCTCCGAAAAATGATCATCAATGGAGCATCAATGATTGCTGGTTTTGCATCTTGCATAATCAAAGGGCTTTGCATCAGCTTTGATCCGTAATGGATGTATTGGGTGCCTTTATAAGCGACAACGCCACACATGATATCGCTACTGTCTCCCAAATATGATCGTCAACAGAGCATCAACAGTTTTTGTGCAGGCGCAATAACCTACACGGCAACGAAGTGCATTGCGTTGTACCAAAATTGCATTTCCAACGGTCAGTCTTTTCAATACCTCCTTGTATTCAATTTCACAACTATGCATGCAATGTCTCACAGGGCTTTCTTTTTGTTGCTCGTAGCTCTAGAGTCAATATGTAAGCACCAGCGTTCTTCTCAACAATACCGAATCTATTGACATCCTCTCAAGTCCAATTACGCAGCTGTCGAATTCCTACCGCTGTATCAGATTCATATTCTTCATATACCTCGTTGCTAGAGATGATGATATCTTCCAACAATTAACCAGTCTTTATTCGTCATTTGAACGACCTTACTTTACAAATCATATTCGATGCTTGGTGCGCTTCTATGAATGTGAGCTCGAAGTGGTCTATTGCTTGGAAGCATTCTAGACATGCTCCTTCATGGCGGTGCTATGTGCATTGCAGAATTGAGGAGACCTGCAGCCCTGGCATCATATGTATCATTTTTCATCAAGTTCTTCGCCATCCGTTGGAACATGGGACCAGCTCAATGTGCAAACACTTGTGGGCAAAACGGCACATCACGAAGTTGAACGAATTAATAGAGTCGGAGATTACTAAAATGACTAGTTCGACGGTCAATCAAACAACACTGCCCATTCTGAAGAGCCATGGAAGTGGAGGGATTATAATGGTAAGTTCGCAAAGGAAATTCATTGTCGACATTGACTTTTAAGCTATATTGACTGTGTTAACAGACAAAATGCTCCAATCTGGCAGCTAAGGACTTTGTAACTGCTGAATTTGATCAAGACACTTGGAATCGCTACCTCATGTTAGGATTTGTTTGGGCTCCTATTCCATGGAACGCAATATCAAACCTAGAGCTAAGGCGGTCATATAACGCATTACGCAGCGAGCTGGTGCTACCGTCAGCCAGCACCCTTAGAAATATTTTTAGGAGGGAATACTCACTGACTATGGATGCAATTAAGCAGCAGTTGCCAACAAGAAATAAAGTTAGTTTAGCTTTGGACAGGTGGACATCAACAAACAAATTAGCACTAACGTCGGTCATTACATACTATATGGATAGCAAGTGGTCAATGCGGGAAGTGCAACTCGCTTTCGATGTGGTTAATAACTTGTTGTTTTTCTATTTTTAACAGCTAATTAATGATAATAGGTGAAGGGTCAACATGCTGGCGCAAGGCTAGCCAGACATTTGAAGGAATTGCTGGATCGTTTTGAGCTTACCAATGGCCGCTTGCTTGGGATTACAACTGATAATGCCTCCTCAAATTACTCGATCACTCGGGAACTACAATTCACACTTCAGCCCTCAGGAATCGAGTGGCCTGCATTGAGGAACGACATACCATGCATGGCGCATGTCACTCAGCTTGCTTTAGGTGCGTTTATGAGAAGTCTGGGTGTCAAAGGCCATTCAAAGTTGTGGGAAGCAAATGAGCGTGATCAGCAATTGGGAGAGAATGAAAGCACAAATATTGGGAAGAGTCAAAGACTTCGAAAAGAGGGCAATGCTACTATCAACACGCTGTCTGCTATGAAACCAGGTTTGGCAAAGAGAATCAACACAGTACGTATTTCAAGATATGTTGAAAATACTGAAACTGACCATCATATAGCAGCGAATGCTAGCTGTGTTGATTACGTTGACACCAGGTTGTCAAAACGAGTTTATTGACTGTCAAATACCCAAAGAATCAATTGCAGTCCTATCTATTATGGATGTGAAAACACAGTGGAATTCAACAGTGGAGTTGCTTGAGCGACCATAGCTATTATGAGTATTCACCCGTGAGTGGCTGAGGAATCCAAAATACTGTGATTACTGGTCAGTCTACACAACAGAGGATGAATGGAGAATCGTCAAGTACATCATGGAAGTTTTGAGGCCATTCTAATACTGGACTCTGTGGATGTCGGAAAGGCATACGGTCACACAGCATCATGGTATCACCGTATATAATCATATGTTCGATCATATGGATGGCGTTTTGCGAGCTCGAGCTCATAAGCAAACTCAGTGGAAGGAAGATTTTTCTCTCGCTGTGAAGTTTTGGCGACAAATGCTGTCCAAATACTATGCTGAAGTCACTCCAACGACGGGTATGCCTCTTATTTTGGCACAAATCATTGATCCTTTCAAGAAGTTGTGATCGTTTAGGGAATGGGACACAGGAATGGATATTAATCCTGAGGACGAGACTTCTTATACTACCCACTACCAAGAGGCATTTCTGAAGTATGTGGAGAACGAATACTGCGCCAAACACAGATGAATGTCGGTCATTAAACATGAAAAACTACAGAGCAATGACTTCATCCTTTCTGCAACGGCTTCTCAATCTGGTCAATCATCTTTTGATCCATATGGTTTGTCCAGTGATGATGAAGAAGACTTAACACCAGAAAATGTGGCTGAAACGACACCTGGACGAAGCGATTGTGCAGCATACCTATTGACAGCCGCAAAGCTCTATTTGAATTGAGAGCCTGAATCGCCAACAATCTGGGGGCAAGTGAATCTGATCCTCGATGATTACCACTCCTACCGGAGGGAGGCTAGCAGTAGATTTTGGGTACCGGATATCACAGAATAGTGGCGTCAGCAAGAAGAAACCCACTTGAACTCAGCCGATCGCTCCAATGTGGCACGCGGCATGTTTTCAATCATACCACATGGTGTCGGAGTGAAGGCCAGTGTTTCCCTTGGGCAAGACATCATCGGCTGGAGGCAGTCAAAAACCACAGGCGAGACCCTTCGGGAAAAGGTTGTTGTAAGGCAGTATTCTTGAGCCAATGATGGGATATTGGCAGGTGATGACACCGCATCGGATTGGTCAGAAACCGATAGTGACTTGGAATTGAACAGAGAGGTGGAGGAACACACTTTGCACAGAATGGCCAAGGTCCACAACTTTTTGGAGATGTGGCAGGGCAGCCACAACCTACTTACTACCCAGAGGGAATCACGCGCTCAAAACTAGCAAATGACAGCTGTATGATACATTTCAGATCCGGAAGAAGGTGTCAAAGCATCCTGGTCACACTTTCAACATGATGGTGCGGCTGAATTCAAATCGTCGGAAAGATCACGGTTGCCACCAGCATTGTCTCCAATGGAACTCGCTGGAGGACGCACTCAAGTGTTGAATGTTTGCCGAATAAGACAAATCGACCGTCATCCCACCGAAAGTGATGATGACAGGTCACCCGAAACCATTTCCGACACTGAAAATTGGCTCAACTGGAATGGTGACTGGGATAATCCAAACGAGAGCAAAGACGACTGGGAGGCAGACAATGAATCCGAAGCAGCGCTAGACAATTGCTTCGAGGATCCGGAATGCCCTGAGCAGCGGGATGTGTGAGGCGCTTCAAATGTGCCCGGATTGATTTGGCCAACATGGAGGTCAAAGAAAAAGACTGAAACAGTGTTGGTAACGGTCAATGCTACTGAAACAAGGAGGATCAGGGGAAATAGAAATATGTAGGATAGAATGGGACAATATGTTATTAGCAGGTTATTTATGTTGCTTGACCAAGAATTTAACTTAGAGTAGTATGATGGGAGACAATTGACCTGTGATTTCTGAATGGTAGCTTATAAACACAACCATAGCAGGCGAAATGCGTCATTCAACGTGATACATAACTTCTCATTGAATGTGAGCGACCCGTGCAAGAATATCACTAGGGCCACAGGATCCAGCCTTAATCAGCCCGAAATGCATCCAATAAGTTTAAATAATCATCCTTGCAATTATCAATGGCAGCAGATGTTGACTAGACAATACGTTAAAATGAGCGTCAATGGAGCGTCAACGATTTTTGGTCTTGTAAGTAAGGTAATTGAATATTGATTTGATAACTGACATGCAAAACCAACGTGTTGGCAGTCATTGTATGCAAAACAGATAGCGACACGGTCGGTGCCGTATTCTGAAATTGAGCGTCAACAGAGCATCAACGAATTTTGGTCATGTAAGTAAGGTAATTACAAATCAATTCGGTTACTGATTTACAAAACCAACATATTGGCAGCCTTTATAGGCAAAAAAGTAAGCGGCACGGTCACTGCCCCATTCTGAGAATGGGTGTCAACAGAGTGGCAACAAATTTTGGTCATGTACTTATGGCAATTACTACTCATTTTGGTTGCTGGTTCACATAACCAACGTATTAGCAGCCTTTATAGGCCAAAAAGAAAGCGACACACTCACTGCCCCATACTGAGAATGAGCATCAATGGAGCATCAAGGATTTTTGGTCATGTACATAAGCAAATTACTAATGAATTTGGTCGCTGATTCACATAACCAACATATTGCCAGCCATTATAGGCAAAAAACACAGCGAAATGGTCACTGCCCAATCCTGGAAGTGAGCGTCAACGCAGCGTCAACGATTTTTGGTCTCGTAAATATGGTAATTAGAAATCGGTCTGGTCAGAATTCTTCAGAATCGACTCATTGGCAGCCTTTGTAGGCAAAAGAGGTAGTGACACAGTCACTGACCCATTCTGAAAATCAGCGTCAACCCAGTGTCAACAATTTCTGGCTTTCCATCTTGGGCAATCTAAGTGGCGACTGGTCAAAAATCATCATAAATGAAGTATTGGCAGCCTTCAGTGTGAAGAACCAAAGAAACACACTCCCTGCCCCATCCTGAACGGGAACGTCAATGGAGGGTCAAAGATTTTTGGTCTTGCATCTTGGTTAATCTAAATGTCGCTGGGTGGCCCAAATTCATATGTGAAGGAATGGCCTCCTTTTCAGCCAATATAGTACATGATATCTTTGTTACCCCATCATGAACAGAGCATCACCGGAGCCTCAACAATCTTTGGTCTTGCATATTGGGGAATCTGGGTACCATGCAGATACTAGTGCTCATAACAGAGCTATTGACAACCTTGTAACTCAAAAACACAAAACGGACATTGAAAAATACTGATTCCAAAATAATCAACATCGCAATCTCCAAAACATGCAAAAAGTCATTATTGTATGTTGAAAATACCATTTTGATAAGATACTATTATGAAATAGCAAAAACAAGAGCATTATATGAATCTAGAGATCAACCCACTGGACAACCCGCTGAGAACTCGCCCAATTCAGACCGATTGGGAGATCTCCATCAAGCCGTACCCGAATTTATGGTTCGGGTCTATGGATGTCCCGGACTGCCAATTCAGAAAGGGGTTGGTTCAGACCCCGACCCGGACCGGAAGAGCTGGTCCGGAACCGTTGCTAACACTACTCTTTCCATCTCGGCATGAACATCTAACACAGTCCGGAGCATCACACTATTGACATCCATCAGCACAGCGACATTCGGACAAACTTCGCACAGTCCAGACTGGATGAGTCTAGACCAGTTGCCACACCAATGACAATGAAGCTCCACAAGTGGAAGCCCAACGAAGAAGCCTGCGATCTGACCATATACCAATCGATGATCGGAAGCCTAATGTACGCAATGACTGCCACTCGGCCCGATATTGCATATTCTATTGGAGTTCTCCGCTGGTACAATCCCGACCCGAGCACTGAGCATATGGTAGCTCTCAAGCGCGTGTTCCAGTACCTCAACGGCACAAAGGACAGGCGTCTGTGTTTCGGAGGAGCACTCGGAGGAGCACTGGGAGGAGCACTTGGAGGAGCACTGGGAGGAGCACTTGGAGGAGCACTCGGAGGAGGACCCGTAGGAGAAGATCAAGCAGCACTTAGATGTTGACTCGATTCGGACTATGCTGGACGACTGGATGACTATCAGTCGACAAGTGGACTGGTCATCACCTTCCGAGGAGCGGTTGACTGGAGATCGAGAAAACAGAAGTCCACTGCCCAGTCCACGACCGATGCCCAATACTATGCCATTGGTGTAGGCTGCATGCAACTGCCACAGATCACGCATCACTTGAACGAGCTCGGCATCCCGACTACCCCTCGCATGTTCTCCGATTGACAGTCACTGATTGTGAGCATTAAAAACAGAATCCAGTGCGGAACTGCAGTTGCACACATTTCAACCAAGTACTATCTTGCTGCAGATATGGCTAGAGATGAAGAGATTGACTTGAGCTGTGTACCAACTGCTGAGATGATCGCTGACCGCTGCACAACACCTCTGCCGAAGGCCGCCTTCTTGAAGCAGTGTGCTGCAATCGGAATGATAGCAAGTGGACATGGGAATGGGCTCGGGAATAGCCTCGGGATTGGAATCGGAAATGGTCTCGGAAGTGGGACGGCATCGGGAATGCGGTTGGAAAGTACATTGATTGGGCATGTATGTTTTGACGAGATCCAGGATGTTTGATTGGCTCGTCTTTTCCTGTGTTTACAGTTTTGTTCAAAACGGACATGATAGCTGTCCTGGAGGAGTGTTGAGCTGACTGGGAGTACGGATATCACTATGCCAAGGACTATGATGTAACTTGCCTCTGTTGTTGTTACCGCCATTAGTCATGGATCAACCTTATGTAAATGCAACATGTCTCGTTACACAATACAATAGACTCACCTTCGCATGCGCTTGCACACACTCGACAATTGGAGCATGTTTCACTGTACAACAAAATTGAATGTTAGGAAGAGGAGTATGTATATACACATATCCAGGTGGCACACCTTCGATTTCGGAATTTTTAGCTCCCTCATTGTCACCACCTGGCGCAGGTGGCATTTCGGGCAGAGGTGGCGCCGGTTCTGGTGGATGTGCACCCATCCCTTTGTGCCTCCTGCGCGTCTGCGGATTCTTTGATGTGCCGCATTGGCAAGGAAGGCAGCTATCTGCATGGTTCTCATGAACCATTGCTGGGTGTCTTTCCAAAGCAGCCTTCACCATTCAATGTCCAGGAAACTCAACTCTTTGCTTCTTCTCTTCCTGGACTTCTGTGCAATGTTTGTGTATCAGATATTGCGATTCCTCTATTGCATCACACGAAAACCCTCCATTGGCCATTTCGGCCATATTCAACGCAACGTGCATGTCAGACCGCTCTATTTCTACCCGACCTACTTGCATAGCCATGGTACCTGACATGTTCAGAACCTGCAAGAAATTATCTGCTGCTTCGAGAAGTGAGATTCGGCTTATACCTCTACGGTGTACGACACCTTAGCCTCCTTGCATGTCTTCAAAGCCTGTTTTGTCTTCTTTTGGGGACGTTTATCATGCAATTTGACTGCGAAATTCCCAGAGCTGACAACATCAAGCTGTTTGATTCTGCAGCCTTTGTGGATAAATGTCTTGGTTGACCACCGAGATGTCCCATTATAGGCAGAGGCAAATTGGTCATGAAGCTCTCTACGTGCTCAAGCTGTACATTATATTGTTAGTCGCTGGCCGTCTACACTGGTATGGAATTACTCACATCGGATTGCATGCTGCTTCTTATTCTTGCCACTTCCGGTTTTATGTAACATTTTAAACTGTGCGTTCTGGGTCATATGTGCGGTGGCTGCATTCGCAGCGTCTCAGTGGACAATCAGGTGTCTGTGTTGTTGCTGTGTCTGAGTGGGTGGCGCAATGGATGACGTGCCTGTCGTTTGGCTTGATTCAGATCCACTGGCACCATGGCTGAGGTGTTTGTCAAGCCATGACTTGCAGATGTGGAAAAGGTGAGAAAGATGATAACAAAAAGAAGTGGGAGGTCCTGAGGAATATCTAGTTCACTTCAAGTCAAAATAGAATGAGTGACAGCCAACTTGCACATTCTACTCAAAGCGAAGCTTACTGGGTATGGCTGCAAGTGGCAGGGGATTCCTATGTTCCAGAGATGTGCAGTAGGTTGGTCCAATGTTGTTTGTTTGTTTACAGGGATACTTTGTGGTGAACAACTGCTGAAATCTCATCTTTGATAGATATAAACAGGATATTCTTGGATGGAAAGGACGTATGATGATGTCTGTCTCAAGACATCGTCGGGATCTTACATCAAACACATGCTAACCAACATGTCATGTTATACGGTTAGCATTACTATTCCCTTTGAAATTGAGATCAAAACACAGATTTTGCTTTGTTCATGTTGATCAAACGTACCAACCTTGACATAAATACTGCAGCTTGCCTCCATATGGTCCGCATCTTCCAACATCTAACATCTCACCCAACGACAAGATCAACACAAGATACAATGGTCAATGCTCGGAACAGAACCTTTAACCACTTCTGGCAGGCACATTCGGCAAAGCCAGAAAGTTTTCCACCTAAGAAAGTCATCAAGCGAACGAAGACGAGAGCATCTTGGAGCTGGAGAAGGTCCGTGCTTTGGGAGCACTACACAGCTCATGATCCAAAAAGAAGCATTCAGCAGAGAACAGACGAGGAACGCACTTTGTAAGCAATGAAGAGAAATAGAAATGGATAAGGATTATGTGGATAGAGAGACCACTGTGGCAAGAAAGTGAGTTCAGGATGCAGAGACAGCGATTAGACAACAGCAGGAAGATATGAGAAATGCTGACAAGGTGGGATCGACATCCAAAAAGCCTGCAAAATCATTTGAGCACATTTTGAAAGCTATGGGAGACCGACTGAGTGTTCTTGCAAGTTCCCACGATGAGGTGGATGGGGAACACAAGGATGATGATGAAGATTCAGAGCTGGGCAAGCTGAGCAAAGATGACGAACCTGGCTGGGTGATGGGCACAATCTCCAGAACAGTCCAGCACCGCGAGGAGAGTATTTAGCAGTAGCAGATGAGGCCTGATGAACTGACTCAACCGAGATGGGGGGACTCAGCGTATCAATTGCGTCAGAGAGATATGAAGTACGGGATGGCCGAATTGATGGTTCCAGCAGTTGTTAAGCCCCAAACAGACTAGACTACAGCCACACCATTACTGACAACATTTGGAGAGCTTATGCTGACCCTTGATATCATTTGCATACAATCGCCATGCCACAAGAGACTTCTCGACAAGGGAGTAGTCAAATGAGGCTGGGTTCTGAGCAACCACAGTCAAACAAACGTGTAGCGTCTCTTCTGCCCGATGCGGCCCCAGATTCTCTCCAATTGAGATATTGAAGCTTGTTGAACTCCCAAGCTTTTGCCCCAGCATATTGCCTCCTTAGTTAGGAAGGATACACCAATCGGATTCGGACGAAGCAATTGTGACAGCTCCTGTGTTACTGGAGGAATTGGTAGTCAAATATCAAGTTTGGATGACATATCTCTTTGATAAGCAACTTAAGTCCCTATTTTACTATGTGTCAGCTTGTTCTGGATTTCAGCGACCGAATTGTGAGGCTTGAGAATTCGTCAGTGTGTGCGCAACTGTCGTATGGGCCATGGCAAAGTTCTAGACTCCAAACCAAGTTGAAAGATGGGCAACAAACTTGATATTGTCCTGCCTGGTAAGGTTAGGTGAGAACGCACAATCTAAACTGCAGACGAAATTTCCTAACAAAATTGAAGTCAGTGATCTCATATGAGTCATGGAGCTAGCAGTCAATGCGCAACCTGAACCTGGATGAATGACAACCATTATGCTGCATTAATCCATGCATCCAACTGCTTAACTCTCCACTCAGACCAGCTGCACATGGTCAGGATTGTGTAAATTGCTTATAGTGAGTCATGGAAATTGAGGAGAAGGAGCTGGATATGGAAAAGTGGAGAAGTTGGGCTAAATATGTCAAGAACTAGTGGATGGATGTATATGCCATGAATTGCCGGCCGAAAACACTGAAACGCGATGAGCCTACGTTATTCAACTGTCAGATAGAATCTATAGTGGTGACTCAGAAGCAGATAGCTCTCGAAGCGTTTGGATGCAAATGATGATACATTGAAAGGATATATTGACTGTGAATAATGGCTAAATGCATTTTATGTACAATTGTTGAGCATCCAATGACTGGTAGTATTTCTGTATGGTGAGCATCAACAGAGCATGAATGATTTTTAGTCTTACATGTTTGGCAATCAAAGGGCTGCATAGTCACATCATTTCAAAGAGGAAGTATTCGCCGTCTTTATAGGTAAAACAGAAAACGACAAGCTCGTTGCCACATCCTTGCAATCAGTGTCAACAGAAAGTGAACAATTTTTTGTCATGCATCTTGGATAATCACATGGCTGTGCAAAAGCATTTACCCATAATTACAGTAGTGGCCACCTTGTTGGGCAAAAATACTACTGATGATATCGCTAGTACCTCCTAAATATGAGCGTCAACAGAGCGTCAACAATGTTTGTTCCTGCATCTTTGATAATCGGATGGCTCTGCAATGGTGTGAATCCTCAATAATAGTATCGGCCGGCTCTATAGATACATAGGCTACTGATGATATCGCGACTACCTCCTAAAAATGACGGTCAACCGAGTGTCAACAATGTTAGGTCTTGTATTGTTCATAATCCACGGGTAATGCAATGGTGTTAACCCCTAATCGAACTATTGGCTGTCTTTATGGGCAAAACTGCCAGTGACAGTATCGCAACCGCCTCATGAAAATGAGTGCCAACTGAGCATCAACAGATTTTGTGAGTACTCAATAAGCTAAACAGCAACAAACAAGGCTGCATTATTCTTAAATACAGTGATTAACGGTCGTTCTTCTCTGTATGTCTTTTTCTTCCACATCACAAGCATGCATGCAATGTCTCATAGGCCTGAATGCATTCTTGCTTGTAGCTCCAGAGTCGATATATAAGAAATAGCTTTCTACTTTACTATAATGTTACATTTCAGTCTCTCAATGCGAATTACCCAGCAAACAAATTCCTACCGCGATCTCGGATCCAAAATCTTTAAATACCTCGTTTCTAGAGGTTATGATATCTTCCAACATTCTATGTGTGTTTATTCGTGATTTGAGCGACCTTACTTCACAAATTATCGTTGATGCTTGGTGGGCTTCTATGAATTTGGGCTCGAAGCGTCCCATTACTTGGAATAATGCTAGACATGCCCCTTACTGGCGTTTCTATTTGCATTGTGAATTTGAGCAGACTGGCAGCCCTGGCATCATATGTATCGTTTGTCATCAGGTTCTTCAACATCCATCAGAACAAGGGACCAGCTGAATGGGGAAACACTTCCTGGCAAAAGCACGCATCGCAATGTAAAAAAAATTAACAGAGTCAGAAGTAACCGAATTGAGTAGTTCAATGGTTGAAGATACTGCTTTGGCCCTACTGAACAGGCACGCTAGTCGAGGAATTACAATTTTAAGTCCGCAAAGGAAATTCTTATTCGACAGTTAGATCTGGTGCATATTAACTGAAGTAATAGATAAAACAGTCTGAACTAGCAGCGGACGACTTTCACACTGCGGAATTCCACCAAGACACCTGGAATTGAAACCTCGTGTTGGGATTTGTTTCCATCGTATTCCTTGGAACTAAATATCAACCTGGAGTTAGGACGGTCATATAATGCATTACGATGCAGATTCTTGCTACTGTCTGCCTGCACGCATAGCAACATTTGCCAGAGGGACTACACACTGACAGTGGATGCAATTATGATGCAATTGCCGTCAAGGAATTGAGTTAGTTCACGCTTAGACGGGTTGACACAGACGAACAAATTAGCCATAACATCGGTCATTGGTTGTTCTTGTTTATTCATACTATATGCACTCTAACTAGAGTACGATAGGAACTCATACCCCCTCCGCCTCCAGGCGAGCCGGCCAGATGGCACAACAGTTATTGGTTACTATATCAATCGAATTTGGGCCATGGGACAATAGCAACTCACGTTCAGTGAGGTTGATAGCCTATTTGTTTGTTATTTTGAAAGTTAATTAAGGATGATAGGTCAAGGGTCAACATACTGGAGCACAGCTAGCCGCACATTTGAAGAATGTTCTTCATCGTTTTGAGCCTACTGATGGCCATTTACATGGAATTACGATTGTTAATGCTTCCTCAAATTACTTTATGACTCGTGAAGTACAATCCACCCTTGAGGCCCCCGGAATCGAGTGGCCAGCATTGAGAAACCACATACCATGCATGGCGCACATCATTCAGCTTGCTTTAGTTGCGTTCAGAAGCAGTCTAGGTGTGACAGGCCGCACCAAGTCTCGTGAAGCCCATGAGCGCGATCTGCAATTTGGAGAGAATGAAAGCATAGACATTTGGAAGAGTCAGAGACTTCATAAAGTGGGTAATGCTAGAATCAACAAGGTGTCTGCCATGAGGCCAGGTTTAGCAAAGATAATTGAGAAAGCGTGTATTTCCAGACATTTCGAAAATCCTGAAACTGACCTTCTCATAGCACCGAATGCTTGCTGTTAACTATGCTGACACCTGGCCATCGAAATCAGTTCATTGACTGTCAAAAGGCTGAAGTGCGAATTGCATTACTACCCATTATTGATGTGAAAACACGGTGGAAAGCAACACTGGAGTATCTTCAGTGAGCCTACTATCTATGAGAATTCACCCACGAGTGGCTCAAGCATCCAAAATACAGTTATTACCGGCCACTATTCACAATGCAGCATAAATGGTCCCTTTTCAAAGATGTCATGGCAGTTATAATGCCATTCCGGTACTGGATCCTGTCGATGACGAAACGGCATACTGTTACTCTGCATGATGTTATCACTGTGTACAATGACATGTTTGTTCATCTGAATGGAATTATGCCAGCTTTACCAAGGAAGAAGACTCATTGGAAGGAAAACTTATACTTTTCTGTAAAGTTTGCACGCCAGAAGCTGTCAAAATATTATGTTGGAGTAACTCGAATGGCAGTTACACTTTGCATGTCAGCAGATATCAGCAATTCTTTTCAGAAGTTGTGATCATTTCGCAATTGGGACCAGAGAATGGATACTAGTCGTGAGGATGACATTTCGTATACCACTCAACACCAAGAGGAGTTTCTGATGTATGTCGAGAATAAATCCTGCGCCAGAAGCAGATGTTTCCCCATCGTTATATCCGAAAGTGTTCCTAGCAACAATCACATTTCCTCCATAATGGATTGTAGATCCGGTCAATCTTCTTATGATCCATACGATCTGTCCAGCAAAGATGATGAATACTCAAGGCCAGAAAGTGTAGCCGAAATGACACCTGGACAAAGCAATCACGCAGAACGCTCATTGACAGCCCGAAGCCTCTATATGAATACATTGCCCGGATTACCACAGTACTGGGGGCAAGTCAATCCGAATCTATCTGATTTCCACTCCGACCCTAAGGAGATTAGCAGTACATTGAAGATACTGCATATCGCCAACTGGTGGCATCAGCAAGAGGAACTGCACTCAAAGTCCACTAATCTCTCCAATGTGGCATGTGACATGTTCTCTGTCATACCACATGGTGTTGGATCGGAGAACAGCTTTTCCCTTGTGGGAGATATTATCGGCTGGAGGCAGTCAAAAACGACAGGCAAGACTATTCACGAGAAAGTCGTTGTATAGCAGCTTGATCCTGCCACCGACAGGATATTGGCCGACAATGACGCAGCATTCGATAACATGAATACTGAGACTGAGTTGGAAATGAAGAGACAGGAGCAGGATAGGAAATTGTACAGAATGGTGAAGGTCCACAACTTTTTGGAAATGTGGCATGGCAGCCAAAACCTATGTGCTACACAGAAGGAATCGCGGGCTCAAAACGAGCAATTGACAGCAGTAGCATACATATCTGATTCTGAAGAGATCCGCAAACCCTCCTGGTCAAATTTTCAACATGACAGTGCGGCTGCATTGAAATTGCCGGAAAGATCACCTTTCCTACCAGCTTCGTCTGTTAAGAACATCCTTGTAGAAAGAAGTCAAATAGTGATCATCCGCCGAATCCAATGAATTGACCGCCATCCAGTGGAACGTGATGAGGACAGTGCACATCAAAGCATTTTGGACACCGAGAATTGGCATGACTGGAATTGTGACTTGGATAATCCAAATGACAGTGAACATGACGGGGAGGCAGACAATGAACCCGACATGGAGCTAGGCAATGGAGTGGACCATCCAGAAACCCACGAGCAGTGGGATGTGAATCCCGCACTGAGTGTTCCCAGATTGATTCGGCCAACATGGAGGTCAAAGAACAGGCTGAAGTGGTGTTGATGAAGGTCATTACAATGGATACCAGGAGGAATACGGGGAACAAGCAAATGTAGGACAGAATGCATCAATGTTTTTTCACCAGGTCCTTGTATTGTATAACCAGTAATTTCGTTTAGAGAAATATTAAGGGAGAATATTCAGCAGTCGCATGTGATTATTGGTTAATAAACAGATGTATAGCGGGTAAACAGAACCATTTGGCAAGATGTATAAATTTTAATAGAATGAGAGCAACTGGTGCAACGATATTACTGGGCTTGGTTTTGCCGAAAGGCCAAGTTACAATCAGGCAGAACAGCCACCAATGAATTCAAATAATTCTGAATCCAATTTTCAATGGCAGAAGATTCTGAACGAACAATACAATAAAATGAATGTCCACGGAGCATCAACGATTATTGGTTGAGTAAGCACGGTGATTGAATTGCAATTTCCTTGCTGTTATGCATTGCCGATGGATTGGAAGCCTTCATAGGCAAAACGGACAGCAACATGGTCACTGCCCCATTCAGATACTGCACGACAATGCAGTGTCAGAAATTATTGACTTTGCATCTTGGGTAACCTTATATGGTGATTGGTTGCAGACATCCATAAATGTGGTATTTCCTGGCTTCAGAGTCAAAAACAATAGCAAAATGCTCCCAGCCCTATCCTGAAAATGAGTGGCAACGGAGCATCAATCATTTTTGGTGTTGAATGTGGGTAATCTACTTGGCGATTGGTTGCAAACATCCATATATGAGCTAGTGGCTGCCTTCAGACGCAAACGCTATAGCGACATGCTCCCTGCCCTATCATGTCAATGAGCATCAACGGAGTGTCATGATGTTTGGTCTTGCTCCCTTGGTAATCTAACTTGCGATTGGTTCCAAACATCCATAAATATTGGCTGCCTTTCGGGGTGAAAACAATTGCGACACGCTCCCTGCCCCATGCTGAAAATGAGCAACAACAGAGCGGAAACAATTTTCAGTCTTGCGTCTTGGGTAATCTAAGTGTCACGTTGTGGAAGTAATACATATACAATGTAATGGCCGCCTGTTTAACCAAAACAGTGCATGATATATATATTACGCCATCATGAAAATGAGCATCGATGGAGTGCAACAACTTTTGGTCTCGCCTATTGGGTCATCAATGCACTGCAGACATACATTAGCTCATAACAACACTGTTGGCTGCCATTATAGGCAAAAATACAAAATAGAACCGGAAAAATACCGATTCCAAAATAATTGATCTCGTTGACTTCAACCCATGCAAAAAGATATTATTGGCTTCTGAATACGCGATATTGATTAGATACCAATATCAAAAATCAAAAGCAAGAGCCATATAAGAATCTATAGATGGACCGGCTGGGTGACCCGCTAAAAATCCAACCAATTCAGACAGAATGGGACATTTCCATCAAACCGTACCCAAGTTGACCGTTGGATTGTATTGGCAACCCTGACAGCCAATTTCGCAAACGTTTGGTTGGGACCCGGATCCGGACCCAAAGCGACAGCCTGGTACCGTTGTCACCACTACTTATAACTATCCTTGATCAGGTTTCTATGAGTGGCTTCAGATATTTCTGTGACAGTGTTACTTCCCGAGACTATTGCCCTAATACCTCCGATATAGTGGAGCAGGGACAGATTGTTGAGTACCTTGGTGATGGTGTGGCTCTTGCGGTATGGTAGGATGTGGTGAATGTTGCTGCTGATACCCGGAAGTACAACCTGTAGAGATTTGAGCTTAGTTTCAGTGTGGGAGTTGTAGCTGGCAATCAATATCAACTCAGTGACAGATTTGATCGACTTAATGCGGTCAGGATGCCCTTCAACAAGAGGGGCAAGCACTAGAATTGAGACCGTCACGATGTCCTTCTACGCAGTACCAGTCCTTTGTTTCACACAGGTAAGTATATCTGCAAAGTAGAGTATGTCAGAGAAGTGAGGAATTATGGAGAATCATTCATCAATCAGGTCCAAATCATTTTCCTGTCCCAAAATATTTTTCAGAAAACCAACAATCCATTCCCTGGAGTGATCTTGAAACAAGCCCTTCATAAGGTGGTGTAACCAGTTAACATTCATGCAACTAACTATATTACAACCTGCATGGGCATCGGCGAAATTGGGACAGTAGGCAATCTTCCACAACCCCACCTCTGCAGCAGCCATTTTTGACAAAGACAGATTGCATTGAGCATTGTGGTATGTGTGCTTGCCTCCGAGACTGGGCCAGTCATCTGGGCATATCTTGTATTGAGCAAATCAACCATTTTCCACCAAAGGTATGGTGTGCTGTGCTGGGCAGTGACCAAGCAACGATGCCATTCGGGGAAGTCGATGATGAGTGCGAACATCAGTACCATCGACAGATAATCCACTGTTTGTCAGCTCCTCTAACGCGCCGAAACATGTTGGAATGGACTCATGTTACGCAAAATTATCGGTGTGGGCTTTTGGTCCAGTTGGACATGTCAGTGAAGGACAGTGTTAGCAACCGGTCAAGGTAACCTGCCAGTGGTCCTGGTTCGGACTTCCAAAAGGTTCAGTCCGGACTCAAACCTGTCCAAAATCTTCGCCTGCTGCCTCTTGGTCGGCCGGACCCATACCCATTCACTTCAACCCGCAGGTTGTGCCTGATTTGGCTGGACCTGTCGGTTCCAATCTCAGGTTGTGCTTTTCGGGTTGTTCGATCTATAATCGCATTCAGATACCCTACCATTAATCGCAAGAGATTGACTTTGGTACATCATCGCCTTTTTTCAATGTATCGGCCGCCTTTATAATCAAACAAAGGAGGGACAGGTTCTCTGCCCCATTCTGAAAATGAGCATCCACAGACCATCAATGATTCTTGGTCTTGTAAGTCAAATAAATCAATGTGACTTGGTCGTCGCGATACATAATCAATTTATTGGCCCCCTATATAGACAAAAGGGAAAGCAACACGCTCCCTGCACCATTTTGAGATTGACGGTCAACAGATCATCCATGATTTTGGGCATTTCATCATGGGTAATCATAGCTCGATGTGGCTGTTATTGTCTATATACGAAGTTTTCAGCGATTCTATAGCCTACTATGCTCATGAATTGGTTGTTGCGGCATTCAAAATGAAAACTGTTGTTACTGTCTGGGAGGCTGTCATGAGAATATCACTTGCTTATCTGCCCATAAAGGCTGCCAACTCTTGGTTTCTAGATGTCTGCAATCAAGCACCACTAAGATTACCCAAGGTGTGAGTCCAAAAATCATTGACGCTCTGTTGATGCTCATTTTCAAAATGAGGCAGGGAGTGTGTCACTTTCTCTTTTGCCTATACAGGCGAGCCATACCTCATGTATGAATGTTCCCAACGAATCACCACTCCAATTACCCAATATGCAAGACCAAAAACCGTTCGCACTCCATTGATGCTCATTTTGCCACAGGTGTATCCACAATATGTAATCATTTGTTTTCGCATAGCCTACCAATAATGGTGTTTTGGCAGCCTTTCTATCGTCTTCATGTACATTCTCCTTCATCACCACATTGGGCTTTAATTATACATATAGATGTATTCTTTAAAATATACTTTAAAGTGTCCGCTAATTTTACATAGTAATACACTGACAAGTCCCATTTCTTTCAATCAATACTCTTCTTGACTTGCAGGTTCGCTCAGTAGGCTGCTGTCATGTGCAAAATGGATGTCAGCTGCATTACCATGCGGCAGATAGTGTACTAACCATTGGATGTTCCTTCATCTGTCAACAAATCTGGAATAAAATCATTATCACACCTGTGATCCTTGGCATAAGCCTCAAGATTGAAAAATTGAGCCCTGGGCAGATAATTATGTATATACACATATCCGGGTGGCACACCTTCGATTACTGAACTGTGAGCTCCCTCATTGTCACCGGGAGGCATAGGTGGCATTCCCAGCAGACGTGGAGTTGGTTTTGGCGTCGGCTGTCCCAATCGGTCTGGTGGAGTTGCACCACTGCCATTGCGCCTCCAGTGTGTCTTCGGATTCTGTGCTGCACTATTTTGGCAAGGAAGGAGCCTATCAGTTGGATTTCATGTACTATAGCCAGGTGTCATTCTATCGCAGCTTTCAGATTTCTATGGGTAGGACACTCAACCCCCAGCTTCATCTTTTGTCAGACTTTGGTGGGAGGTTGTTTCATCAGGTATTGCGTTTCCACTATTGCAGTGCATGAAAACCCTCCTTTGGCTACTTTTGCCATATCCAAAGCAAGGCGCATGTTGGACCATTCTTGTTGTATGCAACCTCCTGGCCTTCCCATAGTAGCAGACATGTTGAAAACCTACAAAAAATTGTTTGCTGCTTCTACAATTGAGATTTGGCTATTACCTCTACAATTGACGGTTCCATAGTATCCTCGGAGGTGTTGCGTCCACTCTAGGGAACCCTTATCATGAGACTCATCCACAAAAATCCCAGCACTGCGATCATCATGATGCCAAATTTCCCGCAGTGCACGAATAAATGCCTTGGTCGACTAGGGAGGTTTCCCATTACAGGTAGCTACAAATTGATCTCGTAACTCTCTACATTCACTAGCTGTATATTATATCATTAGTTGATGGCCGACTACCGCAATATGGGTTTACTCACATCCTATCGCATACTGCATCTGATGATTGCGGCTTCCTGGTTCACAGTTGATTTTGAATTATGTGTGCTGGGTCATATTGTCAATGGCTGCATTGGCAGCGTTGCGGTGTACCAACCGGTGAATGTTTTGGTGCTGTATCCCAGCGGTTGGCACGGTTGATGAGTTGCCTGTCATTCGGCTTGATTCGGATCGGCTGACAGCTTGGTGATGTGTTGGCGGAGCCATGATTTGGCGGTGTGGAAAAGGGGAGCAAAATGATAACGAAAAGCAGTGGAAAGTCCTGTGGAATATATAGTTAGGTTCAATTTACAATGTAATGCGTAACATCCAACTTGTACGTTCTATTCAAGATGAATCCTACTGCATATAGCTCCAGGTTGCAGGGGTTTCCAACCATCCTGTGATTTGCAGCAACTGGGTGTGATATTGTTTGTTTCGATACAAGGATAACTACAGTGGAAAGAGTGCCGAAATCTCGAGATTCCAACATAGCACAATGACAGTCTTCGATGAAGAGGATGTCTGGTGATGTTCGTCTGAAGATATCCCAGGGATCATACATGACAGAGACGCGAAATATCATGAAATATTGTACGGTTAACATTGCAATTCCCAATATAGTGACTGTCAAATGGCAGATTTTGCTTTCTTCAAGTTGATCAAGCATACCGACCTTGATATCAAGGACAAACCTTGCCTCCATGTGGTCATTATCTTGTAACATCCAACTTCTCACCCATCCACAAAGTCAACACAAAATGCAATGATCTATGCTCCGAAAGAGAACTGTTCTCCACTTCTGGTGGGTAAATTTGGCAAACTGACAAAGCACTCCACACAACGACATCATCAAGCCAATGAAGGCAAGAGCAGCTTCGCAGCAGGATAGGTCCGAGCCTTAGGAGCAAAGCGCAGCTTAAGAGACAAAGAGAAGCTTCCGGCGGAGACAAGACGGGATAGGCATTCTTTAAGCAACGAAGAGAATCAGAAATGGATCATGGATTATGTGGATAGAGAGACGCCTGTGGCAAGGCAGAGTGTTGAAGACGCAGAGACAGCCATTAAGCAGGAGCAGGAAGATATGTGAAATGCTCAAAAGGCTGGATTGACAACCAGAAAGCCCAAAAATACATTTGATGAGATGTTGAGTGCTATGAGGGATAGTTTGAGCGATGTTGCATGTTCCGACGATGAGGAGTATGGGGATGACGAGGAAGAGGATGGAGCAGATGAAGCATTGGGCAAGCTGCGTGAAGTTGACGAACCTGGTTGGGAGATGGGCACAATCTCCAAAACGGTAGAGCAACCCGTGGACAGTTTTCGGCAAACGCAGATGAAGCATGTCGAATTGATGCAACTGTGCTTGGGAGACGCAGCCGACAACTTCCATGACGGGTATAAGAAGTACGTGATGGCCAAACCGATGGTTCCCGCTGTTGTTAAGCCGCAAACAGTACAAGATGCAACCAGATCGGCACTGGCAACATTGGGAGAACTTAGGGAGAATCTTGATATTGTCTCTGGACAATCACAAATACCACATGAGACTCTTCAACCAGGATGTAGTCATCTGAGGCGATGTTCCAGGAAACCACAGTCAAAAAATGCATTGCATCTTGCCCGCCCGACGCAGCACCAGTTTCCTCACCCATTATCAATGCGAAGCCTATTGAACCCGTAAGCTTTTACCCTGCCACATAGCCTCCATAGCTAATCACCATATAGATACTGTATTGGGATGAAGAAATGGTGCTGGCTCGTGTGTCCCCGGAAGAGTTAATAGAAAAATTGCTATTCCTGACAAACAATCTCTCATAAATGCACTTTGTGTACCGATTTTGCTATGTGGTAGATTTTGCTTGATTTCACTGACCAAATTGTGAGACATGATCATCTGTCTGTGCATGTCCAAGGGTCGTACTGGCACTGCGAAAAACTTAGACATCAAATCGAGTAGATAGACGACCAGGGAACTGGATATTTTCTAGCCTGTTACTGCCAAGTTGAAACGCAAAATCTAAATTAGAGATGAAATTTACTAACGAAATTTTAGTCAGTGTTGTCATAAGAGTTGTAGACAGAGTGGTCGATGTGCAATGTGAACCTGGATTACTGACGACCATCATGCTCCATTCATAAATGCATCCAACTGCATACCTGTCCATACAGACCACGTGCACATCATCGAGACTTTCAAAATTGCTTATGGTAGGGTTGGGAACACAAGCAGAATGAGCTGGATGAGGAAAGTTGAGGAAGTCGGGCTATATATGTCAAAGAATAGTGTATGGAGATATATTCAGAAAATCACCCCCCCAAAGGGCTGTAACATGATAGGTCATCAACATCTATTGCTACGATTATGCGTATTGTGGAGCATCAGAAATCGCGAGGCCTCGAAGCTTTTGGATTCAAATGATTATACTTAGACATGATTCATTGGCTGTCAATAATGACTGTATGCATTTTGGTATTCAATTTTTCAACATCCAATGACTGTTAGCATGTCTTTAAGGTGAGCATCAACAGAGCGTCAACAATTTTTCGTGTTATATTTTCGGCAATCAAAGGGCTGCATAGTCACATTCTACCAAAGTGATTGTATTGGTCGTTTTTCTAGGTAACAATTGAAACGACACGCTTGTTGTCCCATCCTAGAAATGATTGTCAGCAGTGTGTTAACAATCTTAGCTGTTTTGAGTTTGATAATCAAAACAAGACTTGGTCGCAGTGATAGATAGTCAAAGTATGGGCAGCTTTTCTACGCAAAAATGCAAGTGACAACATCACTACTATGTGCTAAAGATAAGAGTCAATGGAGCGTCAATCACTTGTGGTCTTGCATCTTGGATAATCAAAGGGCTGTGCAATGACATTAACCCATAATCAAAGTATTGGCTGTCATTATGGGCAAAAGTGACGCTGACAATATCGCTACCACCATCTAAACATGAGCGTCACCCGAGGGTCAATGATTTTTTGTCTTGCATCTTGGATACTCAAAGGATCAATGGAAGGGAAACATTCGGTTATAACCTGCACATTGACCAAGAAAACCCAACAAATATCTACTCACATGCTGATCAACTGCGGAGCAACCGGCATAGAATTTTTGGATGAATATTTTGCTTGCAATCATGATATTCCACTTCAGGAGCTGAAGGAAAAACAACAAGTCAAAGCTCTTGACGGCAGACTAATAGAGTGGGGAGATATTACGCATATTGCTAAAGTGGGAATGATGATTCAAAGTGATACGGAAGAATTCCGTATGTTTGTTACAAAGTCAGGACATTAGCCAATCATCCTAGGTATTCGCTGGCTATGATTGCACGATGTGGCAGTACGGTTCGCAACACACCCAGTTACCTTCGGATCACAGTATTGCATTACACATTGCCATGATGCGCCTCTCACAATACTGCCAGTTGGAGAGAAACCTCCTCAACCAGTGTATCCCTACAGAAAAGCGATATTTGAACCACAAATACGACCACAATGGCCATTTCAAGGCAAATTGCTATGCTTAGTGGATCTTCATTCTTTCAGACAGTTAAGAAGGGGAAGTTTATGATATTTAATGCATCTCTCTACAATATTAATAAGGTCATTGAGGCAAAGGATCCCAAGGAACAACCCTTGGAGGAGATTGTTCCCACACAGTATCATGAGTTCTTGCCTCTGTTTAATAAAGTTGTAGTGGATCAACTTCCACCACATGATCTGGGGATTGATCATGAAGTATGCCTGAAGGAAGGCGAGACACCAACATGGGGACCTCTTTATTTGATGTGAAGAGCAGAGTTGGTCATACCTAAGGAATGGCTGGAAGAAAATATGTCCAAAGGGTTTATTTGCCAGTCATCTTCACCATTTGCAGCATCCATCCTTTTTGTGAAGAAACCAGATGGAGGGCTACGGTTTGGCATCGATTATCAACATATAAGTAGTAAAATGATCAATAATCAATTCCCCATTCCATTAATAGGAGGAACGCTGAACCATCAGTGAAAAGCATCAATACATACGAAGCTTGATGTCTGAGGGGCTTATAATCTCATACAAGCCAGGGCAGGGGATGAACATAAGGTAGCTTTCTGGACAAGATATTGTCTGTTTGAATCTACAGTTATGCAGTTTGGTACAGCAATTCCTGCTGCAGATTTTCAAGGGTATATGAATAATAACAAAAGGGAAGCCTTAGATGATATTGAATTGCCCTATCAGGAGGATATATTGATATACCACGACTCGGAGGAAGAATATGAGGAACATGTTGAATAGGTAATGCGACGTCATTTAGAAGCCGCAATATATCTGATGCCAGAATAATGCGAGTTCATAAGGAAACCGTGAGGTATCTGGGGTTGATTATATCAACAAAGGGGATATCAATGGTTGAGGATAGGATTGAAATCGTGAAGAATTAGAGCCGTGGAATGACCACAACGAATTGTAGGTTGTACACCCTATTCAAAGTACAGCAATTTCTCAGCTGTCATAATTATTACTGATGATTCAATTCAAGTATTTGGAGAAAGCGGAACCATTGACGAGGCTAACAAAGAAGAATGAACATCTCGTGCGGGAAGTCGAACAACAATCCCCTTTCCAGATTATGGTAACCACTATTACAACACCTCCAGTCCCTCGATACTTCGATCATGGCAGGGAAGTTATTATTGAGATGGATGTTTCCGGTTATGTATCAGCGGGTGTGTTATCACAGTACAATAATGAAGGAGTACTACATCCTGTGGCATTATATTCAAAGAGACATACACCGGCTGAATGCAATTATGAGATATACAATAAAGAATTGATGGCAATCATCAAAGCATTGGAAGAATGGAGACCCAAATGTGAGGGAGCTGCATATTCCTTCCAGTTATAGACTGATTATAAGAATCTTGAATAATATATGACAAAGAAGCCGCTGAATGGAAGACAACCGTGATGGTCTGAGTTTTTAACAAGGTTTGATTACCAAATAGTAAACAGACTGGGGAAATCTAATGGGAAGGTGGATGCTTTGACAAGGAGGTGGGGAGACCTCCCTGCGGGGGGGATGAAAGACTGAACAATATGGAGCAGGTGGTTCTAAAGCTGCAGAACCTGCCGGAACAATTGTGTTTGTTGGCGGACAGCCCGCCCATCTAGGGCCATCCCTCTATCTATGATCCTATGTCAAAAGCATATGTGGCTGACCCATTACCCGGGAAAATAATGGAAGCAATTCAAATGAACAGTGGGCTGCAAGGAATTACTATCCCAGAGTGTACAGAGGAGGATGGACGAATACGATATAGGGGTAACCTTTCTGTACCACAAAGTGATGCCTTGTCCCTGGGCCTGATTCAGGAATACCATGACACAGCGCTAGCAGGACATCCGGGATGAGTGCAGACTTTCGATCTTGTGGATCGCGAGTTTTACTGGAATCAAGTGCCAAAGGCTGTTGATCGGTATGTACCCAATCGTGATGGCTGCCAACAGTCCTGGAGCTTGACACATTCAACGTTTCGAGTTCTCTGACAATTGCCTGTTCCGAATCAATTATGGGAGGATATATCCATGGATTTCGTGGGAGGGTTACCGGAGTGTGAAAGGTTCAATTCAGGATGCATGGTGGTGGATGGACTCTCGAGGATGCTGCATTGTATTCTCTGCCATACAACGATTAATGCTGCGGGGCGGGCTGAGCTTTCTCTAAGAGATGTGGTACACCCCCACAGACCCCCATTGACAATCATTTCTGAGCATGCTCCACAGTATGTTTCGACTTTCTGGGGACAGATATGTGATCATTTGGTGATCGACTGGATGATGTCAACAGCTGTGCACCCACCGACAGATAGCCAGATGGAACGAATGAACGCTGGCATGGAACAATAACTTCAGGTGTTTGTTAACTATCAGCAAGATGGTAGTGTGAAGTGGCTCCTGTGGGTTGAGTTTGCCGCAAATAATGGAACATCAGAGTTGACAAAGTGCATCCCGTTCTTTGCAGTCCAGGGAGTAGACCCCATGATGTCATTTTCAGGAGAACCAACCAAGGTATGAGATTATCGATGCCTGGATGCTGATCAGGTTCAGGCAACAATTCAACAGATCCATGACCACCTCCAAGTAGAGATGAGACGAAGTCAGGCAGTACAGAAAGAGGGAGCAATTTGTGGACAAATTCCGGCACCAAATATACTGGAAGGGTCGCAGGTTTGGTTAGATACTGGGCATATTCGGACAACATGACCTACGCGGAAGTTCAATTGCAAGCAATTGGGACATTTCAGTGTGGTCCTTCGAATTTCACACTACACTTGCAAGATAGATTTACCTGTGTTGATACGAATTTGTCGAGTACAACCTGTCTCACATTTGGACCGAGTAGTTGATGACCCTCTTGCCAGGCAATTGGTGGCACCACCACCGCCAGTGGGAGTTGATGAGAAGGAGGAGTATCAGGTGTCGAGTGTGGAAGATAGTAGAGTGTATCCAAACCAGTTGCAGAATTGTATACGGTGGACTGGGTATGATTCCTTGACTTGGGAACCTGCGAAGCTTGTCGATGGGCTGCAAGCGGTAGGGGAGTTCCATCCAAGATATTCCGAGAAGGCAGGACCTTGGGAAAATGTTCTTGGAGAACCTCGAACCTAGGAGGGGGATATTGTCAAGGCGCAGCTGGCGAGTGAAGTCAGGAGATGTATCAAGGAATAGATTCAGGAAGCAATTAGTGATATGGAAAGACGGATATGTTGGGAGATGTGGAGATGGTGGCAGTATATTTTGTTACAATAATGACGTGGTCTGCAGTGTTGCGAAGTCTGATCATGTGGCACGGTTTTTTTTACAACGAATTATATGGTGGTGGTGTGTAAGATCATGGATGTAGATTCGGATGGTATATTAAAGCATGAAGAATTATTCGAGGGAGGCAGACGAACTGTATATAATGAGAGGCTGTTAGGTGGTGGAGGATTTCGTTTAATTCTCTCATTACTCGTTCTCTTGTATAGCAAAGCAAGCACAACTTCGAAACAGTCTCAACTCCATGGCTTTCCTCGATCTCTCAATGAGAATCTCGAACCCCTTGTCTTGATTACAACGTCACATTAATGTTACCAATATTACCTACATCAGATCCCAGCCGTTACAGTTAGTGTTCATTCAGTTTGGAAATATCTGAGACACACAAAATGTGAAACAGGGATACTTTAACTCTTTTCACTACGGATTTAACTTGGGATGGGTTTGATGGGCTTGGTTGCAGAGCTGATATGGAGAGTAGCAGCTCCTCACTTCACCTGATTAACTGATATATTATTCTTGGAACAGCGCCGTTTGAGGCTTTGGGCTGGGTGGCCAGTTGTAGCAGGCATTGTATGTAATTTAGGTAGAGCATGTCATGGGTAGAGAATGGAACTCTAAGCCATATGAGAGTATGGATTTTTTGCCTGTGACAGTGCGACCATAGTACTCCATGACCTAGATTTTTGCTACATACTCCCAACATGAAGTCGCCAAGAACAGCGGAAGTAACACCCAATTCCATGGCCACACAAGTGAACTAACAACGGGTTCCTGACATTGATTCGTCTACCCAATCCCTGGGCCACACTTTAATACACTACAATTGGTCCATGCCATTGATTCTTCCATTTCAATTGCATACATAGTCCAGTTGTAAATACAATATGACAATTCAGCAAATCTCTGCTTGGAAAAGGTTGGTCTGACTGGTCACTCTGACAAGGTTGCTCTGATTGGTCACTCTGACAAGGATGCTCTGACAGGTTGCTCTGGCAGGTTGCTCTGACGAATTGTTCGGACAAGCACATCCTACTCAAACAAGCAGTGGTGGCAATTTCATATGGCCGACTCTAACTACTTACTCTGCGTTAAATCAGGGAACACTGGATGTCATGAGCTCTAGTGGCCGTACCATACACACCTCGAATTTGTGTATGTCAGTGCATTTTGTGTATGCCACCTCATCTACCACTGTGCTTTGTAAATAGTGGTTAAATTCTCACACTACACATCCTCTGAAAGAGTTACCGTAATTTACAGCAATACTAAGTATGTCACTGTCCAAATTCTGTCTTTCATGCAATGGCCATACAACCTCAGCTACAGGGACACAGCAGTTTGGAGGGTCAGCTTGAGACAAGAGCGACCTGCACTGTCCAACCACACCTTTCTCAGCAGCTCTTGTAGGGGTCGCAACCACCCATATCCTGTGTAGCTATTACAAACAACTATCGTTTGGGATCTGCGCTGTCCAACACTTACCCTGGTAAGCTAACTTTTGAAAGTCCTTAGTTGGTACCTACTGCTCTGTGTTGGAGACCTGCATCCCAAATGCCATCAACCTCCAAATATGTGCAATCAGGATGCTATACTGCTTTCAATGTAACCATTTGAATTATCAGGCCTTTATGTTGTTCACGCTCAGGTAAGGTCAGCGGCCATTGTCCACTGAGCACTGGTGGACAGATCTGGCTGGAATTAGGAGAGCACACCATGTGTAACTGTTTCTGACACTTTGACTCACATATGAGGGAAGACTATACTGTGTGGCATCGAGATTTACCTATATGGTGTGATCCACATTGTGAGATCCCAGAGTGGTTGTGTCAGAAGGTTCTAACTGCATGGCCTGAGGGAGGGGTTTGTGGACGAGTATACTGTCAGGACAATTCGCAGATTACTGAAACTTAGCAATGTGGTATAATATCAAATCTAACTTATGCAATCTATAACTGACTCTAAACATGGGAAAGTGCAGTACAACTTTGACTCTGAAATGGGGAAACCCAATGTATACAGTATAACTTTGACTTGGACAAATACTTTAAGTCTGACAAATTCCTTAACTCTGACAACCACCCTACTCTGATATGGGAACCAACCCCATCTATAACATGGCATTACTTCACCTATGACTCAGGAGACTCAATGTATACAGTACAACTTCAACTCTGAAACTTACCTTAACTCTCACAATTTCTCTAGCTCTGACAACTACCCGACTCTAATATTGCAAGCAACCAGTGTTAGCGACGGTTCCATTTTGTGACAGTTTCTACTATAGCAGTTCCAAGAAACCCCGCAACCGGCCAGTTTGGTTCCGGTATTTGCCAAATGGTTCCCTCAATTACGTCCACCAATATTGATCAGAAAATTTAGCGCTTGGTATGTGAAATATGCAGCTTTCCATGGTGCATCGGTTGGTGTTTTCCAATGTTAGATATCTTTAAAACTCAGCAAGCGGCTTGGAAAATACAGTCATTGTTGGTCCAAAAATGATGTTTTTGTGCCACCGCATGCTGAGTTTTGATGATATCGAAAATCACAGACCACCAAAAGATCTGCCATGCAAAGTTGCATATTTCACATAGCAAGCTCAAAATTGTCTGATTAATATTGGTGGACTGAATTGGGCAGTGCGCTCCAAAAATCGTCAATTTTTGATATGGTAGGGCCGTTGCCACGCAGACCAATAAAACCAGCCAGTTCCAAATATGGAACCATTGCCAACACGAGAATAAACGCCACCTATAATATGGCATTATCTCCGCTCTGACTCAGGAGACCCAAAGTATACAGTATAACTTTGACTCTGACAATCACCCTAACTCTGACAATCACCCTAACTATCACAACTACCCTACTCCCCCACCAGAAGCGACTTCGCCTATACGATAATTACAGTATCTCTCATACAGAAGACCCAACATATATGGTCTAATCTCAACCCTGGCAATGAACTTGATTCTAACACATGTACAGTATAACTTCGACTTTCACATGGACCATAACTCTGACACTGGAACCAATATCAATTGTTTTATATTCAACTCTCACAAAGATTTTTTTTGGTGATGGCAGATAGAAATGCACCATATAATAAACAGCTAGAAGCTGTCGATTCCATGTAACTGCAAAGTGCATGCAGGCAATGCAAATCTGCACAACAGGCGACGTACACAATGGAAAACAGAACAACATCTAGCAACAGCGCCCACAAGCATTCTTGAAATTCTGGAGGTAGCAGTTACTGCAATGATCATAACTCCAGTCGCAGGTTCCACAGCGGCAGCAGCAGCAGCTGCAATCAACAAAACTCCGGCACAAGTAGCTGTGGGACCCACTCCAATGGAAATGTCCAACAGCGGCACCAAGCTGGGGGCATTATCATTGATAAGGAGGGCTCTGGAGGCCAGCAGATGAGTGATTGCGATGTCAATGACAATGATCTGCAATCCTCATGTCAAAGATCCCGCATATAAAATGGCAGTAGTTGTTCTCCCAGTTGGAACTACCAACTGCATACAAGTAGAAGCAGAAATGTCGACCCCCACATTGCTGACTGACAATACCTAGCTGCAATCAACCACTCTTTCTTTGGGCAACCTGGGGGGGGAATAACTGCGCTCACATGCAACATTAAATCCTTTCGCTGACAATACAGTCCTTGCAATCATCTCATGACACCCCTCCAGGCAACCAGGAGCACTATGGTCATCAGATACGAACAACATTTGCTTACTGGCTTTGACTTTGCACAACCTCTATGACTTAGGCAACACATAGATGCAACAGTGGAATCTGTCCCCCATCGATACTGGCTACTGGCAAAAGTGTAAGGGAGGTGACTTTGGGGTTCCAAAATTTTTTGGAAATTGCCCAACAACTATTCTTTTGGAGATTTTTTTGCGGGGACCCCTACCCAGTCAATATCGACACACTGTCTGAGGGACGCTGCGAGGTAGCCCGCCAAAATTCTGTGTGCGGCAATTAAGGAGTTTGACCTCTTATCAGCAGCTATCCACATGGTAAGTATTTGCAGGTTTCTAGCCCTGCTCAGTAGCACTGACAACCAATGTCACTGATTAACAACCATCTACCCAAGCACTCTTCACAGAACTGGCTTGCGAAGTTGCCCCAAATCAATCCATGACTAGCTGTCGGACTCTCTCCCATGATGACCGCCAAAGGCTCTCAACAAGCCAAATGTTTTCTAGCACTTGCCAGTATCATCATTCAGACTGCTTGAGTGAACTATGGCTGAACCCCATTGATTCTATTAGTGTCCGGATAATAATCTTAGGTTCCAAAAAAGATGTCACTGCATCGTTCACTACTGGGCATAAAGACAAAATTCATCTTTGAGAACTCAAAGCATAATTTCATGTGACGGTTATATATCTCCCACTCTACCATTTTGGTGACACCATACTGTTTGTTACTTGCTGCAACTACAGTAATGCATTCCTTGGACAACTGGGCTGGTGGCAGTTTCCTCCATGTGACTGTTGAAGCAGCTACATTCAAGGCTATGCAGAACACTGTTTTGGACACATGTATCTGACATTGAGCGGGTACATATAGTGATCCAATCGAATGATGGGAACGTATCCCACCAGAGATGCAAAATGAGACGATGGTTATATATATGGACAGGATCGACGTGATCAATGGTCAAGATTGGAAAGCATCTGCTGCCGCACAGTCAGATTCAAAGATGGTAATCAACAATGAGGACATGTAGGTGCTTGTGTATATAGTATGTATTTAATTTGACAGATTATTATTAGAATACAATGCATGTAAAACTAACTAAATTTCATTGCACATGTAACTGATTCTAAAATTATGATGAGAATGGCAATCGGTGAAATATATGTATTGACTCTGATCATCCACCAAGAGTCCTGACTAGGTCAAGATAATACCATGAGCTGCCTCACACAAGATCACGGTGACTATATGTGCGAACTCAGAGAGCGAATAGTTGGCTCTGACAAGACCAGGACCATAGCATGAGAAGCTGCTGACACGATCATGGCGACAATATGTGTAGTCTCAGACAGCTGACAGTGGGCTCAGACAAGGCTAGGGTGATAGCATGAGAAGCTTCTGACAAGATCTTGGTAACTATATGTGCAGACTCTGACTGCTGACAGTGGGCTCTGACAAGACTAGGGTGATAGCGTGAGAAGCCACTGATGAGATTAGGGCAGCTATACATGTGAATTCTGACAGCTGACAATGGGCTCTGACATGACCTGGGCAACAGTAAACAGAGCCTCTGACAAGATCACGGCAACTACTCTGACATCCAACCGTGAGTTCTGACAAGATATTGCGATTGCACAAGTAGCCTCTACCAAATGACACATAGTGCAGATCAAGCATACTTGGTTACACCATGTCGTATACAAACACTCCGACTCTCACCCCGAGAGTACTTAGTTTGTACACCAATGTACAGGGGTACGATAGAAATACTACCGTAAGCTTACCATCTGCTACGTGTTTGTTATCCACATTGTGTGTAATGGCTTGGGGCCAAATTCCGGTATGTGCTGTGATGGCTATTACTGAAGACTACCAGAGGTTATATAGCTTACGGTAAATTACAAAAAGTGAAGTGACTTTTTCCGGACATACTTGAGGTTGCACTGGAACAGATTGTAGGAGCTACCTTCAAAGAGAAGTAGATGTGCATTGATACTTGTACAAGGATAGGGCTGGATACGGCATCCAAACTAAAATTAAGCAAATTAATAACTAAGCTGAATGGTAATATGTTTGGTACTGACATAAGTACCATAATAGCAATCTATATCTACTAACCCATAAACAGCCTTGAGTAATGTATAACTATTATACTGTAGAAATATTCAGTATTCGTTACATCATATTGTAGAAATCTATATATGGTATAATATTGACAAATATACAGAATAGTTCAGTTGCTATTTATCATTATATAGCATCCAGTTAGAGAAATCATGTTAATTGAGATAGTTCTGTCATAGTATTAAGTTGTGAGATATTGCTAACAATTTTCAACATTGCTATATTTTGGAGCCTTACTGACAAGAAACAGGAAACTATAAAAGTTACAATAATTGTACCACAGAGACTCTGAATAGTCTAAATACACATTCAAATGGTTCTAATATTGCAAATGACTCCAAATTCATCAAGTTGATTAATTGAACTAATTAAACCTCTATCATATGTTCTCACACCAGCTGATATGGAGTAGACTTGGTATAGCAATTGTGATATCTTACACTGTATACCAATTCAGAGTTTGGAGTAACCATTCATATTCATGCCTCTCATTATGAATTTATTTAATCTCTCTCACTTGTAAGCAGTCCAATCCCCAATATAAGTTAGTGGCAGGATATTCATCCCCACCTAGTTAATTGCTACTTCCAGTATCTTTATCTATATACTCACTATTCATATAAGAGGCATTATCGTATGTTTGATATTGTAACTTATAGTTCAGACAGAAGGACACCAAGATTGAAACTACAGAAGGAAGTGTTGTGTTTCTGATATGGTATTTAATAACATCGTAAAGAAGAATGACTTGTAATAGAGACTATTTATACAGTTTTGTAATACAACTATATTTGCAAGGTATATTAATGTAGAGAGATATAATATACTTGTATATTGTTGATAGTCTTCTATTCTGTAGAGTTAATATATTATAATGCTTTTGAAAATTAGTTGTTTTATGTTGGCTAGTATCTTAGTGTATTAATTTAGTTGTACTTGAGTGATATTTTCAATATCTTCACTATAATTAGTATTATAGAGATAGTGAAATTTCCTCACATCAGAAGTTACTTATCAGCTGCTTTGTTAAATATCACCTGGTTGTTTCAGTTTTTTGCACTACAGATTTAGTTATTTTTTAAAATCTACAAAGTATATATTTACTGGTAGTATATACTATATATTAGGGTACATTCTATATTGTATAGAATATACAAAAGATTTAATATATCAATTAAAGTTTACTGTACAGGACATACTCTTTAATATATGCAATATAATCGGAGACTCTAGTTCAGTATACAAATAGCGATCAATTATACATATTATCCTCCAACTATATTTGATTGTAATACTATGTACCTAATGTTTTAAGTATAACCCCAATTTGGTAATTTTTGTTTTAGTCTGCTATATTGAAACTACACAGAAATATCTGAGTATTTTCGATGTATTAGTAGTTCTTTTGAATGATCACCATGCAGTATACTTTACATTTGAGCAGCACTATATTGAATGTTGTGGTGATAAAATTCCGAGCCAATGTCTATCCAGAACATATCTTGGCACATTGGCCAATGAGTCCACTGAATATAGACTGAACTACCTGCCAAAGCGGATACATGCTGCTCAATGCAAGTTTTCCATCGACCTCTGCTCAACCTACAGGTTATAGTCATCCACTGTACATCTACAGATATCTGTGCAGGGGACTATGGAACTTCCTACAGCAGATACAGAATACACCTCAGCTAGTCTTGACTTCCAATCAGCTTCTCTGGTAGAAACACACTCATTTACAGCAATGTTGATAGGCCACTTCAAAGTCTGCCTGGGAGGTCAATTGGGAGCCTGATTGAAAGCCTGATTGAATATGTGATTGAGAGGATGATTGAGAGGCTGATTGAAAGGTTGATTGCAAGGCTGATTGGGGGGCTGATTAAGAGATTGATTGAGAAGCTGATTGAGAGGCCGATTGAGAGGCTGATTGAGAGGCTGATTGGGAGGCTGATTGAGAGGCTGATTGAGACCCTGTTTAGAGCTGTACTTGAAAGAGCAGTACTTCAGCAGAAGCAGCATTTCCACCAGAATCTTTGGGCTAATCAAAACTTTGAGATTCTTGAGGCATTGGCCAAAACAAAGTTTAAAGTCTGTGGAAGCTTTGACATTGAGGAGGATGTAGTCAGTGTTCCTAAGCGGCCAGGCCTCCCTTAGCGGCGCCTTTCAAATGAGGGCCGGGCCTGCAGGCTTTATTTGCCAATGTATAAGTTCAATCAAACAAGCATAAAATATTTTGTTCAAATGACACCCATTGCTGCTGCCTAAAGTCATACACTCAGAAAGCCACCAAATTGAACTCAGCCATCGTCCACCATAAGTTCAGAACCTTGCCATCCGTTGTGGTGAAATGCCGGGAGCTAGAAGGCAGAGAGCCCATCATCAACACTCCACCGCTCCTCTCTCAGCATCCAAAGAGAATTCGTGAGAAGGAGCGGTTCTAGCTCGAGGAGCATCGGAAGAGGGTGAGAGGATGTGATGCTACCCTGCCGTGAGGATCCACACACATTGCATGGATCTATGAAATCTTGCATTGGAACGAAGAACTGGGAATGATAGAGTGTGTATTTTCGTTATATGATAAGATGAGCTCGATCCACCCTGATGTCTCTCAATTATATACCACCTGTAGCCCAGTCCACTTCCGTTATCCCTGTATCTCCATATACCCAGCATCACTCAGTCCTCCGTCAAGCTGAGTGGCGGTCGTGGTGAGAAACAGATTTTCCTGCCACACCGGGCCTGCAGGCTTTTCCAGCCGGGCCTGCGCGCTTCCTCTTGGCGGCCAGGCGGCTTTTCTTGGCGGCCGGCCTGCAGGCTTCTTCTTGGCAGCCTGCAGGCTTGTTCTTGGAATCCAGCCGGACACGCAGCATCTGACCCAGGCCGGGCCGGGTTGCCCTTAGCACAGGCATTCAGAATGGAGGCCAGGCTGCTTAGGAACACTGGATGTAGTCAACCTACTTAGCTAAGTGCAATCGATATTATCACCAACACTATCACGATTACCATCATCATCATCACCATCTCAATTACAATTACAATTACCATCACCATCACCAACATCATCAATAGTACTAGATAGGGTATATACATGTCAACATCCATCCATGGGATATGGACAGCAGATTCCACAGGAATATCTGAGTTTGAGATCTGATCTCCCCAAGATTGTACTTTCTACCATTTGGGCAGTATCAAAAGCAACACATGATAATACCTTTGCTGGGTGGCATTGTGTGATCTGGTTGGAGTGGTCATGCCAAAAATACAATTCAGACTATAATATTGACTGATATTTGCAGTTGAGCTACCAGATATATCCAGCCACTCATAACCAATCACCCACCACATGTTACTCCCCACACCGCATAGACTACCTGCCATATGCCACCTTCCTTATGCCTCGCAGTGTCTGGTTCCTGCCATTCACCAAATCTCTGGATCCAGTATACTGCATAATTTATTGAAGTATTTCGTGATATGAGATTGCAAGTATATTGGCTCTTGAGAGTATATATGGATTGGTAGAGTCAGGTTGGCTAGAGGTGTACCATTGATTGCAAGTGCGAGGTAAATTCAGTGCCAGATTGGAAGTAATGTTAACGACGGGGCCGGACAACCCGCCAGAGGTCCAGGTTTGGACTGGAAAGACGGTTCGTACAGTTCCAGAACCGTCCAAAAACCTGACCCTCTGCTTCTTGGCGGATCAAACCCGGCCCTTTACCCATCCACCAGCGGGATTCGCAGGGTTCGGTTAGTCCTGTTGGGTCAAATCTCCGGTTCCGCATTTCAGGTTGTTCTATGTATTGTCGCATTCAGATATCCTACTGTTGATCATGAAATATTAACGATGGTACCTTGGCTATTTTTCTGGATGTACTGGCGGCCTTTGCAATCGAAAAATGGAGAGAGACGCTCCCTGCCCCATCCTAAAAATGAGCATCAACGGAGGGTCGACGATTTTTGGTCTTGCATCTTGGGCAATCTTAGTGGCAATAGGTTGCAGATAGTCATAACTGAGGTATTGGCTTCCTTTATAGGCAAAACAAAAAGCTACATGCTCCCTGCGCTATCTTGGAAATGAGCATCAACTGAGCATCAACGGTATAAGGTCTCACATCTTGGGTAATCTATGTGGCGCATGATTGTAGTCCTCGATTAAGGAGGAATTGGCAGCCTCTCTGCGCAGATAAAGAAGCTATGGTCCAGGGACAACCTACCGGACAGTCACAACCTATTTCATTTGCAATGATGCAACTAGAAGATCATGACTGTTTTAGCCTAGAGAAACGGTCAGAACATAGTATATAGGCAATGACCGACACATTGCGCTTTGATTACACATAATGAAAAGCCATCAATCGTTGATGCTCCATTGAAGCCCATTTTGATAAGGGGGCATGGAGCATGTCACTATCTTCTACCCTGATACAGGCGGCCAATACTTTGATTATATATAGGAACGACCATATTGCTTTTGAATTACCTGACTTACAAGACCAAGAATCGTTGACTCTCCGTTGACGCTCATATTCAGAATAGGGCAGGGAGGGTGTGGCTCTCTCTTTTGCCTAAAAACCCAGCCAATACAACACTTATGAATGGCCGCAGCCGATCGTCACACAGATTACGAATCATGCAAGACCAAAAATTGTTGACGCTACGTTGACGCTCATTTTGGCATGGGCGTATCCACACTATATTATCATTTAATTTGGCCGAATATATGATTAATGGTATTTTGGCAGCCTTTGTACCGTCATCATGTACTTTCTCCTTCATCAATACACTGTTTTTTAATAGTCCATATTAATATGTCCTTTAAAATATACTTTAATGTGTCCGCTGATTGAAGATGATAATACACTCAACAATCCCGTTCCATTTGATCAATGCTCATGCTCAGTATCAGGTTCGCTCAATTGGCTGCTGTCATCTGCAAAATGGATGTCAGCTGCATCACCATGCAGCAGATAGTGTACTGATCAGTGGATGTTCCTTCATTGGTCAGCAAATCAGGATCAAAATCTTTATCATGCTTGCGGTCCATGGCATATGCATCATAATTGAAGCATGGCGCACTGGGAAGACGAGTATGTATAATCACATATCCGGGTGGCTGACCTTCGATCTCGGATACGTGAGCTGCCTCATTGTTACCAGGTGGAACAGATGGCATTTCTGGTCGATATGGCGTTGGTTCTGGTCTCAGCTATCTGTGTCGCTCTGATTGAGGTACACCCGTGCCTTTGTGTCTGGTGCATGTCTGGGGATTCTATGCAGTGCCCTTTTGCCTATGAAGGCAGCCGTCCATCTGATATTCCGAAAGCATAGCTGGGGGTCATTCCATCGCAGCCTTCACATTTTTATGCTTGGTAGACTCGACTCCCCGCTTCTTCTCTTCTCGGACTTCGGCCCCAGGTTTCATGGTTAGGAATTGCGTTTCCTCTATTGAGGCATGCGAAAATCCTCTCTTGGCTATTTTGGCCATATTCAAGGCCAGGTGCATGTCAGACTGTTCTAGCTGTACCTGACCTCCATGTCTTGCCATAGTTGCAGACATGTTGAAAATCTACAAGAAAGTAGTCGCTGCATCTACATATTAGATTCGGCTATTACTTCCACCATGTACGCTTCTGTAGCATCCTCTGAGAAGGATAAAGCCTATTTGGCCCACTCTCAGGGATTCTTTTCACAAAATTCATCAGCGAAAATCGAAGAGCTGGCAACATCATGATGTTCGATTTCGCGGACTGTGCAGACCATTGCCTTGGTCGACCATGGAGGTGTCCCATTATGGGTGGCTATACATAGTTCATGCAGCTCTCTACTTACTCCAGCTGTATGTTATATCATCAGTTGGTGGCTGTGTACCTTGATACGACTACACTTACATCCAATCGCATGCTGCTTCTTATTCTTGCTGGTTCCAGTTTTATAGACAGTTTTTAACTGTGCTCCGAGGGTCATATTGTTGGTGGCTGCATTTGCAGCGTCGCAGTGAACTAAGTGGTTTCTGCGTTGCAGTTGGGTCTTGCCGGGTGGCCTATTGGATGAAGCGCCCATTGTTCTGCTCGATTCTGTTCCACTCTCACCCTGCTGAGGTGTTTGTTAAGCCATGACTTGCTACCATGGAAGTGAAGAGATGATGATGACGAAACGAAGTGGTCAATGCTGAGGACGGAGATAACTAAAAGAAGTGGGAAGTCCTGAGGAATATCTAGGTAGCTTCAGGTCAAAATGGCATGCGTAACAGCCAACCTGCAGGTGCTACACAAAATGAATCCTGTTGCGCATAGCTGCCGGTTGCACGGGTTGCCAACCATACTGTGATTTGCACCCAGTGGGTCCCATGTTGTGTGTTTGTTTACAGGAATAATTCACAGTGAAAGACTGCCGAAATCTTGTCTTTGTGAGATATAACTGGTACATTCTTCAACCGAAAGGATATTTGCGGATGTTTGTCTCAAGAAATCCCTGGGATCTTACCTGAAACTGACACTAAACATCATGTCATGATGTACGGTTAGCATTGTTATGCCCAATGTACTGACGGTCAAAATGCAGAATTTTCTTTATTCAAGTTGATAAATCCTACCAACCTCGACGTAAATGATGCAGCTTGCCTCTATGTGGTCCATATCTTGCAAAATCCAACATCACCTCCATCAACAAATTCAACACAAAATACAATGGTCAATGCTCCGAAAAAAACCTGTCGCCACTACCCGCAGGCAAATACAGCAAATCAACAATGCGCTCCACACCACGACGTCATCAAGCGAATCAAGGCAGGTGCAGATTGAATGCAGAACAGGGCCGAGCCCTTGGAGCATAGCGCTGCTTGCGATTCAAAAAGAAGCTTGTGGTGGGGACAAGACCAGATAGTCGCTTCTTAAGCCACAAAGAGAAGGAGAAATACATCGAGGATTATTTGGAAATAAAAACTGCTACGGCAACAAAGCGAGCTGAAGACGTAGAGACAGCAATTGAACAGGAGCAGGATCATATGAGAAATGCTGAACAGGCGGGATGGACAACCACCAAGTCTAAATCAACATTTGAGGAGACGTTGAATGCCATCAGAGATAGTCTGAGCGATCTTGCAAGTTCCAATGGTGCGGAGGATTAGGAATACGAGGATGATGATAAAGACAATCCTGTGGGGGGCAAGCTTAGTGAAGATGACGAACCCGGCTGGGTGATGATCACAATCTCTAAAATGGTACATTATCACATGGAGCGTGTTTGGCAGAAGTCGATGAAGCTTGAAGAATCGACGCAACGAGGCAGGGGAGACGCGGCAAACATTCTACGTGATAAGGATGAGAAGTACGGGACTACCGAATTGAAGGTTCCGGCTGTTGTTCAACCTCAAACGGCAGATGATGCAGCGTCATCCGCGCCGACGACATTTGGTGAGCTTAGGGAGACTCTGGATCACATCCGCAGAAGATTGCAAATGCCGCAAGTGAAATCTCGACCAGGGTGTAGTTATATGAGGCTAGGTTCGCGGAAACCGCAGACACATGAACACGTTCTATCCCTCCCGCCTGCCCCAATGCCCGATTGGTCACAAATCCCGCAGTCAAAGCATGTTAACCCCGTAAGCTTCAACCCCTGAATATCAAGTCCCAAGCTAATTACCATATACAAATCGGAATCCGATGAAGACATGGTGACGGCTCCTGCGTCGACGGAGGAATGCTTAGGCAAATTCGCATCTGCGACGTTGTATCAATTTCAAATTCACTCTGTGTGCCTATTTTGGGCCGTGACAGCTTTGACTCGATTTCAGTGACCACATTGTGAGACATGATGATCCGTCTATACATGTGCAAGGGTCAGATAGGTCATCCCAATGTTCCAGACATTAATTCGCATTGACTGATGAGCATTGAACGTGATATGGTCTTGCCCGTTACTGTTAAGTCACACAATTCAAATAAAATTCAAGACGAAACTCACTAACAAAATTTAAGTCAGTGATGTCAGATGAGTCTTGGATGCAGGGGTCAAAGCGCAACACGAACCAGGATCAATGACAACTGTCATGCTGCATCAGACCATGCATCCAACTGCATAACAGTCTGCACAGAAGTGGTGCACATGGTTGAGATGTTGAGATTTCCTTATGGTAGGTCATGGAAATCCCGGAGAATGAGCTGGATGGGGAAATGTGAGGAAGTCGGGCTAAATGTATGACAAACTAGAGTACGGATTTATATACGGTTATTTGCCTGCGGAAAGTGCTGCAACGTGATAGGCCAATGTCATTAAACACTCAGATAATTTCTCTAGTGTTGGATTAGAAATTGAGGGGCTTGGAAGGTTTTTGGATGGAAATATTTATACTTAGAAATGATTGATTGGCTGCCAATAACAAATATATGCATTTCTACATACAATTGGTAAGCATCCACTGACTGTTAGTATGTCATTACGTTAAGCGTCAACAGAGCGTCAACAATTGTTGGTCCTACATTTTCTGCACACCCACAGCTGCATAGTCACATCCTTCCAAAGTCATTGTGATGGCGGTTTTTGTGAGTAAAAAGGATAGTGACATGCTCGTTCACCCATCCTGGAAATGAGCGTCCACAATGCTTTGATGATTTTTGGTCTTGTCAGTCTGATCATCGAAAAAAAAGACATGGTCCCTGTGATACATAATCAAAGTATAAGCTGTGTGTGAGGTAAAAATGCTAGCGTGGATATCGCTACTATCTCTTAAAAATGAGCATCAACGGAGTGTCAACAATTTTTGTTCTTGCATCTTAGATAATCAAACAGCTGTGCGACAACATTAAGCTATAATTGAAGTGTCGGCTGCCGTAATGGGTAAAAATGGCAGTGACGATATCACTACCACCTCCTGAAAATGAGCGTCAAGGGAGCGTCAATGATCTTTGGTTTTGCATCATGGACACTCAATACACTGTACATCGGCGTTAATACATAATCAATTCATCGGCCGCCATTATTGGCCACAATGCTGGTGATGATATCGCTTCCAGCTAAAGATGAGCATCAACGGAGTGTCAACAATATCTGGCCATGCATCTTGGATAATCGAAGTGCTATGCGACCATGCCAACCCATAGTCATAGTCTCGGTCGCCTCTATGGGCAAAAGTGCTACCGGCGATATCGCTAACACCTCCCGAAAATGAGTGTCACCGGAGCGTCAACGATGATTGGTCTTGCATCATGGACACTCAAAGTGCTGTGCATTGCCGTTAACCCATAATCAATGTATCTGCTGCCTTTATAGGCAAAGATGATAGTGATGATATCACTACAACCTCCCAAAAATGAGCATCAACAGAGGGTCAACATTTTTGGTCTTGCATCTTGAACAATCCAAGGGCTACGGAATGGCATTTACCCATAATCCAGTCATCGGCTGCCTTTATGGGCAAGAATGCTATTGACGATGTCTCTACCACCACCTAACAATGAGCGTCAATAGAGCATCAACAATATTTGGTCATGCATCTTGGATAATCTAAGGGCTATGCAACGATGTTATCCCAGAATCAACTCATCAGCTGCCATTACAGGTGCAAATGCTAGTCACGGTATCACATCCGCCTCCTGCAATTGAGCACCCTCTGAGCGGCAGCAATTCCTGTGGGGGCTCAGTAAGCAACACAGCGATGAAGTACATCGCATAGTTACTAAATTGAGTCTTACGCGGTCAGTCTTTTCAATATGCCCTTGTATTCAACCTCACAAATATGCATGCAATGTCTCACTGATCTGATTTTTTTGCTTGTAGCTGTAGAGTCAATATTTAAGGACCCGCATTCTACTTTACTGGATCGTGACTTGAGGCAGTCTTTGGAGTCAGGTTACCCAGCTTCCTCATTCCTACCGCCATGTCGGATTCAAAATCTTGAAACACCTCATTGCTCGATGTCAGGGTCTGTTCCACAATTGAACGTGTCTTCATTCATGATTTCACCGACCCTACTCTGCAAATCATCTTCGATGCTTGGTGGGCTTCGATGAATGTAGGCTCGAAGCGACCAATATCTTGGAATAATTCTAGACATGCGCCTTCGTGGTGATTCAGTTTACACTGCTGAATTGAGGAGACCAGCAGCCCTGGCATCATATGTATCGTTTGTCATCGAGTTCTTTGCCATCCATCAGAACATGGGACCAGCTCAATGGGGAAACACTTGCTGGCAAATGCTCACATCGCAAAGTTAAACGAAATAACAGAGTCAGAGGTTACTGAATTGACTAGTTTGACGGTTGATGAAACAGCTTTGGCCATCCTGAAGAGGCAAGGAAGTCCAGGAATCACAATAGTAAGTTCGCAGGGGAAGATCATGTTTGACATCCAGGTCGATCCATATTGACTGAGATGACAGACAAATCATTCCAAAGTGGCAATTAAGGACTTTGAAACCTCCGAATCTCACCAAGACACGTGGAATCGCTGCCTCATGTTAGGCTTGGTTTTGGCTCGTATTCTATTGAACGCTGTATCATATCTAGAGCTACGACAGTCATATATGGCATTAAGTGGTGACTTTGTGCTGCCGTCGGCTACGACCCTTAGAAACATTTGCCGGAGGGAATATGCACTCACCGTGGATGCAATTAAGAAGCGATTGCCATCACAAAATTATGTCAGTTAAGTTTTGAACAGATGGACACCACCGAACAAATTATCCATAATGTCGGTCTTTGCTTACTCTATGGATTGCCATTGGGCATTCCGACAAATTCAACTCGCATGCGATGAGGTTGATCACCTTTTCTTTTCCCATTTCGAACGCTAATTAAGGATGATAGGTCAAGGGCCACCATGCTGGAGCTAGGGTAGCCGTATATTTCAAGGACGTGCTTGATTGGTTTGAGCTTACCGACGGCCGTTTGCTTGGTATTACCAATGATAATGCTTCCTCAAATTACTCAGTGACATGTGAGCTGCAATCAACACTTGATGCCTCTACAATCAAGCGGCCTGCTTTGAGGAACCACATACCATGCATGGCGCACGTCATACAGCTGGCTTTAGGTGCAGTCATGAGCAGTCTGGGTGTAAAAGGCCAGATCAAGTCTTGGGAAGCCCATGAGCGCGATCAGAAATCTGGAGGGAATGAAAGCGTAGACATTGTGATGAGTCAAAGACTTCGACAAGATGGTAATGCAAGAATCCATAAGGTGTCGGCCATGAATGCAGGTTTAGCAAAGATCATTGAGAAAGTACAAATTTCATGATATTTGAAAGTGCTGAAATTGACCTTCATATAGCAGAGAATGCATGCTGTATTGATTACGCTGACACCTGGTCGTCGAAACCAGTACATTGATGGTTGTAAAGCAAATGCTCGCATCGCGGTACTACCAAATATGGATGGGAGGACACATTGGAACTCAACACTGGAGTTGCTGTAGTGCGCCTACTGATTACAGGAATTCACATGCGAGTGTCTCCAAAATCCAAAATTCACTGATTACTGGCCACTTTTCACAACTCAAGATGAATGGACCACTGTGAAGTATGTCATGGAAGTATTGAGGGCATTTCGATATTGGACTCTGTGGATGTCGAAGAGGCATACAGTCACATTGCATCACGTTGTCACAGTGCACAATGTCATGTTTGATCATATGCACGGCCTGATGCGAGCTTTGCGTAAGAAAGGGACTCCAAAAAAGGATGACTTGTTATTCGCGGTGATGTTAGCTCCACAGAAGCTGTCCAAATACTACACTGAAGTGACTCCAAAGATGGGCATGCTTCTCATTTCTGCACATATCCTAGATCCGCTTCGGAAGTTGCGATTGTTTAGAAAGTGGGCGAAGGGAATGGATATTAATCCTGCGGAAGAGACATCCTATACCACCCAATACCAAGAGGCATTTCTGAAGTATGTGGAAAATTAATAATGTGCCAAACATCGACCTGTGCTGGTCAATAAGCATGAAAGCTCACCGAGCTCCAATCTCATCATTTCCACAATGGCTTCAGGATCCTATCAATCATCATTTGATCCATATGATTTGTCCAGCGATGATGATGAATACTTAACGCTGAACAATGTGGCTGAGAGGATACCCGAATGAATCGATCACGCAGCACATTTATTGACCGCCGCCAGGCTCTTTTTCAATTCACCATCTGAAGCACCAAAGAACTGGGGGCAAATTAATCCAAGTTTCAATGATTACCACTCCGCTCCAATGGAGGTTAGCAGTTCATTTTGGGTACCAGACATACCTCGCAGGTGGCGTCAACCGGAGGAGACTCACTCAATGTACGCCAATCTTTCCAATGTGGCGCGCGACATATTCTCTATCATACCACCTGTCGTCGGTGTGGAGGCCAGTTTTTCCCCTGGGTAACATTTTATCGGCTGAAGGGAGCCAAAAACCACTGCCGAGACCCTTTGCGAGAAAGTCATTGCAAGGCAGTTTGCTTGGGCCATTAATGCGATTATGGCAGGCGTTGACCCAGAATTGGATACACCGAACACAGACAACGACTCGGAAATGAAGAGAGAGGTGGAGGGAAGTAAATTGCACAGAATGGGGCAGGTTCACCACTTTTTGGAGATGTGGCAGTGCAGCCCAAACCTATGTTCTACTCAGAAGGAATCTCGCGCTCGAAACAAGCAGATGACTGCTGTGGGAAACATGTCGGACACGGAAGAGATCGTCAAATCATAATCATCACTTTTTCAACATGATGGTGCGGCTGCATTTACACTGTCAGAAAGATCTCCTCTGCCACCACCTGTCTGCAAAGGACCTCCTTGGAGGACGAACTCAAATATTGAATGTCTGTCGAATCCGAAGAATCAACCTTCATCCAGTCGAAAGTGATGAGGATAGCACACCTGAAACCACTTCGGACAATGAAAATTGGATTAACTGGGATGGGGAGTTAGATATTCCCAATGACAACGAAGACGATTGCACGGCCAACTTTGAATCTGATATAGAGCCTGGCAATTCCATCGAGGATCCCATATGCCCAGAGCAGCGGGATGTGAGCACCGAGTCAAATGTTCCCGGTTTGATTCGGCCTGCACGGAAGTCAAAACGACAAGCTGAAAAGATGTTGCTGACAGTCAATGCAATCGAATCGAGGAGGAATTTGGGAGTGAAGAAAAAGTAGTACAGAATGCGTCAATGTTTCACCAGCATCAATATGTATGTTGACTGAGAGTTCTAGTAAGAGATTTATTATCGGCGAATGCTGGGCAGTAGCTTGTGAATATCGGTTGATAAACAGATGTATAGCAGGCGCAATGAAGATTTTGGCAAGATACAGAAATTTTTGTTGGGTGAGAGCGAACAGTGCAAGAATGTCACTGCGCTCGGCGTTGCCACAGGGCCAAGTCTCGATCTGCCAGACAGAGTACCAATAAGTTCAAATCATGATGAAAACTAGTATTGATGGCAGCAGATGTTGAATGGACAATACATTAAAATGAGTGTCAACGGAGCCGCAATGATGTGTGGTTTTGTAATTATAGTATTTAAACAGTGATTTGTTCACTGTTATGCATAACCGATGTATTGGCAGCTTTCATAGGCAAAAAATACACAAACACACAAACTGCCCCAGTCTGAGAATGAGCCTCAATGGAGCATCAATGATTTGTAGCTTCGCATCTTGGATAATTTATGTTCGGATTGGTTGCAGACATCCATTTATCAGATATTGCCACCCTTTACTGGGAAAAACTACAGCCACATACTCCCTGCTCAATCCTGAGAATGAGTGTCAAAGGAGTGTCAATAATCTTTAGCTTCCCATCTTGGGTAATTTATGTTCTGATTGGTCGCAGACATCCATTCATCAACTATTAGCAGCCTTTACTGGGAAAAACAACAGCGACATGCTCCCTGCCGCATCCTGAAAATGAGCGTCAACGGAGCGTTAACTGCTTTAACTGTTGCATATTTGGTAATCAAGGCATCGCGTGGATCTTCGCATTCATCGCAGAATTATTGAGCTCCCGGATATGCAAAAATACAATATGTGAAATGTTCAACACCGATTCCAAATCACTTGATATTGCTAGCTCCAAAGAATGCAAAAACACATCATTGGTTGTTGAAAATGCGATTTTGATAAGACACTATTAACAAACTCTAAAAACAAGAGTGTTGTATGAATCTATGGATGGACCCGCTGGGCGACCTGCTGACAACCTGCCCAATCCAGACGGGTTGGGAGTTTACCACCATACCATACCTGAGTTGACGGTTCGGGTTTATTGACAACCCCCACCTCCAATTTGGCAAAGGTTCAGTTTGGACCCGGACCTGGACCCCAAATGACGGTCCAGAACTGTTGCTAACACCACTTGGAAGTGTACTTGGGAACATTCAGACATGTAAGTAGGGAGTATACGATGCAGTGCAATTGGGAGGGTACTGGAGAGATAGCTTGGTAGCATGGTTGACACTGTAATAAACTGGGAGTGATACTAGGGAGCATACATATAAACATTGTGCAAGCTTGTTTGTAATCATTCATCCAAGCAGACCGGTTGTGTACAAATGAATACAATCTCGGCTATGCTTCTGAGTGTACTTGGGGGCATGCAATGAAGTTTGGCAGCTTCATCAGCAAAATGTATTTTTGTCAATGGGGGTCACTGGGAGTTATTCAACCAGAATCACGGGGTGGTCAAATCCCAGAGTATACTGGACCGATGTAGTGGCCTTCAGGTGCACCTGGAAGCACCAGCAAACAATGTACATGGACATAGGACATCCAGTCATGACAAGGGGAGCACCTGGGGGCGGCAGTGACAATCCTGAGTGTGCAGGCAGCAAGCCTGGGAGTGCCAGCAACAAGTCTAAGAGCAGCTGTGAGTACCGATGATGACTCTGGAAGCACCAATGACCAGCATGGATGCACCAATGACACGCTAGGAAGCACCAAGGACAAGCTAGGAAGCACCAACGACAAGCTAGGAAGCACCAACGACAAGCCTGGGAGCTCGGATGTTAAGCCTGGGAGTACGTGGAATCACTGTAGAGCAGTCTGGGAGCAATATCATCTTCTCTGGGAATGCTGCTGTTGCAGCTGGAAATCATAGCTACTACTTGTTGTTCAACAATTTTTAAAACTCATGTATTCAGCTTGTATTCTCATCTATGTATCTATGTATTCATATAGCTACCCATCTACACATGGTATATCTGGACTAGCTGCAGGCGGTGCTTGGGATCAACTCGAGGTGCACAAAAAGATGATGATTGAGTGAACTCGGAGATACACTCCAAGGCCATAATGGAGTGAGTTTCGAGATGTACTTGGAGGCAAGGATCAAGTGAACTCAGTGATTCACTTGGAGTCCATGATTCCGTGAGTTTGGAGGTACACTTGGCAGCCATGATGTAACGAGTAGGGAGGTGCACTTGAAGGCCATGATCTTGCGAGTTTTGAGGTGCTCTTCAGGGCCATGATGATGCGCTCTCTGAGGCCATAATCGAGTTAGTTGGCAGATACACTTCGATGCCCTGATCGAGTGAACTGGGTGATCCGCTCCAAGGCCGTGATCAAGCCGGATTGGAGAGGCACCTGCAAGCTTTGATCAAGTGATATCAGGAAAGTATATAGAGGTGGTCAATCTGGAGACAGTTGATGGGAGGCAAGCTGGGTGCTGAGACTCTATTCATTGGTTAGGTAACTCACAACTGTGCAAATGTGATGACATTACATTCCCTTTGGAGCATATAGGGAGAGCTGGCTGGCCGTGGTTGATCTGTATGGAGGCTGACCGGAAGCTGAAGCTACATCAACAAAATCGATTTTAGTTACCGGGAGCCTCCAGGAGTGTGTGAGAGGAGGCAGAGTGTAAACTATGAAGGGTCAATTTCAGGAGAGAATCAGACCCTAGGAGGGCATTCCGGCTGGCCGTCAGAGAAACTTAGATCTCTCATGACTGCCCATGAATCACCGTGGGACCAGTTGTGATACGTTTGGGAGCACCTGTGACTGTTGCGCAACCAATGCGGGAATCTCAAACAAACTCTGAGAGATGCCTGGGTTCTGCTGGATATTCATTCCTTGGACTGCAGGAGTTGTCTGAGATTGTCCGGATGTACACATGAAATAAGAATACCCTGCACGCATGATGCATAGAGTATCGTTCATTCTCAACTTCTAAATCATACAATTGTACCCAGTGTCTAATTTAACATTCGATTGTTTGCATTGCTACATTAAGGAGAATCCAAGAAAATGGCAAGTGATTCAAAAATGAAAGCAGGTAACACTGACACAATTACCTGACTAAGCAATCGAATGATCTCAATTGATTATAGTCTCAATGTCATCCACTAAATCTCCCATCTCATCAGTGCCAACAAACACAGGAAGACAGAATTCATTAACAGCAGAAAGAAGATGAAGGGGCATGTTTTATTTCCGAATGATTCGGAGCGGGCGAGTGTGTGAAACTGGATTCCAACAAACATTGGTGTGATTTGCCATATCTAACTGGTTGGAATCGAGATGTTAGCTAGCTGTGAATCAAAATGGAGTTTGAAAGGCAATATGATGAATTTGGGGGGAAAGGAGATGTCCCTGCAGGAAAGGAGGAGTGCCTGATGGGGGAGGGTTGGGTGGGCAAGGGGAGTGCTGATGGTGAAGGAGGAGCACGGAATGAAATTGACGGGCCCAAATCCAGGCGAAGGAGTGCCGACCGAGATTGAGGAGTGCCTATCCAGTAGCATTCCCCATCCATGCAGAGCAGCATCGACAGGGGAGGGGGTGGAGTTAGTCTTAGCAACAGGTCGGGGTTCGGACCGCAACAACTGTTCGGTTTGGTTCCAGAACTGTCCAAATACCCGACCTGCTATGTCTTGGTGGGCAAACCCTGGACCCTTACCCGTCGACCAGCAGCTTTTGAAGGATTTGGCTTGGCCCGTCGGTTCCAATCTCCAGTGCTGTGTTTCGGGTTTTTCTATTTATGGTCGCATTTAGATATTTTACCGCTAATCACAAATATTGATTAGGGTACGTCTTTGGCCTTTTCGGATAATTCGGCTGCCTTTATAACTAAAAACACCAGAGACCCGCTCCCTGCCCCATCCTGAACAAGATAGTCAACGGCGTGTCAATGATTTTTGCTCTTGCATCATGGGTAATCTACGTGGTGGTTGGATGAAGACAAACATAAATGAGGTATTGGCCGTATTTCAATGCAAAAGAGAAAGTGAGATGCTCATTGCCCCATTCTGAAAATGAGCGTCAATGCAGCATCAATGATTTTTAGTCTTGTAAGCCAGACAATTGAAAAGTGATTCGTTCATTGTTATGCATAAGCGTAGTATTGGCCGCCTTGAAAGGCCAAAGAGACAGTGACATCCTCCCTGCCCAATCATGAAAATGAGCGCCAATGGAGTGTGAACAATTTTTGGCCTTGCATGATGGTTAGTCAAAGCGCAAGATGGCCACTAATGTCTATGTATGGAGTTTTGACCGGTTTTATAGGCTAAAACGTTCAGGATCGCTGAGTTGCAGCATTGAGAATGAATCAAGTTGTGATTGTCCGGGAGGCTGTCGCGGGACCATCTCTTGCTTATCACCCTATAAAGGCTTACTTACAGGATGAAAAATTATTGATGGTCCAATGACGCTCATTTTACCACAGGCGTATCCGCATTATGCAACCATTCAGTTTGGCATAGTACATCAATAACTGTGTTTCGGCAGTCGTTCTATTCTCTCCATGTACATTTTCATCTATCACTACATTGTTTTTTAATTGTGCATATAAATATATCCTTTAAAATATCCTTTAAAGTGTCCACTAATTGTCGATAATGATAATACTCAAAACTCCTGTTCCTTTCAATCAATTCTCGCCTTCACTCTCAGATTCGCTCAAAAGGCTGCTGTCATCTTCAAAATCAATGTCAGCAGTATTTCCTCACAGGAGATAGTGTACTCAGCAAATATGGAATAAAATCTTCATCGCGATTGCAATCGTTGGCATAGGCATTATAATTGAAACATTGAGTGTTGGGATGCGGAGAATGTATATACACAAACCTGAATGGCATACCTACTATTTCATAGCTTTCGTATGCATCAGTGTCACCTAGTGGCGCAGGAGGGATTCCGGGTGGAGGTAGGGTTCCATGCTGAGGTGCTGCCGGTTCTGGTGGAGGTGCGCCAGTGCTTTTGCGCCTCCAGCATGTCTGCGGATTCTTTGCTGTGCGATTTTGGCATGGAAGGCAGCCGTCCATGTGATTTTTAAGTACCATTGACGGGTGTCTTTCTATCGCAGCCTCCACTTTTTCATGCGCAGGGAACTCAACTCCTCGATTCTTCTCTTCTCCGACTTCGGCGCGAGGTTTCTTGATTGGTTGTTGCATTTCCTCTATTGCGGTGCGCAAAAACCCCCCTTTGGCCATTTTGGCCATATTCAAGGCAAGGCGCATGTCAGACTGTTCTAGCTGTACCCGACCTCCTTGCCTCACCATAGTTGCAGACATGTTGATAACCTACAAGAAATTAGTTGTTGCTTCTAAAAGGAAGAATTGCCTGTTACTTCAACCATATACGACTCCGTAGCCTCCTCTAAGGTCTTCGTAGCCTGTTATGTCCACTCCCAGGGACTTTTATCACGAAATGCATCCGCGAAAATTCCAAAGCCGACGACACCATGATTATTGACTTCACAGACTGTGCGATCAAATGCCTTCGTCAACAGTGCAGGTTCGCCATTGCAGGCCGCGATGAATTGGTCACGAAGCTCTCTATGTACCCCGGCTGTACATTATATTGTTAGTTGACAGCAGTCTACATCGATATGGAGATACTCACATCCGATTGCATGCTACTTCCTATTATTGCTGCGTCCGGTTTTACCCACTATTTGTGAATGTGCATCCTGGGCCGTGTTTTTCGGTGGCTGCAATTGCAGCATCACGGTGGACCAACTGCTGCCCACATTGCTGCTGTGTCCCAGCCAGGGGCGCATTCAATGAAACGCCCGTCGTTTGGCTCGACTCACATTCAATCATACCGGGCTGAGGTGTTTGTGGAGCTGTGACTTGCTGTTGTGGAAAAGGTGAGAAAGATGATAAGGAAAAGTGGAAAGTCCTGAAGAGTATATAGTAAGCTACAAGTCACAATGGAATGAATGACAGTCAACTTGCACATTGCACTGAAGTTTTATCCGGCTGCGTATAGCTGCGAGTTGCAGGTGATTCCAACCGTCCCGGGATTTGCAGTCAGTTGGTCCGATGTCATTTGTTTGTTTGTGTGCAGGTATATAGTGAATTCAACGACAGCTGATATCTCATATTCGATAGATATAAAATCGAAATTCTTCGACGGAAAGAACGTCTGGTGGTGATAGTCTCAACACATTGCCACGATCTTACACGAAACTCAGGCTAACTGTCAAGTTGTGACTTACTGTTAGTGTTACTATTCCGAACGAAATGGCGGTCAAAACGCAGATTTAGCTTTGTCCGAGTTGATGAAATGTACAAACCTCGACATAATAGACACAGCTTGCCTACCTGTGGTCCCTATCTTGCAACATCCGACATCTCCACCAACAACAAGGTCAACACATGAAACAATGGTCAATGCTCTGAAAAACGACTGGTCTCGACTTCCTTTGGGCAAATATGGCAAACCGACAAAGCAGTCCACACAACAACGTCATCAAGCGAATGAAAGCAAGCAAGGCTTGGAGGCAGAAATGGTCCGAGCGGTGGGAGCATTGCGCAGCTTACGATCATAATAGAAGCTTTTGGCGAAGGATCGATGGGAAACGCACTTTTTAAGAAATGAAGACAGAGAGAAATGGATCGCGGATTATGTGGAGAGAGAGACCACTGTTACAAGAAAGTGAGTTCAAGACGCAGAGACAGCGATTATACAAGAGCTGAAAGATATGACTACTGCTGAAAGCGCTTGGGCGACAACCAGAAAGCCCGAAACAATGTTTCAAGACATGTTGAATGCTATCGGAGACAGTCTGAGCGATCTTGCAAGTTCCGACGATGAGCAGGATGGGGAAGACAAGGAAGATGATGAAAAACATATAGAGCTTGGCAAGCTGAGTGACGATGATGAACCTGGATGGGTGATGGGCACAATCTCGAAAACAGAACAGCACCGCATACAGAGTTTTCGGCAGATGCAGATGAGGCTTGACGAATTGATGCAACTGGGATGGAGGGACACAGCAAACCAGTGCTGTGAGAGAGATATGAAGTTTGGGACCGCCGAATTGATGGTTCCGGCGGTTGTCAAGCCCCAAATAGACTCTACTGCAGCCAGAACACCCCTGACGACATTTGGACAGCATATGCAGACCCTCGATATCGTGTGCAGACAATGGCAAATGCCAGCAGTGACTTCTCAACCAGGAAGTAGTCAAATGAGGCTGGGTTCAGAGAAACCACAGTTACACATATTCTTACCAGTTCTTTCACCCAAGATGGCGCCCGATTCGGGACTGATTCAGGATGTGATGCCTGTTCAACCCGTAAGCATCTACCCCTGCATGAAGCATCCCTAGTAAATTACCATATAGAAATCGGATACGGACAAAGAGATGGTGATGGCTCCCACGTCACCGGAGGTATAGATAGCCAAATAGTCAATTTTGAAGACCTCTCTCTTCTCAAAGCAAATTGTGTATCTACTTTGCTACTTGTCAGCATTTTCTTGATTTCAGTGACCAAATTTTGAGACATGATAATTCATCGGTGTGTGTGCAAGGGTCGTACCGGCCATGGGAAAGTTCTCGACTCCAATTGTGGTTGACAGACGGCCAGCAAACTTGATATAGACTTGCTTGTTATGGTTACATTAGGAAGCAAAACCTAGAATAGAGACAAAATTTACTAACAAGATGTAAGTCAGTGATGTCATACGACTCATAGGATGAGCGGTCAGTGCGCAGTCCGAACCCAGATGACTGGCAGCCGTCATACTGCATTATTCAATCCAGCTAACTGCATAACTCTGCACTCAGACCCGCTGCACATGGTCAAGAGTTTGAAAATTGCTTATGGTACGTCAGGGAAATCAAGGAAAACAAGCTCGGAAAAGAATGGTCAGGAAATTGGGCTCTATATGTCCAACATTAGTAGATGGATCTTTATGCCGTAGCATACCAGCTGAAAGCGCCAAGAAGCGACTGAGCTACGTCATTTATCGGACGGATGATGTGAATAGTGGTGGCTCAGAAACTGAGAGGCCTCGATGCTTTTGGATGCAAATGATTATACCTTGAAACAGTATATTGGCTGTCAAAAATGACAGTATGAATTTCAAGCAACAGGATTGCACACCAAAGGACTGTTAGTATGTCTCTAAGGTGAGCGTGAAGGGAGCGTCAACGATTTCAGTGTGATCATTTTGGCATTACAAGGGTTCCATAGTCACATCGACCCAAAGAGGAGTTATTGGCCGGCTTTAGACATAGAATGGCAAGTGACATGCTTGTTGCCCCATCCTAGAAGTGCGCGTCCAGCAAACGTCACTGATTTCTAGTCTTGCATCTTGGATAATCACTGGGCTGCGCACCAGTATTATGCCAAAATCACAGTGTTGGCCGCCTTTATGGGCACAAAGGCCAGTGAGGATATCGCTACCACCTTCTAAAAATGAGCATCAAAGGAGTGTCATTAATTTTTGGTCTTGAATCTTGGATAATTCAAGGGGAGTGCAAAGGCATACTCCCATAATCAGAATATTGGCTGCCTTTGTAGGCAAAAATGCTAGTGATGATATCACTACTACCTCCGGAAAATGACTGTGAACGGAGCCTCAACAATGTTTGGTCATGCATCTTGGATAATTCAAGGGCTATGCAATGGGATACTCCCATAATCATCATATTGGCCGCCTATACAGACAAAAATACTACGAACGATATTGCTACCCCCTCCTAAAAATGAGTGTCAACTGAGTGTCAACAATTTTTAGTTTTGTATGTATGTTATTCGAATGGTGACGTGGTCGGTGCTATCCATAACCAACATTCTGGCAGCCTTTCTGGGCAAAAGAGTAAACCATACAGTCACAGCCCCATCCTGAAAATGAGCGTCAATGGAGCGTCAACAATTTTTGGCTGTGCATCTTGGGTAACCTCAGTGGTGAATGGTTGCAGCCATTCATAAACGAGGTATTGGCTGCCTTCCAATCCAAAAATAATAGCATCATGCTCCCTGCACCATTCTGAAAATGAGTGTCAACAGAGCATCAACAATTTTTAGTTTTGTAAGTAGGGTAATTGAATGGTGACGTGATTGGTGCTATCCATAATCAACACACTGGCAGCCTTTTTTGGCAAAAGAGTAAACCACATGGTCACTGCCCCATTCTGAAAATGAGCGTCAACGGAGAGTCAACAATTTTTGGTTGTGCATCCTGAGTAACCTCAGTGGCGAATGGTTGCAGCCATTCATAAACGAGGTATTGGCTGCCTTCCAACTCACAAAAAATCGCATCATGCTCCCTGCCCCATCCTGAAAATGAGCGTCAACAGAGCATCAACAATTTTTAGTCTTGTAAGTACGGTAATTGAAAAGTGACCTGATTGCTGCTGTCCTTGACCAACGAACTGGCAGCCTTCCTTGGCAAAACAATGAATGTAATGGTCACCGCCCCATTCTGAAAATGAGTGTCAACGCACTGTCAACAATATTTGGTCTTGCATCTTGGGTAATCTAACTGGCCATTGGTTTGTAAACATGCATAAATGAGATAGTGACTGCCTTTAGGGGCAAAAACAGTTGCAGCATGCTTCCTGCCCCATCCTCAAAATCAGCATCAATGGAGTGTCAATGATTGTTGGTCTTGCATCTTGGCTAATCTAGGTGTCGCAATGTAGTGGTGATTCATAGACGATGTTATGGTCGCCTTTTCATTTGAAACCGTGCCTGACACATAAGTTACCCCATCATGAAACTGAGCGTCAACAGAGCGTCAACAATATTTGGTCTTGCATATTGGGTAATCAAGGCTTCATGCAGATGAATCAGCTCATAACAGAACAGTTAACTGCCTTTATAGCCAAAATTCAACGTATAACAGGAAAAACACGGATTCCAAAAAAATTAATGTCGGAGATTGCAAAACATGCAAAAAGAGATTATTGGCTGTCGAAGACCTAATTTTGCTAATATACAATTATCGAACTGCAAATACAAGAACATTATATCAATCCACAGATGGACCCGCTGGGCAACCCGCTGACAACCCACCCAATTCGGACAGGTTGGGAGATTTCCATCGAACCGTGCCCGAATTGACGATTTGGGATTTTTGACAACCTGGACCGCCAATGTGTCAAAGGTTTGGTTCTGACCAGGACCCGGACCCGAAGTGACAGTCCGGAATTGTTGCTAACACTTGGTGGGGTAAACAGTCTCGAACATAATTGAGGCTTTCCTAATCAATCTCCAGCAGTGGATTTAGGAGTGCCCACTCCAGTCGAGGTGCTCCAAGAGAAAAGGGAGTAAGGAGCAGTGAATGCAATATCAAAGCGCCAATACAGACTGAGGAGCGCTGAAAGAGATTGAGGAGTGCCCATCATAGCAGAGGAGCACCATGGGGGGGTATGAAGCTGCCCACCAATGTGTAATTGATGGGTGCAGTATCTTCTGCAGGAATACAATCTATTGCTGCGGAAGGGCAAAATTTCCCTTGATATTCATCTTGAGAAAACATAACTGTAACCTTCTTTCCTGTGGCATATTCAGACAGCGCACAATGAATAGCTGCGGCCACAAGCGTTAACATCTGTCGTGCAAGAGGTTGAACGAATTGAGATGTGATTGGTTGCTGCCGCAAGTGATTGGCGGTGAAGAATAATTGATCATCAATTAAGTCGAGCACTTCCATCTGGGTGAACCATCATTCCTTATCATCGATGACCTTTGAGAGATAAGCATCGTCAAACAGGACCTTTTTATCCTGGATTCTATGCTCAGTCCCTGATTCTAAATCCAACCAGTAACTATGGGCAATGGTTGGACGAGCAATAACTGCCAATCACCCTCCAATGATACTAATCTTTAGTTTCAACCACATATAATATGGGGTTTAGTCATCATCGTAAGTCCAACTGAGAAGCATTGAACAGAAGGAACACTTATAGTGTTTCGGGTTTATGGATCAATTTTATGAGATTGACCACCTGGCAATTGACACACAAAAGGTGTACCTACAGGAGCACCTGCTAATGCTCGCTGATGATCCTGCACTGGAATCGATAGTTTCTAAACTTCATCAACCATCGCGTACTTCTCATCAGGAATAATTGGCCAGGGAGTTATTGTGAACACAATTGCCTCCATGAACTGGTTTGCTACCTCCAATGTAGCCTTTTGGTGTTGGGGAACAGTGTGATCTCCACTGGCCTTTCATTGAGGAACATTCTGCTATCCACCAGCCTTGGGAAGCGGGAGTGCCTCAGTGGGTAAAAGGTCGGACTCGCATAATATGTTGATGTTTTAGTTTTGGCATTTGAGCATCGGTGGTGCTCTGGCCCTGGCTGGATGTCGCAGATGACGAAGTGGAGTGCTTGCAATGACAGTATCTGTGCAGCTCCATTTCTTTGGCAGTGAAACCAATGTAGTTCATAATGACTTATCGCGGTGTGCCTGGCCTGGATGTTCGATCTCCGGCTGGCAGTCGAAATTGTCTTCTTCGATATCAGATGACCTGGTGGGCTCTCCCTGGTCTTCACTTTCGTAATCACTGATCGCATGATTGGTACTATCATCATGCTGCTTCACAAAACCTATAGCGTGCACATGAGCTATCCCCAACACAACTCGAGGGGTAGGTTGGAAGTTGAAACCTTTGATTGGCAATAAAGATTAGCTGTCTTCTTGAATGCACCTGCAAGTGCTCTCTTGAGGTGTGCTTCTAGATTCCTCTGTGAATAGTGATTCCTCACCTGGCTGGCTGTAGGTTTTGTGTTGATGAAGTGAAGTTGGGGAATCTAGACACCAGTATATACGGGTAAATATAGTATGAAGTTCAATAGAATAAGGGGACAATAGGGTAACAAAGTAACACTCAGTCGAAGAGGATGAAATTCGAGGCATGCATGGGAATACTCCGCAAGACATTTTGGTGGTTCATATTTATATGGTCGATGCTAGTTCTTTGTTGTGATTCAAGAACAGTCATATGCCGCATATTAGATGGAATCTTCAAGCCCCCACTTCCCGAATGTTAGCACTCGAATCCAAGTACACTATTCATGCAACCATCGGAGGTTGGTTGATGCTAAGATACCTACAATTGAACCAGATGCACCTGGAGATCTCGATGCACCTGAAGAACTCGAGTCATTAACATAGTTGTATGATGAACTAACTCTCAGGGCCAGACAGATGGAGTTCTGAGAAATGCGTTTTTCATGACCACCCTGCATATGACTCCACTGAAGGTAGTTCATTATACCTACAGTTCGAGCATAAGAGACGTAACCATGGGGCACAGAATTGTCAGTTGGTTGATAAATCTGAAGCACTTGGACGGAGAATAGAGTTGGGACCCAGGTGAGTAGGAACAGTTGATGGTACATGAGTTCAAACCGAGTGGGTTGCTGATAGTGGATAATTATGAATCTCTGAATGCAGTATACCAGTCGGAAGGACACCCAGTTTTCATGGTATTCTCTTGGTGTGTAATTCTACTGCAATATTTGTGGTCGATTAGGCAATATCTTGTGCAGAACTTCATTTTCAGTGGTCTAAGTCTGCTGTATTCACAATATGTCTTCAGTCAGTATAAGAGGGAGAATTTGGGTTTACAAAGAAGAGACTGAATATAGGGAAACAATGTTAAAGGTACGATGAAGATTCAGGGGTAGTCTGATGGATCCCAAGTTTTCATCAATGGGAAGATTGCTAGGGAATGGGTCAGAAACAGTCACTCACATTAAGATATTGCGCATAATATCTAGTAAACACCACATCATTTAATCACAAACTCAGTATGAGTCCCAATGCTACAATGTTGACTTAACATAAATATTGAGGTTCAAAGCATTGCATAAGAAAATATGAATGCATCATGAGGCTTCATCTGAAAGTGGTAAGCCAAATAATAGCATGCCGATCTGGTGCATTGAGGTGCAGCAAGCATTGAATTGGCATGCAGGATTCAATCTAATGTAATGTCTGGGATTGCAGGCTCGCCATACTTTGACAGTGACTTGCACTCTCAGAAGCTGCGTTGTCTTAACTCGAGCTTTCAACACGATTTGTTCTTCATGGAGGCTTCGGATTGGAAGTTGGTTGAAATCAGATAGTATCTGTTTATAATTTGTCACTAACTGAAGCCATTCATGATATGCGGTGGGTGGGAGCTTGCCAGTTACTGACTGAGTCACTTAGCAGAGATTGCCATTGCTATATAGATTCTATCTCTTCATGCTCTCTTGATGGAAATTGGTTGACACAATCTATAGTAAGATATGGTTTTTTGGCAGCCCATACATACGAGTTAGTCAAAATGCAGTTAAGTCTGCATTAGATGTGTGGTGAATTTAAGCCTGTTTGAGGAAGTGTAGTATGCAGCTGAGTGGGAGTTGCCAGTCATCTGCAGAGTTGCGGAGCAGAAACTGTCTTTTGAGGTTCACACTCTCAAGCTGCAGCTCGATTATGTTGCCCGAATCACTGCAGCTATTCAAGGATCTTAGAACCGTATAGGTTCAAATTTACGTCATAGTCAAAATCCAGTTAAGTGTGGTAACTTAGTGCCCAATGCTGTGCACATAACATGAGCGTGTTGTGGACACCTGTCTCCATAGTATGGGTTGACATGGACCATGACAGTTATGGCATTTTAGTGATGGCCTTCACATACTAATTCAGCATACATTCAGATATTAGGTAGGGCCGAGCGGGATTAGCCACTCTTGCACAGGAATGTTCAGTGTCTGAAAGATGACACTCTGTGTGTGCTGGCAGTCACAGATTCGAAGCATTCAGGAAGGAAGAAAATATGCTTGGAATGGAGCAAAATGAATCCTTCAAGGGTAATGCAAACTGGCTATATATGGTTCAGAGGTGTGCCTGGACTGGGATCATATGTTAATAATGACTTGCAGCTTGTCAAAATTGGCCTCTTGAATAGAATATGCAGGCGGTGTCAAATCTGAGACCATCAAACTCGACAGGATAGTGGATCTGCAGTGTGCCTGAAGTTCATTCCTGAGCAAGGAAATACTCAGCTATATACTTCAGGTGAGCCTGGAATATTCGAGCCATGTCTTAGAATACGATACATCAACCCAATAGTGCCTAGACAGTTTTTCTATACCCGGATGATTAGAGATATGCTCTGCTGGATCTGTCTCATGAGAGTTAACAAGTTAGTAGAAATTGACTGTAAATTATTCAACATTGTTGATTCAGTGAAAATCTTGAATTCTTTTGAGACTCTTGTGTCCAGTACGCCCAAAAAATAGATGTAACAAAGAATTTGAACCGCGCTTGGAGGTTCCGGCAGACCTGAATACTCGAATCCCATTCACAGATTCATGTAACACAATTCCACACCTACCTTATATGATGAAAATGAGGAGTGGCTGTAGCTTTGAAAATCTCTCACAAACAGAAATATACCGCAGCATGGAATTTGACTCAGTCAATGAGTTTCTTAAACAAATTTCAATCCATCTCCACCATTAAACTGGCGCACCTGCTTTTCATCATATGTTGGGTCATCCCAATGGGCTATGGTTCAGTTTACCCATATCTATTTATCATTGACTTCAACTCATGGTCTTTGCTATAATCAACTAACACAAAATGGAATCAAACTCTAACCAATACTCCCAGACTCCTCACCAGCACCTTATTCTCCACACCATTTGACTATGTTGCATCAGGTGGTAAGTTTGTGTTGGCTGAATGCTTAAAGAGGCATACCTCAATTTTACTGCCCTGACGATTATTGTTCGTCCTCACCATCTGACAGCAGGATGTCTCCTTGCTCCATAAGACGCTTTGTCCACATAACGCTGCACAATCTGGAATATCATCAACATTGTGATGGTTGGTCGGCTCATCAGGCCATGTAGGACTCTCCTTTGTGCAACTTCAGAGAGCTGGTGGAGATAACTCACATAGTTATCAACACCATTTGGCCCTGTGTTCAATAGCCAGGTGTGTGGAACACTGTTTTGCCCCAGCTGGACAACCCGCACAAATGCCTGGCCCTGCTCATTCCATAACCTGAACTTCTGAGTTATTACCATATGGTTTTCTGCTGTGAGATTTAGGCCTGTGCCACCCACTTTGGGTGTAATTATGAATACAGAGGGATTTGGTGAATCTTGGAAATTGAGCTGCATTTCAGTGGGCTCATCGTTACCCATTTCTGCATACATGTAGAAAATATCCAACTGATCCACAAAGAACTTTGTGAGCCAACACTCCAAATGATGGGCTTGGCCGGACAGAGGACAAACTAGCACTGCCTTTTGAGGAGGAGGAGCACGAGGCCAGGGGCATTTATAGCTTTCAGGTTCACTCAGAGCACCTCATTTGATACTTGATCCTTGTCAGGTTCAGGATACTCTGCTGGTGCATTGACAAGCATTTGCAGAAATGTGTCTGTAAGCCATCTGAAAATTGGAGAATACTCCCAAGTGTCAAGTGGCCATTCATCGTACCATTTTCCTTCAAGGTTGTTGTTAACCTTGGTGTCTCCCAAAACGGATGAGAAACATGCAAGCCACCATCAATGTACCCTCCATGATCCTGAAGCACCATGTGAAGTGAATATTGCCACACAGGTCTTGAATTTAGCTTGCTCTGCCTCAGTCCATTCGAGATCAACAAAATGTGAATTCTCTGTTGTTGTTTAATCATACTGTATTGACTCTAATTAGAGTATGACAGGACCCTGATATCCCCTCGGCCTCCGGGCGAGCCGGCTGGATGGCAGAGCTCCCCCCCCCGTTACCCTTCGTCCCCGCTGATGTGAATTCTCTTTCAGAAGCGAAAGAAGTGGTTTCCCATTGACAAGTTTTGATTCTGACCGCATGCATCAAACTCTTCACCACAGAATACAGTGCCTCAGTGCTGTGCTTTTCCATCCCAGTATCATCATCTGGATCTTCAGGCACAACTGAAAACAGCCACATCATCTGACAACACCAGTAATAGATTGAATGGAATTCTGCCGTTGTAGTAACCTGAAGCTTGAATCCAATTCTTGCTTTCATCGCAATTTGCCAGCCCACACTAGGTTGTGTCTTGTACTGATGAGACTCATCAAAAATCCCAAAACTTCATGAACAGAGTGAGAGTAGGCCATTGCTTGAAGGTCTCGCTCTAGATGTCGAGGGATCATATGAAACAATGTGGATATTCCATCGGGTTTCTGGCTCGTCACTACTCATGTTCAGATCCTTGTGGGTGAGATTTGCATTTCCCACTTGTGACAAGTTCACCAGTTTGAAACCAGTTCCATATGTCATCTCCACAATGACGCTCTTCAATGTCTCTGCCACTCCAGCCATTGTGATCACAGTGATCGGTTCCAGGGCTGAAGTAACCGCTGGATGCCCCAGAGCTGGAGTTGTCTGGATCTCTAAAAGGCGGCGAGAAGCTGAATGCAGTCGCTGCAACAGATACCAGTCTGGTTCTCCACCGATAATCCCAGAATAGTCGTTCTGTCTAATATTCACTCATTCTTCCGGTGTATTCGCCAACACAATTGACAGCGGCAACGCAACAACACCCTTCACAGTTGCAAATGTGCATATCTGACCTGCTACCACCGAGGTAAACGTCTTCCCAAAACCCATTTAATCTGCCACCGGCACTTCTGGCATATCTGAATCCCAAACCCATCTCCTTACAATAAACCATGTTGCACAGACCTGGTGAACCAGAAACCTGGTTCTGGACAGGCCTGGAATGGGATGCTTGTTGCCAGAGACTTGGTCATCTATCGATTGCTGAATTGGGTGGGCATTCAGCAGGCTGATTGCCTCATCGAGAGACTCATATTCAAATCCGGTATTGATTATGTTGAAAACAGTGCTCAATACTGAACTTGTATTATCTGGATCGAGTACCTGGTTGCCATCCACATGCTCCTGAACATTGCTTGCACCTTGGTCACTCTTCTTTTTGTCCTCACTGAGCTCGTTGAATTGCCCACAGGTCAGTTGGGCTGATGAGCTCATACTCCGGTGCTCCGGAAATTCATGTTGATGTTAGGTATTTCACCGATAAGCATTTGGACCTAATAAATATGTGGAATGTAGTCCATTGTATTCACTCAATCAGAACTTACATTAATACTACTACCAATTTCTTTCCCACCTGCCTCCTCATCCACCACTATTTCATTTTCATCAAATCCCTCGGAAGTCTAAGTATCCTGATCAGCAGTGGGACCTAACTAACTATAGCATGGCTAGTGGAGATTATCATGGCCGGTCTAATTATGTACGCCATGATGTCCTTCCCTGGAGCTGCCGTCATTTCTACCGAAAGTAGTTTCAAAATGTATCCCAGGCTCAACTTGAAGGTATTAGAAAAGGAACCGTTGTATGATATCTGACCATAAAGATGCTCATCCATCATTTGCCTAGGCATGTATAATCCCATATACTCTTTGTCCAATTCTACCTGGGTCATGTTGCATTTGTATATCGCAGTCAGACAGTATGCGCCATTTGGGCGACAATTTTCTCCGATGAAATCACCCAGCTCTGCTCAGTGCCTCTCATCTGTCTATGAGGCCTGGAGTTGCATGCTGGATGTCTGGTCATTGTTGCCATTCAGCACCCAATGAATCACAACCATGAAAGTTGTAGTGGGCAAATCTGGTAGATTACCTCTGAATGTTTTGGCCACTTGCTGTCCCAAAGCCGTCACCAGTTGCATGTTTCATTGCCTTGCCTTCTTCGTTGCATTCCGAACCTCACTTGCCCTTTGCTTCCCAATGATCTGAACCCACTGTCGCTCAATCCATTTGGCATTATAAAATTTTTCCAATCCTAGCCGGTTTTTGAAAGTCACCAAAACATCTGCAACGGCCGTCTCCCAGTGCTGGGGTGCCTCACGAAGCTTTTTCAAATGGTTCTGTCCCCAGCCAATGAACATATGTTTCTTCTCCAAAAACCCAGCCACTCATACTTTCTTCCACTTGTTGAATGTACTAAAGTTGGGCTGCCCAATCCTTTTGGCAAATTGTGACAACGCAAATTCTGTTTGCTTTAGGCTGATTTGGTCTGTACGTTTGGCACCGCCCATATCCGATGAATCGTCGCTCTCATACACTGCATCGTATTCATCACAGGAAATCTCTGTTAGTGGGGGCAAATCAGCAATCCCTGCAACATCTGTTGTGTGCAGTTCCACAGCCAGCTGAAGTTGTTATGTTGGGAAGCTTCTAGGGGGTCTTCCAGGTGTGCTGGGAAGATGTCCTTGTGGATTAGAGGTGGAAGTTGTCAGCTGAATGACTGGATTATTGCTGGGTGGTGGTGGAGGCACTCAACCTGAGTCTGCAGATGATTGCCCATGTCCTGTGAATTGCTTATGGGGGAACATTTGTGGCCCACCATACCCTCATTTGGGGAAATTATAGGCTTGCCACGATGGCTCATGACTCAGATTTTCTTTGGGTCCTGCTGGAGCTTGGTTGTGAGCTTGGTTTCACGTCGAATGGGGCAGGGTGGTAGAACTGGGGAGCTCCTGCAAAGGGTGGCTGTGAAGGTGGGAACCTACACCCCAGTGATGGATGAAATCGATTCGTGGGTTGCCTGAATTGAGTGTCTTTGCTCAGTATATGTCGAGGATTATTAACTGCTGCTCCCCAATTGTAATCTGGGTGTTGTTGTAAGCCAAACAGCCCACCCATTGGAGACAGATTGATTGTGATCGGCGAAGATCCGTTTATCGACATCCTATGTGAACAACAGATGGCAGTAAACAAATTATCAATTCCATTCATGATTTCAAATGGAGTGGAGTATAGTTGAGAATAGTGAAGGTAGCAGTGATCATTGGAAGAATCAAGTCCCCATATATCCAGCTTATTCGTCACAAACTGTGTATTCGATTATAACAGTGAAAGTCCGAAGAGCTGTATTAGAATCCCAGAAGAAGTATACGAAGAACAAGTATAGCAAGTATAATGATTTCAAGAAGTGTTCGAAAGGGAAGCATATACTGAGAAGAGGATTTGAGAGGAGATAATGTAGTATTCCGATCGATGTCTGAGCAAGTCTAAAGAACTGTTCTCTAACCAGAGAAACAGTATCTATATATACAATAATAAACAGGTGATTGTCCGTGACCTCAGTTGCGGATCAATAACCGAAACAGCAAGTGAAACACTCTGCAAGTGTACAAAAATACATAAGAACCGTAAAGAATATAACAGAACCATCTAGGCCCATTCTTTTACGATAAGCACTGATAAATCCCTCTTCCAACGGAACCATAAAGAAGATTCTAGACAAGTTCTAACCGGAACTTTCTAGACATCCTAAATGTAAAAGATACCAAAAGTATTAAAAGTTATTAACACACCACATTATCCTTATCCATAAAGTACCATCTTATCATAAAGAGAATACTTAGGAAAGTACAAATATTAGTAAGAGAAATGTAGATACTTCCGTATTTTCAATACTGTGGTGTTTCACTGCACCTTAGATCCCATGAAACCCAGCTGAGAAAATGAAATCATAATCACATACATCATGCCTTTCTTTGTTATATCCTCAAATTGGTAAACTAGAATCATCGATAGATGCTCACCTTTGTTCAAATCATGACTGTAAAAGTCATAGAAGGGATATGACATGATATCTCCAGGGACCCAAAAAGAATTATATCCAGTTGGAAGGTTAGCATGACTAGGAATTTCACACTCAAAATGTTTGTGAACCACCTGCAACTTCATTTAATATGGGGCCGGTGAGTCGAGCAGCAACAGTAATTGTTTCTTGTAAAGCTCCTTGTGTAAACTTTGTTGTCTCCTCCGGATCCACCCACCGGTCAATGATTGTTACCCAAGAAATCATCCTGCCAGCCTATCAGTTCTCGATGATTATTGAGCGGGCATAAAGCTTGCTTGGGAACTTACCTAGTTGTTGTATCAAGCTGATGTATCTGCTTCCTGAGGCTCGAGTGTAGATATTTAAATCTGCACAATACCACAATGACATAGTATACGATAAGGTTGATCGTACTAGCACCTGATGAACAGTAATCAATGTTCATCCCTGTGATGACAAAAACACTGTCTCTGCTAATGATGTTAAGTAGATGATGTGATGCATTGTTGTGCAGGATTTGATAGATATTATCCTAGTTTTTGAAGAAAACTGATTCTAAGGTGACATTTTTTACCCCTCCCCTACATTTGGTGGGGTGTTATGGGACTGTAAAAGTGATATCCTGACCTGAGTTAGCTCGCTTTCAAACAAATATCCCCGAGGTTCAAATCCAGCAACAAACCATAACTGCTAAATCATCATCAAGATTCATCTGAACTCTGCACCTGTCTCAAATATGGTCAATAACTGCCAGTGATTTGTAAAATGCTTTATATACAACAGAAATTATCTGACCAGAACTGACTGGAAGCTCACTATCAACAATATCGCCCAATGTTGATTAATGAAGGGCTATTACCCAACAGGATTCTTCAACCTGCAAACTGAAATCACCCTGAGCCATCATGGTTTGATGACAGTAGGTGCACCTGAATGGCAATCGACAGGCACTCAAATCATAATCTACTCATAGAAAATGTCGCGGGTGCACCGCCACCAGAAGTTTCTCCCAACGAAGAATCTATAGACCTTCAGCGGCCTGATCTCATCTGTACCCCTGATCCAACCAAGCCAAAGGTTCATAGGCAGGTTGTTGGAGTGGAAAATGCATAGGGGAAAGCCTATGGCAGAGCAACTGGATTGTATAACAAGCATCAAAAGTACTCAGAACAATGCAATCCATGGCATCAATTTCAGTCCACACACAACATGCAGCAGGCTCAATCCGTTAGCCAGCGAATGACACCATCGATGGATCAACATCTGATGCGTGCCCTGGAAAACATCAAAATCGAATCTTTCAAGTAAGCGGATGCACTGCTACTGCTTGCCTCTGAACTCAATTTCAGGCTTGGCAATGATAGTTGGATTGAAGATAACTCACATATCCTAGGCACATTATATTACGCATGTTGACATCATGGGCGCTGGCTTGAAATGAGATTGAGCAGTTGCATTCTGGTGACAATGTTACCCTCTGTTGGCTTCAGGGGTCGGGGATTGTCCAGAACACGTCATACTTACTCAAGTCTCATATGGCTCATGCCCAAAGTGTGAAATTCCTGAAAGTGAGCCCATGGGCCAGTCAAATTGTCAATCACTCAGTAGCTCAGAAGACCAGCATATTTACTGGTAGCTGCGAGAGGAAAACAATATTGATGTTCTGCACACTCTGCGTATCCACCCAATCTGCAACTAGTTCTGGCAATCCCCTCTCTGCAATGTCAATTGGCTTTGGCAGCTTGATGAATTGCATCTGTCGCTTCTGGGTTTAGTTAAGGAATCATTGAACTTGCTACTCAAATACCTCAAAGCTAGAAATGTCAAGGATAAATTTGACAATCAATTTACATTGGTACCAACATATCCAGGCCTCCAGCACTTCTCTAAACCATTCGATTCATGCAAAAGTGGCACCTTGCAAGGTAAAGAGAGCAGTGGAATGCTCAGAACACTAGCAGTGAATTGCACTTCAATTCTTGTCTGCTCCAAGCATGACGGGAAAACTGCAGCTTAAACCGCCTCCAATGAAATAGTAATCAGCGCATTGCAGGCATTATGTGAATTCTCTCTACCTGTTAGCCAACAAAATCACTCAGATATATCCCTCAGAGCACTAGACAATGCACTCATGCGATTTTGCCAGAAGAAGGGCATTTTTCACAAACAGACAATGTCAAAGTCTGTAACGGGCAAAGTAGATCACCTGTTAGCAAGGGAATCCCTTCAGTTATGTAAACAGAAGATTAATAAGATTTGTGCTGCAATGCAGGTCCTTGTGTATGGGGCTGAAAAGGTTTCCACATCAAAACACAGCCAATTTCAGGTGTGCCTGAATAGAGTCTGACAAGGGGCAACCATGTGGTCAGATGCTGATTGTCAGAAGGCTATACAGTGATACAAGAATGAAATCCATCAAGGGACACCTGTTAAACGTGAGCATTTCGATAAATTATTCCAATATAATGAGCGACCACTTTTGCAGAAACTTGGGACTAAGGCAACTGATCCCAGAAGCATATTCGGAGAAAAACTTTCGCTAATGAAATCTGCCACGACAGACTAGGCTTATGGGGCAGCAAACAGAACCCCTGGCAAGCGACTGCAATTTTGGATCCCCCTATCTGATGCTGAGATAGAAGCCACGACCTGGAACTTGGCTGATACAGAGCGTGTCACTAGTCCGCTGAAGAGAGAGATTTATGGCATCACCTCGAGTGAACAGAAGCAGTTTAATAAGGAATTCTCCGTGCGCTGAATCTAGTTTGAAGCTCGATGGGAAACAATCACCATTCAGGCGCTCCGGAAAACTGTCAAATCATGTATAATACATTTCCGATATCTTCAATGGTATCATTTGAGCTATATTTCAGAGTCTATTTGGCGAATGGGTTCCGGTGACAATGTTACCACCAATGTTTCTGAAAGGCTCTGTATCACTATCATGAAAGAGACATCTCAATCATGCAACAGATTCAACTGCTTTCGTCCCATGCTTAAGCTTAATGACCAGTGTACCGGTCTTGACTATATAGAGGAGACACTGCCATATCTTGCACTCCGACGCTAGTACCATATCAACTCTGCAATGGTTTTCCGGCTACTATCTGCCACCAATAATTGACCAAATACGTGCAGAGCGCATCTGTTACGTCTCCAAGCAATGCAGGACAAGCCCTTTATCTGCCCAGTATCACAGCAGGTATACTATTTGAGAGCAATGCATGTCCGCAGAGTGTGCAGCAGTATCAAACTATCATCGCTCGGAGAAGCATCAGAAGATTTTACAATATCCAACTTTGGACAGCTATTCCGTGCACAAATTGAAGTGGACTGGGGAGGAGAAGTTAGTGGACTGTTGCTCAGATATGATCAGAATGCACTCATAGACAGTGTATGTATAAAATTTCACAATGGGCTGTTGTATTATTGTCAACCATGGCACAACCCTACTTCGGTTGAGCGTCTGGCGGACCTGATTGGGCGGTAGAATATAGGAATACCAACCAAGGGATCGAGCATGAAGTGAATAACATCCGGGTCCAGTATACACTGAGTGAAGAGAATGACCTCAATAGCACCTTCCCAGGATGAATTCCTTCTGTTGATGTGTTATACTTCAGCTGGACTCAACCGAATCTGATCCTACAATTTCAGGAACACCTGTCAGCTGGGAAAGCAATATTGACCTTTTCTAAGAGATGCAAGAAGACTCGACAATGGGTATTTCATCCTCAAGCTCATGAATATGCACTGGTGATTCCAACAAAGTACTAAGATCTGCATGGTTGGGCATGATGTGTTGATGGGTTCATCCAGGTTGGCAAACAGACGAATGAGATGCAAATTGTACCCTTTGGAGCAGTAGTTGGTCCGGCACATTTGGTGCAGGAGAATCGGGCATCAGGTGGCATCGATAGTATATGGCTTGAAAATAATCATGTCAATTCAGATACCTACTGGACTGTATGTTAATTAGATTAGAATGCCTGATTCAGGTGTGTAGCTGTGAGATAGCTGATCAAATTGTACTATTCAATATAGACATTACAAATTATCACTCCCGAAGAGTCTGGCTCCAGGTGCACCCAAATTGTGTTTGAGACGAGTGTCATAGTCCCAGCAGCTCCGACATTTTACCAACTTAACGGCATGATTTTATACCATTCTGAAGATGACTTCATGCTCTTTAAAATATTCTTGGATTCTGTTCCACTACTTCAGAAGCATTGAGGAGCACCTGCAAGTTCTCTCAGAGCACCTGCAAAGCACATCGTTTTGCTTTCAGCCTGTTCAAGACCATCAGGGTGCTTCTGGAAAGATCAGTGTAGCTGTTCAGAATAGCTGAATCATGCAGTTGTGACTGCTGAATGATTATACATTTTGCTGATGTACATTCAGTGGTTGATTTGTGATTGTGAGTCTGAAGAGCTGACGCTCAATGTGGAATGGACGCTGTGCTCCATGTATGCCGTACTTGGTTTGTGGTTTACTTGGTGTATGCTGTACTTGGTGTATGCTGTATTTGGTGTATGCTGTACTTGGTGTATGCTGTACTTGGTGTACACTATACTTAGCATATGCTGTACTTGGTGTATGCTGTACTTGGTGTATGCTGCACTTGGTGTATAATGTACTCTGGGTATGCTGAACTTGGTGTTCACTTATGATTATGACATGGAGAGATACAGAGGGATGACTAAGCATTGTGTGCTGCGATGATGGTAGAGTTGTGGATGAGAAATCAAGATGGGGGATGAAGATGAGCATGATATTGAGGATATGAGCAGATATGACAAATCAGGGGTAGCACTTGCTTGATGTGGTTTAGCAGACATCATATTAGTGTTATTACCTCGCAGATTGTGACTCATACCTGCCATATCAGCGATGGTATATTGACTTACACACAAGATTCACTTAAGTTCCAGTGTCTCATGATGATTTCCCCTATGGAGGCCGCTCATCTCTCGCTTTCTTGTCCTCATCTCTTACATCACCCAAGAACACGAAGTTAAGTCATTCCTCTCTATCTCTTCATGCCATCAGTATGAGCTAACACCAAGTACAGCATACACCAAGTATTGCATACACCAAGTAATGTATCATCCCATGGTTGACAGTGTCTCACTCCCAGCCAGTCTCTCATCTCTCAGTGGACCTTGTTCTACCCAAATCTCTACATTCCCACATTTACAAGTTAACCAATATATAAAGTCTCAACTCCCGTTGCTCCTACCTCCCAATCTACAGCCTCCAGATTGTCCTCCTCCAAATACTCCTCCAACCGTGATTGATCATGACCTCCAATTGCATCACCAAATTTGCTCAATCATGGCCTGCAAGTGTATCACTTAGTTCCATCTATCTCGGCCTCCAGGTGCATTTCCAAACTCATTCGATCACGGCCTCCAAGTACATTACTACAGGCACATGATTACAATGTCCTGCAATGGAAATCGTAGAAGGCAGTGAGCCAATCATCAACACTCCACTGCACCTCTGACAGCATCTAAAGGGAATTCATGAGAAACAGCAGTTCAAGCTAGAGGACTATATGAAGAGGGTGAGCAGATGTGATAGGGTACTCAGCCATGATAAACCACAGACATTGTGTGGATCTGTCAAAGCTTGGCAAGAGTGCATGGTACCAAGTGCTGGGAAAGATAGAGTGTGTATTTCATATAATGAGATCATGTCTATATACCCCTGGGTCTCTCAAATATATACTCCCCATTGCTCAGTACATCTCTGATATCCCTGTATCTCTGTATGTTCCTCATCGGCTTCCCTTGGCCATACTGAATGGCAGTGGTGCATCCCTTGGTTCTCTCAATTGGAGTCTGCAGGTGCAGCTCCGATTGCATTGGTGTACTGTCTGTAGCCAGATTGACTGTATTGATATATGTAGAGAGACTTTGATAATTCATTCCATATTATGATGAAGTGAATTGTAACACTGGGAGATTCACCCTACGTTCAAATCGATAATTGCGCCTAATGAATTCCGGACTGATAAAGAGGAAGGTGAATAAGGCTTCACTAAGGATACGTATGAGGATTAATACCCGAAGAACACGAGGTAACCGTTCCGATCTCTGAACCCGATTGACAGTAACAACTTAACAGTATCCTCTTAAGATGTCAATTGCTGATGTACACGACTTAAGTGGAGCCTGAAAAAAGTATCCTCTAAACCACCACACAATTGTGATCACTCTCAAACATCTATCGGATGCTTGAGTATCAACCCAACACCCGGCACTTATGTTTGAGGACCGACTGTCCAAGAATGCATGAACTCTAAGTATTGACTTCTCTATAAGGAACAGCAAAGTAGTTTCGCCTCGGCAGAAGGAGTAGTGCCAACTCCAGGGTATCATAATTGAAGTGTCCTCTGAATCACCTCGCTGTCAGGCTGATCCTCAGACTTCCTTCAGACTCAGAATTACCGTCTTTCTCGCTTCCCAATCAATGACTCCCGTTGACGAAGGTAATAAGAATAACCAAGTATAAGCGGCAATAGATGTATCCGTGATATAGAACTGAATAAAGAACATACAACTCTGGAATTCAAAGGAGAATGATGCTCGTTAACTTCCACACAGAACAAATAGATAATACACGGGAATAAAGTTAAGGCTTGACCTTCAGGTTGAGAGGGGCAATAGGTATCCGTAGATAGAAGTTGTTGTAGTTGCATCAGCAAAATGTAAATCAGTCCGGACGCAACACGCAATCCTCCCAGACACTCTGGGCCCCCTGACCAGTGCTTCGAAGTACTTCCAGATGCTCCCAGACCCCCCTGGAGATAAGCAAAGTGGTCTCAGACTGTGCAAGAGCATTCGCAGATGCTCCTGAAAGCACCTGGAATTATGGAGGTGCATCAAGGATGCTACGAGATTTGACTTATAGGATAGTCATATTTTGGGGCTCCGGAGACCTCTGCATAGATCTGCGGGAGACTTCCAGAGCAGCTCTGCGGGAGACTTCGTAAGGAGCCGAGACAGGTGCGCAGCACTGCGGGAGACTTGGTGCCGTATTCTCACAGCAGTGGTTCTTACATAACCACCAGGCATTTCGTCTTATCATATTCGTCATTGTTACAGTCACAAGATTTGCTAAATCAAACTATAGCATCCATTATTTAGGTCTCTCAATATATATACTTACGGTCAATCTGGCCGCAGATGGTAGTTAAGCATAATCGGAGGAGCACCTCCGCACGCCCATTGAGAAGTGTAGGAATCAGGTGAGAAGATATGATACTACGCGGCGTTGAGGATCCACGCAATTGCGCCGATCGATGAAATCTCGGACAGAGTGAGTGAGACCACAAGTTGGGAAAGATAGAGTGTGTATTATCTTTGTATGATAAGATGAGATGGAAATGAGATAACGTCTATCTACTCCAGGGTCTGCCGAATATATACTCCCCGTGACTCTGTCCACCTCTGTTACCCCTCTTTCTATCTCCGTACACCCCCCGTCACTCCTTGAAGATGTACTTTGAGGCCGTGATCGAGCGAGTTTGGAGATCCACTTGGAGACTGAGATCAAGTGAGCTCAGAGATGCACTTGGAGGCCGTGATCGAGCGAGTTTCGAGATGCACTTGGAGGCTATGTTGAGTGAACTCAGAGATGCACTTGGAAGTACTTGGAGGCAGTTGATCTGGAGGCGATTGATCTGAAGGCGGTCAATCTGGAGGTATTCAATCTGGAGGCGGTGAATCTGGAGGCGGTAGATCGGGAGGCATGTGTGATGGAAGCTGAGACTCTATTCATTGGTTAACTCGACATTGTGGGAATGTAGAGAATTGAGTACAACAAGGTTCGCTGAGAGCTGAGAGACTGGCTGGGAGTGGGAGACAGTTGATCTTGGGATGATGCAGTACTCGGTGTCGTCTGTACTCTGTGTTAACTCATGATCATGGGATGGAGAGATACAGAAGGATGACTTAACTTCGTGTTCTTAGTTGATGGTAGAGTTGAGAACAAGTAAGAGAGAGATGAGAGGAGATGGGGGAAATCATCATGAGAAACTGAGACTTGAGAGAACTTCGTGTGCAAGTCAATTTACCATCCCCGATATGGCAGGTACGATTCCTGATCCGGCAGGTATTATCACCGATACGAGGTCTTCCAAACCCAATCAGGCAAGTCATACTCCTGATTTCTCACATCCACTTGAATCCTCCACATGATTCTCATTTTCCCCCATCTCTCTCTTTCTCGTCCACAACACTACAATCGTCGCAGAACAGAATTAAATCATTCCCCTCTATCTCTCCATGCCGTGATCATGACTTAACGCCGAGTCCAGAATCAATCTGAGTGCAGAATTTACCGAGTACAGCATTATACAGAGTGCAGCATACACCGAGTACAGCATACACGTAAGATTGTCTGTTGTCCCTTCATTCTCACAATTACAAGTTGACCCTTGAATGTAGCTTCAGCTTCCGGCGTGCCTCCCTACAGATTGACCATCACCAGCCAGCTCTCCATAAGAGCTTCAAAGGTAACATCACCTCGTCACATTCCCACGGTTGTGAGTTAAATAACTGATGAATAGAGTCTCAGCACCCGGCACGGCTCCCCTCGACCGCCTCCAGATCGACCGCGTCCAGCTGGACCACCTCCAAGTACTCCTCCAATCTCGCTCGATAATAGACTGCAAGTACATCTCGAAACTCGCTCGATCACAGCCTCGGAGTGCATCTCTATGTTCACTTGATCACGGCCTCCAGGTGTATCTCCGCGATCTCACGATCGCAGCCTCCAAGTGCATCTCCATGCTCACTCGATTCGTATTGGCAACTGTTCGGGAACATCACTTTGGGTCCGGGTCCGGGTCCAAACGGAACCGTTGCCAAATTGGCCATCCGGGTTGTCAACAAACCCAAACCGTCAATTTGGGTATAGTTCGATGGTAAACTCCCACCCCATCTGGATTGGGTGGGTTGTCAGTGGGTTGCCCAGCGGGTCCATCCATAGATTCATATAAGGCTCTTATTTTTGGAGGTTCTTAATAATCTCTTATCAAAATCACGTTTTCAACAACCAATAATGTGTTTTTGCATGTCATAAGCAAAAAACATTTCCGTCCGGGCGGAATGGCTCCGTCAGAGTGGACACGCTCCGTCAGAGCCGTCAGAGACACCCCGGTGGCGGTTTACTCCGTGCCCGGCGTCAAGACCACGCGTCGCGTCACATATCGCCCTCCGATCGCCGTTTCGCCGTTTCTTCTCGCTCTGTCGGTCTCCTATTTTAAACAAACACTCTGGCTTTGTGGCCAACTGTGACCATACGTCGGAATGGGTTCATTGGGTACACACTTGCATTGGGATTGCAATGCAATGGGTGACGCTGTGAAAATCTCTCCTCGCGTTCGTTCTACATTAAGCTCGAGGAGCATAGCAAGGTGAGAAGATATGATACTACCCGGCCGGGAGGATCCACGCAATTACGTGGATCCACGAAATCTCGGACAGAGCGAGTGAGACCAAAAGTTGGGAAAGATAGAGGGTGAATTTTCATTGTATGATAAGAGGAGATGGAAATGAGATGATATCTATCTACTCCGGGGTCTGCCGAATATATACTCCCCGTCACTCTGTCCACCTCCGTTACCCCTGTATCTCTGTACAACCGCCGTCGCTCCTTGAAGATGTACTTGAGCGAGCGTCTTTGAGATGCACTTGGAGGCCATGCTCGTGCGAACTTGCAGGCCGTAATCGAGCACTCCGAGGCCGTGATCGACCGAGTTTGGAGATGCACTTGGAGGCCATGCTCGTGCGATCTTGCAGGCCGTAATCGAGCGAGTTTGGAGATACACTCCGAGATCGTGATCGAGCGAGTATGGAGATGCACTTGGAGGCCATGCTCGTGCGAACTTGCTGGGCGTAATCGAGCGAGTTTGGAGATACACTTGGAGGCCGTGATGAGCGAGATTGGAGATGCACTCGCAGGCTATGATCGAGCAAGATTGGAGGAGTACTTGGAGGCAGTTGATTTGGAGGGAGGCGCGACGGCAGCTGAGACTCTATTCATTGGTTAACTTGTAATTGTGGGAATGTAGAGAGTTGAGTACAACACCCGCCGAGAGATGAGAAACTGGCTGGGAGCGGGAGACTGTCGATCTTGGGATGATGCTGTACTCTGTGTTAACTAATGATTACGGCATGGAGAGATAGAGAGGGATGACTGAACTTCGTGTTCTGAGGTGATGGTAGAGTTGAGCACAAGAAAGTGACAGATCGGGGGAAATCATCATGAGAAACTGGGACTTAGAGAATTTCGTGTGCGAGTCGATTGATCATCCCCGATACGGCAGGTACGAGTCCCGATCCGGCGCAAACTATCACCGATACGAGGTGTTCCCAACCCACTCAGGCAAGTCGTACCCCTGATTTCTCATATCCGCTCGTATCCTCCATATCATTCTCATCTTCATCCCCCATCTCTCTCTTTCTCATCCACAACTCAACCATCATC